>Ga0247836_1005857_pt1 | contig 14088 bp, 16 predicted proteins | sample LaCruzMarch2015__4_FD_187116 | JGI IMG/M metagenome (GOLD analysis project Ga0247836, IMG submission 187116) | Freshwater microbial communities from meromictic Lake La Cruz, Castile-La Mancha, Spain - LaCruzMarch2015_14m | ecosystem: Environmental > Aquatic > Freshwater > Lake | place: Spain...
TGCGGATCCCTCCAGGCAACCGGCTGGAAGCCTTACGAGGTGATCGGGCAGGTCAACACAGCATCCGCATCAACGACCAGTACCGCCTGTGCTTTCTCTGGTCGGACGCTGGCCCTGAAGCCGTTGAAATTGTTGATTACCACTGATGAACCCTATGGACCGCCTCACACCCATCACCCCTGGCGAACTGCTTGATGAGGAGTTTTTGCAGCCTCTCGGCGTTAGCCAATACCGGCTAGCCAAGGCAATCGATGTGCCTGCATCGCGGATCAGTGAAGTTGTGGCGGGCCGTCGCGCCATCAGCGCCGATACGGATCTGCGCCTCTGCCGTTTTCTGGGATTGAGCCCTGGCTATTGGCTGCGCGCCCAGGCAGCCCATGACACCGAGGTGGCCAGCGCTGAGCTGGCTGAAGAGATTGAACGAATTGAGCCCCTGGTGGCCAACTAAATCTACAAATGTGGGCCGATGACGACAGATGCTGCTATCACAGAGCTATTAAGCGCATACAAAGCCCTACTTGACAAGCTGGACTTAGCATTGCTCCCATCTGGAGTAATAGCTTTATTTGCAATCCAACAATACAGAGTAAACAGGCTAAATCTCAGACTTGGCCTCTACTCTAAGCGATATGCGATATTTAAAAAATTTCTGGCATTCATTAAAGTTATATGCGAATCGAGCTGGCAGGAATGGGTTGACCACGAGCATGATCAGGGTTCCGGCAACATCAGAGATGCTTACGCAAAAGTGATGACGGCCCGAGAAGAAGCAGAGTTTTTATTCGATCCCAGCGATGAAATCACCAAGACAATAGACAGGGCTAGATCAGAAAGCCTGCATGTCGGACTATGGATGAGAAACTCAAATAACCTGACCATGGCCGAGGATCAGAAACAAGTGCTTTCAGGTAGACACAAGGAAGCTTTGGTCAATATTGATCATGTAAAGTCAACTCTACGGGGCAAGCTAGAAAGATATCTTTCATTTCGATATGTACTGCCCTAAAGTGAAGGGCTCGAAGGTTCCACTATCCCAGTCAGATGATTTCCTTGCGAAGTCAGAAGCGTCTATTTATTCATGTTTCAATACTCGACTGGAGCTAGCTTACCCTCTTCAAATACCCATCCGGCGCCACGCTAATCAACAGCTTGTTGTCAATATCCTTGTCGATCACAAGCTCCGGATGACTCTTGAGCACAGCCGTATTGGGTCTTCGTCGCTGAAGGAATAACCTGCAGGCAAGGAAAACAGTTTAATAATAACTAAACCTTGATAGAAGTAGACCGAGCTTTCAAGAGCACACAAGTCGACCAACAAGTTCTGTTATATTTTTAGATTCTGGAAAGTAGCTCATGTAGTGCCTAGGCGCCCCCTTGGTATTGCCTGTCCATGCAGCCGAAAAACCCTCGGCAATTCTTCGATTAATATATGTAGAGATAATCTCAATTCTCGCTAATTCAGATCTGGCATTGATAATCTCCTCAAGCAATGAAGAAGACTGAAAAGAATTTAATGCAAGCGCTAGCAAGTCAGGATCTCCAGTCATGGAATTAATCGGCGCTGGGCGAGAGCGTTTAGGCAACAAGATAGCAGAATCGAATAATGCATTAAAATCTGATTGAACTTTTTCAATAGAGAAATATCTTTGAACTCGAGTTACAGAAGAAGCCGCCATTGAACAACGAAGATCTAAAGACTCAGCGATTAATTGTACAGCCTCAACAAATTCATCCGTGCTAGATACTAATCGCCCAGTCTCATGATCTGAAATCAAGATTGATTCAGAAGGATTGCTATATGCAACTACCGGAAGACCAGATGCCATTGCCTCGAGAATAGCCTGCTCTCCTGTTCCATAATGATTATGGCAAAGAGGATAAATAAAGATGTCTGCTTTAGCCAGATATGGAACGACATCATCCACAGGACCTGCAAACACTATCCCTGAGACATCTGTAGCCAGCTCTTGAGCAATTACTTCATGATTAGGCCCTCCTAAAATTGTAATTTTTAGACCAAGCCGACTAAGTTTGTTTAATATTAAAACAGTATCGGGATGAAGCTTGTCGTAGGAGACAGTGCCTGCGTATAGAAGTCGCTTACCTACAGAAGGGAATGCCCTGTGATGACTAAGTTCAATAAATGGTAGAAGGTCTCTAGTTGAGTGAATAGAATTAAATTTCTCTGGGGTTTGCGCAATTGCGCTAGCAAGATTTGGCGAGCGCCAAGACACTCCTGACGTAAATATGATCCTATCTGTTAAACCAACTAAAAAAGTTGGGATTGTAGATGGCTCATGAAGGCCTGAATTATGACACCAGCAAATCAAACGTGAGCTTGGTAAGCCTTCCTCAACTAACAACCGCGCGAGAAGTGGGTGGTTCCAGTAATGCATTAGAACTATATCCGCTTGAGCAATATGACCCCATAGGGTACCTCTCTCTTGCTGATAGATATTGTCTAAAAAAGTAATTTTGCTTTCAGAAAGTCTTTTCAAGGATGCTGGATGGCAAGCATCAAGACATACAAGCGTGTGCTTAGTTGAGTCATCCAAGGAAGCATGTATTAGCCAATCCATAAGAACTGCACCAACACCCCCTCCAACATGAGGGCTAAGATGAAGAATGAATTTCATCCTAGAGCTTACCAAGAAAAGATAATTGCATTAGCCGCTCTTGACGAGGTATGCTCCAGGTGATGAATTCCATGGGAGCTTGCGTAGTCTTTCACCCTTTGATTCAAGGAACTCATCAACCGCTTGTGTTTCTCCCTCCCATGCTGGTACAGCATATTCATCAAAACATAATACCCCCCCCCGTGGAACTCTATCCCAAACCAGGTCTAATGCTAACTTAGTGGGCTTATAAATATCTAGATCTAAATACACCAGGCTGAATCTCCTGCCTAAATTCTGATCAAGAAATTTTGGCAGCGTTAAGATAATATCACCTTTTATAAGTTGAATACGTTTTTTCCATGAAACAAAGCGATCAGCATCATAAAGATCAATGGCACCAATTAGTCGATCGTATGCCTTTTCGTCGTTTAAGGAGGTTTCTGTTTTTCGGTCAGATTCACTGCGCTGTGATCCGTCTTCGTCGGAAAACCCTGGAAAACCTGCCCAAGTGTCAAAACCAAAGACCTGCTTGCTTCGATCTGTAGTACAATAGACCTCTAAGAGGTTCGCCCATGTCATAAGTGAGTGACCTTGGAATACTCCAAATTCAATGATATCACCTGGAACGTCTATTGTTAATTTAAGAATCTCGTTACATGCAAGAAAGCGCTGGATAGAGGTTCGTCTCGTAAGCAGTGGCCAATACTCAAGTGCCTCGTGAGCGGAAAATGAGTTTTGCTTAAAATAGCTGGAAAGCTTTTCGAAAATGTTTCGATCATGATCTCCCAAAAATGGTGTCTGCGTAATAGGATTGAAGTTTTCAGGCATGTTTAAGGCAAAATAAATTGGAGGGCTGTTGCCAAACGTTAGATAGAACGGCGATCTGAAAGTTAATAACTTTCAGATCGCCTGATGATGCCGCCAGGCGCTGAAGTGATTAGTGATTTTTCATGATAGTAAGTATCAAGTTCAAAAGTCTTGTCTTCATTGAGGAATTCATTTAGGGCTGATTTGGGGCTGTTTCCTTTGCCCCAAGGACGATTTAATGCTATTGCCGATGGGTCAATATCTTCAATCCCAGTGTCAAGAACAATGCAGTAGCTTCCTGGAGTCACAAGATTTGCATATGCCCTGAGCTCAGAAAGGACATGGTCGTGGGTGTGATTGCTATCCAGAAAAAGTAATATTCTTTTGTGATTGCTAGCAATAGTTTTTACAGTATTTATGATATGAGGATCAACGCTCGAGCCTTGGAGCATACGGATATATTTTGATAATGGGTGTTGCTCAATAGCTGTCCGATTGTGAGGGCGAATGTCGACATCTATGCCTACAACAACTGGAGAGCTCACATAGCCACATTGTTCAAGAATAGAGAGCATTGACGCAGTAAAGATAAGTGATCCCCCATGGGCGATACCTGTCTCGATGACCAAATCAGGCTTGACTTCCCATATGATTTCCTGGAAGGTAACAGTATCCTGAGGGATTTGAATAATGGGGCGCCCTAACCAAGTAAAATTGTAGGCATACCTATTTTTATTCATCAAGTCTAAAACATCTGCAATTAAATCATTAAGCTTACTATCTGATGCATATTGTTTGAGGCGAGAATCAATTTCTTGCTTGAAAACTGTGGGGATTAGATGTTCTGTCATTAGTTGTTTGAACAGTAAAGAACGGTATCCATCAGCATTGAACTATGATGCCCTAGGCCAAAGGAGTAGGAAGGGTTTAGTGCGTGCACGGCAATAGGCAACTCATAGATATCAGTCGGATAATGATAAATAGAAAGGGCAAGCTTTGGCTTATGATTAATAATAGTATTCCTTGCACCAATTAAAAAATCAGCTTCAGAGCCTTCGACATCAACCTTGATAAGAGTGGCAGGTTTTTGATCAAGATATTCATCCAAGCTGACCATAGGCACTGTCGTCAAATGATGATCAATAATTTGTGAATCTGATGATTGGTGCAAGGAGCTTTGAGTCAGTTTTTCTTCATTTGAAATCAATGCCTCTCCATTTGATGACGAAAGGGCACTTCTCTCAGCTGTTATTTGGCCATTATCTAGGGCCCATTCACCACTTAGGCGATTAATTCGCGCCTTTAGGGCTTTGAACTGGCGAATCCCTGGTTCGAATACATAGGCATGTTTGAAAACTCCGTTGACAGACCAAATAAATCGCTCCAAACTGTCTCCAACATAGGCACCAGCATCGACAAATATCTCTCCGTACGTGTTGAAAAATCTAAATCGCTCGAAATAAGGAACACTGCTAGCATAAGGTGCTAAGGCTGCTGTGGAACCTTCTAGCATTGAAAGTAAAACAGAATAGAATGTATTTTGAGATATTGGATCATCCTTGAAGAACGACTCGACTATTTTGAATCTATTATTCATTTCATCATGAACAACAAATGCATCTATGCTAATCACTGGCTTGCCTAAGCCTAAAAGCCTTTGATTAATTGCTGGAACAGCATGACGAGACGTGATAATAATTGATCTTGCATTCTGTATTGCAGAATCAGTTGGACCATAAATCGGATAGCCCATGCAAACTGTTCCTTTTCTGGTTGGATCAGAATCTATAAATCCCTGTATGTTAGAGCCGATACTCTTTAAGTACCTGCAAGCCCATCTCCCAACAAAACCTGCCCCATATAAATATGTTGCATCCGCTTGCAAATCCTTGATTGCTTGAAAATCATGGTGGCTTTGGCTGACTTGCAAAAGCAACCTTTGCTTTAGTTCAGTTGACATTGCTTAGTCCTGGGATTGCATATATAAAAGCACCAGTTCCCTGGTAGCTGTGAAGCCTAAAGTAAAATGAGTAATTATCAAGTTGACTTATCAAATATGAGATAGTTTTGCATAGACCATCTCGATTATGGTAAATTGATACAGCGATAATTGGCCTATGTTTTGTAATTGTTTCTGCAGCCCCCAATAAAACATTTAATTCGCTCCCCTCTGTGTGAATTTTTAAATATGAAGGACTTAGCTTAAGATCGTCAAGCCTTAAGGTTTGCCTTTCTTCGTTGCCATTCAAGCAGATCTGAGAGCAATAGCCTAGTCCCGTGAAAAAACTTACAGTTTCATCAGAAGTTGAACCAATAACATGATCAAGATATTGTACATTTTTTTGTTTTAGAATTGCTGGCGCGATACTCTTTTTTAGTTTTTCATGGCTAATTAAATCTGGTTCTATTAAAATATAATCGCTAAAATCGACTTGAGCTTTAAGTAGTCGACTTACGCTTTCGCCTTGATGAGCTCCAACGTCTACGAATTGACCTGGCTTATTGTGTATTGCGCTTAAGACTGGCGGTATCGTGTAGCGCGTAATTGGATTAACAATGGCATCTAGATTTTCGACTTCTAGGTAGTTAGAGTGCCACGCAATAAATGCCTTGTATGCCAATAATGACTCTTCATCTTCAAGTATATCACATATATGAGCTATTTCTTTGAACTCAGATTCACCAACTGCGCCAACAGCCCATCCATTATTTAGAGGATGCGCTTCTTGCTCTATTGATGTTATGGCATAGAACGGCAATATCGATTTCCATCCAATTAAGTTAAGATCATAAAAGATTGGCGAGTATGGGAGTGTTGCTATAGCAACTAAGACATTGACTGAATGTTTGCCAATCAAACTAATATCTTCAGGGTGATATACAGGATATATTTTATTAAGCATCACATTGGAGTGAAAGCTTTCTCCAGCCTTGCCTTTATCAAGGAATCCCACTATTTCTATGCCGCAATAGTTACAATAGTCGCAAGCAAGTCTTCCCAGCTCACCCGCTCCGTATATGTAAACTGGATAGTCAACGATAGGAGCAGAATTTACTTGAGAATTTAGAATTGGTTTGATTTCGTTTTCAAAAAAATATGATCTAGTTGCTTTGCGGTAAATTGTATCAGTTATCATGATAGCTTAATGAGTTGTAAACTTAGTTAGAAGATCTTCAGCATAGGCATCAATATCATCTGGCTGGCCATGTGTCATTTGGCCACAACCACCACAAACAGGATGGTTTTTGCGCTCTCCATTAAGGAACATTAGGCGATATCTTCTCATTTCTTCACCATGCCAAATGTCTTTAACGGATTGAGTACTTACATCTCCAATCAGCAGTTTTCTTCCCCAGTCCAGAAAGCATAAACTAGCTGTACCTTCAGGATTGATAGAAAATGAGTAGAATGGATAAGGGCATACCGAAACTTCTTTGATTGGCTGGCCGTAAATTCCTCTTTCTTGATTCACAACAACTCCGCCTCTTAATTCAAACTCTGGCCAACATGACATAACGCTTTCAATCCAGATGCCATCTGCTATAGGCCCAAATGTATCTACAAATTCTTTCTTTTGATCATCAGATAGAGAATCACCAGTAATTTTAACTATCATCTCGCAACTGCCCTTATTTTTATGGAAATTAGCTACATTATTGACAATTTCACTAAAACTTTTTAGATGATAACCAGAAAAGTCAAGGTACTGCTGCTCATTCATGCCTTCAATTGAAATATTTATCCGATCTAGGCCAGCCTCAGCTATTTCAATCCCTTTTGCTTCAGTTAAAAGAGATGCGTTTGTTGTGGTGTCCACTCGATCACAGCATCCTGATTCTTTAGCATATCGAACCATATTGACAAAATTTTTGTTTAGGAGTGGCTCACCATCTTTGTATAGGCGAATAACGCGAACCTTGTCTTCAAATTCACAGATATCGTCAATGATCTTTTTGTACAGTTCCCAGGGGATTTGTTTCAAAGGCCTGCCAATTTCCTTCATCAAATCAGCATCGCCAGTAGGGCAGAAACTACATTTAAAATTACATGCATCACTTGGATCAATAAATATAACAAATGGTGTTTGCAACGGAAGAACAGTTTCCAGCTTTGTTCTGTTTTCTAAGTCTATTCTGGGTTTAAAGTTGGCCTGAGTCATGATTGTAGAAGAAATTAGGATTAGTTCAAAGTAGGATCTTTACAATTTTAGGTGAAAATCAATACTCTGTCAACCCTGCAACACGCATATACGAATGAAGGCTCGTCTTCTGTTTGTTATAAGTAATTACAGAGATCTGCTAGTTCATGCTTTGCTATCCAACCAAGCATAGCAAGCTTTTTATTGTCGCCAACCAGAACAAGAGGCTCTCCAGTTCTGGATATTGAATGATCTAGAACGATTTTAGGATCTTGATTCCGCGCATTTGCTAACAACTTAATCACTTCAGAAATTTGAGTTGGGGTGCCTGAACATATATTGAATTCTCCATGAGTTCCAGAAGTAAGAAGCTTCACAAAAGCTGCTGCAACATCTTCAACATGTAATAAATCTCTAAATGAATAGCTACCAACTGCAAATGGAGGCTGTTTCAAGGTGAAAACATTATTTAGTGCAGGAATAAGTCTACGTACATCCTCGCCTGGGCCATACGGCATAAATATTCTCCCCCATGAACAAGTAACTTTATGATTAGCGCATATTGCCATTAATAACCGCCTTGTAGCGTCTTTTGATGTTCCATAAAGTGTGGCGGGTATAAGTGGAGTTTTTTCTTCAATACAATATCCATACGACCAATCATATTCTGCGCAAGTGCCTGCAGCTACGATATGTTTGCCACCTGCCGAACAAAAAGCTTGCACTAATTTAATTGTAGTTTCAACCCAACGTAAATTTAACGAAGAAGACCAATAAGAGCCATGTTCTGCATACCAAGCCAAATGAATTAGGTGAGTTGCATTAGCTTTAAAAATCAGATTATTAAAATCAGTAGTTTCAAGCAAATCAGCTTTTATGAAATCTCCTGGGTAGCCAGCTGGATTGTTTCGCCCTGCCAATACAACATCAATATTGGAACTTTGAAGGCATTTAAGAAGATGGCGCCCGATGAAACCACTAGCTCCAGTTATGAGGACTTTCATTGGCTACTCAAAATACGAGCTGCGTTTGTGGTGTCGGCCATGATCACCTCATCGCCAGGCCCGATGCCCAGGGCATGCATGCCCATGTGCAGCGCACCGGTGCAGCTGCTGGTGGCAATGGCGTAGTTAATGCCCAGGTGCGCCTTGAACGCCTCCTCGAAGCGAACGATGTAGTCATAGCAATGCTCTCCCCAGCCATTAGCCGCAGCGTCAGTGGCGTACTGCACCTCCAGCTCGGTGATGGAGGGTTTGGTGTAGGGGATCTTGTGGATCTTGCTGGTGGTCATGGCTATTGTTTAACTTCTTGAGCTTTGAAGACAGGGAGAGACATATTGGCCAACACGACGTGGGCCTCTGAGATTAACCGGGCGAGTTCTTGATCGCTAATGTTATCAACATCCTGCTTGCAATACAGACTTAGAGCAATGGCCGCATCATATTGTTCACCTTCGAAATGGGCATAGATCAGCCTGAAGCCACTGCTCTTGCCTTTGTTGATTGTCGTATTGGCAAAGCGAACCTTCAAAGCCTTGAAACAGTTTACTTCGGTCAGCAAGGTGCCGATGCATTCCCCTTTCTTGATGGAGTCAAGAATTGGCTCAAGATCGTTAAAAAGCAGCCTATAGCGTTTGCTAAGGCGCTTGAGATCCTTCTCGAACTGTCTCGTTGCGCCAAATGACAGGCCCATTCTCAATCAGTTCTGAGCCCGCTCGCTCTTTGCTTCACGGATCACATCTTCAATCGGCCTCACATCACCCGCCGCCATTTCTTTTAGAGATCTCGATAGGCCGTGAAGCACTCTGGTTTTCTCTGCAGTAGCAAGAATCCTATTTTTTATTTGGTCTATGGCCGACTCAGTGACAGCACCTCTGCGTCCACGTGTCATAGCCAGGAAGCGGCCTACCCAGGATTGCTTCCTGGATGATTGAGGCGTTGAAGATCGAGTGACATACACCATCCAGCGTCGCTGGGTTTCCCTGTTGAGTTGAGGCCAAGCCTCGGCAAGTAGGCTATCCAGATCATCTGTCTCTAATTTTTGTTGAGCGTTTTTCATTGAATTGTTGAGTTGTAGACCCAGGCCGGTTCACAGTGCATGATATGTATGTCCCATCATGGCCCCTGAATCGCGCCTGAGGCTCGGAATCGCCGTCACCAACTCTTGGCCCGGCAACTGCTGGCGCAGCTCCTCAATCAGGTTCCATGGCAGCACCAGCAGAGCATCCGGTGATTGGGCCGCCAACTGCTCGGGGCTGATCACCGGGATGTGGCTGCCGGGTAGAAACTTGCCCTGCTTGCTGGGGGCACGATCGGCTATGGCGGCGAGCAGATCGGGCTTGATGCCGGCGTAGTTGAGAAGGGTGTTGCCCTTGGCGGCGGCGCCGTAGCCCAACACGCGCCGGCCCTCGCGTTTGGCCTGCAGCAGAAATTCGAGCAGCCCATGCTTTGCAGCTTCCGCCCGTTGCTGGAAGCCGGCGTAGGCCGCCAGTGTTTTTAGCCCCGCCGCTGCTTCTGCCGCCAGCACCGCCTCCACCGCTGGCGTGGACTCGGCAACGCCCTGGTGAGCCAGCCACACCCGCAGGCTGCCGCCGTGGGTGGGCAGCTCTTCCACATCCACCACCGCCAAGCCGGCCCCGGCGGCGATGCGCGCCACCGCCCGCAGGCTTAGGTAGCTGTAGTGCTCGTGATAGATAGTGTCGAACTGGTTGCCTTCCAGCAGCCGCAGCAGATGCGGAAACTCGATCGAGGCACGGCCGGTGGGCTTGAGCAGTCGAGCGATGCCCGCCATAAAATCGTTGATGTCGGGCACGTGCGCCAATACGTTGTTGGCCACTACCAGATCGGCGGACTCCAGTTCCGCGGCCATCGCCACCCCGAAGAAGCGCTCGATCGTTTCGATCCCCTTGGCCCGCGCCGCCTCGGCGGTGGCGTGGGTGGGCTCGATGCCTAGACAGGGGATGCCCCGCTGCTGCACGTATTGCAGTAGGTAGCCGTCGTTTGAGGCGAGTTCAACCACCAGGCTCTTGGGCCCTAGATCCAGACGCTCCACCGCGGCCGTCACAAACCGCTCGGCATGGGCGCACCAGCTGCTGGAGGTGCTGGAGAAGTAGGCGTAGTCTGCGGTGAACAGCTCCTCGGCTGCCGCATGGGCGGGCAGCTGTACCAGCCAGCAGTTTGTGCACACGAACACCTGCAGCGGGTAGGTGATTTCGGGCAGCGCCAGCTGCTCAGGCCGCAGGTAGGCATTGCTGGGCGGCTGATGGCCCAGGTCGATCACCGTGTGGCCCAGCGGTGATCCGCAGTGGCGGCAGGGGTGGGAGCTCATGTCAGCGATTCAAGCAGCGGTAGAGCCAGATCTCGCTCGCTCAGGCCTAGTGGTAATAGCGGCCAGCTGATGGCCAGCTGGGGATCGTCGTAACGGACGCCGGTTTCAGCTTCCGGCACCCAGGCGCCGGAATGCAGATACAGCAGCTCACTGCCGGGCTCCAACACCTGGAAGCCATGGGCGCAGCCCTCGGGAATCATCAGCGCATTGCCGCGCTCTGGGCTCAGCTCCAGCCCATACCACTGGCCGTAGCTGCTCGACTCTGGCCGCAGGTCTACCGCCACATCCCACACCCGGCCGCGCAGGCAGCGCACCAGCTTGGCTTCGCTGTGCGGCGCTGCCTGCAGATGCAGCCCCCGCACCGCAGCCACCGCCTCGGTGCGGCTCAGGTTCACCTGGGCGATGGCGCGATCACCCCAGGCCTCAGCGAAAACTGGCTCTTGAGCGCGGAAGGCATTTTGAAAGGCACCGCGATGATCGCGGAACTGGTGGCTCACGAGCTCCACAACGCCGGGGATTGGGGTGGGGTGGAGATTCAAGGGAATCGCTGCTCCAATGTTTTTTTCATCCAAGCCAGGAGTTGCTGGCCTCCATCGGGAAGATCTTTTGTGAGCCTCTGGCAACTCAATAAATAGGTTGTAATAAAATCGCGATTGTCAAGTGCTAGAATTGTAGTTCCAGTAATCCTCTCGGCTCTCTGAGCTGAGCCCGAGCCGTTGGAATTGTATTCCCGCCTGAAATAATGATGGCCAGGCAAGAAGGCAAGAGTGCCATGCCATAGCAACTGGCTGATTATGATGTGATCTCCATGGACTACGGTATATCTCATGATATCAATATGGCTCAGGCAAGCCCTTCGAAACATGGATTGAAAAATAGTGCAATCACATAGCATTGCAACACTTTTGGCATAGCGCTGCACTGGATCGGTGTCTGAGAAGTCGTAGAGGGCAGTTGTTCTCTCTTTAGCCCCCCCCGATTCATCTACAGTGAAAGGACAGCCAGCTGCCATCGAAACATGAGCGCTCTCGTCCAGCAGCGCCAACTGCGCACTCACAAGGGAACCGGAGAGAAAATCGTGGGCGCCAATGAAAGAGACATACTCGGTATCGCAGAGGCTATAACTATAGGCACAACTTAATGCTGCGCCTATATTTCTAGGATGCCTAATATAGGCAAACCTGTTGTCAGCTTTGCAGAATTTTTTCGCTATTTCTCCGGATTTGTCCTCAGATGCGTTGTCCAGCATCAGGAAGACAAGGTCTTGATCGCTTTGGCGACGCAGGCTGTCGAGGCATTCCTCAAGATGAAGTTCTTCATTGTAAAAGGGGATTATTACGGTTGCGCGCTTCATTTATTAATGAGTTTAGGGGCTGAGTGATAATTTAGGCAAGTAGTGCTCAGGCTTGGCTGTGTATAATCAGCGCCTGATGTATTAGGAGCGGCCCGACGTTGGCCGATAAAGGGTGAATCAGAAAACCGTACTTTTATTTTACAGGAATTGGCTGATCAACGCTAGGAGTGATGTAGTACTGTTGACAATGAAGTCTATGTTGGATTCTCACTGCGCTCAAATGGGCTGGGAATGCTGGCGGGGCGGATCAAGGGGGAAATCACCCCTCGTGACCTACAGATTTTGGGGATTGAGACATCAAATCTGGTGTGTGAAAGCCATGGTCTTGCCTGCCATATCAGAGCGAACGCTTGAGGCTGAGGCAGAACCTCTAGCTCAGTTTTGCGACTTTGATAAGAACGTCGCTCATCTCAGTCAGGTCAATAGGTTTGGAGGTGGGGATGCTGGGAAACAGTAGGCGTCACTGTGGGATGGAGGCGCCTGAAGAAGGTGCACCTTGGCTCGATCCCGATCACGGGCTCTTGACTGTTGGTAGCTTGTAGCACCTACGCAGCTCCCACTCCAGCGCCACTGGCATCAATCCACGCTGCCGTCTGCTTGGATTGGACCGGATCGTCATTCACCAACAGCCCCACCAGCTAGGTGGTGTCGAGCGCCAGAGGCACCCTCATGCCAAGGCGTGCAGAGCAGGTTTATATCAGGCCTCGATCTTCACCTCCCCCTTCACGCACTGCAGCTTCCAGCACAGGTGGGTGCCGGCCCACCACTGGTTTACCAGCAGAAACTCCCCGCGAAAGCCGTATTGATGGCCCAGATCTAGGCCCCAGGGGTCCACGGCGCTGCCGTCCAGGCCCTGGCGGCGTGCGAAGTAGCTCACCGTGCCTTCGGTGATCACATTCACATGGGTGGGATCCACAAAGGCCGCCATCGAGGGGTAGGCGGGCGTCTGCGCGAAGAACAGCCCGCCAGGTTTCAACACCCGCCAGATCTCGCTCATCGTGTCGATGAACGGATTGAGCAGCTGTCTATTCACCACCGCGGTGCGCGGTAGATGTTCGATGAAATCAAAGGCACTGATGAAGTCCACGCTGCTGTCGTGCAATGGCAGCGGCTCGTAGCCGATCACGCAGGGATACACCCCCTCTTGATTTGTCATCACATCCAGGCCGATCAAGCGTTCCGCGTTGAAAGGGTTGCGGGGTTGGCCCCCGCAGCCGATGTCCACCGCCAGGCGCTCGCCTTCGTTTAATGCCACCTGCAGGCGCGGCCGCGGGCTGGTGGGATCGGGCAGGGGGATCGCAGAACTCATGGCAGGGGCTGGTGGAGCTAGGTGTTGGTGCACGAAATAATCGTCGGCCTCGCTGTGGCGCAGCACATGGGCTGGATGCAGCAGCTCGCCCAAGGGTGCGGTGGGGCGATTGGCGAGACGATCGATGGGGGCGATGGTGTGGGTGCCGTCTTGATCAAAGCCAATGTTGGTGGCCAGATTGACGTTTGGCAGGGCCGCCAGGCCGCCATTGGCCATCACTGTGTAGTTCCAGCGATAGGCCCAGGAATCCGGCTGGTTTTGGCGGTGCAGCCGCTCCCAGATGCTCCCCCAGAAGCGCCGCTCCGCCGCATTGGGGAACAGGTGGCTGAGGGCGCCGGAATCGCGGAAGGCTGGCCAGCTGCTCAGCTCCGCGTCGTAGTGCTGCCAGGCCCGCCGCCAGCTGGCCCAGCCCCAGCAGTGCGGCAGGTGGCTGAAGTAGTAGCTGCCGCTGCCCCGCCACTGGCCATCTTGAAAGTTGTCGCCGCTGATCGCCCACACCCGCGTGTCGTGGCGGTAGCGCTCCAGCAAATCGGC
>Ga0247836_1005858_pt1 | contig 14082 bp, 10 predicted proteins | sample LaCruzMarch2015__4_FD_187116 | JGI IMG/M metagenome (GOLD analysis project Ga0247836, IMG submission 187116) | Freshwater microbial communities from meromictic Lake La Cruz, Castile-La Mancha, Spain - LaCruzMarch2015_14m | ecosystem: Environmental > Aquatic > Freshwater > Lake | place: Spain...
CGCCATCGTTGCGCGGTGCGCCGATGATATTGGGCTGGTTCGGCCAGGACACCGAGGTGCCGGTCCCCACCCGGGTGCGGAAGGACTCGTTGATGGCGCTCAGATGCTGGGTGAAGACGAAGGTGGTACCCGAAGAATCGGACCGCCGCACGACCCGGATCGTCCGGTCGGGGAGGGTCACCCCAGGATTGGCCGCGACGATCCGCGGATCGTTCCAGTTGGTGATCTCACCGGAGAAGATCAGCGGGTAGACGGCGCGCGGCAGGCGCACATTGTCGACGCCCGGCAGATTGTAGGCGAGCACGATCTCACCGGCCGTCATGGGCAGCACCAGCACCCCGCCGCGCACCTGGGCCATCTCCTCGTCGGTCATGGCCGCGTCGCTGGCGCCGAAATCAAAGGTGCGGTTGATGACGTTGCGCACGCCGGTGCCGCTGCCGACCGACTGGTAGTTGATCCGTATCCCCCGGTTGTCCCGGTTGAAGTGACGAAACCAGGCCGAGTAGAGCGGGAACGGGAAGCTCGCCCCGCCGCCGTTGATCCGGACCTGCTGGGCCTGCGCCGGCAGGCTGAGCAGTAGGGTAAGCGCCACGGCGAGCGCGGCGGTGCCGATGTGGTGTATGCGCATGGGGAGTGCTCCTGACTGAAGTGACAGTTGGGCGGGATCGTATGCGGCGTCCGCGGCACCGCGTCAGAATCATCGCACCGTGCTGTGACGGAACCGTGAACCTGGTTTAGGGACCACGGAAAAGGGGCCGCCGTTTAGCTGACCTCGGTTGATCCCACGACCGATTTTCTCGCGCCCGAAAGAGGAAGCACCGTGCCCTAGCGTGCTGGTCTTGCAGACCGCTGCGGGGTGAATGAATTCGCCGCTTGAGCCAGGTAACCCCTCGCGCCCTAGCGCTACCCCTTGCCGACGGTCCGATTCGGGTCCAGCACCCGGCAGAGTTGCTTGGCCTCTTTTCCCCGCTGAATCGGTCTGGACCTTGGCCAGGATGATCCGCTGCCCGTCCAACTCGTGCCCCAGCGCGTCGCGGTCGTACAGTTTCAAGGCCGCGCGGATCGACCAGGGGATGGTGGTCTGGGCCTTGCTGGTCAGCTTGCTGGTGATCATCGTCGCCGCTGCGGCAAGGAATGGGCCTACGCTCTTAGGCACGACTGCACGCAGGGGCCAAGCGTGACGCGTTTGAACTCGGCGCCGCCATGCGGATTGGGGAAAGTCTTGAAACAACACCGCGATGCTCCCGCACCGGGGCAGGGCATGTGCCCCGCCCGGAACTACTTTTGTTCTCGTGCCGGGGCTTTGCCCCGGCATGCCGTCTTGGCGGCTCTGCTGCCCGCGTCGGTGCAGTCCGGCGACTTGATCTGGCGGCAGGGCCGCCAAGGCCCCGGTGCCGAGGGGACCCTCGGCACCAGAGACATAACCTATTGACACCCAAAGTAGACTCCGCAGACAATTTCCCGCGCGCTATGAGTTAGCTCGTCGGGTAGATGCGCTAGTGAGTCACGATCCACAAAGCATCGCGCTAGATGGGTTTCGTTATCGCTCGACCCATTCTACGCCGACTTGCATGGATGGGATGGGTGTGCCCATCAGGGGCGTCGCTGGAGGCGGATGGCGCCACTATACGTCTGGATCAGTCGTTCAACCACGAGATAAAGGCCATAATAATGCCTAAAGACATCGGTAAACGAGTCACCGTCCTGCAGGGGTTGGCCGTCCATTCACTGAAACAGATCATCAGTTGGAGTCCCGACTTCGAGATCAATCAACCGCATATCGACGAACAACATCAAAGCATTTTCAAATTGGCTCTCGAGGCCTGCGACCTTTCTCGCGACCAGGCTAATCGCCGCACACTTATTGCGTCTTTGAACAAATTTGGGGCTGTCCTGGAAGCGCATTTTCACTACGAAGAGCGCCTCTTGTCTGACCTCGGCTACCCAGAACTCGAAGAACATTGTGCCGAGCACAACGCCATCCTGTCCGAACTCGATTTCATTCGGCAACGATTGTCGAGTCAAGGGGAAGGTTGGGCCTTTCAACAACAGGCACTGGTCGTTACCAACTTTATGATCGGTGTCACCGTCGGCCATATCTTACGCAGTGACGTGCGCTATGCGCAATATATGCAGACAACGAGGTAGGATGAGAGTATCTAACTGATCGGCGTCTCGTTTGAGCAATATTCCGTGGTCGAAGAGTTAGCCGAGCCCTTGCCGCCGGTTGGACGGTTGTGTTCTCTTCTGCGCTCCCTGCAGACCAAGCCTTACCGCTCACGCCGGGCCGGTCGGGGGAACGGCGGTACAACCGGGTTCAGTTCTCCAGGTCGGCCACGGCCAGGCGCCGCAGGGTGGCGCGCTGCTTGCTGTAATGCTCATCCATGCGGTCGATGATGTCGGCGAGAAAGCGCACGGTCTCGACGATCTTGGGTCCTTTGTTGAGCATGGCGCACTCGGCCATGACGCTCATGCCGGCGTCCGACACCTCGGCGCGCGAGGGGGCGCCGGTCTTGGCCATACCCTCCAGGATCTGGGTCGCCCAGATCACCGGCACATGAGCCGCTTCGCACAGCCACAGGATCTCCTGCTGGACCTCCGACAACCGCTCGAACCCCACCTCCACCGCCAGATCGCCGCGCGCGATCATCACCCCGACCGGCGGACGGTGCAGGCTCGCCAGCAAGAGGCGCGGCAGGTTCTCGAAGGCCCGGCGATTCTCGATCTTGAGCACCACCCCCAGCCGCTGCGCGCCCAAGCGGTCGAGCTCGGCATGCAATTGAGCGATGTCCTGCGGCTCGCGCACGAAGGACAACTGGACCATGTCGGCCAGCCGGACGATCGCGGGCAGGTCGGCCAAATCCTTGTCGGTGAGCGCAGACATGGCGAGCGGCGTGTCGGGGAAGTTGATGCCCTTCTCGGCGCGCAGCTTGGCCCCTTTGGGCCCGGTCTGAGTGATGGTGACGGTGATCCGCTCGCCATCGTTGGCGGCGACCACCCCGCCGATCTTGCCATCGTCGAACCAGACCGCGTGTCCGGGACGGGCGCACTCGAAGGCGGCCGCGAGGGTGCAATGGACCTGGGCGGGGGTAACGATGGTGCCGTCCGCGGCGCGCTCCGCATCCCGGCCGGGCGCATCAGCGCGGGTCAGGACGAGCGAATCGCCGACCGCCAGCGCAATCGGCAGGATGACCTCGGGGACATTGATGAATGCGCCGGTGCCGACCGATGCGCCGCCGCGCCGGGCGGTGACGCTGGTGGCCTCCTCCACATAGGCGGTCTGCTCGATCTCGGCCACCCAGGAGGCACCCTGCGCCTCGCGCACCTGCAGGCAATGCGCCTGGCCGCGGGCGTCAGTGAAGTCGAGCTGGTCGCCCACGGCGATCTGACCGAGCAGCCCGCCGCTGACCTCGAGGCGCAGACGCAGGTCCGGAGGCGTCGGCTCGACCGCCTCGGCGGGGGTCAGCCACACCCGTCCCGGCCGCGCCAGCCGACCGAAGCAATCGCGCTGCGGGGCGAGGCGCCGCACCCGACCGCTCGCCCGCAAGGCCCCGGTGCGCAGTTTGGGACCCGCCAGGTCCATGGCGACCCGGCAGCTCCACCCCAGCGTCTGCTCGGCGCGGCGCAGATTGTCGACCATCGCCGCCCACGCTTCAGGGCCATCATGGGCGCAGTTGATGCGCATCACGTCCATGCCGGCCTCGACCAGATTCTGGACGAGTTGGGCATCGGTCGCCGCCTCACTCGGCATGGTGACCATGATGCGCACGAGACGGCCCTGGGGATCAGGTCCCAATAACGCCTGCGTGTGCTCACGCAGCCGCTCGGGGCCGGACTTGAAGTCCACCGGGGGCGGCGGCGGGCTCGGGTGCCCGACACCGGACGCGGTGCCTTGAATCTGCTCCAGCACACCGATCACCGCGTTGAGGCTCGCCAGGGCATGCGGCTCCAGCACCCCGAGCGACGACAACCCAAGCGCGCTAAGCTCCTGTTGCAGGGCGCGGATGTCGTGATGTCGCACGCCGAGATAATGCAGCAGGTTGCGCGCACTGTCGCGCCGCTGCGGCGCGACGGCGGCGAGTTCGCCGGCAAAACGTTGTTCCAGCGCCAAGGCACCGCCCCGCAGGGCGACGAGCTGGGCGGTGAGTGCGGCCAGTTGGGCGGGTGTGGCAGGCATAGTCGCTGGCGGTCTCAGTGTTTTCGGTGGTTGAGGGGGCGGTGCGCGGTCAGGAAATAAGATACGACCTGTTCATGACCGTTCGACGACGGCTCAAGGCCCCCTGCGCAGGCGGGCGCTGCACGCGCATCGTGGCGGAATGCGCGCACTGCGGCAACTGCCGTCCGCCGGGAGCGACTGGGGCATGAACAGTGTCGGCGTGTCGGTCATTTCCGTATGGAGACGGATGCTCGATCCGCGACGCGACCCGCGCCAGGTCACGCTGGACGAACGCGGCCGACGCGAGCCGGCCGGGTCTTGCACCCTCCTATGGACCGCCAATGTGGGCGCTGCTCAGGAACACCGACGAAGAAGATGCCGCGATCACGGCCGCCGCCATGTCCGATCCGGACGCGCGCCCGCTGACCGATGCAGAGTGGGAGGCGGTCAAGCCGCGGTTGCGCATCGGAGTCCTATCGGACCGGGACGCTCTCTTGCGCCGAAATTGGCGACCTGCTCGGACATACGTCGAGCTGGGATACGCAGGCATTCCTCGCTGAGCATCATGCCTGGCCCGCTCCGACCCTGGAAGAAGTGACCTCAGATATCGCGAGCCTGCACAATACTCGCGTACCATGACGGTCATCTGCGACACCTCGGTACTTTGCTATCTGGCCTTGATCGACTGCGTTGCGGTCTTGCCCCGACGATTCGGCACGGTGACTATCCCAAGCGAAGTTGCAGAAGAGTGCCTGCACCAGTGCGCTCCCCGACAAACTCCGCGCGCTCTTGCGAATTCCGCCGCCGTGGCTGCTCATCGCGCCCGCGTCGGCCGCCCGCGCACCCGGTACCGAACGACTCGATCCAGACGAGGCCGCGGCGATTTCACTTGCCGCAGAGCGACATGCTGAGCTGCTCTTGATCGACGAACGCATTGGCAGACAAGTCGCAAGCGACACGGGTCTTGCTGTCGCCAGGACTTTGGAAATCTTGGCCGACGCGGCATCCCGAGGAGAACCAGGGACAGACCACGGTTTCCGGCCAGCAACCGGGGAAAAGACTCTGATTTATCGGCACATGATCAGAAACCCATGGTCTGTCCCGTGTTTCGGTCCGTGTTTCGCGTCTAAGGCGCGCCAGTTCACGCTTCGGGCCAAAAGCCGTAATCCATCATTTCCTGGAATGACCAAGGGCAGGAATCGGAAAACACCGATTCGGCAAGCCCGGTTTCTCGAGCGGCCAAGAGCGTCGCATCTTCGTAAGCCGTAGCAATCAGCTCCGGGAGCCTCGCCTTGAGGCTCGGATTGTCCGCCAGATGCCGCTCAAGTTCGCGGCGCTGGACCTTGATGGTCGCGCGCCAGGAATTGCCACGCAGGGTTGGTTGATGTTGCCATTTCAGCAAGTGCATGAGCAGCACGGCAAGGCGGCTCAACAGTTCCCGCTTCTCACTCCGCCCCATGCTTTCAATCTCCTCCGCGATCTGCTCAATGTCGGCGGCGGTCAGATCCCCCGCGCGCAGCAGGGCGGCTTGTTGATTGGCCCAAGCGTAAAAATCGGCTTCGTAGAGAGACATGGATTCCTCCTCATTCTTCGCGCTCTCAAACGCTGCGGCGAACGGATAGGAAATTCAATCACCCGAGACAGGATTGGCCTTTGATCATCGCCGCGCAAAAATGCCAACGGGCAAGCCCATTTGCGGCGCAGTCGGGGGTTCCGGGGATAGTATAGACAGGTTCGCGACAAACGGCTCGGACGGACCTGTTCTGCGTCCGTACCGGCCGCGCGCATTCAGCGCCCGCGCAGGCCGTCCTCGAACCGACACCGACGACGCGGCCTTGATCATCGTTCCGGCCGGCCGCGGACGGTCCGCGCAGCGGACCCTACGGTAACACCGTCACCCGATCGGGTCGGGGTGACGGGATTGCGCCCGTCACCCCTCCCACACCACCGGACATGCGGTTTTCCGCATCCGGCGGTTGAGCCTAGCGGGCTTTGCCCGCAAGCGTCCACCGAGGTGAACACCCATTGGACCCCTTCTTGCGTCTATGCTCGGGACCCGGAAGACTCGGCCACCACGCGCCTCATCCAGAGCGGGAATCCACCCGCTCAGATTCGGCCCGCCGCCCCGGTAGCTGCCGCAGTTGCAGCGCCGAGCACGTGTCGGTTGCCTTCGCGCCTTCCACATCCGATCCAGACTGTGGTCCTCTCGCGACTCTTCGGCCCTTCGCTCCTCCCGGCTTTCACCGGGCGTCAACGCTACTACGGCCTCTGCTGACTCCTGGCCCGCTCTCACGCGCCAGGTCTCCCCGAGTAAGAACATGTACTTTCGACCCGTGCCGTCAGGCTCTACCTGGTGCGTCTTTCGGTGACTGTTGGATTTCGCGTTCCCTAGCACGCTCATCGCCCGCACCCGGCCTCACTGCCTGTTCGTGTTCCTACGGTCGTGTCTTTGCTACGCCCTGCTTTCAGCTTGGCCTCGCGGCTTCCACCTTGGGTTTCGCTACGCTTCTTGTCACTCGCTGCGGTTACCTCCTCTCAGGTAACAAGTACATGCCCATGTCGGGCACACTAGGGTCCGCTGTGCGGACCAAAGACCGTGCAGATCGCGCGGTGGCCGGGTTTATGACCAAGGCCCGCGACGCGGAGCGCCCCTCGGCCATCGCCCCTATTTCAGCGATCCTTTACCGTAACGATCCTCAAAGCCGGCACGGACCTTGTCGATGGCGTCTTTGTTCATGCCGCTGAAGTACCAATCATGACCAGGGATGGGCTTGAAGTGCTTTATCAGCAAGGCCTTGGCGAACTTTTCGTTGCCGTCTTTCTTATGGACGATTTCGTTGAGTTCCGGTATCCACTCGAAGTAGGTGTTCTTGGCCACCTCGTAGATGCCGTGCCACCAAGTGTAGTCCGGACCGCTCATGGAGGCCCCGTGGCGGGCGCGGCGACCCTCGTGGTGCCAGATCTCCCACCAGGTCCATTCGATCTTCTCGTCGAAGGGCGCGGGCGTGATGTAGCCCTTGTCCTTCAACTCGGCCATGACCGCGGCGATAGGCTTGGCGAACTTGTCGTTGTAGAGATCCACGACGCCGTCGAACTGCGCATAGTGGCCCTCGATGACGCTGGTGGAATGGCAGCCGAAGCACACCTTTTCCATGTTGGCGCGGCGGTCCTTCCAGGTCAGCACCTCGATGACCTTGGAGTCCTGGGCCGCGTCACCCACCGCGGGAATCGGCTTGCCCTCGGGAACATCGAATTCCTGCCCGTTCTCCAGCCGCACCAGGTTGATCTTGGTGGAGATGGGCGGACGCAGGGTCCAGGAGATGCGCTCGCCCACGTTGTGGGTCTTGCCGATGCCGGGGCCCGCGCTCATGTGGCAGGTGGCGCAGGTGGGCGCCGCGGAGTAGTCCACGCCGGCGACCCACTTGTCCGAATCCAGGTTCATCTCGCCGATCTGGGCACGGTAGATGATGCCGTGCTTGGACTCGTTGTACACTTCGATTTGTGGATGATCTGGCCCGACGTGACACTTGCCGCAGGTGTCGGGGGTGCGCGCTTGGGCGCGTGAGAACCGGTGACGGCCATGACAGGCGGAACAGGAGCCCTTGGATCCGTCCGGGTTGATGCGCCCGATGCCGGTATTCGGCCAACTGCCCGGCAGGGGCCGGCCTTTGTTCTTGCCCTCGGTCACGAATTCGAGTGTCCCGCCGTGACACTGACGGCAGCCGGCGTTCACCGCCTCGGGTCCACCGAGGACTTCGCCCAGCAGGTTATCCAGCGAGGCCAGGATGTCACCCGCCTTGGCGTGGTGGGAACCGTCCATCTGCTGGAATTCGGTGTTGTGGCAGCGGGCGCAGTCCTTCGGGGTCACGACGATGGAGATCAGCGCATCCTCGTGTTTGAAGGCGTCGATTTCGCCTTCCTTTGCCTCGTGGCAATCCAGGCAGGTGACCCCGGCCTGTCCGTGCCCGCTGCGGTTCCACTCCAGATAGAGTGCGGGGCTCTCGGTCATGTGACAGTCCACGCAGTCCTGCCCCCGCGGATCGCCCCAGTCGATGCCCGGTTGACCCGCGGCGCGCTCGGCCTGGGCTGTCTGGATCAGACCCAGCAGGCCAACGATGCATAGACACAGACCGACGCGGCTGGCCGGTCGGCGATTTCCACGGCGATGCAGCATGATGCACTCCTCTCTCTTCTCTTGGCGGTTCGGGGCGTTGCACCGGCAACCTTGCCGAGAGCGAACCGCAGCGGCCTTGATTCAGGTCAAACGCGGCCTCATATCGCCGCACCGTGATCGGAGCGCTGAGACCGCTCCAGCGCAACAAACACGGATGAATCTGTATTTTTGGTCACTTGACCACAACCGCCGTACTGTTGACCCTACCGACCGCACCGGCACCGCCGACACGCGGCCGATCCGAGGCGCGTCGCGGTTCCAATCATCAACCAACAAAGCAGACACGGGAGTCACGCATGATCGAAGTTCGCGAGCTCAGTCGGAGTTACGGCGAGCTGAAGGCAGTGTCGGAGGTCTCCTTCGACATCGGCCACGGTGAGATCGTCGGGCTGCTCGGCCACAACGGGGCCGGCAAGACCACTATCATGAAAATGCTGACCGGCTATCTGGAGCCGAGCAGCGGAACCATCCGCATCGACGGGTTGGACCTGTCCGAGCATCGCCGCTCGGCCCAGCGCCGCGTCGGCTACTTGCCCGAGAACTGTCCGCTCTACCCGGAGCAGACGGTGCTGGATGCGCTGGAGTATCAGTCCGTCCTGCACGGCATCCCGCAACACGCGCGGCCGGCGGCCATCCGCCAGGCGGTGGAACGCACCGCCTTGACCGCCAAGGCGAGCGCTCTGGTCGCGACCCTGTCGCGCGGCTATCGCCAACGCCTGGGAGTGGCCCAGGCCATCCTGCACAGTCCCAAGATCCTGATTCTTGACGAACCGACCAACGGCCTGGACCCGACTCAGATCCAGCACATGCGCGGCCTGATCCAGGAGTTGGCGCAGGACGCCACCATCATCGTCTCCACGCACATCCTGCAAGAGGTCGAGGCGATCTGCGGCCGGGTGCTCATCATGAGCGGCGGGCGCCTCGCGCTCGACAGCAGCAGCGACGCCATCGGCCGCCATCCGCGGCTCCTGGTCACGCTGGATCGCCCCGCGGCGGAGGCCGCCCCCCGACTCACCGCCCTGCCCGGCGTGAGCGGCGTGGAACTGGTGGACGAGGCGGCCGGGCGCTACTGTTTCGCGCTCAGTCTGGAGGATGCGGCAGCGGCAGCCCCGGCCGTCGCCCGCGCGATGGCCGACCAAGGGTGGAATCTGTTCGGACTGGAACCGGAGCGGCGCGACCTGGAAGCCCTGTTCCGCGCCGTCTCCGGTGCCGCGACCCCCACCGATGCGCCATCCGCCCAGACCGTCACGGAGACCGCCCATGTCTGACATTTTGCGTATCGCCCGCAAGGAGTTGGCCGCTTTTTTCGGCTCTCCGGTGGCCTATATCTTCATCGGCACCTTTCTGGCCGTGTGCCTGTTCGTGTTCTTCTGGGTGGAGGCGTTCTTCGCCCGCAACATCGCGGACGCCCGCCCGCTGTTCGAGTGGATGCCGGTGCTGCTGATCTTCCTCTGTGCCGCGCTCACGATGCGTATGTGGAGCGAGGAGCGCCGGGCCGGGACCCTGGAGATCCTGCTGACCCTGCCGGTGCCGACCTGGCGGCTGGTGGCGGCCAAGTTCCTGGCCGCGCTCGCCCTGGTCGCCATCGCCCTGACCCTGACCCTGCCGCTGCCGGTGACTGTCTCGCTGCTGGGACCGCTGGACTGGGGTCCGGTCATCGGGGCCTATGTGGCGACCCTGCTGCTGGCCGCGGCCTATCTCTCGATCGGGCTCTTCGTGTCCTCCCGGACCGATAATCCGATCGTCGCCCTGATCGGCAGCGTCCTGGTCTGTACCCTGTTCTATTTGCTCGGCTCCGAGGCCCTGACCAGCCTGGTCGGCAATCGCGGCGGCGAACTCTTGCGGCTGCTCGGCAGCGGATCCCGTTTCGATTCGATCACCCGCGGCGTCATCGACCTGCGTGACCTCTATTACTATGCGAGCATCGTCGGCGTCTTCCTCGCGCTGACGGTCTATAGTCTGGAACGGCTGCGCTGGGCGCCCGACAGCGACCGGCCGGCGGGTCATCGCCGCCTCACCCTGATCACCCTGCTGGCCGCCGCCAACCTGCTGGCCGCCAATCTGTGGCTGCATGAGGTCGACGGGGCGCGCACCGACCTGACCCAGGGTCAGGTCTACACCGTCTCGGACGCCACCCGGACCTATCTGGACCAAATCCAGGAACGCTTGCTGATCCGCGGTTATTTCAGCGCCCAGACCCATCCGTTGCTGGCCCCCCTGGTCCCGCAGATTCGCGATCTGCTGCGCGAATATCAGGTGGCCGGCGGCGGCCGGGTGCGGGTGGAGTTCGTCGACCCGGCGGACCATCCGGACCTGGAGCGCGAGGCCGGCGAACAGTTCGGCATCCGTCCGGTGGCGTTCCAGACCGCGAGCAAATACCAATCGGGGGTCGTGAACTCCTACTTCGATCTGGTGGTGAAGTACGGCGACCAATTCGAGCATCTGGGCTTCCAGGACCTAATCGAAATCAAGGTCCGCGGCGAGAACGATCTCGATGTGCGGCTGCGCAACCCCGAGTACGACATCACCCGAGCAATCAAAAAGGTGCTGTACGGCTATCAGGGCGGCGGCGACCTGTTCACCGGCCTGGGTCAGCCCATCAAGCTGCGCGCGTTCGTCTCGGCGCCGGGTCAACTCCCCGAGCCGCTGCCCACCTTGCGTGCGGATCTGGAGGGATTACTCGGCGACTTGCAGGCTAAGTCCGCCGACCGCTTCAGCTTCAGCATCGAAGACCCGGCAACGAATCAGGCCCTGACCCGCGAGGTCGAGGACCGCTTCGGCTTCAAGCCGCTGGTGATCGACCTGCTCAACCCCACGCCCTTCTATTTCTACCTGGTTTTGGAGTCCGGGACGCGCGCCGAGGCGGTGCCCCTGCCCGAGTCACTGGACAAGGCGGGTCTGCAACGCGCCATCGAGGCTGGCATCAAACGCTTCGCCCCCGGTGTACTGCGCACCCTGGCGGTCTATACCCCGCCCCAGGCCGGCGGAGAGTTCGGGATGCCGGCGGCCCGCGCGGACTATGGCATGCTCCAGGCGCAGTTGCGCGACGGATTCAATCTGCTGGAAACCGATCTGAAAACCGGGCAGGTGCCGGCGGACGCGGATCTTCTGTTGGTGCTGGGACCGCGAGACCTGGACCAGAAGCAGCAATTCGCCATGGATCAGTTCCTGATGCAGGGCGGCACCGTCCTGGTTGCGGCCTCCAGCTTCCATGTCGAACTGGGACGCGGGGCGATCAGCGCCCAACCCCAGGACACGGGCCTGGAGTCCTGGCTGGCGGCCCAGGGGCTGAGTCTGGGCAAGTCACTGGTGCTCGACCCGCGGAACACACCCTTCCCGATCCCGGTGCAGCGCAATCTGGGCGGCTTCATGGTCGAAGAGATCCAGATGCTGGATTACCCCTACTTCCCGGACGTACGGGCCGAGGGGCTCTCCACCGACTCGGGGATCACCGCCAACCTGGGTCAGATCACCATGAACTGGTCCTCGCCTATTCAGGTCGATCAGGAGAAAACCGCGGGCCATCGCGTCACCGAACTCATCCGCAGTTCCAGTGAGGCCTGGACCAGCGATTCGACCCAGATGCAGCCGGATTTCCGCGCTCATGGCGACCTGGGCTTCCCGACCGGCGACGACCAGGGCACTAAAATTCTGGCGGTGGCGGTTGAGGGACGTTTCAGCTCCGCCTTCGTCGGCAAGCCCTCGCCCTTGCTGCCTGACCCGGCGGACCAAAACGAGGACGCGGCCGACGCCACACCGCCGGAGACAGACGCTCCGGACGCGGCGACGCCGGCCGCGGCCAAGCCTCCGGCCAAACCACCGGTCGCCCCAGGGGTGATCGAATCCTCCCCCGCCGCGGCGCGCTTGATCCTGATCGGCTCGGACAGCTTCCTGACCGATACCGCCATCACGCTGGCCAGCGAGGCGACGCAGAGCCGCTATCTGAAGCCCATCGAACTGGTGCAGAACGCCGTCGAGTGGTCACTGGAGGACCGTGGCTTGCTGACCTTGCGCGGCCGCGGTCAGTTCAGCCGGCTGCTCGAACCACTGAGCCGCGAGGGACGGATGGCCTACGAGTACCTGAACTATGCCCTGGCCCTGGGGGGTCTGGCGCTCCTCTACTGGTTGGCACGCCGGTCGCGGCAACGGCGTGATCGTACCTTGGCGCGCTATCTCGAACCGGCATCGACGCACGGGAAGGGCTGATCCATGGAGAACACCAGCATGAAACAAGGCACCCTGCAACCAGGCCTCCCGGCCCGTTCGCGTCTCCAGGAGTGGAGCGCCACCTTGCTTGCGCCCTTAACGCTCGGACTCGCGTTGCTCCTGGGCCTGCAACTGGCCGCGGCCCTCCTGCTCGGTGCGGGCGGCAGCGGGACCCTGAACCCGACCGCCGCGGACACCGCGCTGCTGCCGTTCGACGCCAAGGCCGTCACGGCAGTGCGGATCGAGGGCGGCGATCAGAGCGTGCTGTTGGCCCGTGGAGACAAGGGCTGGCTGATCGCCGATCTGGGTGACTTCCCGGCGGACGGGGCCAAGATCGATCAGCTTGTGGACAAGCTGGCCGTGCTCAAGCGTCCGCTGCCGGTGGCGACCAGCCGCGAGGCACTCAAGCGGCACAAGGTGGCGGACGACGGATTCGAGCGCAAGATCACGCTGGAGTCGGGCGATACGCCGGTCGCGACCCTGTTGCTCGGTGACTCGCCCGGCTTCAAGCGCCAGTTGGTCCGGGTCGGCGGGGAGTCGGCGGTCTATGACGTTGAACTGCCGCTTTTTGAAGCGTCCAACCGGCACGACGACTGGCTCACGCGTGACCAGTTGCAGCTCGACCAGGAGCAGATCAAGCGCATCAGTACCGCCGACTGGACTTTGATCAAGGGTCAGGACGGCTGGCAACTGGACGGCACGGAGGAGAAACCGGACGCGGCGGCCGTAACCAACCTGCTGGGGCGCCTCAGCAGCCTGAGCTACCGTGGCGTCTTGAGCACGCAGGAAAAGCCGGAGTACAACCAGGCTGCGCCGACCCTGGACCTGCGTCTGCAACTGGCGGACGGCAGCGCCCGTGAGTACCGCATCTCCAAGATGAAGGACGGCGCCGACTCCGTACTCAAGGTCGCGGACCGGCCCTGGTACTTCAACCTGTCCGACATGGACCTGGAGGGATTGGTCGATGTGACCCGTGACCAGTTACTCGGGAAGGCCCCGGCCGCGGCGTCGCAAGCCTCGGCACCGGACGCGGCGAGCCCTCCCGCGGGCGGTGAAACAGCGGTTGAGGACGAACTCCCCCCGGCGATGGAGGAAACGGCGGAACCACCACTGACTCCGGAGCAAGCCCCTGTGGTGGATGACGTGACTCAGCCCCAGCCGGGATCAGACACAGCGCGATAGGACGGTCGCCCGGCCGTTATAGCGTTCGCACCTGATATCCAGACAGACTTTCGTGTAGGGGCGGGTTTCAAACCCGCCTCTACGTCCGGTAATCACGTCCGACGGCTATATCCAGACAGACCTTCGTGTAGGGGCGGGTTTGAAACCCGCCCCTACGTCCGGTTATAACGTCCGAAGGCTATAAACCAAGGCGATTGCCGTCAAATCCAGCAATCGCCTTAGGTCAGACCGCGCGGCCTTGATCGTAGTCCCGGCCAGGGGCGTGCGTAGTCAGGGCTTCCAGCCCTGACGGTGTCAGGCCAGGATGGCCTGACTACGCACCCGGCGAGCCCAAGTGGCCGGAATCTTGATCGAGGCCGACCGC
>Ga0247836_1005859_pt1 | contig 14080 bp, 9 predicted proteins | sample LaCruzMarch2015__4_FD_187116 | JGI IMG/M metagenome (GOLD analysis project Ga0247836, IMG submission 187116) | Freshwater microbial communities from meromictic Lake La Cruz, Castile-La Mancha, Spain - LaCruzMarch2015_14m | ecosystem: Environmental > Aquatic > Freshwater > Lake | place: Spain...
TCAAAAGATAGTTGTTTTATGGTAGAGTGTAATGGAAACGAGCCTATTTACTTTAAGGAGAACTCAAAATGAACAACATAAACCTAAACGAATACAAAGAAGTAAAGAAAACAGAATACGATAATTATAAAAGACAAAATGCTAAGAAATACGCAGAAACTTTAAGATTTGGTTTTAGATATTATATTAAGAAACTTACAGGAGATAAATTGATATGATAGAAGATAAAACAGTATTCGGATTATATGCTTTTCTATTTATACTTGTTTTTATCGCCGGATGGTTTAGTGACGAGCTATATAGAGAATTAAATAATAAAAGAGAAGTAAACGGATTATGGATAAGTGGAATGAATAAAACTTCCGCAGAAAGCAGAGCATATAATATAGATAATTCCGGTCAATGGATTTGTGTCAATGTAGTAGAATCAATGTCTTATAAAAATATAGTAGAAACATGCAATCACGAAGCCGGACACGAATTGTTCGCGAGAAAATGCGGAGCTAATCCCAAACTATGTTTTAATCTAGATAGAAAGTTTAATAAAACTTAACTTCTTAGTAAATTAAATGGCAACCACATTCGCAAGCGCTACAAGACCAGCAACATGGGCGGGAACAAATAGACCAGTAACTCCATCTTCTGGCGCGGGTGATAGTTCTAGACTGCAAACCGGTAGCCCAAATAATCCAGCAACAAATCAGAGTAGAAGTGGCGGTGGAGGTTCAAGCGGAAGAAGGGGCGGTGGAGGTTCCCCCGAAACGTCTGTTATTGTTAAGCCGATAGGAAATGGCGCAGAGGTTTTAATTAATGGTGTTGGTTTTTCGGTTGCTCCCGGGCAATTATCTAATTTTCTTTCTTCTCGTGGATTGAGTGGTTCTTCTTATCAATCTGCTTTATCACAAGCGCAAAAACTAGACCAACAAGTTAAACAACAAGCAGAGCAAAAAGCAAAACAACAAGAGCAAGCAAGAAGAATCCAAGAACAAAGAGCAGTCACTCAGAGACTTTTAAATCAAGCTGGAATACAGCAAAAACAATCAGCTTTACTGAGTAGTATAAACAGAAATCAATCTAGAGAGAATTATTTCGAGAATAGACAAATAGGCACTTACAAAGGGGTTCCGGTTAATAGAGTTTTCGAAGTAAATCCAAATACCGGACAAGTTAAACCAATAACAAAAGAACAAGAATCTATCTTAAGGAATCAACCAAAAGAATTAGTAGCTGGAAATAGAAATCGTATTCAAGAAGCAGTCAATACTTATTTGCCGATAAAAACTCCAATAATAATAAAAAGAGGTGCAACCGCCTTAGGAAATATTGCAGTATCACAGGTTAAAAGTTTAGGAAGTGGCTATCTTAAAGGACAATTTCTTCTAGATGATTTAAAACAAAGAGGACTAACAAAATATTTAGTGCCAGATTCTAGAGCTTTAAGCCTTTCTAAAATAATAACAAAAACAGATAATACTACGTATCAATTATTAAAAAGAAAATACGGAGAAAAACAAGCAAACAAATTCAGAGAGCAATCTTTATCAAATAAATTAAGAAACGAAATGTACTCAAATTTAATCTATAAAGACCCAGACCTTCAAAATTTAGCGATAACGACCGGACTTGGCGCGCTAGGAGCCGGTGGAAAAACAAGTCAAGCAGTAGCAAAATGGATTTTAAGAACAATGGGTACTAAGCAAGCCTACGAAACTTATAAAAATCCTACAGATGAGAACATAGTCGCTTTAGGGTTATTCGCAACTCCCGAAATTTATAGAGGAATAAAAAGCGCAAAAACAAGAAAAGACATAATGATAGCAGACACCGGGGAATTAGTTCCTTTACAAAATCGATTAAGCCAAGTAGATAAAATTATCAAAAACCAAGGAAGAAATATCGAGACAGTAACCGCAAAAGCAACTAAAAAAGCCGGTTTTACAAATGTCGGAAAGAATAATATAGACTACACTTACGGTAAAAATATTCAGTTTGGAACTTATAAAGTAGGAGACATATTTCCAACATCTAAATATTTCTTAACTGGAAAATCAAATAAATCACAAAAAATATTTAAAAGAGGAGTAGTCCAAATTACAGATGTTAAAGTTCAAAGTAACGCAAAGTCTCTTTTATCACAAATCAGAAAAGATTTATTAAAAAATGGTAGAACTAGCGAATCAAACATAAGAAAACTCTATGAACTTGCACAAAGAGAAGCAGATGCAACGGGTAGACAAATCGCGACCATTTCACCAAAAAGATTAAGAGGATTCTGGCAAGCAGAGCAAGAAATAGTCAAGGTAATTCCTAAAAAATACAAACCACAAATACGTAAATCATCTGAAATACAAGTATTATTGGCAGATAGAAAATATTTGGGAGGTGTAAATGGAAGATTCGCAAAGGGTAAAATTTATATCGCAGATGATTTAAATAAATTAGATAGAAATGCAGTTATTAAACACGAAGTAGGGCATTATATTAATAAAGATAACATGCCAGTAGTTAGCGATTTAAGAGGTTTTTATAGGTCAATAAATGGAAAAGAAATAAAAAAACTAAAGATAGAAGCATATAAAGAAGCTCTAAAAGATTTAAAAAAATTCAAACATATTAGCGAAAATGAAAAAATAAGTATGGCAAAAGATAGAGCAAACGAATATATTTCTAGTTTGAAGAAATATTATCCATTTAGAGAATGGGGAATGGAAGCCGGTGCAGAATTAACAAGAGTAAATCCAAAAAAAATTTTTAAAATAAATGAAAAAAAGGGAGTTGTGGAATTTTTTGTAAAAGAAAATCCCAAAAAATTAAATTTTGGAGGTTGGACTGATACCGGACATAGAATTTACACAGATAAAGGTGGCTTTAGAAATATGAAAGACTTCTTAAAATCAAAATTAAATGTAAAAAATAAAGAATTATCTTACTGGGCAAAAGTAGCAGAGGATAAATACCAATATCTTAGAGGAAAATTAAACATTAAGGGCGAATATGCTCAGCATGGAAGAGGGCATCTTAATCCAATGGCTAAATACAATAAGTACTATTCTTATCACGATATAACAAAAGTCGGAGACGTAGATAGCTTCGCAAAATTCGAGCATGGACAAGCCGCTTATGATTTATGGAAGTCTGGAAAGTTCCCGGACAAGTCTATCTATAGATTGCCAAAAAATATTCAGAAAAAAATAGCGCAAGCTTACGCGATGCACACAGAAGCAAGATTTAACATAAAATCTATTTTAAACAAAAGAAGTCTTACGGATTCTCATAATAGTGTATTAGGAAACGTAAAAGGATATATCCAACAAAAAAGAAACCCATATCTTCAAGATGTGGCAACTTTAGACAGATTAGATTTAACGAGATTCCCTTCTGTAGTTGGAAAATTAGACTATAGAATGTTATCAAAAGATGCTCTAGTAAGATTATTTGGAAGTGAAAAAAACGCAATTAGAAAGAATCTCTGGAAGTTCGACAGAAGCACAATCCCCCAGAAACTATTAAACGAAGCTTTCTCAAATAGTAAAAAATTAAATTCAGTATTAATAAAGCAAAAAAATACATTCTTAAGAAATCAACCTAGATTAAAAATTCTAGATAAAATAAAAAGTCCAAGTAATCAGATAAAAAATAGTTTCAATAAATTGAAAGCCGGAAAACTTTCTAAGGTGGAAGCAATAAAGCTCACTAATGAAATCAGTAGAAAGCTAGGTAAAAAATACACCCTAAATTCTCTTAAGAGAGACACTAGTCAATATTTTAGAAAGGTAAATCAAAATAATAAGTTAAAGCAAAGATATTCTAAAAAAGCAGAAAAATATATCTCTAAAAAATATGCAAAAATAAACGTTTATCCATACGCGATTAAAAATTACAAAGGAAAAACTTATCCGAAATCTTACCAGAAATCTTATCCTAAGCAAGAAGTAATACCCTATTCTAACGTTCCATATAAAAATGGATATAATCAAATCCCTAGACAGCCAACTCCATACAAACCAAGTACTCCATATAGGCCTAGTATTCCATACAAACCTAGTAAACCATACAATCCAGTAACTCCAAGAAAACTAAAAAATAATAATTTTAGAGTAGGAATCAATACTCCAAGCAAAAAAAGAATAGAAATTAAAAAGAAAGGGGATTACTTCGACGTATTCGCTAGGCCAAGTAAATCTCTAAGTGGAAGAAAGACAAACAAATTTATAAAAGTAAATCAAACCCCACTAGACGAAACAAGCGCAAGAGACTTAAGAAACTACATAGCAGATACTTCTCTTTCTAGGTCGTCTCTAATTACTCCCTCAGTCAATAAGCCCGGAAGAGTAAACTTAAGATTTCCTAGAGGTTATGCAGCGAAAACAAAAGGAAAATTTAGAGATTATAGAATAGTTAAGGGAAAGAGAATCCCCCTACTTAAAGGAAGAGTAATCGAATTAAGTAGAAATGCTTTAGATACAATCCAAGAGAAAAAGAGAATAGACTTATTTAAGAGAATAAAACAAATTCAAATTAAGCCCAGAAAAATAGCTTTTATAGGAAAAATACCACCGAGAAGAAAATCGCAAGGTATAAATAGACCAAATCTTATTAAAGGTTCCTTAGAAGCTAGAAACTATATGGCTAAACTAAGAAAGATGAGAAGATAATGGCTAAACAAATTCAAAGTATAGACGAATACGAAGAAGAAGAGCAAGAAGAACAAGAAGCTCAAATGACTGACGATATTTCTGCGCAAGACATTAATGATTTAGTAAATAGGGCAACACGTGCCGAAGATACAAATATGCAGCTTTCTAGAGCTATGTCGAGCTTCTCGGAAGAGAAAAAAGACGCTAATTTCTTACATCTTCAAATTTCTACAGAGAAAATGTTAGAAAAATTAGAGCATTTCTATAGGGGTGACGTTATGAAAGAAAAAGACGGTAATCTAAAGTGGGAACAACAAAAAAATAAAGATTTAGTCACATTCAACGAGTACGGTGTAACTTCTATCATGGAAATCGTAACAAAATATATAGATAGAAACACAATTTTATCCAATTATTCAGAAGAAAGAATCTACGAAATCATGGGCGACTTAGGAGACGAACTAACATTATTTATTCTTTGTAATTATGTGCAGTTAGGAATGAACACGTACTTTAAAAAAACAAAGTTCAGAACTGTAATTACTAGCACTCTTCATATTATCGAATCAACGTATAGAAGAGCAATCAGAGGAAAGACTTTAGAAGAAATGAATCAGTCCAGAGTAATCGGACAATTTGGAGAAGCTCAACAACCGGTACAGACTTTTAACAGAAAAAGAAACTTTATGGAAAAAATAATGTCCTAGTAAACTTTATTAAGTATAATTTACTCTATTTTATATGATAAAAACAAGATTATTTATTCTATTAATATTTATATTCTCTTTTCAGTTTATTCTAGCTAGTTACGAGGATTGTTCTATTTACGGAACTTGTAAACCAACACCAACATACGTCATCAACGAAACACAATTTAACGTAAATAATTCTATCTACTGGGATGGACATGCTTTCGTTAGTGGTGCAGTTAGTTCTATTGAAACAGACCCTTTGTCTGTTCATACAGACCAAACAACTCCTCAAGACGTTATTAATGGATTTCTAAACTTTATTCTTGGTATTCATATCGGAACAAATGTAGACGATGGAGAACAAACACCTTTACAAGTTAAGGGTAATACAAATTCTATTCCTTGCCCAAACGCAACTGGTTTAATCTCTACTCCTACTTTTGGTTATTTTATTGGTTCACCAAATGATGCCGGAAGCTCTGTTAATTATGATGCTGGTTCTTTTATTAATGATGTAATTTACTTTGATGTTTATACTTACGATGGAGTTGCTTATTCTTTTAGTTCATTTAATTATGGCTGTAGCGATTATAGTTCTACACCTTTTCAATGTAGTTTAGCATGGACATCGGTTGGTGGAGCTACAAGTTATTTAATAAAAGCTTATGATAGTTCTTATAATTATTATTGGATAAGTGTTACTGGAAATTCTTTATTAGTTCCAGATTGGACTAGTTGGAATAGTGGCGACTTTGGAACTCCAAGTCCATATATTCGTGATGCTGGAAGTTTAAGTCCTTACACGACTTACGAATGGAATGTTTATGCCTATAGAAATATTGGTGGAACTTTAGCTTATTCTGAATTGCCAGCATATGTTTCTCAAGGAGACGAGGTAGGTGCTGGTTGGAAAACTACTTTATCTTGGGATAATGTCGGAGCAGATGGTTATATACTTAATAGTATAACAAATGGCTATTACATAGAATTAAGTAATGTTTTATCTTATGAAGATGACGGAACATATTCAGCTTGGACTTATGGAACTCCAACGGTTACACCCAACTCTGGAACTGGATATAATAATTTCGCACATTTCTATAATGATGCTTTCGGAATAAAGTTTAATGGCTATGGACAAATAGATTTTACAAATATGAGTAATAAAAGTTTATTCATAATTCCAAATACTTTATTAAATACAAATCTTAACGCAGACTTAGTCGATGGTAAACACGCAAACGAATTAGGCAATACTTCTTTTAATCAAAGCTTAACTGATTCTTTATATTATTCCAAAACTAATCCAGATGGATATTATAATTCTACGACTTTACCAGCAACTAATCTTTCTGATTATGCTTTATTAAATGGAAGTAACTTTACAGGAAATATAACAGCTCCTAATATGTGTTATGCTAACGGAACTAATTGTAATTCAACTGGCTACGCACAATATCAATATACAAACAATTCTTTTAATGGTTCTGGAGATTTCCAAACTATAGGAGGTAATATAATCGCTACTGGTGGAATATCTTATCCAGAATTAATTACTAACGGTGGTTTTGCTAATGGTAATAATTGGACTGGTGGAACTGGTTGGACTTTCTCTGCTGGTAGAGCAAAAAAATCGGCAGATGGAAATGGAAGTTTAACTCAAGCAGTTAATTTAACAGCCGGACAATATTATAGAATTACTTATACTTTATTCGGACAGCCAACGGGTGCAGTAATCGGGGGAGTTAATGTAAGTATCGGTGGGGTTAATTTCTCAATTAAAAATGAAGTTAGTTTACACGCAACAATGTTTAAAGCTTTAGTTAATGAAACTAATTTAACTTTTACACCTAATGGAAATACAGATAGATTTGGAATAGATTCCGTATTTCTTAAACAAGTTACAGGAATAGTAGGTGGTGGACAATTTAACTTCGAAGGAAATACTGGAGATGTTATCGGACAAGGTGCTAGAGTAACTACATTTAACGCACCAGCCAAAGCTTCTTTTAGAAGTGGAGAAGTAAGTGGAACACAATGGGATGAAAACAATATCGGTAAAGGTTCTACTAGTTTTGGTTTTGATACTCTAATTAAAGGTATATATTCCTTCGGAAGTGGACAAAACGTAACAATGCTCGGAGCAAATAGCTTCGCAAACGGATTAAATATTTATGGTAATGGTTCTCAAAATAATTTTATAGGTTGGTTAATCAATGGTTACAACGATAATCAAAATGCTATGGGCTATAATCTTACTCTATATGGAAATGGTGATACCGCAATAGGATTTAATTCTATAGTTAGTGGATTTATCGGACAAATATTCGGTAGCGGATTAATTAATTCGGGTGATTACTCAACTCTATTCGGAAGTAATTGTTCTTTAACTTTATCAAAGACATTCGCAATAGGTTACGATTGTTCAGGACTTCCAGACTTTTATGTAACAAATAAAACTACTCATGTAAATAATGTTAACGTAAATGGGAATCTAACATTAAATAATACTGTCTGGGAAGATATGACTATGCCAATTAATACAGGTAAAACAGTTGGTTCGACAAATGTTCCTAGCTTTGATGTTTTTAAGAATGGAACTTATGCTTATGCTTTCGTAAGTGGCGACCAAATATTCGCAACTCAACAAATGTCACATTCATATAAATTAGGTTCTAGTATATACCAACATACGCATATAGTTCCGAGTTCAACTAATACGGGTAATGTAACTATTTGTATAGAATACACAAAATCTAATATAGGTTCGGTATTCCCAGACACTACTACAAGTTGTGGAACTACATACATGAACGGAACTGCTAGTCAGCATATTCTACAAATGGATGGAAATATAGGAAACTTTACAGGACTTTCTGGAATAATAAACGCAAGAATATTCAGAAACGCAACTACAATCGGTTCAGCTTATGCAGATAAAATATTCATCCTAGCTTATGATTTACATTACGAAAAAGATTCAATAGGTTCAAACGAGGAGTTAGTTAAATAATGGCATCTGGAAAATCAAAAGAAGAATTAGAAGCTATATGCGTGAAGTTAGCTTTAAAGAATCGAGTTGCTAAAGAAAAACTAAAAGACTTATCTAAATTATTAAACAAATTGATTAAGGAACTATGAAAGAAACAAACAGAGGTTTAATATTTGTAGGAGTTTATATTTTACTAATTATTTTGATGGCGAGCTTTACAGCTTCCGAATTACCACAACAAATTAAGCCCGGTGATTGCGTAAATATTAAAATACCGTTAAATGCTTCATGGGTTAATATTTCCACTTTAACATATCCAAATCAGAGCATGCTAAATCTAAACTGGAAAACTACTCTTTATGGTGGAACGTTTTATAATAATTCTTTCTGTAATACTAATCAACTAGGTATTTATACTTACGAGTTTTTCGATAGTACTGGATTCTCTTCCGGGAATAGTTTCACCGTAACAAATAACGGAGACGGATTCGACACAAGCCAAGCAATAGTTTACATAATTATTTTATCAATAAATCTTATTTTCTTAACATTATTCGTCTATTTGTCTTTTAAGTTACCATACGAAAATGAAAAATCAATGAGAAAAAACGGTGAAGTCGTCATTACAAAAGTAATCAAAGCAAAATATATAAAATTAATGTCTATCTGGTTCAGTTATGGTTTGTTTTTATGGTTAATAACAATCCTTACCGGACTAATAAATAATTACGTAAGCTTCGAGCCATTAAAAGATTTAACAACAAATATATACATCTTATTGACAGTAGGCGGCTATCTTATGAGTATATTTATGGTTTGGTTTATCTTTTTGAACATATGGAAAGATATAATACTTAACAAAACTATACTAAAGGAGGGTTATGCCATAATTAATGGCTTAAATTAAGATGGAAAGAAGCAAAGGCGGCAAACAAGCACGAGTAGGAAGCAGATTCTTCGATGAAGTCGAAAAAATAAAAGATGCAAGATTAAGAAACGGAAAATCAAAAGAAAGAATATCCAGTGAAAAAATAACAAATCTAATAGTAAGGCACGTTATGTTTAAACAAATATCCGAAGAAATAATAAACTCAAAAGAGGAGGATGTAAATAACTATGGTAAATAAAAAGGGGATGGAAGTCCTAGGTTTGATTTTTATTGTTTTTGCAGCGCTATTTATCTTATTGATATTAGGAATCATCTCTCTAGGAGCTGGAAAAGTAGATAGTGTTCTTTCAAGTTTAGACTTAACGGTAGGTAACACAACATGGAACGAAACATATCAGTCCATGGTTGCTCCAACAATGGAAGCAATAGAAACAACAATCCCTACAAATATGGGTATAGCTTTACTTTTCGGTATGATTATTTGTTTAGTTTTCGTAGCTTCTAAATCAGCGCCAAGGTCTAAACTATGGATAATTATCGACATATTTATTTTGATTGTCGCAGAAGTAATCGCAGTCATCATAAGCCGATCTTTCAAAGAAAGCATACTAAATATTAGTCCAGAATTTTTCACAATATTTACTACAACTCTGTCCGGTTCTTCGAAATTTATATTAAATTTACCAACGATAATCCCAACCGCCGGAATATTAGTTATGTTGGCAATTTACGTCTTAAGACAAGAACAAAAAGAAGAAGATTTGGAGGTTAGTGTTTATCAATGAAATCGAAAAAAATGTCTTTAGTAATATCCGGAAAGCCAAAATATATTAAGCATATGTTCTCCCATTTAAGTAAGGAGCATCCAAGTACTAAACGGAGAATGAAACTAAAATGAAAATTAATAAAAAGTTTAACTATATTTTAGGGATATCCTTACTATTCTTAATGTTCAGTTTAATTTCGGTAAGTTCTTTAACCTGTTATCAAGAATCAGCTAATACTACGAATCAGTCCGGAACTGACGGTAATTGTGGTTTAAATTATACTGGTTCATATCTTACTAGTGGAACTCTACTTTTTGGAGACAGAGTAAGCAACTGGAATGGTGTCTGGAACGATTATGCTTCAACTCCGGTAGCAGATACCATATATTATGTTTATGTGAATTATACGAAACCATCAAGGTCTACTTCCGCATCATGGAAAACTGGTTTTTATGTTTATATATGGGAAAGTATATTAATAAACGGAAATATAAATTTAACAAGAGACATTCCTACTGATTGCTGGAATTATAACTCAAATAAATTAGTGCTAAGAACAAAGGTAAATAATACTGGAAACGTTGACAATTATTTAGGAGAAGATTGTTTTAATGGAACGTGGAAAGAAATTATTCCTTTTACATCTTCTGGATTTGCTGGAAGCACATACACATCTGAGGATGGTATTTTTTGGAATATCACAGACCCAACAAATATTACAACAATTTCTAATGGAACTATAAACACTACTAATCAAAATTCTTCATGGGGAGAAAATGCAAATCTAACTTTTACATCCGATAGAGATACTTCCAGTTGGTTTAATTGGTTTGTAGATGGGATAAGTAGATTATCTGGAATAGGACAAAATATATTTAATTGGGTTTTTAACAATCCAGTTAGTAGCCCTAATTCTACGGTAATATTAAGCAATAATGCTTCTGGAAGTTTCTTAAACGAATCATTCAATATATCAACTAATTCACAAAATCCAAACATAAATATTATTTATCCAGTAAATGGAACTACATATTCGCAAGATACACCATTCACTAATTTAAACTATTCTTTCAGCGATGCAACTGCTAGTATCTGTAAATATAATGTAAATGGTGGAATAAATCAAACGATAACATGTGGAACAAATGTCACGAATGTTTCTGGGATAAATTTAACTGGAACTTACACAATAAATCTTTATGCAACCGATAACGTAACTAATTCTAATATGGTTTCTTCAATGTTTTTATATAATAGATTACCTTACAATTCATCGAATATAATTTATCAATGTGGAGAAATAGCAACTCCGGGAATATATAATTTAAACCAGAGTTTAGTTTCTAATAATACCGAAATCTGCCTTAGATTAAGTTCAGATAATATTACAATAGAGTTAAACAACAAAACTATAAATGGAACTAACAAGGCACTTAACGGATATGCTTTATTCGTAAACGGATTTAAAAATATCTCTATAAAAAACGGAACTATAACTAACTACGATACTGGTCTATACATAAATTCCAATAATAGTTATTTTTCAGATATTAATATTATAAATACTGGAGAGCTTGGATTTCCTGTGCATTTTTATGGAAATAATAACACTTTCAATAATCTAAACTCAACATGTGCTACAAGTTTAGTAACTAGTAATAGTGAATTTTATAATTTAAATTTATTGAATAATTTATATTTGAGACCCGAAGCAAATAATAATAGCATATATAATTCAAATATTTATAGTGGTATTTTATGGTATTCCTCTCCAATTACAAACAAAAATACATTAATTTATAATAATAGTTTTGGAAAAATAGACTTAAATTTAGTACCAAATAACGATATTAGTGGTAATCTAACTTTCGGAACTGGAAAAAACATAATTATTAGCAATAATCTAGCTTCTGTAAATTCTACGGTATTAACTGGAATAAATATAACATCGGCAAACGTTAGTTTATACAATTTGAGAACAGATTTACCACTTCCTAAAATATTAAAAGACGGTGTTGAATGTACAAGCTGCTTTAATTTTACGAGTTTAAATGCTGGAAACGTAACTTTCAACGTGTCTTCATGGAGTTCGTACAGCATAAATAATCCAGAATATAATCTATCTGCGTGTGGAGTTATCAGCCTTCCGGGTTACTATACACTAAATCAAAGTTTAACAACTACCGGAACGTGTCTTAATATCACTTCGGACAATGTATATATAGATTTGAATAATAAAACAATAGATGGCGACGATGGTCTAGACTACGGTGTTTATTCCTACTTGAAAAATAATATAAGAGTAAAAAATGGAACGATTACGGATTTTTATAGTGCTATAGCCATAACTTCATCAAGTAATAATGTTTTAGAAAATATAAATCTATCTTCAAACGGGATAGCCATATATTCTAATCTTAACGGAGCTAACTACTATAATATAAGTTGTACGAATAATGATATATGTATAGGATTAAATCTAGATGCTAAAAATAATACTTTTTACAATCTAAACTCTATAAACGATGGATATAAGTCCATCTCATCTTCTTCCGGGTGGGGTTCGGCAACTGGGAATAAATTAATCTATAATAATTCATATGGACAAATAAATTTCTCCCAGTTAACACAAGACGTAGAAACAAATCTAACTTTCGGAACTGGAAAAAACATAATTATTAGCAATAATTCCGCTTACGTAAATTCTACAGCACTTCCCGGACTTAATCTTAATTCAAACATAACTTTAATAAAAGGAATAACTTCTTTCGCTAACCCACAAATATTAAGGGATAAATTAGTCTGCTCAACATGCGTAAAGTATACTTCTAATTTAAATGATGCAGTTGTAATTTTCGGAGCTACTGGGTTTAGTAATTATACTATAGGAAACATTCCATTAATTACTCTAAATTATCCAACTTCTTTAATTAATTACGGAAAAATAAACGGAACATTACAATTAAATATAACCGCCACAGATTCTAATCTGGATAAGGTTTGGTATAACTATAATGGAACAAATGTGAGTATTTTAGGCGCCTTAAGTGGAGTTGCTAATTTATCGAATATAACTTTGACGAGTAAACAAAACATAACGACATACGCAAATAATACAAATGGTGGAATGAATATTACTACGTTCAACTGGGATTATAAAATCTTAGAAATTAATCAAACATTTTTAAACAAAACAATAGAGGGAAGTGTTTTAAATTTCTCGATATTGACTTATCTTAATAATTATTCAATAAGTTCAGCAAGATTTTTCTATAATGGAGTAAATTATAGCACGCAAATAGTACCACTTAGTATATATTCACAAATACAATCTAATAATTTTTTAATCCCACAAGTTATATCGGATTCAAACTTTACGTTCTACTGGGAAATTACTCTTAATGATTCAACGATAATAAATACAGATTCAAATAGACAAGAAGTAATAAATCTCGGTATTGATAATTGTTCAGTTTACACAAACAAATTATTAAATATTACGGTAAAAGATGAAGGGCTTCAAACTCTACTCGCAAATAGTACGGTAGAAATAAACGTGAATCTTTTAGACATAAGAAGAGAAAACACTTTGGCATCTTTAGGGAATAAGTTCGAGAACTCTAGTAATTACCAAGTTTGCATAAGTTCTAACATAACTCAGTACTCTGCCTTCTCCATGGATGCAGTAATCAAATACTACAAAGATGATTATGCAGTAGAATATTATAACATACAAAATTATATCTTAGATTCAAATAATACTTATCAAAACCTTTTACTTTACGATTTAAATTTAAGCAGCTCTACAGACTTTCAATTAACTTTTACTGGTACTGATTTTCTCCCAGCTAAGGATGTTCTAGTTTTCGTGAATAGACAATACATTCCAGAAAACGTATTTAAAACGGTTGAATTACCTATCACAGATTCAAACGGACAAACTATTTTACACCTAGTAACAAACAATGTTTTATACAATCTAGTATTTATGAAAGACGGAGTAGTCTTAAAGACATTTTACAACATGAGAGCCTATTGTAATATTGCTCTAGGATCATGTACTTTAAATCTTAACGCGATAGAAGATACGGAAAACCAACTTA
>Ga0247836_1005873_pt1 | contig 14056 bp, 11 predicted proteins | sample LaCruzMarch2015__4_FD_187116 | JGI IMG/M metagenome (GOLD analysis project Ga0247836, IMG submission 187116) | Freshwater microbial communities from meromictic Lake La Cruz, Castile-La Mancha, Spain - LaCruzMarch2015_14m | ecosystem: Environmental > Aquatic > Freshwater > Lake | place: Spain...
CGATGAGCAGCATAATATATATAACATGTCCCAGCCACATCACGAACCTATTTAAGAAAGCGATTAGGAGGATTTCTAAAACTTCAGAGGATAAAAATTCGAAAGCACTTGCTATGAGTCCTGCCTCGAAGGTTGTGGCAATTTCTTTGGATGTTTGAGAATATGGTGCCCCTGTGTTTGCTGCTGTTGCACCAGTCCAATATATCAAATCTCCACCAGCAAATTGGGAATCCACCAATCCTTCGGAAGATATCTAAAGGTACTCAAGCCCGGCTTCCATTTGGTCAACCCCGTCAGCGAGAGCGTGATTGACGTAGACATGAAGACATCGATCTTCGACATGGCACCCCAGCAAGTCATCACAAAGGATAATGTAACCATGCAGATTCAAACTGTTGTCTATTATCGGGCTATTAATCCCTATAAGCTCGTTTACAAGCTGAGAAACGATACAGGGCGAATTCGATAGTTCATCAAAGAAATCTCATATTCCGCTCTTAGATCGGTCATGGGAGAAAATATCTTCCAAGAACTGTTAGAAAATAGAGCGAGAGTTGCCCATCAATTAGAGGAATATGTAAAATAAAAAGTATATCCGTGGGGATTATACATCGAAAATATCTTTATCAAAGGTAACTGCATTTCAATTTAGATGTCATACTCGCTCCCGATGTCCAAAGAAATTTACAGTCAGCTGCCATCCAAAAACGTTTATCTGAAGCAACTATCATTTCTGCTAAAGCTGATGTCGAATCTGCTAAATTACTCAAATAAACATCAGAAATTTTGAACTCTTCTTCAGCTATGCAAATCCGTTACTTGGAAGCTGTTCAGAATATAACAAATAAATGTGGCAATAAGGCACTATTCATGAGCCTAAAAGGAAAGGATTGATTATAAGCATTTGTTTCTTCTAATTATTACAGGTCATATCATATATTATACTTAAACATAGAATAACTTCCAAATGGAAAACCAAAAGGATGAAATATTTATCGATACAGCTTCATCAGGTAGATTCTTTTCCATTCAGATTTTTTCTCAAGAAAAGATCATTAAAAACTACGATCAGGCTTGTCAACACCGAAAAAACAATCTCTTGATTGGTCATGTAGTGAACCGACAAACTTGCAAGAGGAATTATAGTCACAGTTGAGCGAATTGAAGCAAGTGATTTGCGCCAATCAGATGAAAATTGAAGTATCTATCAATCAATGTAGAGATTGTAATGCAAGGAGGAGCTAAAATCATATGCAAACTAAACAAACGAGTAGCTGAACATAATTTATTCCAAAGGGCAAGGGTAAATTGCTTTAGTTCGTGATGATTTCGAAAAGAATATGAGCAGCTTAGAAAGGCAGCTATCTTCTCTGAAAAGATAATGGAAGGATTTTAAAGTAAAACAAGAAGAAATACTGAACTAAAATTTAGAATAACTCAAAAATACGAAAGCAGAGAGTCAGTATTAGCTTACTACTCTCCTAAAAGACACTAGTCTTGACATTAAATGCAAATTGGCAACATTTAATCGCTAGATAAAATAATCAAGGAGAGGTAGATTATAAAAAAAAACCTCCTTTCTCCAATAGCTTTAAGCTATTCGAACTGGTCTTGGATAGCAAATCGAATCTTAAAGGAGAAAACGAGCATAATACGAATAAATCTTGCTAGTACTATTGGATAAGACCTGCTAACAAGGCTAGCGCATTCTAAGAAGAATATGCTGATTACTAACCTTCTTTATTTATCCAAAAATATATTTAAACATATCTTCTGCTTGCACTGTCGGTAGAAAGAACTACAAAATGCGAGAAGTATCATAATCTGCCTGAGCTTTTAACACGCTTGAGCATACGAACCTGGAATTTTTCTTCCTGCTTGTCAAGATCCGCTCGAACAAACTCTTGAATACGCTTCACATGTCTTTATGAATTCTAAACTATTGATTTGACATAGGTCTGCTCGCGTTCATTGAACTTTTACATCTAAGATTTGATTTTTTTAGACAGCGTCTCCTTTGGAAGTTGCGGCTTTTACACACTTTGAGCACTCAGTGACTTCACGGCCAGCGAGTTCAGTTTTCTTTGAAAATATCCTGCCTTTTTTACATCGTTTTAAAGGTAAAAATCGACTGCTATCTGCATCCACCCAACCGTACTTTGTACATTTGGCTTAAGATTTGTATAAGCTCAAGGCTTTCTTCTTCTTATAACCTTATCTCGAGGTCCATCACTTGGTCAGCAAAGCCCATCGGCAATCCAGGAGCACCGATCGATTTTTTACTCATTGATTATTTATATTTATTAATTAGCTGAAGAATAACCCTCAGCCATGATCAAATATTCTATTTTATATTCATCAATATGGACAATTAAATGTTACTCAGATAAATGAAACTTTGCTTTACTAATTGAATCAAGAAGGATTAATCAAAGAGGGCAAAACATCACAGATCATTTTTTCTTGTTTTTACTAACAGGGTTCATTTGGAAACCAAGATTGTTTCTTTGAGGATCATTAACTCCAGGTTTCATGAGGTTTTGGGGAACTCCAATCATAGGATTTACAATAGCTGCGGGGTTCGTAGGATTATTGTTAATCATATTGAGAGGATGTCCGACAAGACTAAACTGGCTCAAATCGAAATTAGTAGCGCCGTAGCCCATTTGGTAAGAACCATAATATGCAGTCATTTCATACATTTTACGGATGTACTCAGTTTCTCTTTCATCCATGAATGCAAAATCTATAAAGATATTCCTTTTTGCCACTTTCTTATCGAAGATGGAAAGCATCTTGAGTGTGGTTTGACTATCAAGAGTATCACAATCTTTTGACTTAATAACCTCATCTCCTTAGATGTTATACAGACCAGAGAAATGCTTGTTATTGATATCCTTTATGTAGACCCATTCGATTTCGAAATATCCTTTGAACTTCAGTGTATGATTTTCCCACCAAAAAGGGAAAGTTTCTTCGTGATATGCAGATTTGAGTCTTGCAACTCCTTCAAACATTCCACTCTTTACGGCGCTAAAGAATAGATAGGTATCAGTATTATTATTAACTTTTCTTTGCCAAAGTTGTTCGATCTTACTTTTATTTTTTGGAGTAGTGGTCCAAATGCCATACTTAATGGCCTATGTGAAAAAAGATATACTTTATGGACGTTATCATCATTGGCACTGCGTATCACAATGCCTGTAATGTTTTGCTATGATTATACTGTATGGTGTGTATTGACTTGTTTAAGATGGGGAAATCCTTCAACTAAGCTATCCCAATTTCCATAGTTCTTTGCCTAAAGATAAGGCCACTTAGTTTTAACTAGTTGGGTTGTATCTTGCTGGTACCCAGGATATCCACTCATCATCCTTGTTGAAGTATTATAATAAACCTGTTAGGTCCTCAGTAAATCTTCATAGTAAATAATGATCGCAATCGATCCACTCTCAGTAATATCAATTTATTTTCACATGATCTTTAAAAGTATATAAAAGCAATGAAGACGAAATCATGCATCTTCCATTATTAATTTCTCAATGACCACCAACGATTGAATGAGCAGCCAGGCTTAGACTAAGGTTCGTTGGATTATATTTACGGAATTATCTCTTATCAGAGTTTCTCTTACTGGCATCCTCATCTTGCTTATCTCTCACATACTACTTTCTACGCTCTTGCCAACGTATATCATGATACTTGCTGTACTGTATCTTATTCCCTTATTGAAGTCTACTCGTTGATATATTTTGAGGTTGTTATTATCTATTTTCAGGCTCAGCTTCAGCCTTATAGTGTTGGGCATACGGCTCCGGTTGATAAGGCTGATAGGTTTCTAAGATTTACTTTGGCTGCTCCATAGTTTTCTTGCTTTATTGTTCTGATTAGTATCTTTACGGATTCCTAAACGATTGCTAAGCCTGGTATCCTTCATCTTGCTTTTGCTCTAAATTTTTATAGTAAGGCTTAGGTAATAGATTGATATTCTTTTTTCCATATGTGTTATTATTGTTATAGTAAGGCTGATAATATTAGGGATTAATCTATGCATCTTTTTTCTACTGATTACTAATCCTACTATTATTTAATGAAGTTCCATTGTCCTGTACTCTATCATTACGCTAACTCAAAGTATTAAACTGTTTGATGGCAATATCCCTTCTCTTCTCCTATAGCGTTTTTTATTTATTTTCAAAAGGATAAGGCTGTATACTGTATCTTCTCGTAAGCTACTCTTGCGCTTTCATCTTATTCTTGATAGATTGGTTCATTCTCGTACCACTTGAAGCACCTTATATGTCTATTGTATCGAGATTACGCATATATCCCTTATCCAAAGCTATCCTGTGCTCAAAGGGATATCTTTCTGGTGATTTTAGTACCTTTTCTGATTCGATTTAGGAATGATTAAATTTGCCATTAAAATGCTTTCTACCGTTGTCTGTGAAGTAATCCTGCCCCGTAGGGATTTCTGAGGGGAATTCCTTGGGTTTGCGATTGTACCAAGCTCGGTCTGGCAGAAAATCTTGCTTGTAGAAGGGACTTGCCTTGTGATAAGTGAGCTCGTTATAATTCATAATAAATTTATGGAGGTGCGATGACAATTATAATTAATTTATCTAACAGACACATGGACCAAAGGATCTTTGGAAAGGAATTAACCAACATCTGCGAAGGAGACCTCAATAGATACAAGCGAAATTACTCCTTCCTTCATGGGGAGCGAGGCAGAGACCAATCCCTCAATCTTAAGCAAGGACATGTCACCCATCGTCTCAACAACCGTTCTCAACAAGATGCCAAACTTCCTTAAATTCGACCTCAAATCAATGACCCTCAACTCGTCCCTGAATATTTCTGCTAAAACCTTCAGTTTCTTCGAAGCAGTGAGAAGCAAACCTATAAGCTAAATAACTATATCCCAACCCACAAGACTGTATCTGAACAATCAAGAGCTAAACTCATCGACTGGCTTGTAGAACTTCACTATAAGTACAAGATGTTCCCAGAAACCATCTTCACAGTCACCACAATTATCGATAGATATCTCGCAGCAAGGGATGTACCTTTAGCAGAACTACAGCTAGTAGGCGTTGCATCTTTCTACATCGCAGCCAAATTCGAAGAGACTTATCAAGTACCTCAAGCAAAGCAGCTTGCTACCTGCTGCTTGAATCAATATACTACCGCACAAATCCTTGAGAAGGAAGCTTAGATTCTTAGAGAACTCAATTTTGATCTTATTGTTAACTCCTCCTTCAAATTTTTCGAGCCACTTTGTAAAGTAATTGGGCTTGAGGCTAAAAATCAGCATCTTGCTCAATATGTATTAGAATTAGCTTTACTCCAACCTAAATTCCTTAACTTTTGTCCGAGTCTAATGGCTTCAGCAGCAATTTACCTCATTAAAAAAATTAGAAAGAGTGAATCAGCTTGGACTTAAGTAATGACCTCAATGGTCGGATATAAATAACAAGAGCTTAAAACATGTGCCAAGGAGTTATGCAATCTTTTGGAAACTGCTGCCGACATTGACAACAGTAAATCCATCAAAAAGAAGTTTTCTCTCCCTGCCTTCCACGAGGTGACTCGTATCAAACTTGAACGTAAGGAGAAAAAATGAATGAATGATAATTAATTTATATTTTATTTTAGCAATAATCCTCGAATAAATTTTCTCCACCCCCTGTTCTTAACTTCTCAAAGAAGAGCACAATAAAGTATAAGTGATTTGGTTATTATAGGGAAAAAAATTGATTATAATAAAAAACTCCGACCAGCCGGAATCGAACCAGCGACCTAAAGATAACCGCGCAACACTACAGTCTTCCGCTCTACCAGCTGAGCTATGGTCGGGTATGAATCTATACGAATCATTAACTATAAATAGTAGACAATCTTTCTATGGCACACTAAAAAACCCGCAAAAATAAAATATATCATCATTAATATCATACATATCTATCATAAATCTTAAAAGAAACGGATATTTTAGACTTTATTCAAGAACCTAATATTACTTGAAGATAAAAAATAGGCTATGAAACGAAAACTATGGATAGATAAATGAATCCAATGATAATTTCGGAGAAAGTTTTGATAAATAGAGGCATATATTTCAGAATATTAAAAATAAAAAATACAAATATTTTACATGACTCCGTACTAATTAAAGATAATTTTGCAGTTGCTAAATGGGTACTCTTTGCTTCCTCTATATTTATAGACATAGTTTATCTTTAATTACCCTAATTATTTAGTAGAATACAGTAAATGATTTAAAATCGTATCTTATCAAATGTCCGAATCACAAAATCCCGCATATTACAAGTTGAGATATAATTGTTTCAACAACAAAAAAAAACATGGAACCTTTAGCTAACCCCAATCATATGATGAGAATGCAACCTCCTATGAATTCAGCTCCTTTCGCCAACGCTCCCTTCCCTCCCAAACAACACACCAGCAGTTTGATGAATCCCGCCCTTGTGAATGAACAAGATGAAAAAAAGAAAGAGTTCGCCAGAGGAATCTTCGTCTCTGGTTTCGAAAAGACAGTCACAACCTAAATGATCCAAAAACATTTCAGCATTAAGACCATCTTCGGACTTAGACATCCAGTCACCAAATTCAAAGAAAGCAAAGGTTTTGCCTTCATTTACTACGGTTCTGAAGATGAGGCCCTTTATGTCAAGAAGACTCTCGATAGAACAGCCATCCTAAACAGCAAAATTAGAATCACAAGAATTGTCATTTCAGAGAACATCTCTAAAATGATGATCAAACTAAAGACACACGGTCTCTCTTAAAAAGAAATATAAGAAAATGAGACTCGTTATTTTAATGATGAGAATTTAGAAAAGGAAGTCTAAAGAATAGTGAGACCCCTTTTCGGATCCTCAGTCGAAGTCAATAAAATCAATATCCCCCACAGCAAGAAAGACAAGAAAAATCTGAGATATGCTCGTGTCTTCTTCTATGTTAGCGATCTTAAGGAAGGAAGTAGAATCGCTCAAAGCGCTCTTGGAAATATTGAAGGTGAGCCAGAAAACAACAAGAATGAGTATGAAAAGATTCTTTCTTGTATTAACAATCTTCTCAGAAACGATGCCCAGTTTAACAGAAACTGCTACTCCGAAATATATGAATACACTAAGAAGAATCAATCTAATGTTCTCCACATTAAGGGAATTAAAATGAACCCCAAAGAAGATCCAAATGCCCTTTCCGAAGAAATTAAAGAATTCTTCCAAAAGCAAAATCCTCAATGGAACATCCTTAATGTCTATGCTGCTAACTTCGGACAAATGGGATCTTGGGCTAATGTTACCTTCGCCACTTATGAAGAAACAATCCAAGCCTATGATTTACTCAAGAATACTAGACCTAAATTTAGAGATGGTCTTCTTTATGGAAGTCTAAGAAACGTCAAGGATCTAAGAACTGTTGTCATTTCAGTTGTTAGAAAGGATGCAACTGAAAAGCTCGTTGAAAAATTCTTAAAAGAATTGAGTGAAAGATCAACTAAAAATCCCACTCTTCCCGGAGAAGAACCAGTCCGCAAATATGATTACTTCAGTTTCAACATTGTCGAATCAAAGACCTTCTACAAAAACGACTCCAACGAAATCGAAGGTGTTGATGAGGGTAAAAATGTTGATGAATCATGGATCATTATGAACGAAGTCCCAAGAAGACTTATCATCCACTTCTTCAATGAGTTCTCTGATGAAGACATCAAAGAGCTAACTAATGACATCAAAACTTCACCTGGATATGAAGAAATTTTCTTAGCTGGAGATTCTAAGAAACAACTCCGATCAAACCATCAAAAAGGACACGTCAATAAAGATGGAACTTACACTAAACATACTGAAGTTAGACCAAAGAAGAAACCAAGAACTCAAAATGTTAGAGGAACCCAAGGACGTCAACCCAGAGGAGATATGGGTGGACAAATGAGAAAGAGAAATATTGACTTTAAGCAGTTTTCTTTCGCTGGTGGAATGCCTAAATACGGAATGCAAGGTGTTGGAGCAATGATGCTTAATAGTAGACCTCAAGTTCCTCCTATTGGAAGCATGATGGGTATTGGATCTCTTGGAATGCCTGGAACCTTCGCCCCCTCAAGCGTACCCGGACTTCCATCTGGCCCTACCAACCTACCTGGCACTAACATCTCATCTTCTGGGCAAGTTCAACCACAACCTCCCCAACTCACAGGACTTCCAGGCATGCCAATGGGATTACCGGGAGTAGGAGTACCTGGAATGCCAAGACAACCTATGAATCAACCTGGACCTAATATGCCAATTGGCGGTGGAATGTTTAAACCAGCTGGTTTCCCACCTGGTTTAACTGGAATGCCTGGAATGCCTGGAATGCCCGGACTACCAGGTATGCCCGGAGGACTTTCTGGATTCCCTCAGCAACCAAATAATACTGGAATTCCAAAACCCTTCCCTCCCCAACAACCTAATCTCCTTGGAAATCTCCCAAAGCCTCAACCAAAATGATTAATCAATCAGTTATTTTAAATATAATTTATACATAAATAGGTAAAATACCTATAGAAAATCAAGCAAAAATGGCCAAATGCTTGGCGAAAAAACGTATCTGTTCTAAATCTTCTTTCTTTTATTTTATCTTAATTTTTTAAGCTTTTTCTTTTTCATCTCTTTATTTCAAAAGAGGAGAATCTTCAAGAGATCCATTGCCTCTATTCAGCTAAGGAGGTCTGTCAATTTGCTTTTAATCACTATTTATTTGCACTTTCTTTAAATCCTCTGTCAAATTCATGACTTATTCAACCTAGTACACTTCCCTCACTTGATTGGCGTGATTAGATAAATTCTCAGAATTTTTATCAACCTATTAGGTATGATTTCGATCAGGAAGGTTAAGTATAGGAATCGATATATTATTCTTTCCAAAATTCAAAGAAAACTTAGGTATTCCTCCTTCATTCGAAGTATTATTATTATTGCTATTCTCGAACTAAATAACAATACTATTTACATTAAAATTTTAAAATGATGTGTCCTCTTCCATAGAAAATGAATTACTGTTTTGGAAACTGGCTATTTTAGTTTCATACTTCTTGCACATCCTCTTGAAATCCTTTCCAATTATCTTGGAAGCAGCAGATATCACACTATCGTTTCTTTTACTAAGCTGGCTTATCAAACCAACATCGAAAGCACTCGCCTCATTCTTATTGTAATTCTTGGTATTGGAGTAATTAGCACCCTTTACCGAATTAAAATAATTCTAGTATATATCTTCATGCTTTTCAAGAAATTTCTTTATCTACTCGGCATCTGCATTAGATAGAATAGTAGTGGTTAGATTATAAAGCTTACTCTTATAGACTCCAGCTTTCTATTGACTATTCAAGTTAGACTAAATTATAAACGATGTACTAGGAGCTATAAAAATGCAGGCTATTCAAGGTTGAATGCTATTTTTTTCGATTTAGAAGCGTGCAGGAGTTCGATCAAGAAGGTTAAATAAGATATTTTGCTCATGTTGTTCTATTTAGGGAAATATGTACGAAATCGTTGATCTTGCTGATGCTCTTGATGAAATTAGGAATGTTTTCATAGAAAATACCCACCTAAAAGTTCATAGAAACCTAAGCCTCCTAGCCTCGGTTGTAATAGGCGTTATCTTAACGCTCAGAATTGATCCTGGAGAAGAGGAACTAAAGAAATTTCGATGCGTTTCTAAATGATTTTTAATTAGGATCGAGAATGATATCAGCATATCTTTTCATAACATCGCTACTAACTAGTATATTAGAGACTCTCTTAAAATCTTCAAAGAACTAATAGTATGATTGCTTTGTTGTGTTCAATATCTATTAGATAAGCACCATAATTCCATCGAAGTAGTCCTCGTCTTATATCCTTTCGAACATTTATTTTACTACTCTCTCGATAATTCGCTTCTTTAGACCTTCATATGTATACTTTTTTGTCTTATCCTAAGATGTGAGTAAAAGGGCAACCAATGAACTTATTGAAGAATAGTTTAGGTTACCAAGTAGAAGCTCAAGGTATTTTTCATTTCCTTAAAAATACTCAAGAACTGGCTGGGGATTATTCCTTATCAAAAAAGAATAGAATTTCTGGAGATGACCAAGGCAAGTTTAGTTTTTGATAGGCTGCTAGAAGATACTCAAGCTCATCTATACTGCCTCGTACTTTTCAAGCTATACGGGTCTTTCTTAAGCTGTGGCTTTCTCCTAGTCACAAAAAAATAGTCGTTAAGCCTCACTCTGAATACCGCCCTCAAGCTACTCAGGAATCTCATTGCTGTTCTCTGTATTTTCAGATTCCCCTTGAAAGAAGAGGTCAGCGATTGCGGATTCTTCACTAACCAGCACCTCAAGAACTCCATGTGAGGCAGTTTTTATGGCCAAGTCCTCGAGCTCCTGATAGGAGACAGCGAAGGCCAGATTGATCATACGACGGGTAAAAGCTTTATGGGACTTGCAGTAGCTGACAAACCTCGGCAAGTTGTTGCGTGTTGCCGAGACTACGGTCTTGCTTTTGAAGAATTCCTATGGTGTAATTTCGTGATCGTTGATGAGGGAGAAGAACATCTGCTCGTCTTACTACATCTATATTTGTTAACAGCTACCTTTCTGAATCTTTTTGAATCGCTATATTTTATTTATAGTTATCCCTAACAATCACCCTAATAAATCAAATAATCCTCATTAAAATGCCCATTTCTCATCAAGGGAACCTTCTTTCACCCCCCAAAAGCTGCTCATAGAGTTGTTCATTGCTAATCAATAAAAAAACATTATGGAGTATACAGATTATTATCGAGAGAAATAACTATATCAATTTATGCAAAAATCAGGTGATCAAGAGAATTAGTTCTATATTTGTACATTGGCAAGCTCAAATTAAATACCCTCCTCTTCATCTAAATTCAGCTGCTCTTTGAATTGACGACGCTTTGTTTATTATTCCGCTAGGAACTTATCATACTCATCCTCACTGTTTTCAAGACCAAAATCTTCATCAGCGTTAGAATCAAGGTTGACAACCTCTTATCCTTATCTTTAATGATGTGCTTCCCAAGCGCTGTTTACGATCTGGCTTCCCATCAGTTTCTACTCATCATACTCCTCCATTATTTTATCGATTTGTTCTGTACTGTAGAGCTTGTCGATAACTTTCTAGTGCTCAGAGACGTTTCTATCGATAAAGTCCAAGCTTCTTGTAATAATCTACAGCTGATTCACTATCTTCTCCAGTTCGAAAGACATTAGCTCAGCAATTTTCTTAATTAATCAAGATATACGTCTGATTTTTAGGTTCTAATTTATGGCTTAGATTTATTATTTTACTGAGAGGTATTATTATTCTGCCCGAAAGTTTGTTCACTAAAAGATGGAATATCTAAACTGAGCTTGTTTGATTTGAAAAGAGGTTGAACTCCATCACCGTTCACTTTCTCTTTGAAATTTTCTTAGATACCCCTACCTGAGCTACTTAAATCTCGATCAAAATTACTCTTCCAAATCATCACAAGCTTATCATCTCCTCCAGTCGCAAAATAATCACCTTTTTCATTGAACTGTATGGTCTTGATCTCTCCTTCATGGCCGAAAACAGTCCATCCAAGACGACCTTGCTTGAGTTCCCAAATCTTAATTTTATTATCGCTTGAGACTGAAGCCATGTGATATCCAAGAGGATGAAAAGCTATTCTATTTACTGGCCTATCATGAGCCTTGTAGTGTTGAATCAGTTTTCCTAATCTAGTATCCCATACTTTAATCGTACCATCGTTAGCTGAAGCAGCAATGCAGGTCCCATCAGGAGTAAATTTACAACTGAGAACCTACGATTTATGCTCAGTGAAAGTTGCAGACACAGTTGCCTTTGTGATATCCCATAATTTAACACTTCTATCATCAGAGCATGATAGCAAGAGTCTCTCATCATAAGAAATTTGACATTCCCTCACCCAATTCGTATGGCCAACGAAAGATTGCTTAAATCTTCCCTCGAGATCCCACATCTTGATGGTCTTGTCGGAAGAGCAGCTCATGAGGAAATCCTCTTGCTGAGAGAGACTCAACTTGAGAACAGGCCCTGAGTGCGCCTTTACAGATTTATGCTTGCCGTTCCTTGATACTCTCTCCCTTACACAGAATTCTTCCAAATACGGATTTATCTGTCATCGCCGCAGGAAATGACTCGGGTTGCATCAGCATTGAAGAGCACATCATTGACTTGTCCTTTGTGGCCAACAAACTTAAAGGGTCGTATTTGCGGTTTAAAGTTCCAAACTTACACCAATCCGTCAGCGCCTCCCGAAACGATCTGCTTCCTAACTCGTCACATCAGTACATCTCTTGAGAAAATCCCACACTGGTGACTGCTTTTTAATGACCACGGAAGCATCTCACGAGAGAGGGGTCCTCAGCAGTGGCAATGGTTCTTATTATTCCCTTGGCCTACTCCATCTATTTCTGATTTCAAATATTATAGTTCATTAATCTAAGCTAGTTATTATAAAATGGATAACTCTTCAGATCTTTACAAAAATCTGCAATACCTCAATGGCTTTGGAAATAGCTTCTCCTCGGAAGCTCTTCCTGGTGCTGTCCCTCAAGGTTACTCCTTAACTATATAGGTCAAAACAGCCCTGTTAAACTCAAATATGGACTCTTTGCTGAGCAGCTCAGTGGAACTGCCTTCACTGTCAAGAGGTCAGAGAATCAAAAGGTATGGCTATATAAACTACGCCCATCAGCTGTCATGGGGCAATTCTAGAAGTCTCCTTACCCCTTTAAAATCGTCTCTGGCTATCTCCAGAAATAAAATATTGAGGCTCATCCAAACCAGCTAAGATGGAAATCAATCCCCTCAGTAAAAGAAGGAACTTCAGTCAACTTTGTACAAGGCCTTGTCTCGCTTCTCGGAGCTGGAGAGCCTTCCCTTAAACAAGGAATATCCATTTATGCTTATAGTGCCAATACATCTATGGGCAAAACTGCGTTTTACAATTCAGACGGTGATTTTTTGATTGTCCCACATAAAGGAACTCTCTATGTCAGAACCCTTACTGGAAGGCTGGTTGTCAAGCCAAAATAAATTCTTATCATCCCACGAGGAATTTTATTTTCCATTGATGTTGAGGGAGAAATAAAAGGATGGGTCTCTGAACTATTCGGGCACCATTTAAGCTTACCAGAACTCGGTCCAATCGGAGCCAATGGACTCGCAAACCCCGGAGATTTCGAATACCCAACAGCTTGGTTCTAAGACTAAAAATCAGACTGGAAGGTACAGTTTTGGCTATACAGGTTTACAACAAATACATTGGGTAAATGTACGAGGCTAAATCGATCTTCAGTCCCTATGATGTTGTCGGATGGAAAGGAAACTACTCCGCCTGCAAATACAATCTAGATCTTTACAATACTATAGGATCAATATCCTATGATCATCCAGATCCCTCCATTTTCACTGTTCTTACTTGCAAATCTGCTATGGAAGGGTAAGTATAGAGTTATTCAGCACTGCAACCATGGATTTTGTGATATTCCCTCCAAGGTGGCTGGTCGCAGAGCATACTTTCAAGCCTCCCTACTACCATAGAAACTGCATGAGTGAATTTATGGGCAATATATGCGGATAGTATGATGCCAAGGGGGCTGGCTTTGGTCCAGGCTGCTCTTCACTGCATTCGACAATGACACCTCATGGTCCTGATGCAGACTCCTATTAAAAATTTGTAAAAAGCGAGCAGAAGCCTTTTAAAGTTGGAGATGGGAATCTTTCATTTATGTTCTAATCTGGCTATCTCCTCAAAACGACTACCTTTGCAATGAGGGAATTTCTGGAGGTCGATTAAGAGTACTACAAATGCTGGTAGAATCTCTCCAATCTTCGTTTCGAGGCAGAAAGTTGAAAATGATTTGGTCAATTGTATAAAATAGCATGTGAACTATGAGGTTTATTTTATATGGGATAAAGTAACAATGTATTCGATAATAGCATATAATAGAAAATAAATCGGGGTT
>Ga0247836_1005888_pt1 | contig 14025 bp, 13 predicted proteins | sample LaCruzMarch2015__4_FD_187116 | JGI IMG/M metagenome (GOLD analysis project Ga0247836, IMG submission 187116) | Freshwater microbial communities from meromictic Lake La Cruz, Castile-La Mancha, Spain - LaCruzMarch2015_14m | ecosystem: Environmental > Aquatic > Freshwater > Lake | place: Spain...
ACGGCCTCGCTGTATGGACGCATTGGTCGGTTCCATCAGGCCCCCTGGTGATTGGAATGGTCGGGATGGAGAGGCTTCATCTTTCCTGGCAGAGGGGGGTCTCGCCCGATGATGGGGCGCTGAAAACTATCGTGGCGTTGCCCATGCCCTCGATCAGGAGGAACGGTTGGCCAACCTCATCAGCGACCTGATCAGCCCGCGCATCGTGCCGGAGATCGAGATCCTGCCCTGGCGGCGGACGCAGGTGCTGGCTCTGAAGGTTCTCCGAGCCCGAGTCGCACCCATCACCTGATCCGCGAGGGACCTGGCGCAGCCGAGCTGATCGAGGCGCTGCGGCGTTTCTCCCGGGGCGAGGGCTTCGGCGAACAGCCCATGCCGGGGCTCAGCAACGGCCTGCGCGCCCTGAGCGGCGAGGACGCCATCGCCAGAACCCACTGCGTGATCGTCGACTGCGTCGGCATCACCGAGACCAAACTCGCCGAAACCCAACCGCTCGAACGCAAGGGCACAGTGAGCCTCAAGGCTCTGCTCGAGCACGGGGCCACGGGCAGAAAATGGGGATCGGAAGGATCTTCCTGAACCGTATCCACTCCAGGCTCCTGTGGCTAGGAAAGGGAAGCGTCAGGGGGTTCCGTGAGCCGCACGTCCACCACCGAGCGGGAGGTCGTCCTCCAGTCAGCTGGCGCGGAGCTGGCCGGCCTCCTGACGCTTCCGGATCCGGCAGCCGGACTGGTGGTCTTCGCCCACGGCAGCGGCAGCAGTCGCTTCAGCCGCCGCAACCGCTACGTGGCAAGCGTGCTGGTGGAGGCAGGGCTGGCCACGCTCCTGTTCGATCTGCTCACCGCAGCCGAGGAGCGGATCGATGAGCTGGACCGGTCGTTGCGCTTCGACATCCCCCTGCTCAGCCGGCGCCTGATCGGGGCCATCGACTGGGTGGGGAGGCAACCGGAGCTGAACGGCCTGCCGATCGGACTGTTTGGCGCCAGTACCGGCGCCGCTGCAGCGATCGCCGCGGCAGCGGCACGGCCCGATCCGGTGGGAGCCGTGGTGTCCCGCGGTGGGCGTCCCGATCTCGCCCCCGAGGCCCTGCCGCTGGTGGGCAGTCCAACGCTGTTCCTCGTCGGTGCTCAAGACGTCGAGGTGCTCCAGCTCAACCGCCAGGCCGCCGCACAGCTGATCGTCCCCCATGCGATTGAGGTGGTGCCGGGAGCCACCCATCTGTTCGAGGAGCCCGGCACCCTGGAGCAGGCCGCCCACCTGGCCCGCGACTGGTTCCTGCAGCACCTGGCCGTGGCCAGGCCCTGAGCGGTTCCTGATCCCTCAAGCCCCCCTTCAAGCCATGGCTGACCGACCTCCTCTCTGGACCAACCGCCACCAGGCAGGTCTGGCCCTGGCGGACGCCTTCACCGATCGCCAGGGCCTCGGCCAAGACACCATCCTGCTGGGGCTGCCGAGGGGGGGTGTGCCGGTGGCGGCGGCGATGGCCGCCCGCCTGCGGCTGCCACTGACGACCTGGTCGGTGCGCAAGGTCGCTGATCCCGCCTGGCCGGAGCTGGCGATCGGTGCGGTGGCCGCCGGTGGGGTGGTGGTCTGGCGTGACGGGGAGGGTGCCATCCGTCGGGCGACTACCGCGACGATGCACGGTTGGCTGCGGGCGCAGCAGCAGGAACTGAGGCGCCGGCAACTGCTCTTCGGGGACCCGCCGGCTGAGCAGTTGCGAGGCCGTCATCTGATCGTGGTGGACGACGGCATCGCCACCGGCATGACCGTGAAGGCGGCCCTGCTCTCCCTGCGCCAGCTCGAACCAGCCTCGCTGGATCTGGCAGTGCCGGTGGTCGATCGCAACGTCGCCGCAGAACTGAGCCCGTTGGTGGATCGGTTGGTGGCCCTGGCCGTCGTCGATGATCTCGAGGCCGTGGGTCTGTGGTACGTGCACTTCGAGCAGCTCGGCGACGAGCAGGTTCTGGCCCTGTTGAACCAGCAGCCCCCTGCAGGGGAATAGGCGCTGCCTGATGTCTCCACCAGGACGAAAGAGCTATAAGTTGAGATTGATGAGGAGAGGCCTCCTAAAGGGTTCTCTCTTCAACAGGAATTCGGGACCATTGCTCGGCAGCACTGGTCGGCGATGAGATTGCAGACCTGCCAAACATGGCACCGCGCGGTTGCCATCACAAGTGGACGAATCCTGGCTTTTATCAGCCAGGTGGTGCATGTATGCCGATGAGGTCAAGCCTGGAGCAGCATCCTGGGCGTAGCCGCAGCAGCAGGAGGTGAGGACTGGCGAGCAAGAGAACGTTCAGTCTTTCTCGCCCGCTTGAAGCAGCATCAGGGTCTTACCGGAGGAGTCCTGCAACAGCAGGCTGTGCTTGTCAATGCTCCAGCGCCGCACCTTTTCAATTGCCGCTACAAACCGCCGCTCAAACTCCATCGCTTCGTCAGGGCAGGCCATCATCGTGCCCGCCACCTTCCCGAACCGCAGCGACTCGCCTTCCAATTGCAAGGGGCCCATCAGCCGGTTGCAGCCATCGCTGCCCGAAAAGCGGGGCTGATCGGGCTCCAGCAGCAGTTCGGCCGGCCGGGCCGATGGCCCATGGGCGGAGGGCACGGTCTGATCCCCCAGGCGCAACAGCCGCCAGCGGGTTCCACGCAAGGGCGAGATGGGGGGTCTGGGTGACTGAGCCATGGTGGGTGGTGGGCAGTCTTTGCCGGGCAAAACGTTCACGAATTTCTCCACCACCAGGGTGCGGCCTGGGGGTTGACCTGCTTCCATCGACGGCCTCAGGGTGATCAGCCCATCCAGGTGGACAAGAAGCGGTTGGCCGGGGTTGTCGGCCGGACGGGCCTTCAGGTAGGCCCGCTCCAGGGCGAGGTAGTCCTTCTCCATTGCTACCGGCAGGCGCTGGCCAGTGGCGCAGAGGCGGATGCTGGCGGCATCGGCCAGATAGGTGAACATCCCCTGCAGATGCAGCCTCGGGTCGATCGGCGCAGCCTTGGCCAGTCGGTAGAGGCGGTCGTTGTGGCGTGAATCGATCGGCTTGCTGGTCCGATCAAGCTTGCGAAGGGTGGTGCCCCCATCGATCGGCTGCAGGAACTGAGGTGCTTCACGGCCGCCGCGCAGCTCCAGCCGCTTGGTCGTGGGATCCAGGCGCCAGCGACCAATGTCATCGAATGGGTTGCGGGGCGCGCGATTCAGGAAGGACTGCCGCAGCTGGTAGGTGCCGTCGGGAGCCAGGTCCAGGTGCCATCGCGTGGCGCCACCGGCAGCGGGGATGTCGCCCTGCCAGCTGGCCGGCAAGGCACCCAGCGCGGCTGATCTGGAGGGCCCGGCCGCTGAGGCGCCGCCGCCGACCTTCACCATCAGCAACTCCACCGGGCGGTTGCGGCCATCGAGCACCGGAGTGATGCGATCGGTGCTGAACAACAGCTGCTGGCCGTGATCCCGCACCGTGGCGCGAATCGTGTAGCGACTGCGTGAGGTCACAGTCCTGTCTGGATCGGTGATCGAGAAGCGGAATGGGGCATCCGCCAGGCTGATGTCTTCAAGCACCACCTCGAAGACGGCATCTGCTGGCAGAGCGATCCGCTCGCGGTAGGTGGCGGTGCCTGAGAGGGTGCCCGCCATGGCGGGTGAAGCAAGCATCACCAGGCTGGCGGCCAGGGCCGCGGGCCCCACAACGAAACGCAGCGGAAACGACATGAAGATGGTCTGTACTGCCTACGGTTTGGAGGGAGTGCAGGCTGCCATGACATCTGATTAAAGGCCGAGCGGCTACCACTCCAGCGATGGGCACGGCGTTTGGCATCGTCCTGCCCCTTGGCGCGGAGCAAGTAGGCCTACAGCCCCAGGCCGGGTGTCGTCGCTACCTCCAGCAGGGCGGCATAGAACGCCGCGAGGGCCGCAGGATCTTTCGCGGCCAGCACGATTGAGCTACTCAGGCCCACCACTTCCACCAGCGTCTGCTGCCCGCCGACTTGGCGTGGCTGCCATCGCAGAGCGGGTAGCGGTGGGATTGAGCGCAGCCACAGACCATCACCGTGCTGGCTTGCGCGAGCCGCAGCTCACGCGACAGCCAGCCGGTGCCGAGGTGGGCGCCATCACAGAACCAGCCATGGCGGCTGCGGCCGCAGCGGCAGAGCTGGTGCACGCCGGCTGGCAGCTCCAGGGGAATCGGACCCGCAGAGGGCGGAGAAGATTCAGCCATGGCATTCGCAGCCACAGCCGGCGTGGCAGGGCTCACCGTTGGGGTGCCCCTTGGCGCAGGCGTCGCTGCAGAACAGCAAAGCGCCGCTGCGGAAAGGTGTTTCCGGTTCCACCGTGCAGTTGCATCCTGGGCAGTCGCACTTCAGAGCAGTTGGTTTTTCCAGGGTCGTGGTCATGGACTGTCCTTGCTCAGAGCCGTTGGAACCAGTCTGGTGCCGCCAGCGCCTGGGAGGAACGGCTTGCCGTACTGACAAGCAAGGCAGGCGGATCTATTAATGAATCAGAGGCCACGACCAGGGCAGCGCGAGCCCAGACCCTGCAACCGGCCAAAGGGCGCCCGACACGGGGCGCCCTTCTCGTTGGAGCCGTCCAGCAACCCTCCTGTTGCAAGCTCACCTGGATCGGGTGCACCGCGTGGTCGGCGGCGATTTCCTGGAGGGTCTTGCGACCACTGATCGCCTCCATGGCGACCTTGGCCTGGAACTCGGGGCTGTGGGTGCGGCGTTTGCTCAACTCCTGCGGAGAAGGCTTCGCCAACGTAGGAGCCCCGTTCAGGGGCGGTTCATCGCCATGCATCAGACTTGGTAGTTGTTGACCAGCTAGGAGCCAAAGTGCCGGTCACGGAGCTTGCGACCACATCAAGATTGTTGAAGAGATGCAGATTGGTCGACGAATCCGTTATTACTTTTGGAATATCGCATTTAGGTGTTTCATTATGCCTGGTTACACAGTTGGAGGGGGTGGACAGATCGGCGGTTCGATTGACCCCGAGGACCAGGACAGAAACGAGGCCTATAAGAAGGGCCAAGCTCGTCGCCAGGCATATCAGCAAGACCCCTCAGCCGGAGGTGGTCCCGTTGATGATGGTTACGGCCAGATGACCCCAGCAGAAAAAGAGGCCTACAAACGAGGACATCGTGGAGATTAGTGGCTCTTGAGGTGGATGCACCGCAACATCTGCTCTAAAGCAAGCCAGGCGATCTATGCCCTGCGCAAGACAATCTTCGAACCGGTCTTTGGTCAGAATGGGGCATGCTGCGAATCTATAGCACCTCATTGTCGCTGAGCATTAACGACCGTATGTTATAATTGGCACGGCGGAACTTTGTCATCGGGGAGACAACCTATATTCCATCTGCTGCTTTCGGGACGGGGGAAATAGAATATGGGCCTATCAGGCTACTGGGGCTTCCCAGTCGTCTTCGGCGGTGATGCCACCGTTCTCAAAGGTCCAGGTGATCTTCTGGTAGCAGAAGGAGATGTGCTCAAGCTCCTTGTCGCTAAGCATCTCGCTATGGATGCGAGAGATCGAGGCATTAACAAGTTGAATGGTGTAGTATTGAACTTTTTTGCCTATACCGGAGGGCTTAAAAAAGCGGAGCTCCCACTGGGTAATATTCTCGTTGGTTACGAGTACATTCATGAGCAGTGGGGTGCTCTTGTCGACTTCCTTGGTGATGGTTATCGGCTTGTGATGACGCTTGCCCGTTGGCAAGCCACTGGCAGGATCTCTGGGCGAAGCCACTTCGTGATGGAAGCCGAAGACCATGATCGAGCCTTCTAGGCCGGCCTGGGTTACGGAACCTTTTATTTCTCCTTGAGTTGCACCCCTTAAGCGCATGTATGCATTGAGAGCCATCTCAGACGTGCAAGCTTAAGCCAGTATACACTCGTTTCTAGTGAATTTAGGAACCCATTGCCGCTGGCGACTGTTGTTCCTTAAATGCATGAATCCCGGGCAACGGTTTGCGTTGCTTCCTGATGTCCACGGTCCGCGTTTTAGACGAAGCCAACTGACGCCTGCTGCACCCCAGGGCGCCAGCGACTGGAGGATGCTGCTGTGCCAAGTGGCGGAGGCTGTTCTCTCCATACCCTGCCCAGATGGCAGGGATGTGCGACTTGCCCCTCGGCCCGGTCAGAGAAAAAACTGATCGGCGTAGACAATCCGCGGTTGCAGACCTCCGCTACCCCCTGCTTCCAGATCGCCCGGCAAGAGTTCCCATTCTTCGAGGGTGATCCTCCACTCGGAATCTCGGCCTGGGGTGCGCGCTGGCATGGATGAGGTCAGGGTTACTTCCCCGGCCCAGGACACCACCGTGCCATCGACCCCCAGGATCGGTAGCTCCAGTGACACGAGCGTCACCCAGGCCAGGTCGGTGGCGACACTAGCGTCGAAGTGTTCAAGGCGGGCGATCATCTTGCGGGTCTTGGCCAGCCGCTCGTAGAAGCCCAGAGGCCGGGCCCCGCCGATCAGCGGGTTCGTGTCAGGCAGATCCGGTACCCCCACGGCACCAGTCACAACGACACGCACGTGGGTTTCGTCGGTGCGGCTGATGGTGGCGGTGCGCTCGGGGGGCAATTGAGCGAAATCACACTGGGTGACAGGCCCAAGGTGCATTCCCTTCAGTGAGCTGGGCTGGTGGCGAGCGATGGCCAGCTGCACGAAGGGCCAGAAGGCGGTGCCGGGATCGATCGCAACGTCGACGTACCAGAGGCCACGCTCGCTTGAGAACTCAGGTGTGTAACTCAGCGTCCAGACCAGGGGCTTATCGTCCAGATCAACGAGTGGAAGGCGCACTGGCGGGCCGACTGGACGGCCGGCCTCGGGCCTGTCATCGAGACCGGTGAGCTGGAGCAGATCCATCAGTGGTAGCAGACCCCGCTGGGCGGGTCCCTGTTGGAAAAACACCGGATCACTACCCCAACGAGTCACCGAACCCTGCAGCTTCGAGGTTGGGTCTGCGGCCAACAGCAGTGCCAGCAACTCGCCATCGCCGCTTGAGTACCAGGGCCTCTCCAGATAGATCCTCAGCCCGGTCCTGCGGATGCGCCGGAGGCCAAAAGGTTGGCCAGGTTCAGTGCTTTCTTCCCAGCGGAACAGGGGCAACACATCGCGCACCACCACCTTGGCAGGCCGGACACTGCTGGGAATATCAAGAGTGCTCGCGGGGCCGAGAACTGAGATGGAGTCGACCGTTGCGGTCAGCTGAGGCGGGAAGTACTCGCGGTAACGGGTGGTTGCACGCACCTGATAGGTGATGGTGCGGTGATGGGTGTCTCCGATCTCATGAACTGCGGCATGGAGGCGCAGCTGGGTCCCATCGGGCAATGACACCTGATTTTCTTGATGGCCTGTCAAAACCACCAGGTCCTCCACGTAGCCGACGCTGGTCCCGCAGGCCGCAGCCTTCACGGTCCTTGTCTCAGGCTTGGGCTTGGTGGGGTCGTCGATCTGTTCGTCCCAGCTGGCCTCGATGTCGATGCGCTCGGTGCTGGGACCATGCACATCGATTGCGCCCCAAAGGCGGATCGCTGTGTCGCCTGGCACTCGGACGGGTAATAGCAGGGTGGCGCGAGGCACTTCCAGGGGACGAGGCACGGCATGCACCAGCCGCACCTCGCTGGCAGGGGTGAGCCACCAGAACCAACCGTCAGCGGCGGCTTCGCGCAGCACCGGGTTGTTGCGTACCGCTGCCGGCAGCGAGCGCCACAGGCCCAGCAGGTCCAGCGATGTCTTGTGCAGCGATGACGACAGCCGCAGCCGCAACTGCTCCCCGGGGGGCAGGCTGACACGCAGCACATTGCCGTCCACCTCGGCGCCCAACTCGTTGCCGCTCTTGAGCACCAGCCGGTAGGGCACCAGCTGTGGCCAGTCCCCCAGGAAGCGCAGCGTGGTGCCCTCAACAGCGAATAACCCCTTGAGTCGGTGGTCCTTGCCGGCATCAGGAAATGTCAGTGAAACGCCTGCCGCAAGCGGATCCGGCAGATAGGGCAGAACCAACGTGTCGACGTCATGGGCGACGTACTGGCCGCGGCTGGGGGGAGTGCCGTGGGGCAGTTCTTTCTTTGGCTCTTCCTCTGGCCGTTCGTATTCGGGCGTGTCGGCGGTGGGGGTGGTGTGGAAGGTCACACCCTGCTGTTCCAACGTGCTGCCGGGCATGTCGATATTGGCTCTTCTCCTGTCGAGGAAGGACCCCGCCTCCAGTAGCGAAAAGCCCAGGGCGCGGTGCACTGCCTCCGGAGGAGCCGCCTCGCCGATTGCAGCCTCAAAGGCGCCATGCAGCTCGCAGGTCAGCTGGCTTGTCTTGGGTGGCGCGAGGTGGCGCTGGCAGGTGTCATGCCAGCTGAGTGTCAGACCTGGATGGCTGCTCTGCAGTTCGGTGAGGTAGGCGGCCGGCTCGCTGACCTTCAGCTCCTGGGCGTCTCCGCTGGGCTGTCGGACTCCCGATCGGATCACCAGGCGCTGCAGCGATTCACCTTCGCTGTAGGCCCAGCGCGGCACCATCGCCGGTTCGAGCACCGGATCCCAGCGCAGAAAGGGGCGCGGCAGCGTGATCAGTTTGCTGCCTGTAGCACCAACGCCCAGCCCCACCAGCGCTTCGGCGGCCAGAGCTGGGCCCAACTGCAGGTCGGTGCGTTCCAGTAGCTGAGTGGTGGCGGTGGATGCAGCGCCGAAGGTCACCTCGATCTGGTTGGCGCGGATCGAGCCGATTGGCTGGCGGCTCTGCTGGAGAGTGGCCAGCCGCGACCCAATCAGCCGATCGAGCGATGCCACCTTGGTGGCAACAAAACCAGCTGGATCGATGCCGCGAACAGCGGCGTTGTCCTGTGGCCCGACGCCAGGCTGGGGTCGCAGGGCCTTCAGCCAGCGGCGTAGCCGATCACCGCCGACGGCACCCTGGCGCAGCCCGGGGATGTGGGTGGCGTCGGGCGAGGTGGCTCTCCAGCGCTGTTGCATCAGCTGCACAGCTTCGGCCGTAGAGAACAGCGGCGCATTTCCTAGGGGGCTGGAGTTCCCGGCCAGGTCGACGGCGAAGGCTCGGAAGCTGTAGCTGCGCCCGTAGCGCAACCGCGGCAGTGAACCCGGTTGCACATGGCTGGTGCTGATCACCGGATTAATGGGGTGGTTTTCAAGCGGCGGCTTGTCGAGCAGTTGTCCGTCCTGGGGTTCATCCTCGCCGGCGATGATCTTCCCGGGTCGCGGAGCTGACAGCGACCAACCATCCCAGCCAGCTAGCACCTCATGGACGTAGCGATCGGCGTTTGGTTTGCTGTCGCTGCGACTCAGACTGGCGCCTTGCAGGAAGCCATTGTCGGTCGCATCCGTCAGTACTGGGCCGATTCCCTCGATCGACACGCTCAGCAGGCGCTGGTGCAGCGAGTTCCATTGTTTGCTGACATCGTCCCAGACCTCCAGACGGAGGCCGCGGCGCACCTGCTCCAGGCTGAGCGGAGGAGCATTGCCGGCCTGCAGTGCGGCCATCTTGGCGGGGGCGTCCTGGAGGTGACTCTGAAGCTGCACGGGCCGGTCGATGCGGGCGATCGAGAATCCCGTGGCTCGCAGGCTCGCGGGAGCGGAGTTGACCGGATCGCCGTTTCGCTCCAGCGCAGACAAGCGGAGCAGGTTGCGGGTGTACTGCTCGAGCTTGAGTGCCGAGGCGTCAGGGTCGAGGTCAAGCAGAGTGAAGCGTGTTTCGTCACCAAGTTTCAACAGGCCCTGGAAGTAATCCCCCGTTGCCGATACGGCGGTGAAAGAGTGTCCGGTGACGGCGCACTTGGTTTTCGGATGGGGGTTGAGGGGTATGCCCACATCGATGTCAGCCTGGATCCACTGGAGACCATCCAGCTTGGACAGGTCTTCGACGCGCAGATCGATGATGAGGCCGATTTTGCGCAGCAGAGGCGAAAGATCGCCCAGCCAGCCCACGCGCTCGTGGAAATCGGGTGCCGGCCGGGGGATGGGCTTGGGCAGGATGCCGGCCTTGGGATAGTCATGGTATTCATCCTGCTGATCCTCCGGCCGCTGGTAGTAACGGCGGGCCGCCTGCAGGTCGATCATTCCCTGCAGGAGCAAGTTGGCGTTGGTCAAAGAGGAGATGGACTGTTCGGCGCCGCCAGTTTTCTGGCCGACGATGCCGTCCCCGCCCGAGTCGCGCAGCTTGTCGGTGATGATCTTGTCGAACTGCCCCTCAATTGCCTCGAGCAGGGTGGGCCGGACGCCAGCCATGGCCGCCAGGCGGTGAACCAGAAGCGAGCTCAGCGGATTGCTGGCGACTCCAGGTGCCGCCAGAGGCGAACTCCACATCGCCGCAGCATGGTTGATCCATGCGTAGGCCTGCATCCGGTGGGCCGGAAAGCTGTGCCAGGCAGTGTCGGTGAAGTTCGGCGCCTTCCAGGGGCGCACCGGTAACTCTGCCGGGAACACGCGGCTCCAGAGCGATGGATCGAGCTGATCCAGCAGAGGCGTGACGGGCACCTCGACCACTTGACCGCCTTTGCCTCCATGCAGGCTGAAGCCGGCGTTGGCCAACCGCTTCGTCCATTCGCTGGTGAGGGCAAACTCCCCAAGGTGGCCCTCGGTGCCATCCGGCACGAGGCGATGGCTGACGAACACGGAGACGTGAAACTTCTGGCTGGGCGAGGCCGAGTAGGGAAGGGCCGTGACGATGAAAGATTCGGTAGCCATCGGTTCAGGCGGCCGCGAAGGCGGCGCAGTATTGGGTCCAGGCGGGGGCGGTTGCGTCGTCTTTCGTGACGCCCATCACTTCGGCGAAGGTGGGATCGCCATTGGCACCGGCCAGGCGTTTCTCGCAGGTGACGGTGACCGAAAAGGAGAGCAGGAACACCTCCACTTCGATCTCAAGGGAGGCTCGGCCGACCATCTTGCCGCTGTCGAACTCGTAGATGAGAGAGAGTTCGAGGGTGATGGAGGCTGAAATCAGGCCGAGCACGTCGACCTCACCCCGGATGCGGAAGTAGCCCGTGAGGCAGCCGGCCTGTTCCTCAAGGCGCAGGTAGATCCCCACCATCACCGAGACGGAGCCGGAGGCGACGCCGAGACTGATGGCCAGACAGGCGCCTGCCTCCAGCGCCATCTCCAGCACCACCAGCCCGCGCGGCGACAGACGCATGGCCACGAAGCCGCCGCCGCCAATCGCCATCACCGTGAGACAGAAAGGCCTCTCACGGGTGCAGAAGTTGAAACCGAAGGTGAGGGCCTCCTCGCCCAGAAAGGGCACCCGGGCATCGGCGCCGAGGCTGATGTTCTGGAGGGCGAAAACGCCGATCGCGGTGGCCGGCAGGGCCAGGTTGAAGCCGGCTGTCACTCCCTCGCTGCTGACGTCGAGATAGGGCGGATCCGAAAATGCATCGAAGGGGATCAGATCTTTCAGGGTCTGGATGAAAGACAACACACCCACAAACTCAATGCCCCCGAACACCACATCGACCTCGGCTTTCCGCCCGGAGGCGGTGCGGAAGGCGAGACGCTGGAAGCTGATGCGTACCAATGGAGCATCAGGGAAGAGATTGAGCTTGAAGTCGCGCAGCTCAGCCAGGACGTCCACACCTACACCGGCCTGGCCTGCAGCGCGGGTCTCCACCGAGAGCGTCAGTCCTTTTTCATGCACCTCGAACAGGGGAGGGCTCCCTGGCTTCTGACTGAAGTTCTTGAGCTTGGGCTGCCATTGGTAGCGGGCGCGGAAGCCCCCCCCTGCTGGCAGGAGGCCGTTCACGAAGGAACCAATGGAAGCAAGCGTGGCGGCGAGGGCCGTGGCGTTCAGCGCGGGCTCCAGCGCATGAACGAGCCGCTCCAGTTCGGCACGCAGGGCCGTGGGCAGCGGCAGATCCTGCAGCAGGGTTTGCAACGTCGCCACCGCCTTGCCGATCTCCTGAAGGCCAATCTTTGTGCCGAGTTCGATGTCACTAGCTTCCTTGGCGACGCCAGGCTTGAGCAAGGCTTTGATGGCGGCAAGGACGGGCCCGATGTGTGCGTCGAGCTGCAGCTTCACCTGGTTCTCAAGGAGGTCCTTTGCATCGGCCGCCTGCTGGCGCAACTTCTCGGTGGGTTCACCTCCCTCCTCCTTCGCCTTCGCCGCTTGTTCGAGGAGCGTCACTCCCTTTGCGACCACCGCCTGGAGGGCAGGGAGGTCGCTCAACAGACTGGAGATGGCATCGAGCTGATTGCTGATGAAGGTCGGGGCATCGCCGAGATCACCAACATCAAGGATGTCCGTGAGATCGAACAGCCCGAACAGCTTCGGCACGGCACCGGCCAGGAAGGTAACGGGTTTGAATTTGCCCAATGAAACATCGGCGATCTCCCCCACAGTCCCGAGCGTGCGCGACAGACCGCGGATCGGCAGGTCAGGCTGGAGGAACCCCCCGGAGCGGTCGGTGCCGCCATCGAAGGAGATCTTCTCGGGATCCTTAAGCTTCAGGAACACCTGAGCAGCATTGCTGCCTTTGAAGCCGGTGTTTCTGTAAGTGTCGGTGTACGACACGTTGACGGGCGGCGCTTTCGGCGCCAGGTGACGCATGGCCGGGATGATCACCTCCGCGCTGCTGAGCTTTGGGGTGGAGCTGGAGCTGCCGGCTGGCCCGGGCGTGCCGGTGAAGTAGAGCCGAACCGCCTGAAAGGCGGTGTCTCCGGGCACTTCACTCTCGGCGAAGGCCACGCTCTGGCCCAGGCCCTGGATGGCTTGCTCAGGGTGATCAGGATCGTCGGTCTATTTGGTCCACGTTTTTGTGATCGTGTCGCTGGAGTATTCGTCATTCGGCAAGTTCTCAGCGATGAAAAGTAGCGGCGACTGAAAATGCACACGCCGGCCATTGTGATCGATGCAGACAAGCGTGAAGAGAAATCGCTCGTAGCCCACCCCCGGCAAGACTTTGCCCACCGCCGGCCAGAACAGCGACTTCTTGCCCGGGCTGAGATCGGCGCCGTTGCTTAGTGGATCAGCGATGTTGGGTGTCACCAACGGGCGGATCTCCACCTGGCGGAATGGCAGATCCCTGCTGCCGTAGCTGCGCAGCGGCTCGGAGATGATCAGAAACTGGCGCTGGCGCAGGTAGGCCACAGGGTTGGTGGCTGAATCGATCTTCCGCTCGGTGATCTTGATCAGGGCGCAGCGGTGCCCGAAAGGAAAGAGGTAGCCGGGATAGGCCACACGCACGAATTGATCGCGGCCCAGTGGTGCGATGTGATCCCAGGAGAGGATCGCGGAAAGATTGTGCGAGCTATAAGGCTTTGTGTCCCAACGTCCGTGCAGATCGAGCGTGGCGCCCAGGGAGGAGAGGCACAGCCTCTGCACGTCGATCGGCTTCGGGATGGCGATCGAAGGATCAGCGCTCTGGCGCACCAGGATCGAGCGGTCCAGTGGACTGAGGGACTGCCGGAAGGGTAGATCTTCAGGGCCTGGGTCCAGGTCGTCATCCAGATCGTTTCGGTCACGAGCCCAGATGGCGCGCACGATCCGTTGATCATGTTTCGTCTCAAGCACTTTGGCAGCGCAGCCAAGCCGCCTGATCTGTCTCACTCCCAGGCGGGTATGCCAGATCTCCACACGGGAGGGATCGTCCGTGGCGGAAACGGGCAGGAGCGCATGGCAGAAGCCTCCTCGCACACTCGGCGACAGGATCAGGCGGAAGGGAGCTTCGATGGCCGTTTCATCCGCTCTTGGGGCTCGCGGCCGAGCCTGGAGTTGAGGGATCTCTTCCGCCAAGGCGTCGATATCGAACACTTGCGGACCCGTGAGCTGGCCGGACAGATCGATGGCGGTTTCGCCCGCCAGCAGTGAGACCGCGGTTCGCAACTCGCTGGCACGGGCGATGACACCGTTGGCGGGGGAGAGTGAAGCCTTGGTGGTGTTGGCCTCGATGGCGCTGATCACCAATTGACCCTGGTTGGTTCGGCCCAGGATCAGCCCACCTGGCAGGGCTGCCTAAAAGTGTGATCATGCCGCGCTCGTGGCCGTGTGCACGCCTCCCAGCCTCAGCATTCCTTGGATGTCGTAGGCCAGTTCCCGATAGCCCTGACGGATCGA
>Ga0247836_1005905_pt1 | contig 13993 bp, 15 predicted proteins | sample LaCruzMarch2015__4_FD_187116 | JGI IMG/M metagenome (GOLD analysis project Ga0247836, IMG submission 187116) | Freshwater microbial communities from meromictic Lake La Cruz, Castile-La Mancha, Spain - LaCruzMarch2015_14m | ecosystem: Environmental > Aquatic > Freshwater > Lake | place: Spain...
GGAAACCATTTGGGATATTATCCCCCAACCCAGTAACCAGCCCCCCGCTCGCCAACCTTTTCTTAGTGTTACCAACGCAACAATGGCTACAGATAGCCATGCGGTGTAAGGTAACAATGCTAGAAAAACAACACACAATAACGCGTGTCGTCTATTTACTAGCAGAGATTTTCCCTGACTACGAATAAATTCGCTCACCCGAGTCATTTTTATTTATGGCTATCGCAATACGGCAGCAAACCTATAAATCTTGCATGCTTGATGGCTTTAGCTAACTGACGTTGAAAACGTGTTTGTATACCTGTGATACGACTAGGTACAATTTTACCTGTTTCAGAGATGTAATTTTTTAACATGTTTACATCTTTGTAATCAACTTCATTTGCTCCATCGGCAGTAAACCGACACATTTTTTTACGACGAAAATATACTGACATTAAATGCTCTCCATTAAGCTGCGCGCGTTTCTTTTTCTTTCTTCATCATGACCGATTCACTAGAAATCGCGAATCGTTGAACCATGACCAAGTTTCTTAAAATAGCATCGTTAAATTTGAATGCTGTTTTTAATTCATCAAGCGCGGCCTGATTACATTCGATATTTAATAGAATATAGTGTGCTTTATGAACATCATTGATAGGATAAGCAAGCTGTCTGCGGCCCCAATCTTCTTTGCGATGGATAACGCCTTCATGTTTGCTGATGATCCCCTCATAGCGTTCAACCATTGCTGGTACTTGTTCGCTTTGATCAGGGTGCACAAGAAACACGATTTCGTAATGTCTCATGGTATCTCCTTTTGGATTATAGCCTTCCAGAAATAGTATTCGTGGTAAGGCAAGGTTTTAAAAACATCCCATCATAACCCATTTACCAAACGCGGGCAATTTTTTGATCTATTTTTGCTAAATCGTAGGCGCAAGAACACGGCTAGAATATTGCATTTTTTAACACAATACGTTATAACATATTAAAAAATAACAAGGTTTTTTTCATGAACATCGTGACCATTTCCTTTGAGGAACCCCTTATCATTTCTATAAACGGGGAAACTGTTCAATTAGTTGCCTTCAAAACCCAAGAACATGGTAATATCAAATTTGGTGTACAAGCACCACTGTCTATCAATGTACATCGAGAAGAGATCTACAATGCTATTAAACAAAAACAACAAACCATTATCGAATAATTAGTTGAACGACGCTCATGAAAAAAAATAAATTTATTCTGTCCATTGCGCTAATTTTATCATTTTTGTCTTGCATTGCTCTTTCTGTAAATTATTTTATATTCCAATACCCAGGGAATAATTATTTCCCCCCTCAAACGGTATACATCCTGTTTGCCTTAATTTTGATGTACGCAGGGTTGTTATTGCAATTAGGCCCGGACAGTTTTCACACAAAATTACTCAAAGAAACACTGTTTTTTTTTATGGTGATGACAATTATAGGGTTTGCCTCTAACGCGGCACAATACACACCTTTTAATACCATTGATCAACATATTGTTAAACTCGAAGCTTCTCTGCACATTAACAGCAAGGCTATTCTGGCATGGACGCATACAAAGCCCATATTTAAGGCGGTGTTGGAATTTGTTTATGATAGCTTGCCTTATCAAATGATTTATATCCCACTTTTCATCATCGCAACCCAACGACTTTCTATTCTTCGAGAATATTACTTTTTGCTACTTTTTGTAACGACACTTGGGTTTACCTTTTATTATTTTTTTCCGACAACAGGGCCTGCAAGTGTTATCGATAGTATTTATTACAGTGAAGGGCAAAGAGCGACAGGGCTTAAATTCCTGCAACTTCATGAGCATTTCCAACCCACAACAATGGAAGGCGGGATGATAGCTTTTCCTTCTTATCATGTTATTTGGGCTTGGTTGAGCCTCTATGTATTAAAAGACTTTACGCTTCTCTTTAAAGTGCTATTACCCCATAATCTGTTACTGGCAATGTCTTGCGTCTTATTAGGATGGCATTATTCTATTGACATTTTTGGTAGCATTATTGTGATTCTTATGGCCCATGGCGCATACCATTTTATTTATATAAGGACTGTAAAAAACTCCTTAAAGTCTGAATCAAACCTTCACATAGCACCTCTATAAGCGTGCTATTACCATCATTACGCTTCATATATTGTATTGACTAAAATCAAAATGAGTATGATCAGTAGAGTATTCAAAAGACCTATTAAAAAAGGATGGAGCATCAGGCCTACCATACATACGTTCTCTAACCCTTTTGTCACTGCAATCGCCGCCCGCTGGGATCTCCTCCTGCATCGCTCTTTCTATCGGGCTTCTTGCCGCGCTCCATGCTAGAAAGATAGGTATTTCTTCAGCTGGCAGTTGTTCTTTCAAATATTCCAGGGCTTCTTGTGTTATGGCACCTGAAGAGAAAAGCGCCCCAAACTCGTCCTCGTTTGCACTGGACAAGCACACTTGCGGAATTATCGTTGCTTCAGCGCCTATTGCTTGATGGCCCCCCACAAAATATTCTGATATCTCTTTACAGATTTGGTTTGTTGTTGTAATCAATACGTCCGCTTCCATTCTAGATGCATCCAATATATCTTTAAATATTAGAGCTCTTAAGCTAGATATTTCTCTTGGAGCATATAGTATCCCCTTATAAGTACACTTTGCTTCTAAATCAATCAACCCACGCAATAAAGTAGTCACCTCTTGAGATGGAATTGTAGCAAGACTACCCATAAGCGTGACAAATAATTCCACATCTGGCTTTTTTTGTTTAATTTCCGTAAGTACAGACAAGAAATTGGCAACCATTTCAATATTGTTACGACTCAAGGCGGTATCGGTCCTAAAGGAGGGTTTGAAAGTTACTAGCTGCAGGTTAAGAACCTTTAACAATTTAACGATAGGATCAGAAAACGTTTTAATCATATCCCTTTTTAAATAATCTTCCCATTTAGTATCTATAGAAAGCATTTGATTCTCCATTCTAAAAAAAAAACTTGGACCGATATTGTATCAAAGAAATCAATGTAGCGAACATTTGGTCTTAGTAAAAAAGACAAAGCGAATGCACAGGAGTCCTTAGCCATTACTCAATATTTAGACTTAAGTCCATCAGATTTTTATTTTTATATACTTTGTGATTTATATTAACAACCCGCACAGGGGTACCTAAAGGAACAAGGTCGAAGAGGTATTCAATATCATCGGGTAGCATTCGTATGCAACCCGCACTCACACGCTCACCCACACCATTAAGGTTATTTGTGCCATGGATCAAATAACTAGGCCAGCCCAAGCGCAATGCATGCTTTCCCAATGGGCTATGAGGACCCGCAGGAAAGGCATCCGGAAGTTGGACACCATTTTTAGCAGCATGTTTAAGAACATTAGCCGTGGGCCGCCAAGAAGGGTTTCTTTCCTTGGCGACAATTTTGGTTAACCCAAGAGGGGTGCTCCAGCCTTTACGACCAATACCTACAGGGTAGGTCATCACCACGTTGTCATGTTCAGGAAAAAAATACAGTCGAAACTCAGCGAGATTAATCACTACACCCCGACGAGAAACAGGCGGTAATTTATATTGAGACGGTATTAGCAAGCGCACGTTTGGCGATAATGGTGTATTAGGGGCAATGTTAGGATTGGCACGAGTCATTTCATGATAGCCCATGTCATAACGCAAGCCGACTTCAATCAAAGTTTCACCAGCAGCGGGATATACGTATTCGGTTTCACCAATAATATCGCCTGTGGGTGGTATCACCCAGGTGGTTGCATACGAGATATTAAAAAAGCATAAGAAAATTCCAATAAAAAATAATAGCGCTTGTCTAAACCGTTGTGGCCCACCAGCACCACAACGATAAATGAAAAGGCCCTTGCACATCTATTTACAACCCCGTATCTGCTTTAAACCGACCACCATATTGGGTTTCAAGCTTTGTAAAAAGATCATTGAGTTTGTCGTGACCAAACTGATCAGCATAGTGCATTGGTCCGCCTCTAAAAGGTGCAAACCCCGTACCAAAAATCATGCCTGCATCCAGCAAATCACTGTCCGCCACAACCCCCTCTCGCAAACAGGCAGCGGCTTCATTCACCATACGTAAAATCAAACGCTGAGCAATTTCGTCATTTCCAGCAGTATTGGTTACTTTTTCTTTTACAGGTTTACCGTTTTTATAGCGATAAAACCCTTCCCCTGATTTACGACCAAGCTTACCGGTTTGCACCAAAAGGTGTAATTTTTCAGGAACAGCACCACCGAAATGAGCTGTTAAGTTTTGAGCAACCGCCAAACAAACATCAATACCAACCGTATCAGCAAGCTCTACGGGCCCCATCATCATCCCAAATGATAACGCTGCATCATCTATAACTTCAGGCTTATAGCCTTCGCTCAACAATTGCACGCACTCCATGAGATAAGGCATCAACACCCGGTTCACCAAAAAGCCAGGACTTGAACGGACCGGCAATGGCAATCGACCAATTTGATTAACAAAAGCGGCCGCTTGATGGCTAATGTCTTTTGACGTTTTCTTGCTGCTCACCACTTCAACCAGTTCCATTTTAGAAACAGGATTAAAGAAATGGATACCGACCAAGCGATTAGGGTTCGTCATTACCTGGCTAATTTCATCTAAGGGAATACTAGACGTGTTCGTAGCGATGATAGCCGTGAGTTTTGCTCTCTCCTCTACCGCTTTCATGATGGATTGTTTAACGTCTAAATTTTCAAAGACTGCCTCAATAATAACGTCCGCTCGGGACACACCATCGCCATTTGGATCAGGCATTAAATTATCCATGGCTGCTTGGATAAGGCGCGGCTTGCGCAATTTTTTCTTAAAAAGCTGATGCGCACGTCCAATAGCCGGTGCAATCTGATGGTATGATTTATCTTGCAATGTGACTTTCAATCCTTTTAAAGCACACCACGCTGCAATATCACCACCCATAATACCCGCACCAATCACGTGAACATGTTTTGCTTTAAAGTCACTTCCTTTCGCAAACCCTTTCATGCGCTCACGTAGCAAAAATGCACGAATAAGGTTTGTTGCAGTATCACCTTGGGTGATAAGTTGCTCTACAGAATCAGCTTCTTTCAAGTAGGCGCGTTCGTCAAATCCGCCCTCTTTTTCCCAAAGATCAATCATCGCGTTAGGAGCTGGATAATGCTCTTTTCGAACTTTTTTTGCGACAGTGCTTCGCATTAATTTAGCAAGCAAACTACGAGCCCAAGAGTAATTACTTAAAGACTGAACAAAGCTTGGCTTATGTTTTGCTGGTTTATTTGTAATAAAATAAACAGCAGCCCGACTAAGCTGCCTAAGTGGAACAACATCATCCACAATACCCAGGCTTTTGGCTCTAGAAGCAGAAAGCCCTCTGCCAGTTAAAATCACTTCAGACAGGGCATGAAAGCCACCAATGAGTCGAGGTAACCTTACTGTTCCGCCCCAACCGGGATGAATCCCTAACATCACTTCAGGTAAACCAATTCGCGTGTCTTTATCATCGGTAGCAATTCGATAATCACAAGCTAAAGCCAGTTCCAAACCGCCACCTAAGCAAAAGCCATCAATCATCGCAACCGTAGGTATGGACAATGACTCCAAATAAGAAAAAACAGCCTGTCCTTTTCTCAAAAAATCAACCGCTAATGAGGGATGGTCAAACTGTGAGAATGCCGCAATGTCTGCTCCAGCAATAAACCCTTTGCGTTTACAGGAATAAATAATCAACCCTTTTGCATCATTGATTTGAGAAACTTCATGCAACAAACCACTTAATTCATCTAACACTTCATCATTGATGGTATTAACCGCTGCATTTTGTCTATCAAAACCCAACCAAACAATGTTAAAGGCATCCGTTTTTATTTGCCAATGTTTATAATTACTCATGTCCTTTTACCTCAGTCACTCGCTCTAAATACACTGCACCACCTTGACCACCACCAATACAAATAGTAGCCATTCCTCGTTTTCCGTTGTTGTGTTGTAAATTTTGTAACACGTGCAAAATAATACGCGCGCCACTTGCGCCAATAGGATGCCCTGTAGCAATAGCACCACCATCCTGATTGACTGCAGCTAAGGATGGGGCCCCCATGGCTTCACTCAAGCCTAAGTGGGTCTGACAATAATCCTTATCATTCCATGCGGCTAAACAACCTAATACTTGTGCGGCAAAGGCTTCATTGATTTCCCAGCAATCAAAATCTTGTGGTTTTAACTGATGGCGTTGCATGATAGGCGTTGCTGCATGTACTGGCCCCAACCCCATTTGAGCAGGGTCAAGTGCGGCCCATTCTGAATCAACAATTCGTCCCATTACCTTTAGGCCATGTTTACGGACGGCATCTGCACTTGCTAGAAGTAACAAACAAGCGCCATCTGTAATTTGCGAACTATTTCCTGCAGTGACCATGCCATATTTTTTATCAAAAAAGGGTTTTAAATTGGCAAGTTTCTCTACGGATGAATCAGAGCGCATACCATCGTCTTCTGCATACACGCGCCCTTTACTATCAATCATGGGTACAACTTCCCCCATACGCCCTTCGGCCCAGGCTCGTGCTAATCGATGGTGACTGTCACAAGCAAATTGGTCCATTTGCATGCGGCTAATGTTAAATCGATAAGCTATTTTTTCAGCCGTCTGCCCCATGTTTAATCCAACTATAGGGTCAGTTAAGCCTCTCAAGAGGGCTATAACAGGAGCAAGGTAGGAAGGGCGAAATTGGGTTAATAATCCTGCGCGTTGTCCTACTGTTTTTGCACTAAACCAACGTGCCAACCATGCGGCCATTTGTTGATTAAACAATAAAGGTGCGTGGCTCATTGCATCAGTACCACCGGCCAAAACAATCTCACTTCGACCACTAGCAATTTGCATTGCCGCATTATCAATAGACTGCATGCCTGAAGCACAATTTCGCATCACGGTAAAGGCTGGCACACGGTTTCCACAGCCTAAGCGTAGCGCTATTATTCGTGCAATGTTTGCCTCATCAGGTCCTGGCATGGCTGAGCCAATAATAACTTCGTCGATTTCAGTTGCTGAAAAAGGCTGGCGATTAAGCAACGGCATTCCGGCGGCCACGGCTAAATCGGAACCACTAAAAGGCCCCACCCCTTTGGCTTTTAAAAACGGCGTACGGCTTCCATCAACGACATAAACATCTCTACCACTTAAATTAGACTTGTGCTTCATTGCTCCTCCTGAATAGTTGCCATTATTTCTGGCAACAGCTACACCTATTTGCATGTTTTAAAAAAAATACCTAAAGATAACAGTAATATGGATATTTGGAAATCTTGATAATGAACATTCAGATAACACCATAAAGAATTATGATTAAATTGAATTTTAACGAACATCATGGTTGACGAAGATCGAATACCTGATATACTCCACGTCCATTGAACGGAGAGGTGGCCGAGTGGTCGAAGGCGCTCCCCTGCTAAGGGAGTATGGGACAAAATCCCATCGAGGGTTCGAATCCCTCCCTCTCCGCCAAATTAATGCGCCCGTAGCTCAGTTGGATAGAGTATCTGGCTACGAACCAGAGGGTCGGAGGTTCGAATCCTTCCGGGCGCGCCATATTTAAAGACATACGAGGGCCCATTAGGGCCCACTATGTTATCTAAAATCAATCTATGTATTATTTGGTTTGAACCCCTTTTCAGCATATATTAAAGCCTCTTTTGCTATCTTTTTTAACTCCCCTTGTTTAAGGGCTTTTAAAATCATCTTATTATGTTTGGAAAAGAATTCATTGGGGTTTTCTCTTCCCGAAAGTAAATCATACAACGATTGCGCCGCCCTTGTTTTTTCTTCTCGGCTATATCCTAATCTTGATCCGGTGTATTTTTCTAAACCACTTCGTTTGTTGATATAATCGAGTAAATTTTTTTTATAAAACTCAACTTTACCTTGATCTGATGGCCCTTTTTCAAGCTGTATTGGAGTTTCAAGCTGTATTGGAGTGCTCTCTATTTGCGGCCTTATCTCCCTATTGAAATAATTGCGACTTACTTTTAATTGCATATAGCCAGGGACAGAATTTTTGCCGATAATTAAGTGTTCTCCTATAGGAGATTTTTTAAGAGCTTGAACTATAAAATTTTCTCTACCTTCAAGTCCTCTAGTACTACCCCCATCGGTAACATCTATTACTATTTCAAAATCTGTAGAGCCTCTATAGGGATTCATTTTAGGTTTAATTCTTTCAAATAGTATTCTTTGTTCAACTGGCGCACTTTCAAGTGCACTCTTAATAATATTCTGAATGTAGTCTTGCATAATCAACATTGCTGCTCTTGATTTTAATAAATACTCATCTTTGTATTTATTTACCAATAACACCAACAATTCGAATAATCTTTTTTCATCTTTATCAAAAATTTTTCGTCCTGGGTGACTAAAGATTAACTTACAAAGTCCTTCTAGAAAATTTAATATATCGTTTAGTGCAGTTACGCTGGAATTTTTTGGAGTATTTTTATATAAAGCGATTGATTTCGGTAGTTCTTTAAAAAACTCCTGACGAGAAAGTCCTCTATAATAGTTTAACATTTGTTCTTTTTCGAGTTGCTGTAACTCAAAGTTATATTTATTTCTTTTATCCGGGTCAGATAAAATATCAAAAGCCGCTTTTACCTCAATAAATGCACCCGCATCAACAGACTGAGTTTTATCAGGGTGCGTTAACAGGCTTAATTTCCGGTATGCCTTTACGATCTCCTCTAAAGATGCATCCTTTGACACATTTAAGACTTCATAATGGTTACTCATAATGGCGCCTCATACTAATCAACATACTGTTATGGTTGAGTATAGTCGACCTATGAGGTTCTTGCTTGGCCACGTTAAAACTGATCCTGCCCTAATATGACGGACACCCTGCTAAGAGAGTAAAATCTAAAGCAGAGGTGAAAAATGAACAATAACAAACCAGAAAAAAGTAGTCAGAAAGAAATATAGTCCTCAATTTAAAGATCTAGCACTTGAGCGAATAGCCAAAGAAGCTGTCTCCCAGGTAGCCAAAGATCTTGGTCTAGCAGAATCTCTTTTGTATTCATGGAAAGCACAACATAATAAAGGTGGTGATTCCATCGAGAATCAAAAGCTACAACAAGCTGAAATGGCTCGGTTAAAGCGGGAAAATGTGAGGCTTGCGGAAGAGAATGCTTTCCTAAAAAAGGCGGCCGCGTACTTCGCGAAGGAATCAAAGTGAGGAACGCCATGATTAAGGAACAATCGAATCAATTTACTCTCAGATTAAAGAAGAGGACCCCATCGGTGAGACAATGGTACTCCACATCGACATAAAATCAACTACTGACATTGCTGCCAATGCATTTGTATCGTTCATTTTTTGGATAATATCATCGGTTTGTTTTGGAGCAAACTGAGTGCTTATATTGTTTTTAAATTTCTCTAACAACACCGGCACGCCCTCCTCTCTACGACGGCGATGGCCAATAGGGTATTCAACTGTTACTTGTTCGCTTTCACTTCCATCTTTAAATACCAGCTTAATGCTATTCGCTATCGAACGTTTTTCAGGCGCATGATAGTCTTTGGAGAATTGCGCGTTTTCAGTCACTACCATCTTTTCCCGTAAGAGATCAATTCGGGGGTCAGACGCTACATCGTCTTCATAATCTTCTGCACGTAAATTCCCATGCAGTAAACCAATGGCCACCATGTATTGCAAGCAATGGTCGCGATCCGCGGGATTATGCAACGCTCCTTTTTTACTAATAATACGTATAGCCGATTCATGGGTAACCAATTCAATCTGTGCAATATCGTTAAACCGAGCCTTTACTTGTTCATGGAGTTTTACTGCGCACTCAACCGCGGTTTGTGCATGAAACTCTGCAGGATATGATAATTTAAACAACACGTTTTCCATCACATAACTGCCATAAGGCCGTTGAAATTTAAACGTATTGCCACCAAAAAGCACATCATAAAACCCCCATTTAGGCGCACTTAATGCACTGGGGTAACCCATTTCACCGGTTGAAGCGATTAGTGCTAAACGCACAGCGCGTGATGTGGCATCTCCTGCAGCCCATGATTTTCGAGACCCGGCATTTGGTGCATGCCTGTAAGTACGTAAGGTCTGTCCATCCACAAACACTTGCGAAAGTGTGCGAAGAATGGCGTCTTTATCGCCACCTAAAAGCTTGGCCGCCACTGCAGCACTGGCAATTTTCACTAAAAACACATGATCAAGGCCCACGCGATTAAAGCTATTTTCAAGCGCTAAACAGCCTTGAATTTCATGTGCTTTAATCATTGCCGTTAATACATCCTGCATAAGGATAGAAGGCTTGCCTTGGCATTTATTTTGTCGGCTGATGTAGTCAGCCACGGCTAAAATTGCACCTAAATTATCTGAGGGATGCCCCCATTCAGCCGCAAGCCATGTGTCGTTAAAATCAAGCCAGCGAATCATGGTGCCTATATTAAAAGCCGCTTGAACTGGGTCAAGTTCATAGGCTGTTCCAGGCACCCTTGCCCCACCCGGCAACAATGCCCCAGGAACAACAGGCCCTAATAACTTAGTACACTCACTAAACTGCAGTGCTAACATGCCACAACCGAGTGTGTCCATCAAACATAAACGAGCGGTCTCGTAAGCAAGCGGGCTGTTAATGTCCGTATTAAGTACATAATCAACAATGTCACTGATAACGTCGTCATAATCAGGTTTTAAATTCTCTTCAACAAATGAGTGCATTTTATTCTCTCGCATCGATAGCAATATAAGATCGTTCTTCAGGTCCGGTATACACCGAGGTAGGTCTTATCAAACGATTATCTTGACGTTGTTCAAACACATGAGCAGACCAACCGGTAATACGTGACATCACAAAAATAGGGGTAAACAACGGTGTAGGAATACCACAATAGTGATAGGCAGAAGCACTATAAAAATCAAGGTTTGGAAATAGCTTTTTCTCACGACGCATAACCTCTTCAATCCGTTCTGAGACTTGATACAGCAGCAAACCATCGTCATGGGCTGTCGCTAATTTTTTAGCCCAGGCTTTAATAATGTCAGAGCGCGGGTCAGAATCAGTATAGACGCGGTGCCCAAATCCCATTATTTTCGCCTTATTCTCCAACATCACCATGAGTTGACGCTCAGCTTCATCAGGGCTTGTAAAACGTTCAATGAGCTCCATTGCAGCTTCATTAGCACCCCCATGCAAAGGGCCTCTCAACGTTCCAATAGCACTTGTAATAGCCGAATAAAAATCAGACAGCGTGGCAGCGGTTACCCGAGCAGCAAAGGTAGATGCATTAAACTCATGTTCTGCATAAAGAATAAGGGATACATTCATAACATCCCGATGAAGCTTGCTAGGCTCTTTTCCATGAAGCAACGTAAGAAAATGGCCCCCAGTTGTTTCTTCATCACTAAGGCCTGTTATCTCTTTATCTTGGTAATGATAGGCATACCAGTAGCACAACATCCCCGGAAACAATGCTAATAACCTATCCGCAATGTCATATTGTTCAGAAAAATTAAGCTCAGGTTCAAGCGTTCCTAACATAGAACAACCTGTACGTAATACATCCATAGGATGGGTTGTTTTAGGAATAAGTTTTAGTACTTTTTTAAGGACTTCGGGTAAAGTGCGCAAGCCCATTAATTTATTAACATAAGTGGCTAATTCAGTACGGGTTGGCAATTGGCCATAGATCAATAAATAAGCCACTTCTTCAAAGGTTGCATGGGCCGCAAGATCATCAATGGAGTAACCTCGATAATTTAAGCCTTTGCCAGCCATTCCTACCATCGCAATCGCCGACTCCCCCGCGATAACCCCAGCTAATCCTGCTGTTTTATTGACCATTACGACTCCTCCATCAATTGATCAAGTTTTGTTTCAAAATCCTTGTATTTCAATACGTCATATAAAGCATCACGATTTTGCATATGATTAATCATTGGTTGCTGTGTGCCCTTTTCAACAATGGCCTTGTACACGTTTAAAGCGGCATACGACATGGCGCGAAAAGCACTGAGTGGGTATAAAATCAAACCGACCCCAACGCGCTCTAACTCATCGCGCGTAAAAAGAGGTGTTTTACCAAATTCAGTAATATTGGCCAGTATGGGAACATTAAGATTTTTTGTAAATTCACCGTACTCATCAAGTGTAGTCAATGCTTCTGGAAAAATCATGTCGGCGCCTAGCTCAACACAAAAGGCGGCACGCTCTAACGCGGCTTGCATGCCCTCTACTGCAAAAGCATCAGTGCGAGCCATGATCACAAAATCAGGATCCACTCGTGCATCCACAGCAGCTTTTATCCTATCACCCATTTCTTGCATGGAAACGATGGCTTTGTTGGGGCGATGTCCACAACGTTTAGCCATGACCTGATCTTCAATATGAATAGCTGCAACGCCCGCACGTTCCATTTTTTTAACGGTTCGAGCAATATTGAATGCATGCCCCCATCCGGTATCTACATCCACCAAAAGAGGCAAAGAACATGCGTCGGTTACCCGGCGAACATCTTCCAACACCTCAGCCAAACCTGTCATTCCCAAATCAGGCAACCCGTAAGATGCATTTGCAACACCCGCACCCGATAAATAAATGGCTTTGCCATTAGCGGCTTCAACAAGCATGGCAGAGTAGGCATTGATGGCGCCCAAAACTTGCAAAGGAGCTTGCTCTTTAACCAGCGTTTTAAAGTGTTTGCCCATGGATTGTGTCATCGATACTCACTCCTTGAATAGATGAATTGCATTTTTAGCATGAGGCTTTATGGATAGCAACCATAGGTTTTCATTCTAAAAAATACGTTTGTTTGGTGTTTTTAAATCAGCATTATATAAATAAAGACCCTTTTGAATACCACTTACAGTAACCAGAAATATGCACTCGGTCTTCATGAACCTCGCAAAACACATCGCCTCTTCGAATAGATCCCTGAATAGCATGAAGCTTTGTCTTGTTTAAACGTTTTGACCAAAAAGGCGCTAAAACACAGTGCGCAGAACCTGTTACAGGATCTTCAGCGATATTATGTTTTAGATAAAAGCAACGCGAGTAAAAATCAGACTCACTCCCTCTTGCTGTTATGATCAAGCCTCGTTTGGGTAGTTTTAAAAGCCCTTGCAAATCAATTTGCGCATCTACCACCTGTTTTTCATTCGCTAGAAGTACCAAATAATCTAAATCACTGGCATAAGCACCTAGAATAGGTTTATCAATGATGTTCGCTAACATTTGCATCGACATCTCCTCGCAATTTAAACGAGGAAAATTTAACGTGAGAAGATCGTCTTTTTTGTGCACATAAAGAGAGCCGCTTAAACTTGAAAAATGCACCGTATCCGTAGGGATTTGCATAAGCTCAAACAGTAAAAAACCCGCGGCTAATGTTGCATGCCCACAAAGATTAATTTCACCCTTAGGGGTAAACCAACGGATTTGATAGCCATCTGCATTTTCTATAACAAAAGCCGTTTCCGATAAATTATTTTCAAATGCTATGGCTTGTAATAATTCGTCGTTTAACCAATCATTTAGCAAGCAAATTGCAGCGGGGTTACCATGAAAAACTTTATCAGTGAAAGCATCAATTTGAAAAATTTCAATGCTATCCACAATATCCCTCAGAAAAAAAGAATCAGGCAAGATTAGCGGCCCACTCTTTAAATAGCAATACTTAAAAATAATCACGCGAGTTTTGCGATTACCCGATATACTTATTGCCACATAAATTTATCATCACTTATTAGGTAGGCCATGAACCCAACTTTTTTAATTTTTGGCTATGGATATACAGCCTCATTCCTAGCAAAACACCTATCAAAATTACATTTTGATGTTATAGGAACCTCTCGGCACCCAAACCAATCGGACTGTTTAGACGCCAATGATTGCCGTCTTATCCCATTTACCCACGATGAAATCAAAAAAGCGTTAACATCCGCCA
>Ga0247836_1005906_pt1 | contig 13991 bp, 11 predicted proteins | sample LaCruzMarch2015__4_FD_187116 | JGI IMG/M metagenome (GOLD analysis project Ga0247836, IMG submission 187116) | Freshwater microbial communities from meromictic Lake La Cruz, Castile-La Mancha, Spain - LaCruzMarch2015_14m | ecosystem: Environmental > Aquatic > Freshwater > Lake | place: Spain...
CATCTGGCTGTCGGTGCTGGTGACGCTGATCCCGCTGACCTACTTCTACATGTATGCCGAGGAGCCGTTCCGCTACCTCAAGGAACTGATCATCGCGGTGAACAACGGAGTGCCGCTCGATCAGGACGGGTCGCCCCGCTAAGCGTCCTCAGAGATCTCAAGGATGACCTCCGAGAGCTTCAGCGACGGGTGAGCCAGCCCGGAGTTGAGACCGCCAGTTGACAATCGACAGGGTCGCTGCGACAAGGAGGAACAGCATCCAGATCATCGAGCTCAGGCGAGGGGCGAGTGATGACGTTATGACCTGTCCGTCGAGTTGTGCTGGCCCGTGTATGCCGACGGAAATAAGGATCGGGCTCAGGCTGACGACGAGTCCAGCAGACAGGAGAGCAGTGATGGGTCTGTCCCAGCGGCTCGGGAGGGCTGAGGGGGTGAAGCCCAGCCGAAAGACCAGGGCCATAACGGGAATGGCGAAGCAGGCGTAGTAGGCGTACGCGGGTGACAGCGTGAGGCAGGCAATCACGAGGAACACCGTTCCGACAAGAAGTGGGTGCAGGTGACGCCCGGTCGAGACGATGATCACACAGAGCGTGATGATGAACACCATGGTGAGTCGGACAAAGTACGAGTCGGGCTGATCGACGAAGGATTGAAGTGACTCGAACACCGCCTTGGCAAGGGAGAGGTTCGGCGGCCAGTCCCCTGCCAGTGGTTGACTGCCCGTCCAAGAAAGAGACTCGTCCCTCCACGTGGTGAGGGCGCTGAACCATCGATCGCCCATCAGCAGAAAGGGCAGAACGATCACCGCGCCCGACCCGGCGAAGCCGACGGCCGCGGGGCGCCAATAGCGCAATGTCACGAGGGCCAGCCCCAGAACCATGAACTGGGGCTTGATGCTGGAGGCGACGATCATGCAGGCGACGGCGAGCCAAGGTCGTTCCCGCACGAGGGCCAGCAGGAAGAGGAAGACAAAGGGCACCGAGAGCGCGATGACGTTGCCACGATCCAAGAGCACGAGGAACGGCATCGTCACCACGCATGATGCTGTCAGGACGACCGGCTTCAGCGGCCATTGCACCCGCCACACCGCCCAAGCGGTCGGCGCAAGCACTGCCAGTGCGCTGATGATGATGAATGCAGTCAGACCGGCTTGAAAGCCAGCGGTATTCTCCACGATCATGAACGGAATGCGAATCAGCCGCGTTGACAGTGGGTACATGACTTCGACGTTCTGAGGGGGTGCAGTGAGGGAGTTGAACCGAATCGCTGAGTAATCGCTCCAGCAGTGGACCCCGAGGCCGTCTGGGGGGGGGCACATGCCGTCAGCGCCATAGAAACTGATCGATCCGGTCACATCTACTCGGAAGTACGAACTCTGGATCCAGGCCGCCAGTGCAGCGATCCCGAGAAGCCCGGTGAGAGTCCCGATCAGGTTCCAGCCCAAGCGGGAACCGCCTTCTGGCGTATCGTCAAGACCCCCTACAGGTGCGGGGGCGCCCAGCGTCCCGGTCATGGGGTCGCTTGAGCCAGCCGCAGGAAGTCCCTGATTTGCTCGACAGTGCGCACCTGAGGTGGGATGCCGTCGTGAACTGACCGGTACCAGTCGACTGTCCAATCGATGGCTCCCTGGAAGCCGAGAACGTTCCGCCAACCGAGTTCGGCCGCTGACTTCCCGGCGTCAAGGGCCAGCAGTGAGGCTTCATGGAACTCGGCGTCCTGGACCGCAACCCATTCACGATCGGATCCCCAACGGTGCGCGGCCAGATTCGCCACTTCACCGACGGTGACGAAGCTCGACTCGTCGGGGCCGAAGTTCCAGGCGCCGTGGTCGCTCGTCGCATCTGTCGGAACAAGCAGTGAATCAACCAGCATCAGGTATCCGTTGAGGCAGTCGAGCACGTGCTGCCAGGGTCGAACCGCATTCGGATAGCGGAGCACGGGCGACTGGCCGGAGGTAAGCGCGGCAATCACATCCGGTATCAACCGGTCCTTGCAGACATCCCCGCCGCCGATCACATTGCCCGCGCGGGCGACGGCCGTGGGCGGCCCGCCGAAGCTGGTGACCCAGGAGTGGGTGAGCAGGTCGGCCATGGCTTTCGAGGAGCTGTAGGGATCCTCGCCACCCAAAGGGTCGGACTCGACATAGCCGGCGACCCGATTCACGTTCCGGTAGACCTTGTCGGTCGTGATAATGAGCTGCGCCTTGACGTTCGGTGCCTGCTGCACGGCTTCGAGAACATTCAGGGTGCCCATGACATTCGTCTCGAAAGTCCAGCGTGGGTTGAGGTATGACTCTCGGACAAGTGGCTGCGCAGCCAGGTGGATCACGACATCGGGGTCGGCGAGACGAAGCGCGTCGGTGACGTTCGAGCTGTCCCGGATGTCGGCTCGGATGTCATGGGCCATCAGTGAGTGGAGGTCAGCCGTCTCGAAGAGGGCCCCCGTCTCCGGGTCGAGTGCCAGTCCGGAGACCTGGTGCCCCTGCGAGGCGAGCCACATCGTCAGCCAGGCGCCCTTGAAGCCGGTGTGTCCCGTGACCAGGTAGTGCATGGCTAGCCCTGCACGTATTCGATGATCGAATCGGCGATGTAGTCGAGCATGGGCTCGGTCAGCCCCGGGTAGACCCCGACCCAGAAGGTCCGGCGCATCACGATGTCGGTGTTGGTGAGATTGCCGACCACCCTGAACTCGACATTGCGGTAGGCGGGCTGCTTCATGATGTTGCCGGCGAACATCAGCCGCGTGCCGATCAGGCGCGAGTCGAGGAAGCGCAGCAACTCCTCGCGGTCAACATCAAGCTCGGGGTCAAGGGTGATGGGGTAGCCGAACCAGGACGGCTCAGACCGTGGAGTCGCCCGCGGCAGGATCAGGCCCTCGACTCCGGTGAGGCGGGAATTGAGGTAGGCGAAGTTGGCATTACGCCTGGCAATGAACCCATCGAGCTTGGCCAACTGCGACATCCCGAGGGCGGCCTGCATGTCGGTGGCCTTGAGGTTGTAGCCGATGTGGCCGTAGATGTACTTGTGGTCGTACCCGACCGGGAGGTCGCCGAGCTGCCATTCGAAGCGCTTCTTGCAGGTGTTGTCGTGGCCGGTCTCGCAGTAGCAGTCGCGGCCCCAGTCGCGGAAGGACTCGACCTGCTTGCGGACCAGCGGCGACTTCACGAACACGGCGCCGCCCTCGCCGGTGGTGATGTGGTGGGCGGGGTAGAAGCTCACCGTGGCGGTGTCGCCGAAACTACCGGTCCGCTTGCCATCGTAGGTGGCCCCGAGGGAGTCGCAGGAGTCCTCCACCAGCCAGAGTCCGTGCTCCTTGCAGAGCTCCTGGACCGTGCCCAGATCGAACGGGTTGCCGAGGGTGTGGGCCATCATGATGGCCTTCGTCTTGGGCCCGACCGCTTCGCGCAGCATCTCCGGGATCGCGTCGTAGGTGCCCAGCTCGACATCCACCACCACGGGCTTCAGCCCGTTCTGGATGATCGGGTTCACGGTGGTCGGGAAGCCCATCGCCACGGTGAGCACCTCATCGCCCGGCTTCAGGGCCCGCTTGTGGAGCTTGGGGCTGGTCAGTGCGCTGAGTGCGACGAGGTTGGCGCTCGAGCCGCTGTTCACGAAGACCGAGCTTCGGGCACCCACGTACTTCGCCAGGGCCCGCTGGAACTGCTCGGTGAAGCGGCCCGCGGTCAGCCAGCCGTCGAGGCTGGCATCCACCAGCGCCACGTAGTCGGCGGCATCGAGTACCTTGCCGGAGACGGGCACTGGAGTCTCACCGGGTACGAAGCTCTTGGCTGCCGAGACCTCTTCCCCGAACTCCCGAACGGAGGCAAGGATCTCGGCCCGCTTTGTGGTCAGTGAGGATGTCACTGTTCGGGGCCTCCGTGGCTGCGACAGATAGGCTCATGGCTGGTCAGGACAAGCCAATCCTAGCGATGGGGGAAGGAGCGGGAACGCCATGAAGGCGATACTCCTCGCGGGAGGCCTCGGTACCCGGATTCGGGAGGAAACCGAGTTCCGCCCCAAGCCCATGGTCGAGGTGGGCGGCCGGCCCATCCTCTGGCACATCATGAAGAATCTGGCCCACTTCGGCATCACCGACTTCATCATCGCCACCGGCTACAAGAGCGACATGATCAAGGAGTACTTCCTCAACTACGAGGCGTGGAACAACGACTTCACGGTCGAGTTGGGGCGGCGCGACTCCCTGACCTTCCACGGGGCCCACGATGAGGCGCACTGGAACGTGACGGTCGCCTTCACCGGCGAGGAGACCATGACCGGCGGCCGGGTGCTCAAGGCTTCGAAGTACCTCGACGACGAGCCATTCCTCGTGACCTACGGCGACGGCCTCGCCGATGTGAGCATTGACGACCTGCGGGCCTTTCACATGAGTTCCGGCTGCCTGGCCACGGTCACCACGGTCCAGCCGCTGAGCCGGTTCGGCGTGATGGATGTTGGCCCGGATGGCAAGGTCACGAGCTTCTCGGAGAAGCCCAAGCTGGACGGCTGGATCAATGTCGGCTTCTTCATCATGGAGCCGGGTGCGCTCGGGTACCTGAGCGACAACTGTGTCCTGGAGGAGGAGCCACTGGCCCAGCTTGCGGCCGACCGGCAGTTGTCGGCGTTTCGGCATCCCGGCTTCTGGCAGCCCATGGACACCTACCGGGAGTCCAAGCTGCTCAACGACCTCTGGGACTCGGGATCAGCCCCCTGGAGACTCTGGTGACCAAGAAGTTGGTCAGCATCATCGTTCCGGCCTACAACGAGACCGACTGCGTCGATGAACTCGCTCGCCGGCTGACGGAGGTGTTCGAGTCGGAGCCCGACTACCGCTGGGAGGCGGTGATCGTCGAGAACGGGTCGATCGACGACACCTGGGTCAAGCTCCAGCGCATCCACGAGCAGGATCCGCGGTTCAAGATCCTCCGACTGGCCCGAAATTTCCGGATGGACGGCGGGCTGACCGCGGGACTGGACTATGTCACCGGTGACGCCTGCGTGCTGATGACGGCGGATCTCCAGGATCCCCCCGAGATGATCCATGACTTCCTCCGCAAGTGGGAGGAGGGCTACGAGAACATCTACGGTGTCGTCACCGAACGCCAGGGCACCGGGCCCATTCGAACCTTCAACTCCAAGGCCTTCTACTGGCTAGCCGGGAAACTGACCGATGGCACCATCCCGCGCAACGCCAGTGACTTCCGCCTGCTCGATCGCAAGGCCTACGAGGCCGTTCGTTCGATGAATGAGCGCAATCGATTCGTACGTGGACTGGTCGCCTGGGTGGGCTTCAACTCCATCGGTATCCCCATGCCGCGGCCACCGCGATTCGCGGGCACCTCGAACGCGCACTCACTCAAGGTCATCGAGTTGGCCTTCAAGGGGATCTTCGCCCATTCCTACGTCCCGCTCCGACTGATCACCCTGGTCGGGGTCTCCCTGTCCGCATTGTCGTTCCTGGGACTCATTGTGTCGGGGATCCTGTGGCTCACCCGGGGTGTTCCGTTCGGGGGGTTCGGCACGATCGTGGCGCTGGTCCTGCTCCTCTTCGGAGTCCTGTCCTTCATGCTGGGCATTGTCAGCGAGTACGTGGGCCTGATCTATGAAGAGGTGAAGGCCAGGCCGAACTTCATCGTGTCCCAGCGCCTGGGATTCGACAGTGACTGACCGGGCCCTCGTCTTCGGGGCGAGCGGAGCCCTCGGGTCTGCCGTCTGCCGGCGTCTGGAAGCGGACGAGGTTGAGGTTGTTCGGGTCACGCGGCAGGCAGCGCAGCAGCCGGGCTGGCTGTCGGCGGGCGTGCCTGACTGGGCGAATAGCCTCGAAGCGCGCAGCGTCAATCGCGTTGTCTGGGCCCACGGGGTCAATGCTGAGGGCAGTATCAAGGACTCCGGTGTTGAGCAGTTGCAGAACCTCTTCGAGGCCAATGTGCTCTTCATCGCGCAGACCCTTCGCACGCTGCTGGACCGCGACGTGCTCGCCCCCCCAGCCCGGCTGGTCATCGTCAGCTCGGTGTGGCAGAACGTCGCCCGTGACCGCAAGCTCGCCTATGTCACGACCAAGGCGGCCCTCGCGGGTCTGGTGCGTTCCCTGGTGGCCGATCTGGGGGAAGCCGGAATCTCCGTGAATGCGGTGCTGCCCGGTGTGGTCGACACGCCGATGACCCGGGAGTTCCTGACCCTCGAGCAAATCCAGGGCCTGGAGCGGGATACGCCCACGGGCAGCCTGGTGACCGCTGAGGAGGTGGCCAGCACATGCGCCTGGCTGTCGAGTCCGATGAGCGCTGGGGTAAATGGTCAGTTCGTCAACGTTGACGGCGGATGGAGCGAGGTTCGTCATGTCTGAGTTCGATGTTGCCACCTCACGTGGCGCTTACCGGGTGAGCATCGGTGCGAATCTGGTTCCCGAGACGGTTGCGAGTGCCGATCTGGTCCTCATCGACACCTACGTTCACGAGCACGTCCTGGGCAGTACCTCTGAGTCGACCATCGCCGTCCCCGGGAATGAGGAGACCAAGACGCTCTCCGGCTGCGAGGCGATCCTGAAGCAGATGAACGCCCTCGGCACCAAGCGTGGTGATGTCCTCGTGGCCGTCGGGGGTGGGGCCATCCAGGATGCGGCAACTCTGGTCGCCTCCCTCTACATGCGGGGGATCCCCTGGGTCTACTGCCCCTCGACCGCGATGGCCATGGCGGACTCGTGCATCGGCGGCAAGAGTTCGATCAATGTTGCCGGCATCAAGAACCTCGTGGGCAATATCTACCCGCCCCAGCGGGTGGTCATCGACCCGTCACTGGCCGCTGGCCTGCCGATCGAGGCCAAGGTCTCCGGGCTGGGTGAGGCCGTCAAGATCTGCTTCGCCGCCGGACCCGAGTCGTTCGACCGCTACCTGGAACTGGCGGAGGCCCCCGAGGCATTCGGCAACGGGCCAGCCACGGAGGACCTGCTGCTCCATGTGCTCTCTGCCAAGAAGTGGTTCATCGAGATCGACGAATTCGACAAGAAGGAACGGCAACTCCTCAACTTCGGCCACACCTACGCTCACGCACTCGAGTCCGCAACCGGCTTCGCCCTCCCGCACGGGGTGGCGGTAGCGGTCGGTGTACTGGGCGCGATCGCCCACCCGGCGAGTGCCGTTTCCACGGCCACCGTGGCCTTGCGCGACTACTGCACTGACCTCCTGAGCCCCGTGCAGGGCCTGGTCGTGGCGGCCGCTGACCGTCTTGACTGGGCGGTCTTCGACCGAGCAGTGCTCACCGACAAGAAGGGGACCCGCGACGGCATCCGGGTCGTCCTTCCGGTGGCCTCGGGAGGGCTGGGCCTGGTCTCGTTCCCGCGGGAGGCGGCATCCATGGACGCCATCCGCGATTCGATGGCCGCGGGCCTGGCAGAGGTGACCGCGTGAAGTACTCCGACCAGTTCGCTGACTGGCTGGTTGAGGAGGGCTATACGCACTGCTTCTATGTCGCGGGCGGCAACATCATGCACATCCTCAATTCGGTGCGCACGAGGATGACCTGTGTCCCGTTCGTGCATGAGGTCGGTGCCGGTATCGCGGCCGAGTACTTCAACGAATCACGTGACAGCTCCGCGGGCAAGGCCTTCGCTCTGGTCACGGCGGGCCCCGGCCTGACCAACATCCTGACGGCCATGGCAGGGGCCTACCTGGAGAGCCGCGACCTGCTGGTCGTCGGCGGCCAGGTCAAGAGCAGCGACCTGGCGAGCGGTGGCGTGCGACAGCGAGGGATCCAGGAGATCGACGGCATCGCACTGGCCCAGCCCGTCACGGTGAGCACCCTGCAGATTCGCGAGCCCCTGAGCAGGGCCGAGGTGATCGGTGTGGTCAGGCAGGGTCGCGCTGGCCGCAAAGGCCCGGTATTCATCGACTTCTGCCTTGATGCCCAGGGTGCTGAGGCCATTGCTGACGCGGCGCGGACCCCCGATGCCGACCCTTCCCTGCCGCTGTCGTCGCAGATTGACCCGGCAGTGGTGGCAAGGGTTGCAGCGCTTCTCGCTGCGGCGGAACGCCCACTCATCCTGCTGGGTGGGGGCATCAGCCGCGAGAGCGCGGCCCGCCTGCTGCCGGGGCTCACTGCCCTGGGCGTGCCCATCGCGACGACGTGGAATGCTGCGGATCGCATCGACAGCGCTCACCCCCTCTACTTCGGCCGTCCCAACACCTGGGGCATGCGCTGGTCCAATGTCCTCATCCAGCAGGCGGACCTGGTGCTGGCCCTCGGCAGCCGGCTGGGCATGCAGCAGACCGGCTTCAACTGGCAGGCCTTTGCTCCCCTGGCCCAGGTCGCTCAAGTCGACATCGACGGATCCGAACTGGCCAAGGGCCACCCGATCGTCGACATCGCCGTTCGAGCCGATGCGGGCGACTTTCTCGAACTGCTCCTCGCGTCCGCCACCCAGCTTCCCGGCAGCCAGGCACGGGCCGGACTCTGGGCATCGTGGGTCGCCTTCGGGCAGCGCGTGGCTGGCCTGCTGCCGACAGCGGATGCCGGGAACACGCACGCCCAAGGGTTCATCGATCCCTTCGTCCTCGTTCAGCAACTCAGTGCCGTCCTGAGCGGGGACGACATCGTCGTCCCGTGCAGCAGCGGTGGGGCCTTCACGGTCATGATGCAGGCGTTCTCCCAGCAGGGGGGGCAGCGGATCGTCACGGACAAGGGGCTCGCCAGCATGGGATATGGGCTGTCGGGCGCGATCGGTGCCAGCCTTGCCCATGTCGCCAGCAGGACGGTCCTTGTCGAGGGGGATGGCGGCTTCGCCCAGAACCTCCAGGAGCTTGGCACCGCTGCCGCCCAGCAGCTCAACCTGAAGATCTTCCTCTTCGCCAATGCGGGCTACGCGTCCATCCGCATGACGCAGCGCAACTACTTTGATGGGGCCTATATGGGCTGCGACACCTCGACGGGTCTGGGATTGCCGGACTGGCTGAAGCTCTTTGCCGCCTACGGCATCCCAGTGAAGGAACTGGATTCCGAGGATCCGATCGATGACGACACCCGGCAGCGGTTGCTGGCGCGGGGGCCAGCCGCCTTCATCGTGCCGGTAGACCCTGAGCAGACCTTCTATCCGAAGATCAACAGTCGCGTGACCGAGACTGGCACGATGGAGTCGAGCCCCTTGCACCTGATGTTCCCCCCCTTGGACGAGGATGTCGCCAAGGTTGTCCTGCCCTATCTACGAGAGAGTGCCAGCCAATGAACAAGACCGAACGGAAAATGACCGAGTTGCTTCTCATGGGCAAGGAGAAGTTCGGCGTCGTCAGCGTCAAGGCGGAGTTCGAGGCCGAGGGCACGCGGATGGACGAGCTGCTCCGCCTCGTTGACATGGCCCGGGCCGCGGGCCTGCCGCTCACGGTGAAGATAGGCGGGTGCGAGGCGATCCGCGATCTCCTGGAGTCGAAGCAGATTGGGGTTCGCTACATCGTCGCGCCGATGGTCGAGACGCCATACGCGCTGGAGAAGTACATCGCTGCGAAGAACATGGTCTTCTCCGAGGAGGAGCGTGAGGACACTGACTTCCTGTTCAACATGGAGACCATCACCTGCTACAACAGCCGGGAGGAAGTGGTTGCCCTTGCGGCGAGTACGCATGGGGCGCAGGGAATCGTCTTTGGCCGAGTTGACTTCTGTGGATCGATGGGCCGCAATCGCGACAGCATCAATGACACCGACATCACCGAGAGGGTCATCCAGGTTGCTGAACTGACCCGAGACGCGAAGCTGGACCTGGTCATGGGAGGCGGGGTGTCGATTGACGCTCTGCACGTCATCCGCGAGGTGGCGGCCGTTCACCTCAGCAGATTCGAGACCCGGAAGGTGGTCTTCGGCCGTGCGGCCGTCGACCTGCCCAACCTCGAGCAGGGCCTGCTGAATGCCGTTCACTTCGAACTCCTGTGGCTGCTCAACAAGCGCGACTACTACGGCCGCATCACGCAGGAGGATGCCAAGCGCATCGACATGCTGGAGAGCCGCTGGAAGGTGCTGAACTCGGAATCCCACTAATGCCCCGGAACCCTGTATTGCCCATCCACGAGACCGATCGGATTGTGGTCACAGGAGCATCCGGTTGGCTGGGACGCGAGCTGATTCACCGGGTTCGCATGCTGTCCCCCCAGACCCCGATCCTCGCTCTGGGATCGAGGGAGGGGGAGTTGCGCGTTGACCCCACGATGGCGATTCCGGTTCACCAGTGGTCCTCATGTGACGTTGCGGCCTGGAAGCCGACCTTGGCTGCACATCTCGCCTTCTTGACCAGGGATCGACTCGAGACGGTGAGTCTCGATGAGTACCTTGCCGTCAATACCCAGCTTTCGGAAGCAGCGATGGGCTTCTACGAGATCCCGAGCATGCGTGGCGTTGTCGTTGCCAGCTCCGGCGCGGCCATTCGCCACCTGGAGGATCCGTATGGTCGGCTGAAGGCCCACGACGAGACGGCGTTCACCGGCGCCGGTGAACGGCACGGGATTCCCACGGTGATTGCCCGGGCGTGGTCGTTGTCGGGGCGCTTCTGCACCAAGCCAGAGCGGTTCCTGCTGTACGACCTCATCGCCCAGGCGCTCGGCTCGGACACCGAGATCGAGATCTCGGCAGGTCACGAGGTCTTCAGGAAGTACGTGGATGCCAGCGAGTACCTCTCGGTGTGCCTTGCTGGGGCGGCCATGGGCTGGTCGGGCACTGTCGACTCGACCGGTGCACTCGTTGAGGCGGAGCAACTGGCCGATGCCATCCAAGTCGCTCTCGGCACCCGCAAGGCGACACTTCGCCCGCCAGCAGAGGGTCCCCCCGATGAGTACTTCTCCCATTCACCGATCCTGGGCGAATGGGCGGCTCGGCTCGACATCCACCTGACGGAGCTTGGGCAGCAGATTCAGCGGTCGTCCGAAGCGCTGCTATAGGCTGCCGGTGATCTGATGGGGGCTCTGGTGCTGGCTGATCTGCTTCTCGCCTTGCTGTTCCTGACCATCTTCCTGGTGGCTGGTGCACCCTTCGCTCTCTATCTTGCGGGTTCAGCGCGTCGTCAGCTTGGCTACCCGACTGTCGCCCTCGCCGGAGTCCTGGGAATGGCGGCCGCCCTCATCGGCGCGTCGAATCTCCTTGCGGTCGGGGTCTCGCTGCGGGCGACCGCGGTGGTGCTGGCATGCGCGTGGGTGGCTCTCCTGGCGGGACTGGTCGCGGTATGGATCAGGCTCAAGCCCTTCGTGCCGGCGGTGACCCCTGTCTGGGTGGCGCAACGGGTAGGCCTCGTTGTGTGCCTCGTGGCAGGAGCCGCAGTGCTGCTGTCATCCGCCAAGTCAGGCGGGTCCATCCTCAACTTCAGGCTCGGCATCGATTCCGCGATGTACGGCGACACTGCTCAGGTCCTCCTTGAAGGCAACGGCGGCGTGACCGGCTTCGAGGCGATGTCGGCCGCGAGCCCCACCGGTTTCGGTCCTGCCGCCCTCATGGTGCACATGCGCTGGGGAACCCCGATCCTCCTTGCTCTCTTCACCCAAGTGACGTGGCTGGCCCACAGCTATCAGGTCGTTGTTCCGCTCCTGGCTGTGACGCTGGGGCTATCGGCCGCCATCTCGATCGCGATCGCCAGGCGAGTCGGCTTGAGTCGCCCCATCTCGCTGGTTGTTGGATTCGTGCTCCTGTTCAGCTACCCACTTCTCCACCTGTCGCTCGAGGGACAGTGGCCTCAGGCGATGGCATTGCCCCTGGTGCTGGCGGCCTTCCTGGTATGGCTGCGGATGCCCTCGCGGGGCTCCCGCCGGGAGATGGTGATGGTGGTGCTCGAACTTGCGCTGCTGCTCGCCGCATCCACAATGATCTACAGCGAGTACCTCCCGATCCTGCTGGTCATCTTCGCGCTGGGTTCCGCCTTGCTCTTTGCGCGGCGTCAGTCGGTAGCTGCCTGGCAGGGCTTGGTGGCGCTGACTGGAGGCGTGCTGGTCGCGGCAGTGCTCGTTGCTCCCTACACGCTCCGGCTGGTTCCTCACCTGCTGGGATTGACCCTGGTTGGCGTGGGCTATGAGACGCCGTTGCTGATGCTGCCTACCGAAGTGATCGGGCTTGGGAGCATCTGGTCCCGCTGGGGTGAATGGATAACTGCCGGCTCGATGCCGACCGGGCTCGAGCGCGAGAACCCGATCCGGGATCTCGCACTTGCCCTCATCGTGGCCGCGCTCTACGCCTACGGGACATGGTGGATCGCTCGAACGTCACGCGAATGGTCCGCCTGGGTGGCCACGTTCATGGTGGTGGTCGGACTGGGACTGTATTTCGCGGTGTTCAAGCACAGCGGGTATCTCTGGTCGAAGGGAATCGTGACCCTGGCCCCCCTTGTCCTGGTCGCGGTCATCGTCGGTCTGATGGCGATCGGGTCAAGCTCACGACGTTGGCATTCCGTTTCGGTCGGCCTTCTGGTGGCCCTCTCGGTGTACATCGTCTTCACCGGGATCAATGGGATACGGGACTTCAAGGCGTCCTCTCGGGCGTTGACGAGCGACGTGCTGGAAGTCCGCGAGTTCATGCGCACCGCCCCTCCATGTATCACGCTGCTACGCCCGAGGGGACTGACAGCGGGTGGCTTCGACGCCGAGAGCTACAGCTCATCGCCGACGAGACAGAGCGATCGGGTCCTTGACTTCGGCCTTGTTCCGGTGTTCCGTGAGGATCCGGTGCTGGATAGCTGGAGCATGGATCCCATCGCCTACCAGGGCGACCTTGCCGATGTGCGGGAACGTGTCTGCGTGATCGTCAACACGAATATGAACGACATCGATCTCCGCGCACTGACCGCCGACAAGCGCGTGCTCTTCCTCAACGACCATTGGGCCGTGCTCGACGGGGGAGTGACGCTTGACGAGCTCAGGGCGCGGGGTGCGGATGACTTCTATGCAGAGCTGTTCCAAGGCGTGGGCGCAGGCCCTCCGGCCACGTGATCGATCCCAGCACCACGAGGAGCGACGCCAGATACCAGGAGGCTGGCACCAGAATCGACCACGCGTTCACGACATACGCCTGATCAAGGGCTGGCCAGGACGTCGGGAACACCATTGGTGCGAGAGCGATCGAGACAGCAATGAGGATGGACCAACTGCCCAAGTCCCGAAGGCGAACTTGCCGTGAACGGGCCGTCGATGTGCCATCCGGCCCACCACCCGGAAGCCCCGAGCTCACGATCAGCGCGGCAATGGGCAGGGCCACGGCGGTGTAGTAGGCATTGACTGTCCCGACAAGGAAGGTGGCGTTGCACAGCACAACGAAGGCGAGGGCGGTGGGATCCATTCTGCGCCCGAAGGCGATGAGCACTGCCGAGAAGAGCAGCAACGCCAGCAGGCCGGGGAAGGTCGTGTGCAGCGACAGCAGGTGGCGGGCGATCACCCGCAGGTGCTCGGGAGCAATCGGCAGGCTCAGGGTCCGGAAGATGGCGCCGCTGATCGAGTAGTTGTGATCGGAAGCAAGGGGTATGTGCGCGGAGTAGCGGCTGATTGACGAGACCCAGCTCTGGAATCTGTCCACCGGGCCCGCGTAGAACACGAAGGTGGCAAGAACGGCGAGCCCCGAGTAGACCATGGTGAGTGCTGCTCGCCGATATTGCCTGATGGCCAGGAGAGCAATGACAAGAATCAGGAACTGGGGCTTCACCACCGCGCTGAGGACGATGCCGAGGGTGCACATGTCGTAGCGCGCCTTCTTGAGGCCGAAGGCGAAGAGGAAGAGGCCGGGAACCGCGAATGACAGGTTGTTCCCGCGATCCATCAGTGTGATGAACGGCATCGTCAGGACCCCAAGAACCATCAGGAAGGGCAGGCTTTCGCGCAGGGGGCGATGGCGAAGGGTGATCGCGAACGGGGCGAGGATGAGGACGCAGCTCAGGAGCAGGTAGGTAACGAGCGAGAAGCGGATTGTGGTCGCGGTGGCCAGCCAGCCGAATACATCCGAGATCACGCTTCCGGCGGGCGATACGGACAGCGAACTCGTGATGGGGTAGTA
>Ga0247836_1005914_pt1 | contig 13972 bp, 12 predicted proteins | sample LaCruzMarch2015__4_FD_187116 | JGI IMG/M metagenome (GOLD analysis project Ga0247836, IMG submission 187116) | Freshwater microbial communities from meromictic Lake La Cruz, Castile-La Mancha, Spain - LaCruzMarch2015_14m | ecosystem: Environmental > Aquatic > Freshwater > Lake | place: Spain...
GTTGCTGAAACGACGGTCAGGCTCTTGGCTCCCGACCATGGTTTCCCGTCTTCGCGCTGCGCGTCAAAGGTGCCTTTGAACGCTGCAACGCATGGATTACTGCTATTACGTTTCATTTTTTTATTTTTGTTATCCGGTGATTTTCTTTCCTCTCCCCACCGCCACCGGTTTGCAGTGGGAAGAAATCTTATTGCTTGTCGCCGATAGCTTTAATTTCGAATTTTTGCAAAGCCGCCAAAACGCGTTCCAAGTTGAAGAGGCGGGTGCGGTGGCCTCCTATGATGACCGGAATCATCCGCTTCTTGATCCACATATCAATCAGCCGAACGCTTTTGAGTCCGAGCGCTTGGGCAAGTTGCCGCTTGTCCAAAAGATAGGATCCAGTCGTAACGACACGCGTTAGACGGTCGTCGGTCAAAATCGTTGAATCCGCTGGCATAAGTAACGCCGCCAACAAAGTCCGAACTGCGGATGATGTCGATGAAACCGACCCTAATCTGCCTAGAGCTTATGCACGTGTTAGCTCTAGGGAGCTCTAGGAGAAAATGTCAAATCACTGGCGAAATGCCGCAGCGATTACAAGCACGATGTGCCTAGGATTGAGCTTTTGCTTAACGTGTCTTGACTAGCCGCTTTATCTGCTTGGGTTTCTTTGTCCGGCTAGCTTTCTTTGTCAGCCTAAGCTTCTGGGGAGGAACACGCTTGACCCTGTTGGTGGGGATGCGCTTGACTTCTGCTGCTTCGATCTTTTTGGGTGTCACCGGTCTGAGTCCGATGCTTTTGAAAGTATTGCCAATGTTTTTTGGGGTTTCTTTGATTTTCAATTTGAGATCTACCTTCAGCTCACTGACCCTTGCCTCCATGCAAACCGATTGGCTTTCCCAATAATCCCAGAGGTAATACATCGCCAAACGTCCCAGGTCGTGATCGCTAAATGATATTTTAGCTTGTGATGTGATCGGATAAAAACCATCCGATTCGGGTCGCGGGTTGATCTTTGACTTATCTAACAGTGTACTCGTTTTAAGGTAAATTGTGCGTGCCCACTTCAGCTGAGATGTCTGTTTTATTCCTACCATGCGTGGCAGACGATCAATTTTTTTGCATGAGACAAAGCCAACATTGAGAGCCCAACTCTCTACAGCTCCTGCCGGGCTCCTCGTCATTTTTATGCGCAAACAAGAGGAAAGCTCCTCTTTAAATGGAGCAATTAAAAAACCGAGTTCCGGTGGACCTGAATCTGCTGTCGTTACTAGGACTAGAGGGAGCACGGTTAACAGGTCACAAGTTGGATGCGGTCTTTGTTATTGGCTTTGGCCTGCCTAATTGCCTCTGCGGTAAGGATCGGAAACTCATCACTTTCGATCTGGTTTGCGGCCATCATAATAGCTTCACGCTCATCCGAGGGGTGCATTCTCAATTCCGCGATAATCGATTCCTCCGTGAAGTCGCGGTAGCCAGGACGGATGGTTGGAGTCTCACCTATTTCAAAAAAGTCTTGTTCGACAACATTTTCGTCCGAATCAAAATAGAGTCGCGTTGTCCTACCGCTGGGAAGATGTGCGATCATGCGTGTCTAAAATAAATAACCCAGGGCACAAAATGCAACGGATTTGATTCACTGGATGCCAGTGGGGGTGTGGAATCCTGTCGAATCCACGGATGTCATGCCGCCTGGGAGAGCTCAATAACCTTCTTTTTGCCAACTGGGCGGATGCTAAAATACTTTTTGGCTGCGTTTGGACGAACCAGCTCGCGGTAATGCCTGAACAGCACGGCCTGATCATGGCCGCTTTCCAGGGCGGTCTGCGCCGCATTCCCGGTATCAGCCAATCGGTAACTGACAAATGAATGCCGCATGGCGTTGTCTGGCCAGGGGATGATTCCTGCGTCTCTGCGCGCCGCTGTGGATCTTCTTCGAAAGTTGGGACCAGTAATCTTGCCTGCCTTCTTGGCAACTGGCTTCAACCATTTGACCGAGTTGGGCAGGAGAGGCACAAGTCGGCGGCTACGGGTCTTGCTCGTCGCAGCAGAAACATGAATGTAGCCGGAGGTGAAATCGACATCCTTCCAATCGAGCTTGTTGATTTCCGACACGCGCAAGCCCGCAAAAAATCCAATCGCATGGGCTGCAAGAACGTCGACATCCTTGCTGCATGAGAGGACTGCGGATACTTGCCCCGGCGTGAGGATGCCGGGGGCCGCATCAACTTGAAGCGCCCGCTCGCATTTCTGAGCCTCGTTGACCGTGGCGAATCCGGCCTTGATCGCGTAGCTCCAGAGAGTCACAAGGTCGCGGCGGTATGTGTTCCATGTGCCCGGCGACAGTTTGAGGGATGACAGGAATGCCTCGATCTGCGGGGCGGTGATCTGCGCCAGCGTTTCGTCCTTCTGCCTCGAATCGACGAATTTCTGCAAGCGCCAGTCGAGTTCCTTGCAATACTGCGCTCCCCTTCCTGCTGCCTTCTTTGCATCCACGAGGTTTTTCACCGCGCCAGCAACCGTTACGGATTTCTGCGTGGTTTCCAGGTGCTTGACATAGAAGTCGGTCGCATCCGCGATGTTCTTCCCGTGAGGTTGGAGTCGATCTTGAGCTCTTTGGGCCATCGTTCGCAGCCAAGTTGGGAACTGCACTCCTTCACGGCCTTGATTCAGCAGTTCGATTTCTTTTTGCCCGACGTATGTTTGGGCGTCTCCCTTGGATTCAAAGAATCGGCGCTCCCATTTTCCAGATATTTTCGAGCGCACCACCCATTTCAGCCGAGGATGCTTGTATGCCTTGATCGTGTAGGCCGGTTTCGCCATGGGCCCAAAATAGCAACAGTTGCTATTTTTGCGAGGTAAAATCCGCTTTTATGGCGTTCTATGCGTTTTTATGCGTTGGTATGAAAAATCGCGAAAACCGATGTGAGACCCTGTATTTAAGCCACTCCAGAGGATAAAAGGAGTGGCAGCGCGTACGGGAGTCGAACCCGTGCGCCAGCCTTGAGAGGGCTGTGTCCTAACCACTAGACGAACGCGCCGTTGCTTGTGTGAGTATACCGGCTGGTGCTTGGGGTGCAAGTCCCGGAAAGGAATCTACAGGAGGCAGCCGGCGGTGGAGCGGACCATTTTGGGGACAGCCCCGGCGGGGACTGGCCGGTAGGCATAGGGTGGTTTGAAAATTTTGTCTTTGGTGGTATCGCGGCGTCCGGAGGTGTTTTCAAAGATGTCACCTTCGGAGCGGATTCTTCCGCCGCTTTCTGCGGAGAGGGGATTGCGGATTCCGAGGAAGGCATTTTCCTCGCTGAGGATCTCGGCTTCCTTGCGTGCATTGGCGGCATAGTTGTTGCCGGGGGACTCAAAGAGATTGTTAAACGAGTGGACCCGGGCCTTGGTGGCGGAAGGCATGCGGGCGTCGCAATTGGCGGCGAACCAGTTATTGTGGAGGGTGAGGTGCAGGCGGCCTTTGCTTTTTTTCTTGGGCGGGCCATGGGCGAGCATCACGAGGCGGTGGGGGAGTTCCGGCGAACTGTATTCGAATTTGCAGCGTGAGACGGTGATCAGGTCGGCTCCTTCGGTGATATCGATGGAGCCATCACCGCAATCGGTGATGGTGCAGGAATCAACCCATACGCGGCGCCCTCCGTGGATTGTGATCCCGTCGAAGCCCTCGGCACCCTTTTTCCGTTTTGTCGGATTGGTGATGAGGAGGTTCCTCACGATGACATTGGTGACTCCGCGACCGATGGTGAGTGCCCCGATGAGGGTTGGTTTCTGTCCGGCACCGGTGATGGTTTTGTCCGACTGCACGGGGAGCGAGCCGATGCGAAGGGTTCCCTCGACGCGGATGACAAGGGGTTCGGCGGCGGAAGCGAAGGCCCGGAGTTGCTCTGCGGTCCGGGCGGTAACGGTCGCACCCGCGGAGCCACCGGCAACTCCCTCCGCGAAGCCGGTCTGAGCGGATGCCGGAAGGCATGGCCCCAAAACCAGCAGGAGGAATGCAAGGATTTTCATTGCCAACGCGGTTCCGTCCGTCAGCCCATGCGGCCAAGCAGGGCGGTGAGGTAGGGCAGCAGTTGCTTTTTCCGCGACACGATTCCATCCAGCCTCCACGTGTTTTCACCGCATTCCGGGAAGTCGATGAGTCGGCTGAGGGCCGCCGGGCCGCGGAGGATGAGGAACGAATTCTGGGTGTTGATATCGGTCACGAGCATCGCCGCGAAATCATAATGCCTCGCGTCGCGATAAGCCTCCAGCGCACGGGCAAGTCCTTCGCGTTTTTCCTCAAAGTGGGAGAATGTCAGCTCCTCGATCTGCGAGAGGCTGAACCTGCGGCCGCCTTCGGTATATTCCTTGCAGTCGGCACTCACCGCCTGTTCCGGCTTCATGGTGAGGAGCGGCGAACCCACCGAGAAAATTGCCTCTGCCAGGGCGGATGGTTCCTCGCCGGAAATCCTGGCGAGCCGCTTCATGAGTGCCCGGTCAAAATTCGTCGTTGTGGGTGAGGTGAGGTTCAGCGTATCGGCGATCAGGCCGCACATGAGGAGGCCCGCGAGCCGGGGAGGGATCGGGACATCTTCGCGTTCGAAGCAATCCGCAACGATCGAGCAGGTCGATCCGACCGGGCGGTTGAGGAAGAGAATGGGTTGGGCGGTGGGGGCGGTTCCGATGCGGTGGTGGTCGATGATTTCCACGATGGAGAGTTCGGCGGCTCCTGAGACCGCCTGGGAGAGTTCGTTGTGGTCCACGAGTATCAACTGCCTTGGAGTCGGTTTGAGGAAGTCGCTCTTGGACAAGATGCCCACAAGCAAGCGGTCCTCCTCGATAACCGGGAAGGCAAACTGGGGGGAGAGGGCAACCTGGGCACGGGCCTCGGCCAGCGGAAGGGACGGGTCCAGCGAAACAAAGGTTTCAGTCGCGAGCTCACCCGCGCTCACGGCGCTGCGTGCGAGTAAAACGGTGGTGGCAGTATCCCGCTGTGTGAGCAGCACGGATGTCCCGCGTTCTGCGGCAAGCGCCCTCAGATCGTCGTCGATGGCCATTCCCCCGCTGATGACAAGGGCCCTGACTCCTGCCTCGATGGCCATCTGCTGGATGTTGCGCCGGTCACCGACGATGAGGACAGTGCGCGCGGGATCCAAAGCGCCCAGCCTCTTCCGGAATGTATCGGTCTGCATGGCAACCACGACAAGGACATGGTTTCGAACTTCCCGATCTTCCGATCCGGCAACCTGTTCGGCTCCCAATGTGCTTCGAATCGCCTCGAGCGAAGCGCGCACCTCACGCGAGTTCTCGACCTGCCCGAGTGCCGGGAAGACATGACGGCTGATCTTGAACGCCGAAATCAGTCCGGCGCACTTTCCGTTCCCGTCGGTCACCGGCAAGCCACGGAATCGCCGCTCTCCCAGCCTGGCAAATGCCTCGTAGACCGGCTCGTCCGTCCGAGCCATCACGACGTCGGTTTCCATCACGTCGCGAACCTGCGGGCGCACATCGCTGACAAAGGCCGGTGCCTCATAGCCGAACCGCTTCAGAGCATATTCGATGCGTTCGTTCGTGCTTCCGCAACGCGCGGGAGCGACCCCCGCCTCACCGGTCGCCGCCTTGAATTCAGCGTAGCCGATTGCAGAACAGATGGAGTCCATGTCGGGGTTTTTGTGACCTATAACCAAAGTTTGCATGCGGTCTGGACAGGATGTCCAAGTGTGGGAAGATGGCAAGATTGGCATGAAGGCGATTCATTATTTCGCAGTTTGGATGACAGTGAGCGCCGTCATTAGCCCCGGAGCATTTGACGGGGATCAGCCCGTTCCGCTTGACCCCGTCCTTTTATCCGGTGATTTCTGGACGAAGTCTGCTGCCGGGATTGGTGCCGAACTTCAGCCGCTGGGGTTTGTCTCCACGTCCGCGGCAGGGGACTCTCTCCGCGCCGCACACAAAGGACTGACTTTCGGGGGACTGCGGATCTATGAGGCGATTGTGCGTTTCCGCGAAGAACGGGCCAATGAGGTGACCCTGATTTTTTACAACCGCGGGGATGCGGGAGAAGTCGGGCAGGATGCCTTCGAGACAATGATCCGGGAGATCCCCGTGACTTTGAGCGGTCTCTTCGGAGCCCAGGCCAAAGAGCGCGGCCGCGACGCATCGAGTGCGGTGCGGGCCGACGGGCTTGTTTGGGACGGTCCGTCCCGTTCCGCGACTCTTGAGTGGAGCTTCGTGCGCGAGTCACGTGCCAAAAACATCCCCTTCCGTTCGGAATTTATCCGGCTTTCCCTGACTCCTCCGGGGGCTCACCTTGCACCCATGGTTGGTGCCTCGCCGCCGCCGAAAACCAAAGATATTGTCAAAGCTTTTTCGGGGCAGGACAAGGTTCAGAAAGCGGAGGGAGGGGATGTTTTTCTGGGAGGGGTGCCCATGGTGGATCAGGGTCAGAAGGGGTATTGTGTCGTGGCCTCGGTTGAGCGGGTGATGCGCTATTTCGGGACTTCTGTGGACCAGCATGAGCTGGCTCAGATCGCCAACACCAGGACGGAAGGCGGCACAAGCCCTGCCGCGATGGTGGATTCACTCAAAAAGCTCACCATGCGCCTCGGCGTGCGGGTTAAGGAGGCGGTGCCTTTCGATTTTCGCGATTTTCTCCGGATGATTGAGGACTACAACCGCGCGGCGAAGCGTGCCAAGGAGCCGGAGGTCAAGCTGGGGGGGCGGGTGGTGGATATCAGTGCCTGCTACCAGCAAATGAAGCCGGAGATTTTCCGGGAGGTGCGGCTCAAGAAGAGCGCCGACTTCCATAGATTCCAGAGAGAAATTCAAGACAGCATCACCGAAGGGATTCCTCTCCTCTGGTCCGTGCAGCTCGGGGTCGTGCCCGAACCGGAAATTCCCCAGGCGGCGGGTGGACACATGCGGCTTGTGATCGGCTTCAATCCGCAGTCCAGGGAAATCCTATATTCCGACTCCTGGGGGCTCGGCCATGAAATGAAGCGCATGTCGGCCGAGGATGCATGGGTGATCACCTCGGGCCTCTCCATCATCCAACCCGCCGGAACCTGAGCATCGTGGCCAAAAAGAAGCGCATCCTCATCCTCTCGGCTTCGGTTGGGTCCGGTCACGTCAAGGCGGCCGATGCCCTTGCGAGCGCTTTCCGCGCGCGTGATGATGTCGAGGAAGTCCTTTCCGACGACTCACTGGATCACACAAACGTCCTGCACAAGCAGTTTTACTCCTCGCTCTACAAGCGGCTGTCCGGATTGCTCCCCGACTTTCTGGGCTGGTGGTATGAAACGAGCGACGATCCGTGGGTTTCTGACAAAGGGCGCCTGGTTTTTGACCTTCCCCAGGCGCTTCCGCTCATGAACCTCGTGAAGGATTTCCGTCCCGATGCGGTGATTTGCACCCACTTCATGCCGGCGGGGGTTGTTTCTTATCTGATCGGCTCGGGCCGTCTCGAGACCGAACTGGGTATTGTGATCACTGACTACCACTTCCATGCGTTTTGGATGACGCGTGCATTCCACTGGTATTTTGTCGCCCAGGAGGAAGACCGGATCCACATGCAGGAACTCGGCCTGCCCGGGGAAAGAATCCACGTGACCGGCATCCCGGTGGGGGCTGACTTTTCCAAGCCCGTGGATGCGGCAGCCGTCCGGCTCAGGCACGGCTTGGATCCCGGGAAGCCGACCCTCCTGGTGGCCGCGGGAACTCTCGGGTTGAGTCCGGCGCTGGCCGTGGTGAGGCGGCTTGTCGAACTCGACGGTGGCGTGCAGGCGTTTGTCACCTGTGGAAAAAACAGCGACCTGAAGAAAGATGTCGAGGAACTCGTCGCCGGTTGTCCCGGCCGGTTCAAGGTGCTCGGATTCACCGGTGAAATGCCGGACCTGATGGGAGCCTCCGATCTGTTGCTCAGCAAGCCCGGCGGCATCACAACGGCCGAGTCTCTTGCCCGCGGACTTCCTATCGTGATCCTCGATCCCATCGGGGGCCAGGAGGAGCGCAACGCGGATGTATTGCTCGAAGCCGGTGCCGCCATCAAGTGTAGTGAAGTCACTGTACTCAATCACAAGCTCAAGCGCTTGCTTAACGAGCCGGGGAGACTGGCCGCCATGGCCGAGAATGCCCGACGCCTTGGCCGGCCGGCGGCGGCCACCGATATTGCCAAGATCGTCGCAACAGAATCGCCCCGGCGGCCTGCAGTCATCTCACCTATGCGCGAGAAGGCGCTGCGCAAACGGATCGAAGAGCGGGGATGATTCCCGGCGGGTTTTTATGGGGGGTGGCTACCTCCGGTTACCAGTGCGAAGGTGGCTACAATGGCCCCGGCCAGCCGCAGAACAACTGGTCTGCCGCCGAGGCACGCGGGGACGTAGCCAGCACCGGGGATGCGACCGGGTTCTGGCACCGCTACGAGGAAGACTTTGCGCGTTGTCGCGGGATGGGTCTCAATGCGTTCCGCATGAGCGTCGAGTGGGCAAGGGTTCAGCCTTCCACCGCGACCGGGCCCGGGCCGGCTCCCGAGTTCGATAATGTCGTTCTGGATGCCTACGCCGACCGGCTTGCCGCCTGCCGGGACCATGGACTGGAGCCGGTTGTCACCCTGCATCACTTCACCCATCCCGCATGGCTTGGAGTGGACGCCTGGCTGCGGGACGATATCCCCGGCCTCTTTGCCCGCTTCGTGGAGGTCTCCACGTCGCGGATCAATTCTCGGCTTTTGAAGGCTCACGGCCAGGCACCCATCCGGTGGTTTGTCACCCTCAACGAGCCGAACATGCTTGTCCTGAATACCTACCTTAACCGCCATTTTCCCGGAGGCGGGAGTTTTGGGATGGCGGTTGGAGTGAGAGCCTACAACCGGCTGCTCGCGGCTCATGTCCGCGCCTACAACACGATTCACGACCTTTACGCAGAATCCGGCCAGCCTGCACCGATGGTCACCATGAATACCTTTTGCAGCGATGCCTACTGGTCGGAAAAAATGCTGCTCGACCTGCTCTTTGCACGGGAGAGAGGGATTTGCAGGGCGGATATTGCAGGCTATCTGCTCGACGGCTCGAAACGGCTTCGAAAGGCCTTTCATCATGCGGAACTGCCTTTTCACGCCGACCCCCTCGTCTGGTTCGGCCGGCTGATTCACTTCCTGGTTGACCGGATAGCCCCGAAGCATGCGACGGGCACAAGCTATTCCTACTTCCTCGACGAGTTGCAAAACTCTCCGCGCGTCCGGGTTCTGGATTTTCTCGGGCTCGACTACTACGACCCGTTCACCGGTCACCTTTTCCGTCCGCCGGCCTTCCATGACATCGAATTCAAGAGTCTGGCCCTTACCTCCCATCTCATGGCGGGCCTTTCCCGCAAGTGGTGGGACTGGCACGTTCTGCCCGAAGGTCTTCATTTTTTCTGCAAGTACTATGCGGAAGAATTTCCCGGTTTGGCGGTGCTTGTGGCGGAGAATGGAATGGCGGTCCGGTGCACAGCCGATGGCGCCGCATGCGATCTCCGCCGCGACCGTTTGACCCGGAGCGCCTTTTTGGAAGCCCATGTGGTCCAGATTGCCCGTCTGGTGCGGGAAGGGGTCCCCATGCTCGGATATCTGCACTGGTCGCTCACCGACAATTATGAGTGGGGGTCCTACACTCCCCGCTTTGGATTGTTCGGCATCGACTACACCCGGAACGCCGAGCGTTTGGTGGAGGGGCCCGGCGGAGACCGTCCCTCAGAAACCTACAAAAGGCTTGTTGCGGCGGCTGGCGGCCGGGGAGCTGAAAATTCTTGAGCCGCAGCCCCTCCCGATTCATTACCTCACCATGTTCTTTGCCGCCATATCCGGAGCGTTTCTCGCTGCGTATCTCGTGGGGTCATTTCCAGCAGGCTATCTGGCCGGGCTGGCGTGCGGGGTTGACCTGCGAACTGCGGGAAGTGGCAACGTCGGTGCGACGAATGCACTGAGGGTGCTGGGCAAAAAGTGGGGATACGCGGTGTTTGCCACGGATCTTATCAAGGGGTTTCTCGGAGTGAAAGTGGCGCAGTGGCTGGGCGGGGCGTTTGTGTCGGATGCCGCCTCGGTCTTCGGGGTGGCGGGGGCCGTGGGTGCGGTTGTTGGCCACAACTTTCCCGTTTGGCTCGGCTTTCGTGGAGGGAAGGGGATTTCCACATCCGGCGGTGTGATGCTCGCTCTTTTTCCGTTGCCCGTTTTCGCCGCCGGTTTCGTGGCGTGGATGGGTTTGTTTTTTTCGACCCGCTACGTGTCGATTGCGTCGCTCGGGGCCGCCATCGCACTCCCGCTCGCCAGCGCGGTGCTTTGGCTGAACGGGAAGTGCCCGCTCATTCTTGTCATCGCGGCCGTTGCAATGTGTTGTCTGGCCTTTTACCGCCACCGGCCGAATATCAGAAATCTGCTCAACGGAACCGAGCGCCGGTTCGGGCAAAAAAAAACGGAGTCTATCGAATAAGTCCATGTTCAAAACGATCAGCATCATTGGCGCGGGGAGCTGGGGCACCGCGCTCGCCATCCTCCTTGCGGAGCACCGGGGCCGCGTGCGTCTGTGGGCGCACAATCCTGCGGTCGCCGCCGAGCTGGTGGGTCAGCGGACAAATTCCTCTTACCTTCCGGGACTTCGCCTGCCCCCCAACGTTTATGCGACGGCCGATCTGGCTGAGGCGGTGGATGCCGAGCTGATCCTTCTGGTGACACCTTCCAAGGCTGTTCGCGAGGTGTGTTCCCGTTTCGTTTCCATTGGTTTGCCTGATTCGGCCGTGTTGCTCTCCTGCACGAAGGGCATCGAGCACGAAACCGGCAAACTGATGAGCCAGATCATTGAGGAGGTTCTTCCCGGGCGCGGCGTGGCAGTGCTTTCAGGACCCAACCTTGCCGTGGAGATCGCACAACGCATCCCGGCTGCAGGAGTGGTCGGTTGTGTGCACCGCGAACTGCTGGGGCCGCTACAGCAAACCTTTTCCCTCCAAACGTTCCGGGCTTACACAAGCGACGATGTGGCAGGGATCCAGCTCGGTGGCGCCTTGAAAAATGTCTATGCGATTGCCGCCGGGGTTTCGGATGGATTCAACATGGGGGATAACGCCAAGGCCGGCCTGGTCACGAGGGCGCTCGCGGAAATGACCCGACTCGGCATTGGTTTGGGCGGCCGGCGGGAGACCTTCTCCGGTCTCAGCGGGGTGGGAGACCTCATGGTTACTTGCTTCAGCAAACACAGCCGCAACCGCCTCGTCGGCGAACGTCTCGGCCGCGGTGAGTCCATGGCCGGGATTGAGCAATCCATGAAGATGGTTGCGGAAGGCGTTCCCACCGCACTGGGTGCGTTGCAGGGAGCCCAACGTTTGGGTGTGGAGGCTCCCGTGGCACGAGAGGTGCATGCGGTCATCTACAATTCCAAGCCACCGCATGAAGCCATGTGGGAATTGCTCGGACGTCCCCCGAAAGCCGAAGCCGAGGTTGCGGCAGGCTAATGACGGCCCTTCCGGCGGCTTTCGCATCCTCGTTGGAAGTTTATCCGAGGCGTTGCCGCTATCTGGTTGGAGTCTCGGGCGGGGCGGATTCCATGGCTCTCCTTCATGCTCTGCATGCTGCGGGATTCCACAAACTGGTTGTCTGCCATTTCGATCATGGGCTGCGTCCGGATTCCGCCCGGGCCGAGAAATCTCTCGTATCCCGCGCAGCCGCCCGGCTGGGCTGTGATTTTGAATTCGAACCGGGAGACACCCGCTGCCGCGCACGGGAGAAAAAGCTCTCCATCGAGGCAGCCGCACGGGACTTGCGCTTCGCGTTCTTTGCTCGGTGTGGAATCCGACGCCGCTGCAACCGGGTTTTTCTTGCCCATCATGCCGATGATCAATTAGAGACGGTTTTGCTGAATCTCTGCCGGGGCACAGGGTTGGCGGGGCTCGGAGGAATGCGGCGGGAGTCCAGCCACGGCAGCTTGCAGGTGCTCCGGCCTCTGCTGGGAATTCCGGGAGCGGATTTGCGTTCATGGATTGCCGCCCGCCGGGTTTCCTTTGTTGAGGATCCGGGTAACCGCGATCGCACCCATTCCCGCAATCGTCTCAGGCACGACGTCCTTCCCGTGTTATTCGCCGCAATGGGCGATTCCTCCCGTGCCGCGATTCTGAGAATGGCGGAGATCGTGCGTTCCGAGAATGACTGGCTGGAATCTCTCGTGGGTGAGCCGGGCTCCGAGCTGGAAGTCCGCGGGTTGCGCGGGCAGCCCGAGGCCATGCAGCGCCGTACGGTCCTCAAGTGGTTGAAGAAGGAAGGGATTTCCGACGCGGGATTTGACGAGACGCTCCGGGTTCTCAGCCTGCTTGCAGGCACGGGAGCCCCGGCCAAAGTGAATCTCCCTGGAAATCTTCACGCCCGCCGCAAAAGCGGCAGGATCTTTCTCAGCCGGCCGGCCGGTCCGCTGGAGCGGGGCCGGAAGGATCAGACGAAGACGTCGTGACCCCTCAGGCGTCCGCTCCTGCGGCGGAGACGGAGGATATGAGCAGGCCGGTTGTGAGGGTCCAGTGCGATGTAGTTGCGGGACCCGTTCCAGCGGAAGGTTTCGCCGCCGAGGAGATCATCGAGTTCATAAGGGTCTCCCTTTGATATGCCGAAGTCCTCCACAGGCACGCTCACAAAGGAACTCTGGGGATTGAACGGATCAAGCGAGACAGCAACAAAAACAACCGGATCGCCCGCGGCAGATGCCTTGCTGAAAAACACAATGTTCTCATTGTCTGCCTGGTGGAAGCGGATGTTGCCGAGTTCACGGAAGCACCGGTTTCCGCGGCGGATTGTGTTCAGCTTTGTGACCAGTTCCTTAATATTGCCGGGAGCATTCCAATCGCGGGCCTTGAAGTGGTATTTTTCCGAATCGAGATATTCCTCCCTGCCGGGGACCGGTATATTTTCACAAAGCTCGAATCCGCTGTAGATGCCGTAAAGGGGGGAGAGGGTCGCAGCCAGAATGGCACGGATACTGAACGCGGGCCGCCCCCCGGTCTGGAGGAAGAAGGGAAGAATATCGGGAGTGTTGGCAAAGAAGTTCGGACGGAAGAAATCAGCCATGCCCGGGTCCGCCAGCTCCGTGAGGTATTCCTCCAGTTCGTGCTTGGTATTCCGCCAGGTGAAATAGGTGTAGGATTGGGTGAAACCCGCTTTGGCGAGAGTTTGCATCATTTTCGGCCGCGTGAATGCCTCACTGAGGAAGATCGTGCCGGGGTAATCGCGGTGAATCTCCGCAATCAGCCACTCCCAGAATGCGACCGGCTTGGTATGAGGGTTGTCCACGCGGAAAATTTGGACTCCCCGCGCACACCAAAATGCGACAACATCGCGGAGTTCCTTCCATAATCCGCGCCAGTCCGGGTTGTGGAAATTCAGAGGATAAACATCCTCGTATTTTTTTGGCGGGTTCTCAGCGTATTTGATCGAGCCATCGGGCCGGTGGAAAAACCATTCCGGGTGGGCCTTCACGTAGGGGTGGTCGGGTGAGCAATTGATCGCAAAGTCGAGCGCGATCTCCATGCCCCGCGAGCGGATTTCTCCCACCAGCCACTCGAAATCCGCCAAGGTCCCAAGCTCGGGGGCGACATCCCTGTGGCCCCCGCCGTTCACACCCTGAGCGCTGTTTCCAATGGCGTAGGGAACACCGGGATCACCCGGCTCGCAGCGAAGCGAGTTGTTGCGCCCTTTCCGGTTCGTGATCCCGATGGGGTGAATCGGAGGGAAATAAATCACATCGAACCCCATCGACTGCGCGTCATCCAGACGCCCAAGGCACTCACGGAATGTCGAGCCCCGATCCCCGCGTCCCTCGGCAGAGCGTGGAAAAAATTCGTACCAAGCGGCGAAGGTGGCCACCGGTCGGTCGGTCCAGACCGCGAGTGCCGGGCTTGCAGTCTCCAGTGTGCGGTCCGGATAAGCGGCCATGAGGGCATCGAGAACCGGGTCGGCTGCCAGGCGGGCAAGCTCCATCGGCTCCGAACCGGGCAGAGC
>Ga0247836_1005916_pt1 | contig 13968 bp, 12 predicted proteins | sample LaCruzMarch2015__4_FD_187116 | JGI IMG/M metagenome (GOLD analysis project Ga0247836, IMG submission 187116) | Freshwater microbial communities from meromictic Lake La Cruz, Castile-La Mancha, Spain - LaCruzMarch2015_14m | ecosystem: Environmental > Aquatic > Freshwater > Lake | place: Spain...
CGGTTACCTGATGACTCGCGGCATGCGAAACGGCAGCATGGCCTGGACCCACACCGAGGAGAAAGGATCCAAGCTTAGGCGCTCATGGATCAAGTGTATCTCGCGTGTGAGCAACCGTGTCCGGATAGCGGAGCGTGCATAGAGTGGCGTGTCTTCCAGGGTGCGGTCGATGTGCGCCCAGCATTCCGGCTCGCGACGGGTGCCTCGCCCGATGCGCCAGATTCGGCTGTGCGGCAGGGTAATGCGGGGCGGGGCGATGAACGGCTCGATGCGTCCGGGGCGCCGGGCCAGCGAGGTCTCTTTGCCGCTCCGGGACGGGGCATGGTAAAGGATGGCGGTCTTGTCACCCAGGTCGGCCCGCGACCAGTCCCAGCGGCCGAAGCCCTGTTCCGGGGGCTCGCTGCCCGAGTTGGTGTCGAGATAGCCGGTACTGGTGCGTAGGTCCGGCCGCTTGAAGGCGACCTCAACGCGCGCCATCGAAGCGATGAGCCACCAGCGGTGACGGCCGACGGCGTCCAACTGGAAATCCCGGCGCGTGATGGTCGCCGGGTAAACCCGCACCTGCCCGCGCACCCGGCTGGAGATGGGCGCTACGATCTCCTCAATGTCGCGAGGTCCTTGCGCACCCACGATGCTGTCAACCACCCCGCCATCGGTACCCCCGTTCTCATATAGAGGAGCGACTCCATCCGCCGGTGCGCCCACGGGGCCGCTGCTGACGACGTCGAGCAACTTGCCCCCGAAGATCACCCGCTTGCTGAACCTGGCACCTGGCATGAACGGAAATGCATTGACTGGGTGGCGGAGGAGCGTCTATTTTACATGAGCAACTCGATCGTCAATGAAGATTTAACTATTCACAAAATGTGCTTGCTGGTGTTGAACCAGTCGATCCGTGCGCCGCAGCGAAACAGCGTGCTTCTGGCGATCGATGGTGAATTATCCACCAAGTAGACAGCCCCTGCCGCCAGGAAAACGCGCAACAATACCAGTGTGGTTTTTGTTGTCAACAATATCGACATCCGATTCATCGCTTTGTTCCAACTGGCCGAATGAACGGAGACCCTGACGGGGTGCCGATGGTTCTAGACTGCGAGCAGAAACGACGCGGGCGCGAGCTAAGGTTACGACCAGGCACCGCGTTAGGGGCGGTTCTTGGCGCTGGTAGGGTAAGGGCGCGAGAGCCCGTAACGATTCGCCGGGTGATCACCTAATGACTCAGGGCGCATTCCGCCTCGTTGTCGATGAGGTCACGGGAACAGTTACAGGACGGGAAGCAGTATGCGGCAGCAAGTGCCGAGGACAATGCGAGCGGCTACTGAGCGAATCAACCGTGCGTACGGATCGTAAGTATCTTTCGTCAATCGCTATAAGAGCCAAAACAATGCGACACCTTGATCAATCATGTAGGTGCAAAAATTTTGTTATATAATTCATTACATTGAAGTACTTAGCAGGCAGGGTGCGGGGAACGCAATCACCACGACTCAGAAACCTGAGCCGTGTCGACTGACCCCTAAAGGCCGTCAGTTACTTGCTGACAGGCGCCGGGGCAACCACGGCGACGGGAGCGTGAAGCTTCGCGACGGAATCCTTGAAGCCATAGCCGGGCAGGGAGAGGGCATAGCTGTGAACCAGCCACATCTGGACCATCAGCACGATGAACCACGGCACCATCCAGTTGGCGGGATTGATCACGGTCCAGATCTTCCAGTCTTCTTCCGGATGCTCGATCTTGACGATGGACTCATCGGACATCAGATACGGAACTTTCATTTAAATACCCCGTTAGTGTAAGACGTGAACCAGAGCAAAGAGAATCAGAACCAGGGCTGATAGGCCCAGGTCACCAAATGGACCGCGGACGCAATCATCACCCAACTCCACACACCATGCTTCCAATGCTCGTGAAACTCTTTCGCCTGCTCGTTGGTCAGACCCGAGATGTTGCCGGAATTCATATTCTAAACCTCTTAAGAGCGTTTGGATAAAGATCGCCTTGCCCGTGAGGGGAAGGCTGCACTCGATTGACTGCGGGCTTAGGCCCGCAGTCTCGATCCCCTATCGGAGCGCGGGGCGATCTTTACTGAACGGGGGCCGGGGCGACCACGGCGACGGGGGCGTGCAGCTTCGCGACGGAATCCTTGAAGCCATAGCCGGGCAGGGAGAGGGCATAGCTGTGGACCAGCCACATCTGGACCATCAGCACGATAAACCACGGCACCATCCAGTTGGCGGGGTTGATCACGGTCCAGATCTTCCAGTCGTCTTCCGGGTGCTCGATTTTGACGCTCTCATCGGCCATCAGAACGGGAACTTTCATTTCATTTACCTTGTATGTGTGAGTTTGCGCGAAGCCGAATCAAAACCAAGGCTGATAGGCCCAAGTCACCAAGTGGACCGCGGATGCAATCATCACCCAGCTCCACACGCCATGCTTCCAGTGCTCATGAAACTCCTTCGCCTGCTCGTTGGTCAAACCCGAGATGTTGCCAGAATTCATTCTCGTAACCTCACAATGTTGTGAAAACCAGTGTCCCTTCGCCGGTGGCGGGGACACGCTGCATAGATCGCTAGATCGCAGTACCGTTGCGCTTGTCTCGTCTTAGAGCCACCCGGCGATCTCGGCATTAGTTTAACCCGTCGGCCGACCGTGTCAAGACTAACTGACATTTAATTGTGTCAGGGCCAGCTTACATAAAGCGGGCTTGCGGACCGCAAGACAAGGTCGCCGTGGACGCGACCAGGCGGAACAGGGTGGCGGCCGACATCAAGCCGAGCAGGGCTGATGAATCCCTCGGGGCCTGTCAGGGTCACGGGCCCCGGCACGGTCCGATGACCGGCGGGGTCTGGGGCCGGAACGACAGCCGACGAGTCGCCGACACGCGAACAATCATTCCGATCGCACCCCGGGCACGCATGCGTTGCAGAGTAACCGGGTCGCGGGGAAGCGGCTCCCCTAGAACCAGGGTTGATATGCCCAGGTCACCAGATGAACGGCCGCAGCGATCATCACCCAGCTCCAGACGCCATGCTTCCAGTGCTCGTGAAATTCTCTCGCCTGTGCGTCGGTGAGGCCCGATAGGTTCCCGGCCTTCTGCCCAGTGGACTTCGCTGATCCACCAACGAGGCCCGCCTGGTTCGCGGTTTTCTGCTCAGCGGACTTTGATAGCCCGCCGACCGGGGCCGCCTGGTTCGCGGTTTTCTGCTCAGCGGGCTTCGCTGGTCCGCCAGCGACGCCAGGCGATTTGGGCGTTTTCCACACAGCCATTTAAATTACTACCTCTATTATAGGGTTTAGAACGAAGCCATATTTCTGGGCGCGCCCCGGGTGTTAGTGCCGCACAGCAGCGATTCGGATAGTCGCCCCGGGCGACGCTGGCCGGCTACCACGTAGCCGTGGTTAGTGTAGCTTGACATATCTTCGTGTCAAGAAGCGTTGACAGCGAGGTATTCGCACTGTTAGGCAAACCTCCAGCGACCGTTGTCTGCAAGGTCGTGGTTGATGACGAAATGTAGGTGCGGCGCAACTGGCTCGGAATGAAAATTAATTGACGAGGCAGGGGAAAACGTCTATCCTTTTCAGATTAACTTAAGCGTTAGCGATCATCGACATGCCGACGCTGAAACTGTACACCAGTAGGGATTTAGTATGGACCCGATGCGGTATATCGAACCGGCCGTGGTCCCCGGCGGGCGGGTCGCGGGCTGGCATCGAGGCTGGCTGGACCTGCGCAATCGGCTTCTGGCATCCCCGCGCTTCCAGCGCTGGGTGGCCGGGTTCCCGCTGACGCGGCCGCTCGCCCGGCGCCGGGCGCGGAATCTGTTCGACCTGTGCGCAGGATTTGTCTACTCGCAGATCCTCTTTGCCTGTATCGAGTTGGATCTCTTCGACCTGCTTGCCGAAGGTCCTTTGAGCGTGCGCGATTTGGCCGGGCGTCTAGATCTTCCGGAGCCCGCGACTTGGCGCTTGCTCAAATCGGCCGAGTCCCTGGAACTGGTTGAGTGCATTGCCGCGGATCACTATGCCCTAGGCGAACTGGGGGCGGCCCTGCGCGGCAATCCGGGGATCGTGGAGATGGTGCGTCACCACGCTATGCTCTACCGCGATTTGGCGGACCCCGTGGGTCTGCTGCGTGACCGGCGCACGACCCATCTGGGGGCCTATTGGGCCTATGCCGACAGCACGGCGCCAGAGCGTCTGGAGACCGGTAGCACCCGCGACTACACCGCCCTGATGAGCGACTCGCAGGGACTGGTCAGTAGTGACATTCTGGACAGCTATTCCATGGAGCCGCACCGTCGGCTGCTGGACCTGGGGGGCGGGAATGGGACCTTTCTGGCGGCGGTCGCGGCCCGCTGGCCGCACTTGGACTTGCGGCTCTTCGACCTGCCCGCGGTGGTTGAGCAGGCCAGGGAGCGCTTGGCGCGCGAGGGGTTGGCGAACCGCGCCCAAGCCATCGGCGGCGACCTGTTTCGCGATACCCTACCGTCAGGCGCTGACCTGATCACCTTGGTGCGCGTGGTCCATGACCACGACGATGGTCCAGTCGTGGGGCTCCTGCGCGCCGCCCGCGAGGCGTTGCCGGACGGTGGGACCCTACTCTTGGCCGAGCCGATGGCCGGGACGCCGGGGGCGGAGCCGATTGGCGAAGCCTACTTCGGTTTCTATCTTTGGGCCATGGGCAGCGGGCGTCCGCGTACCAGTAAGGAACTCACCGCCATGCTGCACCAGGCCGGCTTCACCACGGTGCGCGAGGTTTCCACGCGGCGGCCCCTGCTGATGCGTCTCCTAGTCGCCCGCGCCTGACCACGACGCGCAGGAAATTCAGGACTCTGCCTCACCGGCACCCGCTGCTCCATTCCATTGATAGCCCCGCGGCCTGCGCGCCATCGCCGAGCCCAGTCGCCGCCCGGCAGCACGGGGAGCGCCGTCCAGGTGGTCGCGGTGATCGGTGACGGGGCCTTGAGCGGCGGCATGGCCTTCAAGGCACTGAACCTGCTTTTCGTTCGACAACAGAAACACTGCGGCTCGGTTACCCGAGCCGCAGTGACTGCCGCGTAAATGCTGCCTCTGATTGAAGGCTAATACGGCACAGTAATATCCATTACCGTAGGGAGATGTGCGGCCTGATCACGCGTCGCGTTATCAGCTCAGCTATACCTCATAATAAGTAGCCGTAAAAAAAGCGACTTCACCTCAAGGGCGAAGTCGCTTTTTTATATCAGGGCACTTGGGCCCGCGTTCTAACGCGAGCCAGCGCCTGCGGAGCTTTATCTTACTGAGCGACAGGAGCGGGGGCCATTACCACGACGGGTTGTTTGGCTGCGTACGCGTTGGCAGCGGCATCCTTCCAGCCATAGCCGGGCAGGGCCAGGGCATAAGTATGAATCATCCACATTTGGACCATCAGCACGATGAACCACGGAACCATCCAGTTGGCTGGGTTGATTACGGTCCAGATCTTCCAGTCTTCTTCCGGATGCTCAATCTTGACGATCTTCTCATCGGCCAGCAGATAAGGAACTTTCATTTAAATTACCTTGGGTTGTGGATTTTGGACGATGCCTGACTAGAACCAGGGCTGGTAAGCCCAAGTCACCAAGTGGACAGCGGATGCGATCATCACCCAGCTCCACACACCATGCTTCCAGTGCTCGTGAAATTCCTTTGCCTGTTCGTTGGTCAGTCCCGAGATATTGCCAGAATTCATCTTCATAACCTCAAATGACGCTGTGAAAAACCGTCCCCATCGGACTATGGCCGCAGAGACACCCGCCGTCTATTATAGATCGCAACGCCTTGGCGCATCGCATCCTGACTTGTGTGGTCCCCGACTCGTATCGTCTTGGAACAGCCCGGCGATCTGGGCTTATTGTAACCCCGCAGCCGCCTCTGTCAAGGCCAACTGACATTTATTTGTGTCAAGGTTGACTTACATAAGCCTGACCTTGCGATCCGCACGCCAGACGCGTCTCGGCCGCGACTAGGCGGAGGATGCAGGCGGCTGAAACCGAGCCGGGATAATTGCAGTAAAATCCTTTATTACAATAGGGTTAGGTGCGCCGGTGTGATCCGACGGGCGCCGTCGGAGTCAGGCGCCTGTCGTTAACGGACCGACCAGCGCCACGGCCGGGATTGGGTTCTCACGCAAGTGCTCCGCCGCCAGGATACGATTTGCCGCCATCCTGCCGGTCATGGTAGCCGCCTCCATCAGATTGGCCGGCACCTCCAGCCTGACGAAGTCCCCGGCGAGAAACAGGTTGTCGAACGGTGTTGCGACGCCCGGCCGCCCCGCATGGTCGCCCGGTGCCCAGCGCGGAAAATTCTGCTGCATCATGTAAATGTCGTGAATGATCTCGGCCCCTTGCAATTCCGGGATCAGCTCATCCAATTCCGCCCGCATCAGCCGCTTGATCTCGGCTTCCGGCAGGACGTTATGTTCTTCCACGGCATAGGCGTGCAACTCGACGACGGCGCCGCGCCGACGCCGCGCCCAGTCCTCGTACGCCGGCTGCAACTGCGAGTAGATGGCGATGGAATCGACGTAACGGTAGCCGCTGACGGTATAGAAAGGAACATATTGCGGGCGCAGCTCACGGTCGAGCCAGATGCGCCAGACGATGTAGGGGTCGGCAACGCCCAAGCGCGCGACGCTGCTGACCAGAGTCTGATCGGAGATCTCGGAATGGGCCAGGATATTCTTGAGTCCAGGCACATCGCAGGCCAGTACGAAATAATCCGCGGCATATTCGGTAGTAGACTGAAGCGGCGCGGCCGTCAGGTGCACGGCATCTCCCCGCAACTCTGCCGCCACCGCGGGCAGGGGGAGAATGGCCGGACCCGCGGTCGGCACGCCCTGCCGATCATACTTGGCACCATGGCAAGGACAGGCGAAACCGCCGGTGGCTGGGTCTAGCGCAACTGGACAGCCCATGTGCGTGCAGCGGCTCGACAGCGCTGCGTAGTCGCCGCGGTCGTCCCGCTTGACGAAGTAAAGCTCCCCGGATTTGGAACGGGTCGGTTGCCAGTCGTTCCCTACCGCGTTGGCCGGGACTTGGTGTGCTTCACCCTGACTACTCCCCGCCGACCGCAAGACCAGCTTGGTGATGCGCCCATCCGTTTCCACCAGGCGCTCGACCTCCATGTCGGTCAACACCTTACCGCCCAACGCAATCAGTAGGTCTTTCAGGGGTGTGACTACCGAGGTCATGGCGTCGTCGATGGTTTGGTCGTAGCCCATACCGTCTGGGTTGCCGAGGTAGAAAAAGTGAAAAAAGCGGATACCCTCGGCGGTCGAGTATTGGTGGAACTGATTGAAGGAGGTATGTGCGAAGGGTTCGATGATCGTATCGACCATAGGCCGGTTAATATCCCGGCAGAAGCTTTTGAAGTCGATGTCATCGAACTTACGAAATGTCCGTTCCGGCTGGTAGCGCATCAACTCATACAGCGCGTCGGAGGGCGGATAGAAATCCAACAGCGAGACGGACTTGGCCTGGCCGACGACCGCGAGCAGGTTGAACGGAAACAGGGTCGTGGTATTGGTGAAGCTCTCCATTGGTTTGTTCTTGAAGAGAATCGGGTAATCGCGAACCGGCTTCAGGTTTTTTAACAGTCCGGTCTCGGCGAGCAGTCCTTTCAGGTTGTAATATTGGTTGAAAAAACCGTGAAAGCCATGCTCCATGGCCATGGTCTCGCCCTCGACTTGCACCTGCCACCCGGTCAGCCGACCGCCGAGTTGGTTCGCACGCTCGATCAAGGTCACAGCGAATCCGCGCTTCAGCAGTTCATACGCCGCGGCGATACCGGCCAGACCGCCGCCGACGACCAGGACCCGCTTCGCAACGGCGGGACGCTCCGGCAGCGCATCGTTGTCCGCGACGGCGAACGGCAGGATCGTCCGGCGCGGCTGAATGGCAGAGAGGCCAGCGGCGCCCACGGCTGTTCCAGCCAATGTCGCGAGTCCGACGTTTCGAAGGAAAATGCGGCGTTTCATAGTTAACTATTTACTCTCTTCAAATGACATCGATCGATCTCGTCCAATCTGGGGAGGCCGATCCTGTCGTTGTGCCAGCCGCAATTCGGGATCCCGGACCTTGGCTACAACAGGCCAGTTTAGGCGAAACGGTGATCGCCAGCGTTGACCCCCGTCAAGCGCGAGCAAGCGAACCGTGAGTCGCCGCAGCGGTGAGAAACGGACGGTGCGCATGCTAACATGGCACGGAAATCGCCGACCGCGGCGGCGCGCCGCGCAGGCCGGGCGATGTCTGCGACGCCCCTGCCGCGGGCCGGGCGCATTGGCCCCGCGGACCGCGCGGCGGCGACCCCTTTACGTAAGGTCACAGGTACACCAAATGGCATCACGGTTTTACGAGCAAAGCGACGCCGATTATCTGCTCATTGGCGGGGGATTACAGAATGCGCTGATCTTGTTGGCGTTGGCCAAGCGCAACCCCACGGCGACCGTGCTCATGCTGGAGCAGGGCCAGTCCCTGGGCGGTAATCACATTTGGTCGTTTCAGGCGCTGGATCTGCCGGTCGCGGCCAGGTCGTGGGCCGCGCCGGTGGCCGAATACACCTGGCCGGGGTATCAACTGCACTTCCACCAGTCGTCGCGCTGGGTCGACGGCACCTACAGCTCATTGAGCTCTGAGCACCTCGAGCGACTGCTCAAGCAGGCGGAAGTCGACAACCCGAACATCCGGATCCGCACCGGTGTCAGGGTACGGGCGAGCGACGCAACGTCCGCCACACTGGAAGACGGAACGGTGCTGCGCGGCCGCCTGGTGATCGATGCCCGTGGGCCGGAAAGTCGCACGGACGCAAGCGGCGGCGGCTACCAGAAGTTCGTGGGCCTGGAGTGCAAGCTGCGCCGCCCGACGCCGATCACTGCACCGATCCTGATGGACACGCGCTGCACCCAAAGGAACGGCTTCCGCTTCCTGTATGTGTTACCGTTCGCGCCAGATCGTGTGCTTGTCGAGGACACTTATTTTTCCAATAGTCCCGAGATCGACGCCGACGCGTTACGCGCCCCGCTCGTCGCCGATGCCGCCGCCATGGGGTTGGATATCGAGCGGGTCTTGCGTACCGAGGTCGGCGTGCTGCCGATGCCCTCGCGCAACGTGTTTAATCCGCAAGCCCGCGGTCCAATTCAAGGTGGGTACACGGGCGGCTGGTTCAATCCCGGTACCGGTTACTCGTTTGCGGCGGCGATCCGTCTCGCCGAGCATCTCTCGCAAGTGCCGATCGAACAGGTTTTTGGGCCGCAGTGGCGGCGACTCGTTCGCCGCATGCGTGTCCAGGCAGTCTTTTTTGCCTTCCTGAATCGGCTGATGTTCGGCTTTTTCCATGATGCGCAGAGGCGCAAGCTTATGGAGCGGTTCTATCTCCTGCCTGACCCGGTCATCCACCGCTTCTTCGCGATGGAAACCACCTTGGCGGATCAGTGGCGTATCCTCTGGGTGGGGGCGCCGTGGACACCGAAGGGGTGGGCGCGACGCCCAGAGACACAACCGCCGATAACCAGCGAATAGCAGGGGCGGGACCTGAGTCGTCTGGTATCCGTTGCGCCCCGGGAGCGCTCTCGTCAGCGGCGTTCCGGGGCATGCGGGATCTCGCCCGGCATCTGAGCTGATAAACTCGCATCACTGGATGGATGGTGATGTGTCGCGGGTCGGGACTTGGCCGCCCGCCGGCGGCGGATGTGCTTACTTGGTTAAGCCGAAAATCTGCATCAACCACGCGGCGGACACGAAGAACGCGACGGCGGTAAAACAGACCTTGAGGTAAAACCGTGCGTTCGCCAGCAGTGTCTTGCGTATATCGTGACTGCTCGTGAGTTGCGGGGGGGGCGCCTGCCCAGCCGAGTGCGCACCCTCGACCCGCGGTTCAGCCGGCATCAAGGCATAGGGCGCCACCCGCGCGACCTTGAAAAACTGGATGTCGGATTCCGCTCCCGCCTTTTCGATCACCACAAACTCGGTGTTGGCGTCCAGGCTGCAATCGGTAGCGAACCGCAAGGCGAAATCGTCGATGCTCTCGGCGGCCCCAAGGTATTCCCAGGACTTGGATTTGTCCGGCCAAGTACGTCTCCCCGCGTAGTTCATTTGGTAACCCTCATTGACTTAAATGTTCAGGCATTTGGCCCCCGTGCTCACGATGCGCCGGCGGCGTCCTGCGTGCTCGCTCTAAATCGGGCATGCAACCCTTCAAATTATTTATATTGCTGCAAACTGCCGGGCCTTGATCTCTGTAAAGTCAGTAGCTTGCCTCAAATTTAGCCTTCAGATTGCAGGACTACCCCGGCGTTTCCCAGGACCTGGCGCCTAGGGGCAGGCGTCTTCGCTCGCCTTTGCGCAGTTCGTAGGGCGCGCCCGCCAACATCCACCGACCGCTACCCCCGCCGCCCCTCCTGGATAACAGCGGGAGCGCAAGCGCAGAATGTCGGCCGCCGTCCGAATAACGAAGGGTGGTACGGGCATACCCGCGGACCTGCAAGCAGACGTTGGCTAGCTTACCAGTTGCCCAAGTTGGTGCAACCTCTGTAAACTGGGCGATTGAGAATTCCTGATTCTAAATTTAGACGCTCTGCACTGGGCAGCATAGTAACCTGACAAGGCGTGCCAATGGGTAAGAAACGAGTCGTCATCATTGGGGCCGGCATGGGTGGCCTGACCGCCGCGCTCAAGCTGGCGGTCCACGGACTCAACGTGACGCTGGTGGAGCGCGGTACGCACTGCGGCGGAAAGCTCCGCGAGCAGCAAAGTGGCGAGCGCAGCTACTATACCGGCCCCACCGTCCTGACCATGCCCTGGGTGTTCGAGAAGATCTTCGCCGAGGCCGGTGCGGTGTTTCGCGACCACGTCGTGTTGAACCGCGCCGTGGTGCTTGCCCGCCACGCTTGGGGTCCGGATCAGCGGCTGGACCTATACACAGACCACGAACGTTCGGCGCAGGCCATCGGTGAGTTTGCGGGCGCGGCCGAAGCCGCGGGTTTTCTCCGGTTTGCCCGACATGCCAAGCGGGTATTCCGCGCGCTGGAGGGCCCGTTCATGCTCTCGTCGCGGCCGACCCCAATCTCGATCTTCGGCCGTTTTGGTGTGAGTGATCTTGGCGAGCTGATGCAGATCAAAGCACTCACGTCGCTGTGGAGCGCCTTGGGTGATTTTTTCAAAGATGAACGGCTGCGCCAGTTGTTCGGGCGCTATGCGACCTATGTCGGCTCGTCGCCGTATCTTTCGCCGGCCACGCTGATGCTGATCGCGGATGTCGAAAGCCGTGGCGTGCACGCCATTGAGGGGGGAATTCACCGCTTGCCGGAGGCGCTGGCCGTGCTTGGTGCGCAGCACGGCGTGACGTTCCGGTATAGCGAGCCGGCCGCTGAAATCGTCGTGCGGGGCGGGCGGGTGGCTGGCGTGCGGCTTGCCAGCGGTGAGCATCTTGAGGCCGATGTGGTCGTGTTTAACGGTGACGCGGCGGCCATCGGGGCCGGGTTGATGGGCCGGCAGGTGAGCCGTGCGATCCCGCCGGTCGCTGCCGGCAAGCGCTCTCATTCGGTGGTCACATGGAATCTTGTGGCCAAGCCGCAGGGCTTCCCGCTCCAGTACCATAACGTTTTTTTCCCGCCGGACTACGCGCAGGAGTTTCATGCCGTGTTCGATGAGCTGCGGCTGCCGTCGGACCCGACTGTCTACATTTGCGCGCAGGATCGAGACAATCCCGACGCTGCCGCTCCCCAAGGTCCCGAGCGGCTACTGCTGGTAGTCAATGCGCCGGCCCGGGGCGATACCCAAACCATTGCCGACAGTGAGATTCGCCGGTGCGAAGCGCGGGTCTTTGGCCTGCTGGAGCACTGCGGCCTGACCTTGGAGCAAACGTGTGAGGCCGTGATCACGACGCCCGCGCACTTTGAGCGGAGCTACCCGGCCTCCGGCGGTGCCGTATTCGGGCGGGCCTCCCATGGTTGGCGCGCATCGTTTGACCGCCCCGGTGCCAAGACCCGCATCCCCGGCCTGTACTTGGCGGGCGGGACCGTCCATCCGGGGGCCGGTATACCAATGGCGGCCATCTCGGGCGGCATCGCGGCCGCCACCGTGCTCGAGGATCTTGCTGGGGACTAAAAGGCGTCGCAGTGAGGCTGGACTCAGACTCTTTAACCTGCCCGGTCAGCGATAGCGCGACCGGTTGGAACTGCTCAACCCGACTCAGACGTACCGCGGCCGCCATCGAGGGGCCGCAAGGGGAATGTCGAAGCGATGTCTGAGAAACGCATTGTCGTCATCGGGGCTGGGATCGGCGGATTGGCTGCGGCATTGCGCCTGGCGGCGCGTGGGTTGGATGTCACGCTGGTTGAACGCACCGCATACCCTGGGGGCAAGATTCGCCAAGTCATGGTTGGCGCGGCGGCGATGGATGCCGGACCAACCGTGGTCACGATGCGGCCCGTGTTCGAGGAGCTGTTTGCCTATGCCGGCACCTCCCTGGACGCGCATGTGACGTTACGCCGCGCCGAAATCCTTGCACGGCACGCGTGGAGCGAGGATGAGCGACTGGACCTGTACGCCGATGTCGAGTGCTCTGCCGACGCCATCGGCCGCTTTGCGGGCGTCAAACAGGCGCTGCTCTTTCGCGCGTTCTGCGCGCGTGCAAGCGACATGTACCGGACCCTTGAGCAGGCGTTTATCCACCGGGCCAATCCGACCCCGCTGTCGCTGGTGCTGGATTCCGGACTCTTCAATGTCGCCAGGCTTAGACCCTACTCGACGCTCTGGCGCGATCTCGGCCGCTATTTTCCCGATCAACGCTTGCGCCAGTTGTTCGGCCGCTACGCGACTTATGTGGGCTCATCACCGTTCCAGGCCCCGCCGACGCTCGGTATCGTAGCCCACGTGGAGTTAGCCGGTGTCTGGATGATTGACGGCGGTACCTACCGTTTACCGCAAGCGCTGGCAGCCTTGGCCGCCGCGCGCGGCGTCAGGTTTCGCTACGGGATTGACGTGTGTGCGATCGACGTCGGCCGGGGGCGGGCGCGCAGCGTTCAACTGAGCAACGGAGAATGCCTTGAAGCTGACGGTATCGTCTGCAATGCCGATGTGGCCACCCTCGCGGCCGGGTTATTCGGTCCGGATGTCAAGCGCGCGGCGCGTGCGACGCCGGTTGCGTCGCGCTCGTTGTCGGCGGTGACTTGGAACCTGTATACGCGGACCACGGGGTTACCGCTGGTGCGGCACAACGTTTTCTTCTGCCGCGACTATGTGGCCGAATTCGACGCCATCTTCAAGCGCGGTCGCCTGCCCGACGAGGCGACCGTCTACATCTGCGCGCAGGATCGCGATGATCTTGGCAACCTTTCAGGCGATGGCCGCGAGCGGCTGCTGTGTCTGGTGAATGCGCCGCCGCGCGGCGACCACAAGCCTTTTGATTCCGTGGAGATCACTACATGCGAGGAGAATACAGTCAAACTGCTGGCACGTTGCGGCCTGAACCTGGCATGGCAGCCGGAGAGCGCGGTCGTCACCACACCGATGCAGTTCAACTGGATGTTTCCGGCGACGGGGGGCTCCCTGTACGGGCGGGCCTCACACGGATGGCAGGGGCCATTCAGCCGGTCGGGGGCGCGCAGCCGGGTGCCGGGGCTCTATCTGGTGGGGGGGAGCGTGCATCCGGGTCCGGGGATGCCGATGGCGGCGATTTCCGGTCGCTTGGCCGCGGAGGCCGTGCTGCAGGACCTGAGTTCGGCGTGAGCGTCGGTCCCCGGGGCTATGCCTGGTGGTATGTCGATGCGCTGAGCGATGACGGCCGCCACGGGTTGACGCTGATCGCATTCGTCGGCAGTGTGTTTTCGCCGTATTACTTCAGGGGTCGCCGTCGCGGCCTGGATAATCCCCACGACTATTGCTCACTGAATGTCTGCCTCTACGGCACACATCGGCGTTGGACCATGACTGAGCGGCGGTCCAAGG
>Ga0247836_1005937_pt1 | contig 13923 bp, 10 predicted proteins | sample LaCruzMarch2015__4_FD_187116 | JGI IMG/M metagenome (GOLD analysis project Ga0247836, IMG submission 187116) | Freshwater microbial communities from meromictic Lake La Cruz, Castile-La Mancha, Spain - LaCruzMarch2015_14m | ecosystem: Environmental > Aquatic > Freshwater > Lake | place: Spain...
TCGGGGGCACTCCAGGCAACCACAATCGCATGTGAAGAAACACCGGGCCAGATTACCATTTCTGTATCAGGGGCCCAGGCAGCGAACGAACAAAATTACTACGTCGTTGAAATCCCGGAGCAAGGCCAAACAACTGTGACAATCACTGGATCAGGCCAAGCCCCATGCCCTACAGATGCCGACAAATGCACCTGCCAACATAACACCGACAAATTGACCCCTGAGAAGGACGGCGACCTCAAATTCACATTCAGTCCGATGGGAGCCGGAAACCAAGACACGAACAACGGACCAAAGGTCACATGGAATGTTAGTTCCTCGACCAGCCCTGGTGAGTATAAATTTAAAGTTACTAAAATCGAACAGGCCTATAAGGACTGCCCGCAGGGTTGGAGTGGCGGGGTGAATGCGAAATCTAATACACTAGCAAGCGACGAGATCACAATTATTGCTTTTAAGATTGACCTCAAAGACATCACAATTGCAGGGGTGGGGTCGCAGCCTGTTTATAAGGCAGCTGGGAAAGTCATTCTTGCTGGCAAACAAGCAGAAGTCAGAGGCAAAGCAACAATTGCGCCTTCGTCAGCTGCGACACAGGCAGCTTCAAAAATCGAGCTACGTCTCGTTCAGAACATCAAGGGCACACAAAGTGGTGCTCTTATAGTACCACCTCCAAATGGTTATGAGGTCCAATCAAGCAACTACGTTGCCGATATCACCCTGAACGGGATAACCGCTGTGGCCGGAACTGGCGGAGAACTGACTGGGCCGATCTATTTTGACACCCCAAACGTGAAGGTCACTGATGACAACTCCTATGACGTAATGTACATGAATGTTGAACTACGCGTGTTTTTGCAGTATTCATTTGCAGGAGGAGACTGGAAAACTGTCGGTGTACGCGATTGGACATCATCAGGGACCGCAGTGAATAACACATCGTCGGGTTGGACTGGTTCGGCATCATCTGCCGCACCAGGCCATGCAAGCGGATCATCGCTCGTGCCTGTGACCAGTGGCACTCCTTGGAATTCCTTGCCAAAAACCACATATTAATATGAAAACTGCTGTCGCAATTCTTGGAACTTTTCTAATTCAATTTGGTCATCTGATTGGAGCTGATCAGATCGGATTCGAAGGTCGCTCTGATTCGATTCTTGTGTCGGATTACGCTGAAAACCCGCTTATCAATTACTATTTAAAGATCACAGCTTTTGTTGATGGTTACCAGCACTCGAAAGCTACCTTGAGTGTTGGCTCTCTGCCTGATGATCTAGGAATCGTGTTCAATAACGCCCGTAAGGCGGCCACTGACTTCGTCCAGTATTACGAAAAAAACAGACTTCAAAAACAGAACAAACTTCCCTTTGTTGTCGCGTTAGCGAATGCGCTTCAGAGTAATAGCTTTGTAAGCGAGGACACTAAAAGTCATCATGCTTTAGTAGAAAAGGTTGTCTCAGACCCGTCAAGGTATTTACTGAGCGCTACGGAAATCGCGGCCTATTGCGAAGTGATGAGAAGTGCTGAGCGCGACTAAATTTTCCAATTTGAACTGTATGCTGGCTGCTCGCGAGTTGTTCCCCTTGGCAATAGTTAATCCACTTCGCTACAATCGCACAAGTTTAAAAATTGAGTTCGGAGAAGGATTGGAGCATAATGACGGCGTGGTGCTTACTCATGCACTGGGTACTTCTCGTTTCAGGCTCAACATCGGAGCAATCCAACTGGCTATCTTCCAATGCTTTGTGGAGAAACCAAAAAGTCATGGCTTATGGATTTGCTTCCATTCTTCTAACAGTTTTTCCGAGGGAAGCCACCCGGACAGGGCCGGTTGGCTCTGTGCTTCGGCTATGGTGAGGTGGGTTTTCAAATCGACATCCACCCATAGTCCAGCTCGAAAGTGTTCCGCTAGAACTGTCGAGAAATAGTTTCTAACAAAATCGTCAAGCTCCTTGGATCCTCTATGGCCAACACCGCCCAAGCTAACCCAAGTCCATGGTTTGCCTGCCGCTCTTCCTTGCTTGAAGTAGATTAGCGAGGCTCCGTATCGATGATCTGCGTCCCCGCAGGCAACTATCCCGGGAGGGGCAACATCCGAGCGTTCGGGAACATCCCACCAGCCAGCCGAATACGCGCACCACGTAAGGACCGCCGTCGGATTCCATTCCGTGAACCTGCTCGTGAAGTGCGCTCCTCCAGAGAATCCGCAAAGGATCAGAGGAAGCTCTCGTCCGTAGATTTGACGGATTCCATCGAGCAAAAGTTGACCGGACCCTTTCGAGGCGTAGTAGTAGCCGGTGCCATCGTGGATCGCGCTGAGCGGCGAAGCAAACGATAATCCAACCAATCCAAGCTTCTCCTTTCGGGCAAATTCTTGCCACACCTTGGAACGGATCAAGCCTTCGCCGTTTCCATTTGCTCCTGGACAGAGGATTAAGACGGCCTTGGGGTTGGGAACCATATTCAAGTAATGCAGTTCTGCGCGATCCATGTGTGGTGCCGGAGGAAGAGTGAGTTTGGAGATTTCCTGACCACTGAGGCACGGAACCTCAGCCACAAAGAGGCACAAAAGGGCACAAAAAGGAGAAATCGACCGCTGATGACACGGATGAAACGGATATGAATACAGGGGCATTGTGGCTACGAGATGTCTTCTTTATCGGTGTGAGCCGCAGTCGATGGGTGGAGCAGGGGGAAGGGTGAGTGTGGAGAATTTCTGGCTACTGAGGCGGGGAGTCGCAGCCACGAAAAGGCACAAAACGGCACAAAAAGGGAGGCGGCAATTCATGTGGGGAGTTCCTCCGACATTAAATACTTTTTTATTTGGAGGATCGGGGCACCGAAATTGATCAGTAGCCCCGTTTCGATGCGCGAAGAGCGGAGGTAACCCAGGACTTGTGCCACATGCTCGCTAGCGATGGTTCTAACTGCTTTAATCTCGACGATTAAACAATCTTCCACGAGAACGTCGGCAAAATAATCGCCCAACATGGTGCCGTCCTGGTCAAAAACAGAAATGGGATGTTGCTGAATGACCTGAACTCCCTGCTTTCGCAGCCGGTGAGCCAGCGCATTCTCGTAGATCTTCTCCAGATGTCCGTGTCGATGGTAACGGTGTATGGCAAAGCTCGTTTCTCGAATCAAATCGCATAGTGGATTAATGTCAGCTGCATTCATTTCCTTGGTGATCGAAATTTTCGTATCTTCTGTTCGCTCTTTGAATCCTTATTGTGGTTTTTCGTGACTTTTTGTGGCCCAGTCTCGCCTATCTCCCGTCATCCGCGGTTCACTCAGTTGTTTTGATTTTCGCAGTGATCCATACGGCGGCTATAAGTGCTACAAGGACATGGAGACTCAAGACCACCCCGGCCAGAGGGTAGGGGGCCACCCACGTTTCGCTCGATTGTCGGACAATATCGAAGTACCGCGTATCGTGAAATGTTTGGAGGTAACCGCTCCAGCCCCAGTAGGCGGCAATGAACGGGCGACAGGCAAAGCTTAACCAGTCTGGCAAAGCCAATGCCGCCCCGGACAGGGGGAGTTGGAATCCTACCAGATAGATCGCCAGCAAGGATGCCCGTTCCGGGGAAGGCGATGCTGCCGAAATGGTCAAACATGTGGTGCTCATGGCCAGCGTTGTGGCAAATAGAATGGCAAATTGCGCAAACAAGCTCCCTGGGAATCCGCAGACCGTCCTGACAAACCACGCCATCCAGAATGCCTGTACAGCGCAAAGCAGGGCGATTTGGAGGAACTTGACCAGCACATAGCTGGTTGGAGAAAGCCCTGCCCGCAGTTCCTTCGCAAGAATACCCCGTTCTTTGGCGATTTCTCTCGCGCCATTGTTTGCTCCGATAAGAGTCAGTAGAATCACCTGAAACATGGCCAAACCGGATATGAGGGAAGCCGCTTGGAACGACTCCTTGAGGTAAAAAAGCTGATCCTGCAAAGTCCGCAGAACGTTTGTTTCCAGCTCAAGAGTCTGGTTTCGGACCTGCGGCAGGCCACTGGTGGCGAAAACTGCCACAAGAAAGGGGAAGGTGAGGATCAGGGCCAGGTGAAGGACAATCTGCCCCTTCTCCCGCAAGAGGAGTTTTGCCTGACGCATGAGAAGCGTTGAAAACTGGGTCCAACCCGGCGGGGGCGGGAGCGACTTGACCGACACGGCTTCATTTACCTCGGGAGGGTCTGTGCGCGGCTGATCCACACTCGAAAGATCCACTTCCTGGGCAGCGTAGATCCCGAATAATTCTGCGATCGAGCTGACTTGGTGCGACTCGAGGAGAGACTGGTAGTCACCGTAGTGAATCAGCCTCCCCTTGTGCAGGAACAGGATGGAATCACAGAGGTCCAGATAGCTGGTGGAATGTGTCACCAGAACCACCGTTTTGTTCATGTTGTGAGCCAAGTCTTTCAGCCAAGCCATCATTTCCAGATCGGAAAAGGCATCCAATCCACTTGTAAGTTCATCCAGCAGGAGAAATGCCGGATCACCGATCAACTCTTCCGCAAGGGCCATCCGTCGCATTTGGCCCCCGGAGAGCGTTTTGTAGGCTTGGGGCAGGAAGGATTCAATACGGGCCAGCTCGGTGATATGGGCAATCCACTTCTCCGTGCGTTCCGTCGAAACCGTTCTGGGCAAGCGGAGACTGGCTGCCGTCTCCATGTTTTCCTTGACCGTTAACTGCTCATGGAAGGCCCCGAATTGTGGGAGGTAGCCCACGGCAAGTGGAAGTTCCTCGTCGAGATCAGCAACGCTCCTGCCGGCAAAGAGGACCTCGCCAGATGTTGGCTGAATCAAGCCAGCCAACGCCTTGACTAGGGTGCTTTTCCCGCAGCCAGACGAACCGATAACGGCGACGAAATTGCCGCCTTCAACTTCGAAATTGATGTTGGAGAGAAGTTTCTTTTCCTTACCTTTTTCTCTGACGGAAACTGTCAGGTTGTAGACGCTGATTGCGGAGGCCATGCATGGAGAGCTGTCGCCCGCTCAAAGCTCAACATTCAGAAGCTTTTTGCTCAACCGCTCGATTCCTTGGTTGGCAAACTGGCTGGCGGGATATTGCCGTTGGGCATTCACATACCATGTCAGGCTGTAGCCAAGTTCATTTTTTCCTTCCGCGTCTCTGGCTTTATTCACGGCGCTGACAAATTCCGCACTTCTGCCGGAAAGCTCAGCTCTCAGTCGGTTGAGCTTTTTGTCATCCGGTAACTGGGCAGCAGCGAGTTCGATGGCTTCCCATGCTCCGTAGAAGTCTCCATTCAACATCATCAAATTCGCCTTCTCGGACGCCATTTCTGCATTCTTGATCGCTTCCAAGGCGGACTTCATGGACTCCTGCCGTGCCTGATCGTCGCGGAGGGCTGGGGCGAAAGCAATTTGCTTGTCGAAAATTTCGCGGTAGTTCTGTTCCTTTACCAATCGGTCAAACTCCACCAAAGTCTGGGATTGGACGTCCTGCGTATCAAAGAACGAGAGAGCTTTATCCTCGAGATCGGGGTTGCCAGGCCAAGCCTCGGCAGCGGATTGGAATTCTTCCATAGCCTTCTCAAGGTTGCCCTGCTGGGCGAACAGCTTGGCCTTGCCCAGGCGCATCTTGCTTTCCAGCTTGACCGCATTGACAATGGCCATCGGCTTGGTGGTGTCAAAATCCACAGCGGATTCCCGGATTTGAGAAAGCAGGGATTCGAGGTTTCCAAAATCGCGGGCTTCAATCAGATTTCGCATCTGGTCGAGCTGCCGATCGAATTCTGCGATCTTCCTCTTGAGGGTGCGCTCAAGGCCCAGGACTGAGGGGTTCAGTTCGCTTGTGAGGAAGGCTTGTTGGAGGTTGTCCATCGCGCCGACCAATTCGCTATGCTCCACCTTGTATCGGAACACGTCCACGGTGGCATCCACATCGCGGTTGATTTCCAGTGAGGCGTTAACCTGCTGCTGCATCTCGGCAGGGTATTCCCCTTCTTGGAATACCTTCCGGTAAAAGTCACCGGCCAAGACAACATGGTTGAGCCTGCCGCTGTTATAGAGCGTGCCAACATATTCGGAAAAATCCTTCTTTGCCTGATCGAGCAGTTGTTCTTGTCGAAGTTCGTTGACCTTGATCCGTGCCTTCAATTCCAAAGAGCGCAGGTATTCCTCGGTTAGTTGGAGCTTTCCTTCAAGGCCAGTCATGGTAGGCGGAGGAGAGCTTCCGGCTCCGTCCGGCACCATGGGGGCACCTCCGGTAGGAAGGTTTTGTGCGCCTTTCGGCTGTAGTTGCTGTTTCGTGCCTTGGTTCATCCGTCGTTGATAGTCGATTTCCGATTCGCGAACTCGTTGCGACATTTGATCAGCATTCCAATTCGAAGATTTCACCTCCTTGCGAAGTTGCTCATTCCGGCGATCCAGATTCACGGTAGCGCGGTCCGTATTCCAAATGGCTTCGACCCGGTTGGCCAACTCCCGGCTGATTCCCGCGTCGATAGTCTGATAGTTTGCCAGTTCGTGGAGCTCCTTCCAAGCATCCACCAGTTTGGTATCCCGGAGGAGGGCGGAGACTTTTTTCATCTGCTGAAAGTAAGCCGCCAGTTCGTCCTGAGACACCTCTACGGTTCCCAGATAACGAAGAAAACGGCTTCTTAGCTCCGAGTCTTCCAGCCGGGCCACTCCGATTGCATCTTCGGCAATGGCTTTCCCGCCAATTGATTTTCCGACCATTGCTGCCTGGCTTCCAGCGCTTCCGTCTTGTGGCTTGCGATTGTAAAGATACTCCAAAGCGGCTGAGGTGTCACTGGAGGGTTTTTGTGGGGTTTCACCTGTTCGCGGCTCGGGCGCGGGGGTTTCCTTACTTGCCTGGGAGGATGCCGGCGGCTGAGACGGAGCTGGGTCTGCCCCCTCTTGGGCCATCGCATACGTGGCCAGGGCCATGCCTACGGAAATCAAGGCGTTAATTTTTCCGGCAGGAATTTGCATAGATCAACCCTCCTTCTTTGACTTCCAGTTCTGATTGGTAATTTTGACCTTTGGTAAAATAAATCTCTGAGAGGCTTGGGGGGATCATGACTACGATTGGCCGCGGATCCTCTCGCAGGGAGAAAACCATCAATCTTCCAAGGCCCTCCTTCCAGCCAAGGTCGTTTTCCACGCGGAGGTTCGCCCGGAATTTCGAACCTGCCAGGGGTTTATATCCTTCCAAATACTTGCCCACAGGAAAGGGTTCCAGTGTGCGGAGTGGGTCATTCAACGTCTGAAAAATAAAAAATCCCCCTACTCCGAGCACCAACAGGAGGACAACCGTCAGACTGGCGAACAACCCAGCCCGGCCCTTGCGCTTTCTCCGGTGAGCCTGTGGTTCCGAATCAGAAAACGGGGAGATGACGGGATTACTTGCTTGATCGATTTGCGTTGAATCCTGCATGTAAATTTATATTGAAGGAGGTCCGTTAGGAATTCAAGAAAAGAGCAGCGCGATGTCGAATTCGCCCTTTCGACAGAGCTTGAGGAATAGAGTAGTTGCTCAAGGCTCGCATGGCGCTTTAATGGCGGCGCACCTTATTTCCGTTCTCTTGATTTTCTTATAAGCGATTGGGAGGCGATTGGAACTCCAGCCAGATGAAATCGACTCCATTGCACCCACCAATTATTCACATAATAGGTGCCAAAATCACATTTGGCATTGCATAGTTGCCATTTACCGACGCCTTGCACCCCGGCTGACATTGAAAGCTGGCAACGGCTTGTCGAGTGTCTCGATTACTTTTTCAAACCACATGCCGAACTCAAATCAGGCGCGAGCACGCGGTCCAGAACCCGGACGCCGCATGATCTCAACCAATCGCGGACCTCGTCACCCGCCGCCTTGGTCGCTTCTTCGTCGAGAATTGCGGCGGTGGTTTTTTCAGATTCCTCGCGTTGCTCCTCGACGAGGGCAACCGCGGAGCGGGCAAGGATTTCCGCCGAGTCCTCCCGGATCCGAAAGAGTTCCTCGCCAGTCCGGGCCTCGATCCAGGCAAAAGAATTTCCCTTTTCGACAAGAAGCAGGAGGTCCGCCGAAAGAACGCGTCCGAGCGCCAGACGCTCCCGCGTCGTAGTTCCAAGCACCTGTTCGCCCAATAAGAGTTTAATCTGGCTCCGCTCGACGACTTCGACGCCAGGAATCTTTGAGACCCCGGCGGTCACCATCGCCGCCGCATCGGAATCTTCCGGAGAAAAAATTGCCACGCGTATTGGCTGACCCGCCGCATAAACGGTGACTCCCAATAAGAGAATTATCAGAAACCTCAGCACCGGAGATAAGACGACGACGGCTTTCAAATCCTTGGAAAATCCGCAGTTTTTATTTAGGCAGGCCAGTTGTCAAACGGAACGGGGAAAAACCAACACAAAGGGGAAGAGAAAGACGCCGCCTTCATGGGGCCACAAGTTTTGGAACCATGCGCTCGAAGAGGATGGGTCCTGCCTCCTGGAGGGCGGACTTTCCCGCGGTGGCCGGGGAATTTTCCCGGGATTGCAACCTCGGGAAGCGAGTCGGCGGGCGGCAGTCCCTCGGAGAAAAGGTTTGCGGGGTGGGCCATCACCTGAAGATCGCCGCAGGGCACAGGGTCAGAGCCGCTGATTTACCCCGGAGAAATCAGCGCCCCTGAATCTTTATAATCCGGCTCAGCCCGTGAACCTGCTCATCGTAGCTGGTTTCATCCACCTGGATATTGCTCACCGTATAAAAATTTCCTTCGGCATCCACTCCCAGACGACCGCTCAGGTGGGGGCGTTTCAGATTGATGGGAGGAGTGCCTTCGACGGATTTGATCCCTTCAAACTCATCCGTGACAATGGCCTTGGGTTGGGTCACGCGCCATGCTGCCACCTCGGGAAGAAGGATTTCCTTGCCCTTGACCGGCAGGGTGTCGACATCGTGCCAGGTTCCCGCCTTGTCCCGGTAGGCGAACTCTATGTCCTTGGAGGTCACCTTGGCCGGATACGTCGTATAAATGGCATGCGGGGCTGAACTCCAATTCTTGGATTTCGTTACGCGCTGATCGAAAAATTCCACCCGGATCGAATTGGCGTCCGGAAGGCTGATCTCTTTTTTGATGATGTATTTGGTGTCAGGGTCCCACCCTCCGATTCCACCCTCGCCCCAAATGCGGGCGGATTTCTCTGCCGGACTTCCCTCGAATTCTGCATAGCGCAAGGCATCGTCCCGCGTGCGGGTGATCACCGGAACGTGGCCGAGCATGATCGGGCCGATGGTGCCCGCCTTGGCCGGCCAGATTTTTGCACTCAGCTCTCCCTCGCGCAGGGTGGTCACTGGGCCGCCGTGCATGGACAGAAATTCCAGCCATTTCACTTTGCCGGAACTCATCTCGGTGGGGGCGGTTCCGCGGCGGTTGTTTTTCCAAAGCTGGAGCGCTTCGGGAAAGGTATCGTAGCCGAAATCCGTGCGGATATAGCGCCCGTCCTTTTCACGGAACGGCCCCTCCTTCCACAGTCGGGCGGTGTCCACGCCCATGGCAAGATCGTTGATCCGGGTCAGAAATACGGCATGTTGTGGCGCGGAAACGCTTTCGCGTGCGGCCGCAATCCGGGCATTGAGCTTTTTCAGCACATCCGGAGTGAGGTAGGTTTCGAGCGCGTGGCTGAACTCGTCGATGTTCGGGCATCCGGGGGCTTTGAGTGAGGCGTCCAGCTCCTTGAGGTATTCGCGCACCTCCGGAGCAGCAGGTCCGTAATAGCCGTCAGTGAACTCCTGGACGAGTTTGTCCGTATCAAGCGAAGGATCGCTCATCAGGCGGCTCCATATCCAGTTGTTCATCACCACGGCATCGCTGCCCATGCTGGCATAGTTGCCCTGGATCATCAGACCCCGGATACCGGCTTCATGATAGGCTTTGATGTTTTCCGCCATGATAAAGAGGACGGGGTAGGGGAGGAGAAAATTTGAGTAGTTCGCCCCGTATTCCCAGATGTCCACCCGATCCTTGGCGATTTCGCACCAACGCTGAACATTCAGCCAGAAGGTGCGGTTGGCACCGGACGGGTCGTTGGCGGTGGTGGAACCACTGTGGCGCAGGCGGGGAATGTAGATGGAAACATTCTGGCGGGGGACGGTCTTTCCCGGCGGTGCTTCCAGGCTCATATAGGCAAAGGTGCCGACCTGGATGCCGGGATATTTTGTTTCGAGAATTTCCGCGGCCTCGTTGACCATGCGGAGCAGAGTTCCTGAGAGACCCGGGAACGTCTTGCCGTCGGCATTTGTCCATTTTTCCTCTTCGTAGATCTTTGTGCAGCGATCGCATTCGCAGTAGCCGCCGTACCAGTCACCCATCCCTGCGAAATAGATGAAATCCCGCACGTTTCCCTTTCGCTTGATGACTTCCTTCTCCAACTCTTCAGCCAACGCACCCCCAATGCCAGGGGCCGAGTAACAGTAATGAAGATTATTGAATTCACGCACCTCCTTGGTAACGGCCTTTGTTTCCTTGTCCCGGGTCTTCACCAGCGGAAAGACTTCGTCCGGATTGGCGTCGGCGAATTTTCTCAGCATCGATTGGATGTTGTGGTTGGCGGTGAATTTCAGCGGACTGAGCGAGCGCAGCTTGTGGGCAAAATCGTTTTTCATTGTCATGGCCTCCTGGTTCATCAGGTCATGAATTCGGAAGGGAGGCGTCCACGAGACGTTCAGCGGATCCACCTTAACCGTGGACAGGGGCGGGATGGCCTCTTCGTCCCAGGCCCAGAACCGGCAGCCCAGCCGTTCCATGAGCTCATAAAAGCCAAAGCGCAGCCCCATCGGAGCCCCGGCCGTGATTTCCACCCTCCCGGACTCGATGCGGATTTGGAAGCTGTCGTCCGTTGCCTTGGGATCCACCACTTGACGCAGGACGAGCGATGCCACGGGCAGTTCCCCTTCGGACGGCAGGGAGGTGATCCCGGGAACTTGACCGGTCATTTTCTCCAAAACCGCTGAAAAGGCCTTGCTCATGCTGTCGGCATCCGGCTTGGACACCCCTTGGAATATCACTTTTACCGGCTGGCCGTTTTGCGCTAGGATCACTCCTTCGGAGGCTCGTGCCGCCAGCGCCAAGGCAAGGAGAGCGTATAAAAACAAGAGCTGCCGGATCTGGCGGCTCACGGGGATGAAAATTGTGCTGGATCGGGAGCAACTCATAGTGCAAGGGGTAACGTGTGTGCTTTAAAAGGCAAATAAAAGATTTTTATATATATGGATTGTGATAAAAAAGACATTGTCATAGTTAAGATCCGACCGCATAAAACCCGCTGAATGAAACAAGAATTGGTGGACGGACTTTTTAATCTGACCGGCAAAGTGGCTATGGTGACCGCCGGGGGACATGGCTTGGGACTCGACATCGCCTCGGCCCTGGCCAGCGCGGGATCTCACTTGGTTTTGACATCCAGAACTCCGGAAAAATACGCGGCGGCTGCTGCGGATTTACACACCCGCTACGGGGTGGAAACGCTTGTTCTTCCGCTTGACCAGCGCGATTCCGCGAATGTTGATCAATGTTTTGCTGCCGCATTGGATTGGAAGGGGAGGATCGATATTCTGGTTAACAACGCTGGCGGAGGCGCATCGGCCGGGACAACGGATTTTTTTGACCGGGATCCAGCCGATGTGGTCGAAATGATCGCGGTGAACCTCACGGGATTGATTTTTTGCTGCCGGGAAGCAGCCCGGATCATGGCCCGGCAGGGAGGAGGGAAAATTATTAACATCGGATCCATCGCCGCCCTGGTTGGACGGGGGCGGAAGTTGTATCACGACACAGGACTGCCGGAACAGGCCGTGGATTATGCAGCGGCCAAGGCTGGCGTTCTTGGTCTCACCCGGGACCTGGCCGCGTTTCTGGCCCCGAACAATGTTCAAGTGAACGCACTCTCGCCCGGCGGCTTCGAGAAAAACCAGCCCCGGGATTTCATTGAAGGCTACAGCGCTCTGACCATGCCCGGACGCATGGGAAAACTGGGACGCGATCTCAAAGGGGCTGCTCTTTTTCTGGCTTCGCCCGCCTCGGATTATGTGTCCGGTCAGAACCTTGTCGTCGATGGCGGATTCAGCATCTTAAAATAATAATTCTGACGGCAGGCAGGGTAATTAAGTCAAAAAACCATGCCCTCAATTATGATGATGAAAAACTACACTTTGCTATCTTCAATCCTGGCTATGGCCGGAGGCCTCCCGATGCTTTTCGCTGAAGAAGGTGGCAAAGTTATCGACCTTACAAAGCCGGTTGGAGACACCCTTACGCCGGATGGGTTTTATTGGACTTTCGATGACGGAATTGCTGGCGAATCCGAGCCCCTCATCGTGCAGGATCTTTCTGGAAACTCCTTCGAAGGACACATCTCCAGCGCCGGGGGATCTCCGACTCCGACTTATGCTGACGGCGTGTTCGGCACCGCCATCTATGTGCAGGGCTTCCCTCAGGTCACGTGGAGAAAAGGCCATAAACTGGATGCCGCTCCGGATCCTTCAAAGCTTACCATGAAGGGCCAATCCTTTACCGGAGGGGTTTGGTTCAAGATGGACGACCGCAAACCCGCGGCCCACGCGTTGATCCGCCGTGATGATAATACCATCGGCTGGCGGCTTATGGTTCTGAAAGACCAGGAAGCCGGCAATGAAAGCGATGGTGCCTCCTGGTTTTTGAATCTGGAATACGGAGATTCGCGCAGCCGGGGAATCAGCCTGGCTTCCACCCCGGTGTTTGCTGACGGCAAGTGGCACCATGTGGGATTCTCGGTTTCCCCCGGTCCGGATGAGGGGCAATTCACAACCGTCTTTTGGATCGATGGCGAAATTTTCGACACCGTGGCATTCAAGGCGACTGTTCCGGATCCCAAGCCCGAATACCGTTTCCTTTCGGTTGGAAACGGGGTTTGGGGGTTGCTGGATGACGCGTTCGTCACAACCGGCGTTCACAGCTTCAAGAAATAACCTAATCCGGCGGGAGCCGGTGCCCAGGGTGGGTTCGTGGGCAAGGGGACCCAGTGCGAAACAGGCTCACCCCGCCGCCGGATTAGTAAAATTTTGCTGCGCAAAATGGGAAACGCGTTTGTGATACTTTATGGCTGCCCGCGTAGCCGGAATGCCTGGATTCCTTGCGCGCGCGGGAGCATTGAGCGCTTTAGCTTGACTCGGATTCCTGCGATCTGCTTCCTTGAAATGACTTGCGAGAAATTAATTTATCTTAAATTTCCAACAAGCAACGACTTACATGAAAAAAATCAAATATGCCGCAGTGGGCACCGGGGCACGGATTTCCATGTTCATCGACCCCATTGTGAGCCGTTTTTGCGAGGATGCGGAACTGGTCGGCTTGTGCGATTCGAGCGAGGTGCGCCGCAAGTATCATCAACAGCGTTTATCACGGAATTATGGAATCGCACCCATCCCAACGTATGATGACTTTGACCGCATGCTCCAGGCTCAAAACCCTGATGTTGTCATCGTTTGCACGCCCGATTATCTGCACCACGAATACATCGTTAGGAGTCTGGATTTTGGAGCGGATGTGATTTCTGAAAAACCGCTCACCACGGATGCGGAAAAATGCAGGGCCATCTTTGCCGCAGTCGAGCGCTCCGGGCGTTCCGTGCGCACCACATTCAATATGCGCTGGATGCCCGGCATTACCAAGGTGCGTGAACTGATCGCGGCGGGTGAAATCGGGCGGGTAAAGCACGTGGATTTTGAATACCTTCTCAACACTTCGCATGGTGCCGATTATTTTCGCCGATGGCATAGCGAGAAGGCCTGTTCCGGCGGATTGCTGCTGCATAAATCCACCCACCACTTTGATGTGATCAACTGGTGGATCGATGGCATTCCGTCTCGTGTTTTTGCGCTGGGAGACCTGGTTTATTACGGCAGGGAAAACGCCGTCTCACGCGGAGAGGAAGCCCGGACCCGTTATCAACGT
>Ga0247836_1005943_pt1 | contig 13914 bp, 8 predicted proteins | sample LaCruzMarch2015__4_FD_187116 | JGI IMG/M metagenome (GOLD analysis project Ga0247836, IMG submission 187116) | Freshwater microbial communities from meromictic Lake La Cruz, Castile-La Mancha, Spain - LaCruzMarch2015_14m | ecosystem: Environmental > Aquatic > Freshwater > Lake | place: Spain...
TATGGAGAGGTAACTGGGCAAACGTATTGAGATATTTCCCGACTCAAGCAATTAACTTTGCAACAAAGGACGCACTTTATGGTGTTTTCTTAAAAGGTCTCAATTCAAAGACCGACAGGGCTAAATATTTTGCCATGTCTTTACTATCTGGAGGTATTGCTGGTAGCTTCAGCTTAATATTTGTCTACCCGCTAGATTTCGCAAGAACTAGACTTGGAGCTGATGTTGGAAAATCAGCCAACTAAAGGCAGTTCAATGGATTGTTCGATTGCATTGGTAAAATTTTCAGAAAAGACGGAATTTCAGGACTCTATCAAGGATTTGGTGTCTCAGTACTCGGTATCTTCACCTATCGCGCCTTTTATTTTGGGTATATCTTTGGTAATTTAGAGGCTATGATGCTGGAAAAAGCTTTATTTGGGGTTCTGAGTAAGATCAAAAGAAGTCTTCTATGTTCCACAGATTCCTCTTTGCCCAAGCAATTACCTCCTCTTCAGAGACCCTTGCCTATCCACTTGATACAATCAGAAGAAGACTTATGATGGAGAGTGGCAAAGCTTTAGACCAAAAGACATATAAAGGAACTGTAGATTGTGGTTCAAAGATACTTGCTAATGAGGGAGTGACTGGATTTTTCAAGGGTAATCTTTCTAACTTCTGGAGAAGTATTGGCTCATCAATCGTACTCGTCTTATATGACGAATTGCAAACATATGTTAAAGCGAAAGGATATTGATGCTCTATATTCATAACATTTCAAAATATTCAAATATGATACTATTTGAGAGCTGCGATGATTTATTATTTAAATAGACTCTATAAAGATGGATAAGAGCAAAATGGCCAAGATAAAAGAGGAAGCAGCCAAACTAGGCACTTCATATTACAAGTTTGTCGAACCATTTATCATTAATATCAACGAAAAGATAGGTCGTGGATCTTATGGTTAGGTTTATAAAGGCGCTGATATTCGAAACGGTAACCTAGTCGCAGTAAAGACAATATCTACTGCCAATATTAAAAAAGATACTGAAAAATTTTATGAGTCCCTCAAAAACGAAATCGAAATAATGAAAGCTATCAAAAACGAAAACATAGTATAGCTCTATGACGTAAAAAAATCAGCAAATAATATATATCTTTTCCAAGAGTTATGTGATAAGGGATCCCTTGAAGATGTTTTGGAGAAAAGAAAAAAATTGCCTTAAGCTGAAGCTTTAATCATCATAAAACAATTAATCAGCGGATATCGTTATTTGCACGAACATTCAGTTATCCACAGAGATCTAAAGCCGGCAAACATTCTCATAAAAGATTAAACATACAAAATAGCTGATTTTGGATTTGCAAAATATTATCAAGAAGGAGCTTAGTTAGATCAAATTCACCAATCTCTGGTCGGAAGTCCAATGTATATGTGCCCCGAAATTTTAAATGGAAGCACTTATTCCACCAAAAGTGATGTTTGGTCAATGGGTGTTATCTTTTATCAAATGCTCTATGGAAAAACCCCCCATAAGGCGACAAGTCTTGAGGAATTAATTTCAAAAGTCAATAAAAAAGTCATTCGTTTTCCACAAAAATTATCAACCCCTCAACTCCAATAACTGTTAGAAGTCATGTTAAAGTATGCCCCATAAGAAAGAATCTCATGGAAAGAAATATTTAGTCTCGATTTATTTGCTCGAAAATAAAAATAATCAAACGATATAACAAGATCAATGAGTTTAGCTCAGAAATCATCAAAGGATAAGCTAGACATGTCAACTAAAATGAATGAAATTTATTTCGAAGATAAAAAAGTTATTCAGCAAATATAGCTAGTTACCAATAATTAGTAAAAGTAGATTTCAGTTGTACACTCTCGTGATGCAAATGAGACTAAAGAGCAAGACATTTATAAATCAATAGCACAAAAATATTAATAAACGGAAAGCAAAAAAGATACCATAAGAAAAATTAAGAACTGGTTTTTGTTTAAAAGAAATAAAGCAGTATTCTTGAACCATTTATCTTTAAAAATTCATAATTGCTTTGCTATGGATAAACTAAATATTCCTTTGCACAAGGCTGAGATATTTATCTTGGTTTTATCCAAATGGCAATGCATGATTACTTACAAGAGTTATATTAGACTTAAAGAAGGAAAAATTAACAGCAAAGCATTTACTGAAGAGCAATATAAGCTTTTTGTGAATAACAATATTCGAGACAAGATTATGGAAAAATTCAAGAATGATTTTACAGTTATGAAGATGTTTTTCGATTAATTAGTAAAAAAAGTAGAAAGCTATCTTTCTAAAATTTAAGGGGAAATTCCTGAACAGCTTAAAAGGATTAAAAAAATCTGTAATCAAAGTCTTTGTCCAAAAGAACTTTTCGCTCAGATCTATAACGAAACGATAGATGAGCTTTACGAAGTTTGTAGATAGGCAATTAAAAATGATCCAAAATGTCGTGAAGTAATACAGCTGACTTATCTCGTTAATGAAGCAACAAAGCTCAAAAAAGATGAGCTCTAAACTAACGAATTTTCAATGATATACGATATGGAAGAGAAACTAACGAACGAATAACTCTTGAATAGAATAGAAGGAAAGAGCCTTACGGATGATTGAAGATCAGTTCAACTCTTAATTATTTACTTTTAAACATCTCAATTATTTGCTATTATTATAATAATTTGTCCTAGTGAATATCTTTCCCGTGATGGGCATCGTCATTATATCAAAGAATTTTATTATTTCCTTGTGCTTTTGCTATTCTTCCTTTCGAACGAGATCTTTCTTACAGTCTATCATCTTCCTTTTTCTTTGCATCTAAATAGAGAGATAAATACTAAGGCGACGCATGGTTGTTTTCTTTATGATATTGTCATAGATTTTACCGTTTCCGAGAAGCCATTACGTAAAAAATCCAAACACAACACCTGTGATTGCAAATCGACCCATTTGTTTTGTGGATCTTTTTTTAATTTCTTTTAATTTGCAATCATCCATTGAAAAGTTATAAAAGCTGCCTAGTTTCTGTCGATCTTCAGAAATCACCTATTTAATATTTGGTTTAGCGTCTTCCTTTTTATCACTCATAGTTCAAACTAAAGAGTTCTTAGTAATTGTTAAGTTTATAATTAAATGTGATGCCTATTATAGTGAGTGAGAATGGCAAAAAATTATTCAAATAAATGAGGTATAAATTTCTGAATGAAATATATTTATATCAGTTATCTCTTTAAGAAGCAGGAATCTACTAATCTTTATTTTAGAAGTAATCTTCGTTTCTCATCTTAATATTCATATATTTTTCATTTGGGTCAGGGTAGTATTCACGCCGGATTCTATATAGAGTATAAAATGTTCTTATAGATGATAGCCCAATTATTCCAAATAAGAAAGCAACTCCTACCGCTCCGAGTGAATAAAATCCTTTAGAAGTTAATGTTTCTTGCTGAGATTGGCAGACAAGTATTAATATTTCCAGTCCTATAAAGAATGCAAGTTAGAATACCTTTAATAGCTTGAAAGTGAGGGTTTGGCTGAAGGAAGTGAATAAAATCATGGATAAATGAACAAGATTCGTTATAATCAAAAGATAGCACTGAGATTGTGGTTCTGAATATAAAGCTGTTGCAATGATACAAATCCACCATATCTATCCGAATCTAAAAAGATTATAAATTTGTTAAGCATATGTTATACCGCTTTTGTCCTCCATCCAAACATCCCTTGGTAAAAATCTATAGAAAATTTATCCGTATTTGTTTGTATATTGTATACTTGACGTTTCCTCCATTTCAGCTCTTTTTTTTTGCAAATAATAGAAACTGGCTAAAGGATAGATAGTAGCAAAAATAAATGCCACAACAGCGCCAGCAGCATTAATCCCTCCAAAAGATTATTGATTGGTACTATTCATAAAGGCAGTGAATTGCAGAGTACAGGCTAGCACTAGAGTCAAATACTGATAAAAGATTAGAGAATTAAATACAAAGAAATGTCTCTTCACAAATGTTATTCTGAGGTGCCTCCATATCACATTATCTTTAAAGTTTCGAGAAAAATTGCATTTTCCTAAAACATAATGGGCGATTATGCTAAAAATTCCTACAATAAGGAATGCAATTGCGATATTGTAAATGTTTCTTAGGAAAGATACATCAGTATAATATTGCTTGTAGAATGATGGTGTATCGTAATATAATTCAAGAGGTAAACCTTTTTACCAAGAGGTTGGATTTACTGCAATATTTTGATTCTGGGTTTCTCTAAATCCTATTAAAGCATATCTAAGGATATTTGGTGCGGCTAGAGCAGCAACAAAGATATGCAGCCATATCTTTTGTAGATTATGCATAAAATGAGTGCAAATTGTTTGACACCCAAAGAAAAAGGAAGCGAATCCGATGTAAATCACGATACGAGAAATGACTTAGAAGAAAATTTGAAGCCCATTGTAAGTTTCATTATATTATGGAGGTGTATATCTAGCCAGAGAAATAAAAGTTGAGTTATTGTCGATGATTTTTGTGGAAGAATAAGGGCTAATTTATTGAAGCTATCTAATAAAAAAAGCATCTTTGTTAATTGTATTTTTGGTATCCGTTTTTACTAATTAAGGATGCTAGCATATCAATGTTAAATTTCCTCCAACAGATTCAAACGGAGGTCGACTTTTTAAAATATATGTCACAGAGTTATTCCAAATATTATCATATGATACCTTTTTATTATCTAACATAAGAGTAAATATTTCTTTAAACAGAGTAGCATTGTTATTGACATAAATCCTATTGAACTATACATGAATATTCAAAAACTCATCATAGTTATAGTCTATTTTATATTCGAAAGGATATTTTTTGCATTCGGAGCAACCAACAGGGTGAACCCGAAAATCAGCAACACCAAATTTTCTTGTTTCTCCCGGAGCTGTAACAACTTAGAAAGAAACTGATAAAGAGTTATTTGAATCAACAAAAGTAATCTCCTAAAAAGTAATGTAGTCTGTTTCCTTTGAATTATAACAGACATCATTGCCGAAATTGGAATAATTCTTTGATAGAAGAAGGAGATCGTTTAAATATACCTGCAAAATGTCTGTAGGCTTCCATTTATCTATCTTTATTAAATAAAATTGGACTATTTTAGTATGATGAGATTGATTTATCGTCAATTGAGAGGTCAGTAAATTTTATGAGACAGCAAAGTTAACTTATGAACGGTTAGATTTTGAAGGTATGTTAAGTTTACAGGTATTAGTATCATTTGAAGTTATATTGGGCTTTATTTGATTTTTCCAAGCTATATTTGAAGATTTTTCACTCTCATCAATAGTGAGTGTATTACCAATATTAGTTTTTTTAAGGCATTTATTTTCAAATAAAAAGTAAGCAAGTGTACACTATATACATGTAGATACTTATGAGCTCTTCTCAATTGATATGGTACAAGTTCTACAATTTTAAGGGCATTCAATACACGTATTATTTTTCGTTAACTTATTAGTAAAGATTCCATAGCCTACTGGACATTTTTAACACTTCAAGTTTTCTAATTGAAAAAGTCCTTCACATTTGAGACATCCCTCAGGACTACAGTCTAAGCAACTTTCATCACAAACTTGAAAGGCTAATCGAAGATTTCTTATTCCCCAATTCGTTGCATTAGATGCTATTGTTAGATTTGAATTCAGAGTTTTATTATGAGGATAGAATTTAGTAGCTGGGTAAGTAGTGAATGCTTCAAGCTGTGAATTCGTACAGACATCAGAAACACCTTGAGTACTAAGATAATTTGCTTAAAGAATGATATTGTCTAAGATGATAACAAATAAATTGTTTTGAACCGCTGCAGTCTGGTCTATAATAAAGACATTAAAGGTGATTGAGACAAAGTAGTGGGGCTTGAGGATTGCAAATATTCTTGTGATTGAGTCTCCCTGCATAGCAGGTCCAACCAAACTGTAAGTTCCACACTGATATGTGGCTGGTTTCCCAGAAACTGTAAATAGACTGCCTGGAAATTGCATGCTATCAACATCATAAGTGCTGGAATAATCTACATAATATCTTTATTACCACTAATGTTAGAAAAGGTACAGTCAGTCTTATTAAGCTGACTTTCAAGGTTATTATAAAAACATATCTATTGCCCTGGAATACACTGCTGATATTAAATCTGGCATTTTTCACAAATTTCTTGACCATTACTATTCTTTACTAATTTAAATCCTATTGAGCATTAACTACACCTTCGATCTGATCCGACAATAAAGAAAGAATTGCATCCGATACATTGAGTCGGTTAATTACTGAAAGAACAGTTTGAACAAGAAGGATTACATAAGCCTGTCAATAAAAGCCATGTTGCAATTCCCCAAGAACCTTGCCCTTTGAAATTGATACTAATTGTAAGGGTAGTTGCTTTTCTATCTCCTATTTAAAATAAAACTGCAAATCTTTGATCCACCAAATCGTTTGAACATAATTTCTCTAGATAACTTTATAAATACATTTAGCAGCAAAGGAATTATACTTAATTTGTTGAGAAGCTAATGTATTACTATTTTGATCAAAAATAACTATATTCATTTGACTTGAGTTATCCCAGTTCATTTGAATCATTTGGAATCTAATGATTATGTATTGATGAAAAGAAACTGTCCTGATATAAGTCACATCGTTTCCTTCAATGAAGGGCCCTAAAATCCTTAAAGGAGCATTTAAATTTGAAGGATTCGGGTTACAATCAGTTTGAGTAATGTTTCCCCATGACTAAGCAGTGTAAATAAATGCTTTTCCTGATAGCAGCTAATTGCTGGATGACTCAAGCTAAATAATTTTTGAGTTACTGTATAACCATTTTATAGGTCACATGTTCCATCTTGATTTTTGACAAAGAAAGGACTAAAACATTATTAGCATTGATTGTTTAATGTTTGGCAGGATTGACAATTTGCATAGCAAGCTTGAGGGCTTGCTTGTGTTTGTGTCGTGTTGATATTGGAAGGATAGATCGCTGTTATTATTCCTTGCATTGTTGCTAAGGTTAGTATGAATGACAATAGAAGAACGCTCTTCATTTTCTATATTCAAACTGGTTATTTAAGTTTGCTCTCAATTATATAATCATCAGGTTAAATTACTGCTATTCAATCAAAACAAATCAGCGAGTAAAATTGAATATTCTCGAAAAATAATAAAATATATCATTAACCGTGAACGAAAGGACGGACTATATATAAGCATACAAATATTTCGATGATTAGTCCAATACTAAGAAGTAAAATTAACTTATTATCTTCCTTTGACCGGCTTTTTATTAAGTGAAGTAAATTGCCTGAAAGATTAATACTTCGAAGGACATTACCCATCTTTTCTCTCGCTGTTTATAATCTATCTGACTGACTCTTTAATCCTGAAAGAGCGATACCAGCCATCTATCTTGTTTAACGGGCAGCTCCTGAAGCCATTATCAAACGAGATTCCTCATCAATATTGTCGTGCTAGCCTCCTTGTGTTAGTTACCACCTTTATCTTTAGGTGAGTTTTGCCTCTCCTTTTTTTTGTTCTTCTTTAGCCTTGTTCTCAAGTTATTTAAAATATTGCTTCAAAGATTCGATTTCTCGGACAACGCTTTCCATATTGACTCCTTAATATACTTAAAATTACCCTCGTTTTGTAGAGTTTCGCAGTTCTACTTTAGCATCTCTAATTCTTTTGAGTGCGTTCTTACAATTTATTTTAGCTCTTCAATAGCAGTTAGAAACGTGGATCTCAAACGTCCAACATTTATCTTATTAGAGTTTATTTCTGTGAGCATTCTATGTGCCTTATCAAATTTCGAATCATATTTTTGCCTCTCAAGCATAATCTCCATTATCTTGTCCTTGATTCCTGATTTTGTATTCATCGATAAGCGAATAACAAATTTTTATAAAGCATCAGAATATTGTACCTTAATGTTCTTTTCAATATTGACATAATGTAGGATTTCTATTGGCAAAAATTAATTTTATATATTTGAATGACATCCTAAATTCAAAAAATAGCTGATATAGAGAAAGAGTAAGTAAAGAGCAATGGAAGATGGACCAAAGAAGAACATGAGAAGTTTATGCTTGGTAGAGATGTGTTTATCTAGGATTACAGCTGTATGGCAAGAACTGGAAGAAAATATAGGCCCTTGTAGAAACAAGAAATGGTGCTCAAATTAGATCCCATGCACAAAAATTCTTCATAAAAACAAAGAAGGAGCCATAAAGCATCGAACCCAACGAATAATAGCAATCACAAGCCGAACAAGCTTCACCAATCACACAAAACTCAATAACCCAGGATAACTAAAATTACTCTTACTTCATGTCTAAAATGTACATTCATCATCTATTTAGAGTAGGAAAGTATACAAATGAGTCGGAGTTCGATTTCTGGTCCCATATGATTGATCACAAAACAAGTCAAATCTAAATATTAGATACTAAACCAGTTAGGAAAAGCTCATTCCTTTCCCTTAGCTACTAATCTTACAACTAAGATCGCATGATCCCTTGCAAAAGGATAAAATCTTAATGAAGACTTATTGATTATTTTTTTCTATTTTTATGAAGAAATCATTAGTATCATTCACCATGGAGTAATGCTTAGAAGTAAATGGGTAAGCTGAGCTATATCCTCAGAATTTGTGCTATTACAATAGAAAAAGTGGCCTTTCTCAATTAATTATCTCAGTTATCCTCCACTTCCATCGTCATCCCCTGAGCTGAGCTTGATTAAATCATCAGATAATTTTGATCCAGGCACAACTATGATTGGGATTTCGTTGGTTACACAAAGACGGATTTAGTCTACAACATCAAAAATAGAATCCGCAACAAGTATACTAACTATCTTACATCTTGCCACTCCTTCTGCACGTTTTTTACCTTCTGCTATTTTTATGCAAATATCGAGCTTGAACTAAACCTAGCCTCCCCACTTCAAATCCTTATCTGGATTATCTATATTACTCTAATCTTACTGACTAGGAAGAGATGAGTATGTCCATTGGCAAGCTCTGTTCCATCAACCGAAGATGGGTTAATTTTCGGAAATTTGATTTCCCCTTATGGTGCGACTCCAACAAGTTTTACTCCTCTTCTCAAAGTAAACTTTTCAAGACCTGAAGCAAGTCCATTATCTACTATCACAGCATCTGTATTAAAAGCTGCTCTTGCAATACCAGCATAAAATTTCCCTCTACCCTTTTACATAGCTCCAATCAAGTTAATAACTGGAGTCATCTATACATACTTAAATTTTTATAGCATTTCTCTGACTGGAAGATTTTTTTTGTAGATATTGCTGACTTTGATAAGTTTGGCTAGCTTTCCTCCAGGGAATAGAAAATCGTAAGGCTTCCAAATTTCTTCTTTTGATAAAGTTTTATTAACACTTACTATAGAATTTTTTAATCTTTCATCTTAATCCCTTTATTTTTTCAAAGGACTGGAGCCCTCTTTACTTCTCTCTTATTTTTGTTATATTTTTTAGGGAGATGGGGAGTTATTCTCGATATTTTATTGACTTTAGGGCAGATTGTTTTCCTAATTACTCATTTTATGAAACTTAATTATTAATAAAATGTTTAAATGCTTATTTTATCATCAATAATCGAATTGACAAGAACTATATTGAGTAATATTCAGACTCATTATACTTAATTCATAAGTTGTACAAGAATCAATAAACAACTCGATGAATTAAGCCAAATAAATTAGTCAAAACTTTGAATCAAATACAATGTTTCAATCAATAATTTTGCAGTGTAATATTCAATCAATCAGCCTTATTCAAGAAAAAAGAGTGCTACAATATAATTATTGATGTTTTATTTAGAAATTTTTTGTTTGATTGCCAAATTAAGTCATTTAATGACAAATAAAAACAGTTCCTAACAATCATAAATAATATCTAAAAGAATACTTGACTGGTAAATACTATTTCTTCAGATCAATAGCGAATATTGAGAATGTTTATGTAGATAAAAGTAATATTTTACCAAGCTTTTATTTATATTTATTTGAACCACTTATTATTTGCCATATTTAAGGGAAAAATTTTTTCCTAAAATAAGCTTTATAGTGGCTTTTCGATTGCTTTCATTTTTTTCATGAACTAAAAGTTACTAGATTTTAAATACTAGATTTACTTACCTATTTGAGCATATCTATTGTTCTTTGACAGCTATTTAGAAAGATGGATTTAATGACTGTCTTATCCATTAATATTATCACATTTATTTCTTCAAAAAGAGATTTAGATCATCAAAAAGAATAATGTATTCTTTGCTAATCTCATACTAAGTATACATAAAAAATAGCTTTTGATGAATGTATACTCTTTTGGTCATTATTCTCACGTTGAAGAGCTTAGATAATACCACTAAATATGATAAACAAATTGTAGGAAATCAAGATACTAATCTATATATTAGGGGCCTTGTTTCACCTAACAAAAAAGACTACTTTTAAGCTGATAAAATCTAAATAAAAAGATTAGTTCAAAGAAAAACGGTTTATTCAAAACTTTAATTTATGATAGATGGCTTGATCAAGACTTGCAAAAATATTGTTTAAAAGCCTTATCCAAATTAAGATGATTTTTTTAAATTTATTGATGATTGTTTGACGGTTAAATACAGAAGTTCATAAAATCTATCATCCAAAGCCTTAGAGAAGATTAATTGACTAATATATGTTTTGATAAACAAAGATAGTAAAGTTATCTTGCTGCTAAGACTCTTAGTATTGGAGAAATTTGCTTTTCAAGATGAAAATATGATTTTTTCTTCAATAAATAAATGTTGTCATAAACTACAGAGGACCACCTCTATAGCCCTGTAGAAGGAATGAGAAAAAAATGATTTTTTAGTGAATTTAGGGGGCAGTTTCGATGTTTATGGATGTTAAAGAATAAATTTGAATAAAATAATGGCGTTTAATCTCAACTCGAATTGATTTTTGCAACTTATTTTATTTGAACACTCAATGAGATAGATTGTTCACGTCCAAGGAGGTCAATGCGGTAACCAAATCGGAGCCAAGTTCTGGTAGGTTATTTCTGATGAGCACGGAATCGACCCCACCGGTTCCTACCACGGAGACTCTGACCTTCAACTCGAGAGAATCAACGTTTACTACAATGAAGCCACTGGAGGAAGATTCGTTCCCAGAGCCGTCCTAATGGATCTCGAGCCTGGAACAATGGACTCTGTTAGAGCTGGACCCTTCGGTCAACTCTTCAGACCTGACAACTTCGTCTTCGGTCAAACCGGAGCTGGAAACAACTGGGCCAAGGGTCACTACACTGAGGGTGCTGAGCTCATTGACTCCGTCCTCGACGTTGCCAGAAAAGAGGCTGAAGGATGCGATTGCCTCCAAGGTTTCCAGATTACCCACTCACTCGGAGGTGGAACAGGATCTGGTATGGGAACTCTCCTTATCTCAAAGATCAGAGAGGAATACCCCGACAGAATTATGGAGACTTTCTCCGTTGTCCCCTCACCCAAGGTCTCTGACACTGTCGTTGAGCCCTACAACGCCACTCTCTCTGTCCATCAGTTGGTCGAAAACGCCGACGAGTGCATGGTCATTGACAACGAAGCCCTTTATGATATCTGCTTCAGAACCCTCAAGCTCACCACCCCCACTTATGGTGATCTTAACCATTTGGTCTCAGCTGCTATGTCAGGAGTTACCTGCTGCCTTAGATTCCCTGGTCAGCTCAACTCTGATCTCAGAAAGCTCGCTGTCAACCTCATTCCCTTCCCCAGATTACATTTCTTCATGATTGGATTTGCTCCCCTTACCTCAAGAGGATCTCAACAATACAGAGCTTTGACTGTCCCTGAGCTCACCCAACAGATGTTCGATGCCAAGAACATGATGTGCGCTGCTGATCCCAGACACGGAAGATATCTTACTGCTTCCGCCCTTTTCAGAGGAAGAATGTCAACCAAAGAAGTTGACGAACAAATGTTGAACGTTCAAAACAAGAACTCATCTTACTTCGTTGAGTGGATCCCCAACAACATCAAGTCATCCATTTGCGATATCCCACCCAAGGGATTGAAGATGGCTGTTACCTTCATTGGAAACTCAACTGCCATCCAAGAGATGTTCAAGCGGGTCGCTGAGCAATTCACTGCTATGTTCAGAAGAAAAGCTTTCCTCCATTGGTACACTGGTGAGGGTATGGACGAGATGGAATTCACAGAAGCTGAATCCAACATGAACGACCTCGTCTCTGAATATCAACAATACCAGGATGCTACTGCTGAGGAAGAAGGCGAATTCGAATAAGAAGAAGCTTGATTCACTTTATTCATTATAATTACCATTCACTATTAAGCCTATTCATCAAAAGACTTATAATATGTCTAATATAGATAGTATTTTGAATAGCTCTAGCTAATAATTTTTTATGCTGAATTACCAATTAAGTGTAATTTAACGAGGTCTATGGTCAAATCAAATGATGTAATAAATAGGAAAAGGATTAACTATAAGAATTTATAATATTTTCTTAAGAGCTTATAGAATGTACAATGATATCTCACAACAGTGGCAAAATTAAAATGAAGATCTGAAACAAATGAGTGAATAAATTTCTCAAATTTAGTTCGGACTTTAAAGACTTTAAAGATGCTTACCAACCGAATTTAAACTGCTTTGTTTTATGACACAAACACAACATCACGTTAACAAACTCTACAAAAATCCATAACAGTTCCCTTATAATAGAAATGCTGGTTTTATGACTTTTGATTCGTCTAGAGCTATCCTTGGTGCTGAAGATGAAAAAGAAAAGATAGAAAACTACATAAATGCAAATTTTATCGATATTTAAGGTAAAAAAGTTATTGCAACTCAAGGTCCCCTTTCAAATTGCCTCAATAATTTTTGGAGGATGGTTTAACAGTATAATGTAAAAAATATATTTATGCTTTGTAATCTTATTTAGAAAAATAAGATCAAGTGTGATAGATACTTTCCTCAGAAAGATCCTCATAACAGTAAGCTAACTGAACAGGAGTTTTAAATTACTTTACTCGAAGAAGAGGAAATTTATAACAAGAAGACTTTGAAACTAAAAAAGTTAGAATTGAAAAATACTAAGACTGGACAGATAAAATTGATCAACCACTATCATATGACTGATTGGCCTGATGGAGATGCCCCTACAAAAAAGAGTAAAAAATCCTTAAACTATCTGATTGATACTTTTTTGAGCTCGATCTCTGAGGGCTCTGTGCCGTTGGTCCATTGCAGTGCTGGAGTTGGACGTACTGGCACTTTTATAGCCCTTTGCATCATCCGACTTCTTATTAATAACAACCAAAACATATCTATTTTCAATGAGGTCCGCAAATTACGAGAACAAAGATGGGGAATGGTCCATACTCTATCACAATATGAGTACCTTTATGATTTTGCTGAAAAATAAATTGATCGACTTCATAATGGAATCGGTAGTCTAAGTTCAGCAAGTTCATAGGAATATCTTACTTAAGATAAACCTTGAACTTACCTTTGATTTCTGTCAGATTATTTGAACAAATAATAATTTGTAAGATTATGTATCCCAGTCTCAACCAAGTTAATACGAGTCAAATGAGTTTTAAGAAGTCAGTCCCTCCTTCCGAAATGTAGTCAAAAAATAACTAAGAATGACAAATGCGATACTCGATCTCACGAAAAATTTCTCTATCGCAAGCTTCAAGCCACATCTTAATTACCACGAATGTTTTCTAACTCTGATTGTTAGTCCAAAACAAAGCCTTCCTTTAAAATTGTAAAGTTTCTTCTATTAAGAGTTTTCCTTCGTAACTACCCCAAATAAAAACCCATTATTTACATCACCAAATGGGTGCAACA
>Ga0247836_1005944_pt1 | contig 13913 bp, 10 predicted proteins | sample LaCruzMarch2015__4_FD_187116 | JGI IMG/M metagenome (GOLD analysis project Ga0247836, IMG submission 187116) | Freshwater microbial communities from meromictic Lake La Cruz, Castile-La Mancha, Spain - LaCruzMarch2015_14m | ecosystem: Environmental > Aquatic > Freshwater > Lake | place: Spain...
GTCGGGAATGTGTTTGGGCTGATGGTCTGCATGGCCGGCCTGGCCGCGCTCTGCTCTGCGGCCGGCAGTCACCGCAGCCATGCGATCGGGATGCTGGCGGGCTTCTACGTGATGTCGCTGCTGGCGAAGCTCGTGGGTCGGTTCAGCGAGCGGCTGGAGTGGGTGGGCTGGCTCTCGGTCTTCAGCGCCTACGAGCCGCAGCGACTGGTGAGCGGGCAGCCCGACGCCTGGTGGCTCCTGGCCCGCTACGACGGAGTGCTCTTGGGAATCGGCTTGGCCGCCTACGTGGCCGGTGGGATCGTGTTCTCCCGGCGTGACCTGCCGGCACCGCTCTAGCCGCTCCCTCGGCGTTGCCGCATACTACCGACTCCCGGAGACGCCTTACTCATGCCATCCATCCGCCGTTTTGGGATTCTTCTCTGGCTCCTGCTGGCGGCGCTTCCGATCGCGGCGGGAGACGAACCGGCGGCGGCAACCGCAGAAACGCCGGCCCCTTCGTCGGCCCCCCCCGAGACTCCCGATGCCCCGGGCCAAGATGCCTTGAACGAGGCGATCGACGCCAAGCTCGCGGTCGATGAACTCGACGACTATGCCCGGGTGCTCGACCTCTGCCGGAAGGCCCTCGACCAGGGGCTCGACGTGGAGTCGCGAAAGTTTGCCGAAGATCTCTACACGGGCACCCTGATCGACCGAGCCGGCATGCTCACGGAGGTGATCTTCCGGCCGGGCCGGCCCGACCAGCAGTGGCAGCGAATCAGGGCGTTCGCGATGCGGGATCTGGAGGAGGTGGTGGGCCGTGACCCGAAGATCGGCGGCGCGCACCTGATGATCGCCCGGCTCCAGGCCCTGCCCGGTGGCGACAGGGGGAAGGCGGCCCAGGCGGCCGCCAAGGCGCTCGGCCTGCTCGGAGACGACCGGCTGCAGCGGGCTCAGGCCACGCTCGTGCTCGCGGAGTTGGCCGACGACGCCCGGGAGAAGGCCGCCTTCTTTGACGCCGCGGTCGAGCTTGCGCCCCGCGACTCGGAAGTGCGACGGGCCCGCGGCCTGTTCCGGCTCACGGCCGATGAGTATGAACCCGCCCGCGAGGATTTGGCCGTGGCCGCGGAGGAGGATCCGCAGGATGCCGCCGTGCAGGAGGCGCTCGGCCTGGCTTGCCTGATGGCCGAGAAGCTCGATGACGCCAAGGCGGCCTTCGGTCGGGCGATCGAACTCGCGCCCGATGTCGTCGGCCCGCTCCTGCAGCGAGCCCGGATCTGGGCGATCGAGGGCGACCGTGATCAGGCTCTCGAGGACATCGACCGCGCGATCGACATCGACCCGGAGAACACGGCGGCGCTGCTGCTGCGGGCTCGGATTCACCAGCAGGCTGGCGACACCGACGCGGCCATGGCCGACATCCAGACGATCCTCGACGACAAGCCCGACACGCCGGCCGCCATCGAGCTCCGCGGCCTGATCGCGGCCGAGTTGGAGGACTACGCCGCTGCGATCCGTGACTTCCGCAAACTGGCCGCCCGCGACCCCGACGACGCGGCCGTGATCGGGCAGCTGGGGATGCTCTACCTGGCCGCCAAGCAGCCGCGGGAGGCGATCCGGCGGTTTAGCCGAGCACTCGAGATCGACGCCGACAACTTTCCCTGCCGTCGGGGCCGCAGCGACGCGGCGATTTCGATCGGCGACCATCCTGCCGCCCTGGCCGATCTGGAGAAGGCCCACGCGCTCAAACTCGACGACTCGGGCGTGCTCAACAACCTCGCCTGGCTGCTGGCCACCTCTCCCGACGACGACCTGCGCGACGGCAAGCGGGCGATCGAGCTGGCAACCAAGGCCTGCGAGGAGACGAAGTGGGAGGAGGCCCACATTATCAGCACGCTCGCCGCGGCCTACGCCGAGTCTGGCGACTTCGACAGCGCCCGAAAATACAGCCAGCGGGCGGTCGACGAAGGGGTCCAAGCCGACGAAGTCAAGGAGCAGCTCGAGGCGGAGCTGGCGAGCTACGACGCAGGCAAGCCCTGGCGGGAACGACAGACGATGGCGGAGGCTGAAGCAGCCGCCACTGCCGGCAGCGACCCGGAGGCACCGGCCGACCCGCAGCCCGCCGCCAACAAGCCCAAGCCGGCCGGCAGAAAGCCCGCACCGGACCAGCCGGCTCGCCGTCCGTTCGACGACGATTGAGTCTGGGCGGGTTCGCGAGCCCCGGGATGATCAGTCCTCGGCCGCGATCGCATTCCAGAACGTGAGCCTGGCCGCGAGGCATTCGCGGGCGGCGGCCGAGGCCTCCCGCCACTTCGCTATATCGTCGCCGCAGAGGCGGGCCACGATCCGCCGGCAGACCGGGGCATGGTGCTCATCGTCGTGGTCGATGTGTCGCTCGAGGTAAAAGCGAAACCGATTCCAAGCGACGGGATCCTCGTGGGCAAGCCGAACGACCAGGCCGCGAAACATGTCGGGGATCACATCTTCCCGACCGTAGGTGAAGGCGGCGGCGATGGCGGGCGTGGAGCCCGACTCGATCACGGCGAACGACCGCCGCACGAAGGCCGCGGCCGCCGGCGGGCAGCCGCAAGCGTCGAGGGCCGCATCGAGGCCCGTGCCTTTGCGGAGCAAGTCGAGCAGCCGCTCGACAGGCCGCGTGTCGGCTCCGGCCTGCCGCATGGCGTCGAGGTAGAGCTCGAAGTGGGAGGCCGAGCCCCCTTCGGGCAGCTGGTCCGACTCCTCGTCGAGCACGATCTCGTTGACGAGCCGGCGGGCCTCGGGGTCTGGCGTGGGCAACCAGGGGATGGTGGTGCAGGTGAGCCGCTGCTGCAGTGCCTTGAGCAGGCTCTGGAAATCCCAGACCGCGAACACGTGGCTTTCCATGAACCGCCGCAGGCGGTCGGGCCCGTCAATCAGCCCATAGAGCGGATGGGAAACGAGCCGCTCGCGGAGGTCACCGAGATCGATTCCGGCGGGGGGGGCCGGATCGGGTTGTGCTGAACGCGGCCGGGCAGAAGAGGTGGGCATGGCTGGAAGACTCACCAAGGGGGCATACCTCTTGGTTATAGCCCCCCCGTCCACGCTGGCCAGCCAAGCCCGCTCACTGGTAATCCGCTTCCTTGAGGACGTACGGCCCGGCCTGCCAGGTGCCCTTCGAGACGGTCGAGGCCGCGTTTCCGTCGGCGGAGAGCAGCTGGGCGTAGACGCGGGCTGCGACCGTGTCTTTGACAAACGCCGTATGACCATCGCAGAAGGCCGTGACCACGCCGCCGGGGTGGTTCGACGACGGCATGCTGAAGAAGCCCGGCAGGGCGTTGTTGGTGATGTTGTTGACGATCTTGACCGTGCCCGGTGACCCGGCGATCCCGATACCAGGCACCGGCGTGGCCGCGCATTTTGTGTAACTCGGGATATTTGCGAAACTAAGAATGTTGACTGGCATGCTGCGCCGATCCCACCACGTCTGATGGAGTGGGGCGTTGCCCTTCGTGTTGCCGGGGCCGCACCGCTCGGTGAGCAGTATCGTCGTGGGAGTGCCATCGGCATTCGCGACGTCGTCCAAGCTCATCCACCCGGTTGCCTGCGTGGTGTCTCCCATCACGCCGTCCCACTTATTTGCGTTGTTACCGCTGCCGCAGTTGCCTGCATATGAAAGCGTCGGCTGCGTGAGGGCGTCGGGTGGGCTCGACGGGCAGACAAAAAAGGCGATGTATGGGGCTTCGACAGCGGTGCCTTGCGCGGTGATCCAGTTTTTGTGAACGTCAGTTCGTTCCATGAACGGCAGCAGCACGACGGGCCAGGAGACGGTTTGGTTAAAGGTGGCACTTGAGCCGCTCCCAGTGGTATCCGCCGGCCGGGGGCTCCGGTTTCGCCAGCCCGGAATAAAGCCCGACTGCTCGTCGGAGCGGATCGCCGCGAGCGCCAGCTGAAACAAACTGTTGTTGCACGCCGTACGCCGGCCAGCCTCCCGAGCATTCTGCACCGCCGGGAGGAGCAGCGCCATCAGCATCCCGATGATCGTCATCACGACCAGGAGTTCCACGAGGGTGAAGGCGCGCGGTCCGTGTGGCTGGCGGGTCATGGTTTCAATCGCTCCTGTCTGGCGGGGGTCTTGCTTAGTCTGTCAGAACGCATGGGCCACGCGCACTTCGCGGGGCTGGTTGTTGGATGGGTCAAGGCAGCGAATTCGAATCTCGATGCCCCGCAGCGGTGGGCCGGCAGCCGCAACGCCTTCGACAGTGTCAAAGGAACGATCCACCAGGCCGCCGGCTTCGATGAGTTTCACGTCGAAGCCGAGGACGCCTCGGAGGACGACGTCTTCGCCCTCACGAACTCCGGGGAGTTTACGAGTGGCTGCCGTAGTGATTGTTAGAAATCGATTGCCGGCCTTTGACAGATCGCCCAAGCTCAAGGCTTGCCCTCCAGCCCACGAGAGGTCGCTGTTGCCCCTGGGGGCGAACACATTTTTGACGAATGTGCCGGCATCCGGCGTTGCAGCCACGAGCAACTGGCGACGGTACAGATTATAGAGCTGTTGGCCCTGGAACACCTTGCCTGGATCGAGCTCGCAAAACCACGCCACTTCCGCCGTCGGCGACTCGAAGCCTTTTGTATTGTCCAGTTGGCCTGAGAATGGCGCGCCGGGGCTGGAGGTGGTAAGTGCCAGGAGATCTCCTGCAGGTGCGGAGCCATTGACGATCTGGAGGTAGCCGGCGTTGGCTTCGCTGCGAACGGTTGGCCGTGCCGGGCAGGTCAGCCCGACGAGATCCTGTCGCATCCGCCATGCCACGCCTCTCGCGTGCCCGTTAAACTCGACTCGTGTTTGAGCCTGTGTGACGCTTCGGCCAAAAACTGAAAACAGCGACGCAACAGAGGCCATCACGACCAAGCCAAGCCCGGACGCGACTAACAGTTCGACGAGGCTGAAGCCTGTTCGGCCCACGCGAACCGCGTTAGCGTGGAACCGGGGGTGTGATGAAACTGTTCTTGTCATGATCAGGTCGCGTACAAGTAACTCATTGAGTTCAGTTGAGAAATCGCTGTAAGGAAATTGTCTGCTGGACGTCGTTGTTTCGTCCCTTCTCGTAGAGAACTGGGATGGACCGGTCCACGATCGCGAACAGCCGGTGGCAGGTGGGCGGCCCGGCATCCGGGGCGGAATCCTTGACCTCGACTGTGATCCAGATCGCAAACACATTTGACCGGACCGTCGCAACTGAGGCCAGCCGGTTGGCGAGAGCACGGTTCACGTGCCTTACGTCCTGAGTGCCTTGGGCGACATTCAGGAGCAGGTCTCCCAATGATTGGTAGGGCGCACCTGGCCGCCCGGGTGGGCCGCCGGCACACACGAGTTGCCAGACCGGAGCACTACACGTGTTGACGTTGACTCTCCCAGGTTCGCGGTAGGGGTCGGCCGTCGTCGTCGCGTTGAATCGTGAGGGCACCATGACCGCGTCCAAAATCCGCGGTTCTGAGCTCACAAGTGAATGCAGCGGCGACGGAGCCGGGATCGGCGGTAACGGAGGGATCGAGGCGAGAAGTGCCTCGATTTCATCTTTGGTGCCCCGGGGAACGCAGAGGAGATCTCCGGTGCTGATGAAGCCGCCCACTCCGTTCCACGTCCATTGCCCGGTTGCCCCCCGGAGCGTCCCCGGGCCAACACCGGTCACGGTGAGCCCACCAAGCGTCATCGCCTGCGGGGCAGTCGATGGATCCCGGTGTTCCGCGACGTTGGCCACCCACTGAGCGGTGGCCTGGTTGGCCCCGGCGACACCCTTGATGGCGTCAAACAGTGCTAGCGCGAATGCAGGTTTGTCGCCGCCAGCAGTGAGGTCGAATCGGAGTGTCGGATTGTTGGAGGCTTGCGCGGCGGTTCCAATCCTTGTGGCGACATCCCAACTGTCGGTTGTCACCAGCCAACGGGCTGTTCTGTCGAGGTCTTTGAGAAACGACGCCAGCCGCGGGGGCAGCGTGGACCAATCGGTATCGAAGGGCCGTAGGACGCGTTCGAGTTCCCCGAACGTGAACGGGTTTGGGGGAGCGGGCGTCGCCTTAGGAAGCGACGCGGGGCGCGAAAAGTTCCGATCGAGACGCAGGCCATACGCCGAGCTACCGCGGCCCGCAATCTCACGCGTGGGGTGGAGGCCCGGCGGGTTTCGCAGTCCGCCGCCGCCGCCAACAGCCGGCCCACCGTCGCGCAATGTCGCCCAGCCGCCATTCGCGAACGGCGGAAGCAACGAGCCGTCGATGTCGGCGGGACCGACCGGATTCGTACCGTCGAGAGGGTCGCCACTGCCTCCCCCGTGAGTATTCGCGTTGATTCGCGAGTCGAGGTCGAGCACCAGGTAGGAAACCCTGAACGACAGCGTGCCACCGCTCGAGGACGCCATTTTGGGGAAGAGGTTGTCGAGCCACACGCCGTCCAAGACCCCGTCGGCGTCGTTGTCTACCCCGGGAGCCCTGCCGGGAGCAGCGTACGCCGGTCGCGTGACAGTTCCCATGGCGGTCTCGGTCAGGAAAAGGTCGGATTCAAACGAGTCGTGTCGTTCTCCGAGAAATGGCCGCCGCTCCCGATCAGCGCCGTACATGTCGCCGAGCAGGCTCTCGCCAGGAATCACATCCACGCCATCGTTCGGCAGATCCTCCTGGCAGCCGCGCACGAGCATCAGCAGCGCCTCGTCGAGCACCGCTCGCGGCACGGTGGGCGACGCCTGGACGTCCGACGTGGCCGCCATGAAGGCCCGGGCCGTCGTGCGGGCCCGCGTCGCCAGGACGAGGAACGTGGTGCCCATCAGCAGGAACAGGGTCAGCAAGCTGAGCACCATCAGCAGCAGCATGCCACGCCGGATTTGCGGATGTTGGAGATTCATGGCTGAGCCTGGAAGTGAAAGGGCATCATGGTTCGAGAGTTAGCACTTGGTCATCAAGCCGGACGAGGCCCGCGAAGCCAAACACCTGCAGCGCGTTTCCGGTCGCGGCCGCGGTGGCTGCCTGAGGATCCGTGAATGAGACATAGGACCCAGCAATCTCCTGGGCTTGGGTGTTGGGAACGAAGGTCGCCCATGAACTGCCCACGTGGAGCCAGGTGACCACGCCGTCCTTCGTGGCAAGCACCCACGAACAGCCTCGTAAGAACCGGCGGCGAGCCAACTCCAGGCCGGAGGGCGTGGTGACCGCGGAATCCGGTGCGCGGGCCAAGACCTCGGTCACCCGGAACACCCCGCTTGCGGGGGCGCCTCCGACCGCCTCCATTTTGATTTCGCGACAGTCGGGATCAGCCTTCGTGAAGACGGCGATGGCGAGGCGGGCAGGCATCCCAGGCTGAATACCCGACGGTGGCACGTAAAACGGCGACAGCGTCGCTCCATAGGAAGCCGTGGCGTAGGCCGCCTCATCAATCGGCCCGCGGAGGCTGGAGTCGCGCTTAAATGGGGTGGCGTTGAACGGGGCCGCGGGAAACATGTCGCCGATCACGAACGTCTTGATTCCCGCAGTAAACAAGCTGCTCTTGAGCACGCCGCGGCCGACCAAATCGGCACTCGCGTTGGCCGCCAGCGCGGCCGCTCGATCGACCGTCGCGGCCTCCCCGAGTAGCGTCGCGGCGGCTGGCAGGATCGCGGCCACGCTCGCCAACCCGACGACCAGAATGCCGCAGGCGATAAGAACCTCCAGCAAGGTCATGCCCACGGCTGCCGGTGACGGCCTGTGATCGAACTGGTTCGTCATGGCTTATTTCCCTACCGCTACGCCCCGCCGGGCATTCTCGCGATTGATTGTTAGGCTGGAGCCCGGAACGTTGGAGGACACGTTGATCCGCCCGGTCTGAGGGCTGATCGCGACCCAGGCAGACTTGTCGTTCGTGAGCATCTCATTCGCAGCGATATCAGGCCGCGTTGCGAACAAGAAGTAGATGAGTCCCGTGGGCACCGTCGGGTCCAAGCCGGCCACGGGGGGGCCGCCACAGTGTGGAATGATCTCAGCCACGCGGCCTGTCTGGTCGAACACGACGGCTAGCCGCCCCTTGTTGTCAAAAGTGCCCAGTCCATGCGTGGCAGTCGGAAGCTCCCCGAGGCCACTGTTCTTCAAGTCGACGCCGACTTGTGACGGCAACCGCAAGGGCTTCGGCCCCGTGACGGGATAGCGAACGACGACGGCCTCGGGGTTCGCGGAGGGCGGAATGACGATGGTGTTATCAGGTGTCTGCCCGGCGGAGTCGCGCCGTGCCGGCACGCCATTTCGCAGCGCAAGCCAAGGAGAAGCGTTGGACGTTCCGCCTCCAGAACGCGATTGGAAACGCATCCGATACCCGTTGGCCTTGAGATCGTCGCTGAGTGACAGGGCGCCGGCGGGGCAGGCCACAACTACCGGGGGCATGCCGATGCCCTCGTGCAGGGTCACCCCGAGGGCGGCGTTGGAGGGATCGACCTCGATGATCACGGCGGCGCCTTCCGGCCGCCCCAGAGCCCGGCTCTGGGCGGCCAGTAGCATCGAGGCGAACTCCTGGGCCATCCGTCGCGGAGTGACATTGGGTCGGCCCCCCGCCAAGACGAGGCCAAGCAGGGCGGCCATCAGGCCAGCCACCACCAACAGTTCGACGATCGTAAACCCGTGGCGATGACGGCTCATTTTCTTGTCTTTGCGCCGACGTTCGTGAGGTTGTCTTCCCGAAAGTCGGGCTCGGCGGCGAGGCCTCCAAGGGTGTCGATTGGCGAGGTCTGCGGGTTGCCGCAGTTGGCTGCCATGCCCAAATACGATCCGGCGCTGATCTTCGTCGACCCCAGCTTGTCAGGGCCGCCGGAGAAGATCAGTGGCCGCATGGTTCCGCCCGCAGCCGGCACCGCCGTACCGCCGTCGAACGGCGGGGTGGTCGAGAAATACTTCACTCCGAGTGGCGACTCGAATCCGCCCGGCCAGAGTACGTAGTGAATAGGCTCGCCCCACGCGTCCAGGAACTCCGGCGCCCCGTCGCCATCCTTGTCGCCCTTGGGCGAGAGATCCAAGGTGCCGCAAGCGAGGCAGTCGGCCAGCCCCCCCTGCATCACGATCATGAACAGGCACTCAGCACTCGAGAACTGATCGGTCGGCTTCACGATGTCGAGCGTAGCGACGTAGCGCCGATGGCGGGCGGAGCCGAACTTTGACGGATTGGCCTTCATGTGCCTGACCTCTTCCCAACTGTCCGGCATGTCGGCTGTGACGAGTTGCCGCAGTACGGCGCCTCGTTCGCCGGGAAGTCCTGCAGCGGCAGCATTGGATTCGCAGGCCACGAAGTGCCGCTGCACGATGGCATCAATTGCGTTGATCGTGGCCTGCGTCTTCTGCTTGGAGCCGCTGGAGCGGGCGGCGGATACCGCGGCCCCCATCAACGCCATCAGCACCAGAATGATGGTGATCGCGACGAGCAGTTCGACGAGTGAGAAGCCTTGGCGACGCATGGCACACCTTGCGGCAGGTAATCGTTTACGACAGGTCGTTGATCAGTTTGATGAGCGGCATGAACAGGGCCACGACGATGAAGCCCACGGCACCGCCGAGGAAGATGATCAGCAAGGGTTCCATCAGGCTGGTGAGGCTTTCGGTGAGTACCGCAACTTCCTCGTCGTAGTTGTCGGCCACCTTGTAGAGCATCGTGTCGAGCTCGCCCGACTCCTCGCCCACGTCCACCATGTTGACCACGAGGTTGTCGACGACGGGCTTCTTGTACCGGGTGAGGTACAGGAGCGCACCGACGCCCGGCACGAACAGGGTCCAGAAGAACATCGCCACCAGGTTGAACGGCGGGACGGAATGGGCCTTGAGCGGTTTTGCGATCGCCTCGCCGTCGCGGATCGAATCCGACGTCTTGGAAAACAACCGCTCGAACATCATGTTGCCCGAAGTCTCCTTCGTGATGTTGATCGCTTCCAGGATCGGCACCCCGCTCGCCAGGAGCGTGCCCAGGGTCCGCGAGCAGCGGGAGAGGATGTTTTTCTCGATCAGCTGGCCGAAGATCACCATCTTGAGCAGGAACAGGTCCCAGCCGAAGCGGCCGTAGGGGATCAGCTTGATGGCCTTGATCATCAGCATGAAGCTGATCGGAATCAGTGGCAGCAGATACCAGTAGTTGACGGTGAGGTTCGAGATGTCGATCAGCACCTGCGTCATCGGTGGCAGTTCACTGCCGAAGTCGTCGAAGATCTTTTTGAACTGGGGCACGATCTTGATCATGATGAAAGCCAGAATGCCGACCGCGACCAGCACGACGACGATCGGATAGACAAGCGCGCCCTTGACCTTCCGCTTGAGGGCTTGGCTCCGTTCCATGAACTCGGCCAGCCGGCGCAGGATGACCTCGAGGGCTCCGCCAGCCTCGCCCGCACGAATCATGTTGCAATACAGACGATCGAAAGCCTTGGGGCTCTTGGCGAATGCCTCCGAGAGCGTCGACCCGCCTTCGATCTCATCGCAGACGTCGAGCAGCGAGTTCTTGAGGCGGCCTGGCTTTTGCATTTCGGCGAGGAGCTTGAGGCTCCGCAGAATCGGGAGGCCGGCATCCTGGAGGATCGACAGCTGCCGGGTGAAGAGCGTCAAATCCTTCGTGCTCACGCCCCCGATCGCAAACGTGCGACCAGCCTTCTTGCCGCCGCCACTCCGGGCGGCGGCCTTTGCCTTGCTGGCCTTGAGCTTCGTCACCATGTAGCCCATCGAGCGGATCGTGGCCTGAGCCTCCGACTCGTTGGCGGCATCGACGGTGTCGCGGATCTCCTTGCCGGTGGCCGCGTCGATGGCTTCGAACTGGAACGTGGGCATGACTCGATTCCTCAGGCTTCCAATGATCAGGCTTCGAGGATGGTTTCGCGGATCACTTCGTCGGCGGTCGTCTCCCCGTTGAAGATGCTCTCCATGCCGGAGTCGCGGAGCGTGACCATTCCGGCCCGCCGAGCGGTCTCCCGCAGGTCTTCGGTGGAGGCGTTGCGCATCACCATGTCGCGGAGTTCGTCGTTCATCACGAGCAGTTCGAACAGGCCCTTGCGGCCCTTATACCCGGTGCGATTGCACTTCTCGCAGCCCTTGCCGCGGTAAAACTTTTTGCCGACGATTTGGTCGGAGGAAAGCTCCAGGTCGGCCAGCACGTCGCCCCCCGGGATGATCTCCTCGCGGCAGTTCGAGCAGATCCGCCGCACCAGCCGCTGGGCGAGAATCGCCTCCACCGTGGCCGTGATCAAAAACGGCGGCACCCCCATGTCTCTCAGCCGCGTGACCGTGGAGGGGGCGTCGTTGGTGTGGAGCGTCGAGAACACCATGTGGCCGGTGAGCGACGCCTGGACGGCGATCTCGGCGGTCTCCACGTCGCGGATCTCGCCGACCAGGATCCGGTCGGGATCCTGACGGAGGATGGCCCGCAGGCAGGCGGCGAAGGTGTTGCCGATCTCGGCGTCGATCGGCACCTGAATAATACCGTCGATGTCGTACTCCACCGGATCCTCGGTGGTGATCAGCTTGTCTTCAATCTCGTTGAGTTCAGACAGGGCGGAGTAAAGCGTGGTCGTCTTGCCTGAGCCGGTCGGGCCAGTCACCAACACGATCCCGTTGGGACGCTGGATGATCTCTCGGAAGCGCCGGAGCATCGGGGCCTCCATGCCAACCTTCTCGAGATCGAGCGAGACCACACCGCGGTCGAGCACCCGCATCACGACGCTCTCGCCGAACAGGGTCGGCAGCACGCTCACCCGGAGGTCCACCGGATGGCCGCCCACGGTCAGCTCGATCCGCCCGTCTTGGGGAAGCCGCCGCTCGGCGATGTCGAGGTTGGCCATCACCTTGATCCGGGTCGTGATGGCGAAAGCCAAGTGCTTGGGCGGAGGCACCATTTCCTGGAGCACGCCGTCGGCCTTGAGCCGGATGCGAAACTCCGTCTCGAAGGGTTCGAAGTGAATGTCGCTGGCCCCGTCACGGATCGCCAGCAGGAGCACCATGTTGAGCAGCTTTCGCACGGGCGCGCTCTCTGCCAGCGCCTCCACGCTGGTCAGGTCGGTGACGCCGTCGCGGCCCGCGGCCGCGGCTTTCGCGGCCAGTTCGTCGTCATGCTCCAGATCGTCGACGAGCGACTCGACGCTGTCGGACTCCGAGGAAAAGCTCTTCTCGATTGCCTTGGTGATCTCAGCCTCGGTAGCCACGCAGACGTGGATGTCGTAGCCCAGCAGGGTCCGCAGCTCGTCGGCGATCTGGATCTTCTGCGGTTCAGACGAGGCGACTGTGAGCTGATTGCCCTCGAGCTTGACGGGGACTACCCGGTAGAGCTGGGCCATTGGCTCGCTGATCGCCGCCAGGGCGTCGGCGGGAATCTCGCGGTCATAGAGCGTGACAAACGTGGTGCCCCACTGCTCGGCCAAGGCCTCGCCCAACTGTTCCTCGCTGTAGAAGCCGAGGGCCAGCCCCACCTTTCCCAGCAGCTCACTGCGCGACGGCTGCTCCTCGAGCATCGTCTCGAGCTGCTGCTCGTCGATCAGACCGAGGTCGAGGAGAATCTGTCCGATGCGCTTGAGTGCCATGATGGTGCCTGGGATGGGGCGGGTGGGCCGCCCCGGTGGTCAGCGGTCGTGATCCTTGGCGGCTTTCCGAGCGACGGTCTCGTCGTCGTCAAACAACCCTTGCTTGGCGTTGGTGATTCGGCGTTCCAGCTCTTCGAGGTTCTGCGCCTTGCCGAGCACGTGCTCTTCAGACACCTTGCGTTCGCTCCAGAGACGGAACAGGTCGTCGTCGAGCAGCCGCATCCCCTTCTTGGCACCGGTCTGGATGGCCGAGTTGATCCGGAAGGTCTTGTTTTCGCGGATCAGGTTGCCGATTCCGGAATCCACCACGAGCACCTCGTAGGCGGCGCACCGGCCGCCGCCGATCTTGGGCAGCAGCGTCTGGGAAACCACACCCAGGATCGCCGTTGATAGCTGGGTGCGGATCTGCTCCTGCTGGTTGGTCGGGAAGGCGTCGATGATCCGGTTGACCGTGCCTTGGGCGCCGGTCGTGTGGAGCGTGCCAAACACGACGTGGCCAGTTTCGGCCGCCGAGATCGCCGCCTCAATCGTCTCCAGGTCGCGGAGTTCGCCCACCAGGATCACGTCGGGATCCTGGCGCAGGGCCCGCCGCAAGGCCTCGGAGAAGGAGGGCACATCGGTGCCGATTTCCCGCTGGTTGACCGTGCTCTTCTGCGAGTAGTGATAAAACTCGATCGGGTCTTCGACCGTGATGATGTGGTGGTCGAAGTTCTTGTTGATGTAGTCGATCAGGGCGGCGAGCGTGGTGCTCTTGCCGGAGCCGGTCGGGCCAGTCACCAGAAACAGGCCGCGGGGGCGCGTGACGAGCTTCTTGCAGACTTCCGGCACCCCAAGTTGCTCCGGCGTGAGGAGCTTGTTGGGGATTTGCCGCAACACCATCGCCACCTGGCCCCGCTGCTTGAATACGCTGACGCGAAACCGGGCCAGGTCTTTGAAGGCGAAGCCGAAGTCAGTGCCCCCCTGCTCGGCCAGTTCTGCCTGGCACCGTTCGGGCGTGATCGCCTTCATCAGCGCGTTGGTGTCGTCGGCGTTGAGCACCTTTGTCTTTTGGGGACGCATGCCGCCGTCGATGCGAAACACCGGTGGCAACCCGGTGGTGATGTGAATGTCGCTGACATTGTTTTTGACCGCTGCCATCAACAGCTTGTCGATTTGGATCGTGCCCCCGGCAGCCTCGGGCATGGCATAGGCGTCGTTTTCACCGGCTGCGATGGGCTCAGCCGCACGCTCGGGGGCGAGTTCGAGTTCGAGCGGTGGGGGGGCGCCCGCGGCTTCGGCCTCGGGAGCCTGAAGCACGAGCACCTTCGTGCCCTTGATGTCGACGAGCGCGCCGGCGCAGGGGCCGAGAGAAGACGGGAAAACGAACCGGGCCGGATCGGCGCCCGACGGGACAACGGCGGCGGCCAA
>Ga0247836_1005947_pt1 | contig 13909 bp, 9 predicted proteins | sample LaCruzMarch2015__4_FD_187116 | JGI IMG/M metagenome (GOLD analysis project Ga0247836, IMG submission 187116) | Freshwater microbial communities from meromictic Lake La Cruz, Castile-La Mancha, Spain - LaCruzMarch2015_14m | ecosystem: Environmental > Aquatic > Freshwater > Lake | place: Spain...
AGTCGTCGGCCATTGTGCGAACTGCTTTGATGTCGTCCATATGTCCGTAGGATGAAGCGTAAACCCCGCTGATCGAGCGGATGACCGCCTGGTAGCGGCCGGCCACTTTTTCAACGGCGTCGGAAATCTCACCGAGCGTGGCGCGGGCCTGTGCGGCCTCGACAGCGAGGGCGAGGAGGTTGCCATTTTTCTTGTCCTCCGCAGCGGCGGTGATGGCGGCGAGGCAACGCTGGACGGCGGGCTCGTCGCGTTCGGCGCGGAGCTTTTTGAGGCGTTCGATCTGAGAGAGGCGGACCGCTGTGTTGTCGACCGTGAGGATGTCGAGCGGGTCTTCTTTTTCGAGGCGGTATTTGTTGACGCCGACGATCGTCTCGAGGCCGGAGTCGATTTTCGCCTGACGGCGTGCGGCGGCTTCCTCGATGCGCATTTTCGGCAGTCCGGTCTCGATCGCCTTCGACATGCCGCCGAGGGATTCGACCTCCTGGATGTGGGCCCAGCCTTTTTCAAGGAGCTCGTGTGTGAGAGCCTCGACGTAGTAGCTACCGCCCCAAGGATCGACGACCGAGCAGATGCCGGTTTCGTTTTGGAGGAAGAGCTGGGTGTTACGCGCGATGCGGGCCGAGAAGTCGGTCGGGAGGGCGATCGCCTCGTCCAGCGCGTTCGTGTGCAGGCTCTGGGTATGGCCCATCGTGGCTGCCATCGCCTCGATGCATGTGCGGGCGATGTTGTTGAACGGATCTTGTTCGGTGAGCGACCATCCACTCGTCTGCGAGTGCGTGCGCAGGGCCATCGACTTCGGGTTTTTCGGATTGAAGCCCTTCACGATCTTCGCCCAAAGGACGCGCGCGGCGCGCATCTTGGCAATTTCCATGAAGAGGTTTTTCCCCTGCGCCCAGAAGAACGAGAGGCGCGGCGCGAAGGCGTCGATGTCGAGCCCGGCGGCGGTCCCGGTGCGGAGATACTCCAGCCCATCGGCCAGCGTGTAAGCCATTTCGAGGTCGGCGGTCGCGCCGGCTTCCTGCATGTGGTAACCGGAGATCGAGATCGAGTTGAACTTCGGCATCTTCTGCGACGTGAACTCGAAGATGTCGGCGATGATGCGCATCGAGGGGAGTGGCGGATAGATATACGTGTTCCGCACCATGAACTCCTTGAGGATGTCGTTCTGGATCGTGCCCGCGAGCTGGTCGAGCGTCGCGCCCTGTTCGAGCGCGGTGACGATGTAGAACGCGAGGACCGGGAGGACCGCGCCGTTCATCGTCATCGAGACGCTGATCCGGTCGAGCGGGATGCCGCCGAAGAGGATCTTCATGTCGAGGATCGAGTCGATCGCGACCCCTGCCTTGCCGACGTCACCAACAACGCGCGGGTGGTCGGAGTCGTATCCGCGGTGGGTGGCCAGATCGAAGGCGACCGAAAGACCCTGTTGTCCGGCGGCGATGTTGCGTTTGTAGAACGCGTTTGATTCCTCCGCCGTCGAGAATCCGGCATATTGGCGGATCGTCCACGGGCGCTGGACATACATCGTCGCGTAGGGCCCGCGCAGGAATGGCGCGACACCGGCGGTGTAGTCGAGGTGCTTGCAATCGGCGATGTCCGCCGGGCCGTAGGCCGGTTTCACCGGGATGGTTTCGTTCGTCGTCCAGACTGCGTGGGCGGGAGTTTTTCCGGTTTCGGCATTGAAGGCGGCTTCCCATGCGGAAGCTTTTGCGGCGGGTTCCGGGCTGAAATCGATTTGTGTGAAGTCAGGGCATTTCATGGCGTCAGAGTTCCTTGTGGAGATTGGTGAGGAAGGCGAGGCAATCGACCTTGAGGTGGATGAAGTCGTCCACTCCCGCGGCCTTGTGGGCGTCGATCTGGTCGGCGGGATATCCCGCGAGGATGATTTTTACAGCGGGCAGTTTGGCCTTCAGGGCCGGGACGAATGCGGAAACGATCTCGGGGTATGTGTCGTCCGTCGAGCAAAGGACAACGACCTGAGCCTTCGAGGCGACGGCCTGGGCGAGCGCTTCGTCCACCGATTTTGCTCCGGCGGTTTCCTGGCGGACATCATAGCCGCCCGCAGCGAAGAAGCCCGAGGAGAAATCCGCGCGGGCTTTCGATTGTTTCGGCGGGCCAAACTTGGCGAGCCAGACCTGTGGCGGGTTCGCCTGTGTGGCGGCGCGGAGCGCCTCATAACCCTGGGAGGTGCGGATGACTTTCACGCGCTGAATCTCGGGAACGGAGGCTCCTTTGCGTGAGAGGGCCTTGCTGATCTCGCCGATCGTGGCGCCGGCCTGGAAGGCTTTGGCGACCTCCTCGACGGAATTCGATCCGAGCTTCACGCCGCCTTTGCGGACGGAGGCGATGCGCTTCGAACGTTCGGTGAAATTTTTCTCCGAATCGTCCGGGTTCGTGGCAAGCGGTTTTTCCGAGGGATTCGGGAAGAGGTTGACCCCGAGGACGGCCTCGCGGCGCTTTGAGACGGCATCGAGGCGGGCCTTGGCATTCGCGGCGATCGCCTGCTGGGGAAAGCCCTCGCGGAGCGCGACTGCCATGCCGCCGCGTTTCTCGACGTCCTGGAACAGCTCCCAGGCTTTCTTCGCGAGCTCGATGGTGAGCGACTCGACATACCATGATCCGCCAGCCGCGTCGGCGACTTCGGCGAATCCGCATTCCTCGGCGAGGATGACGTGGATGTTCCGGGCGATGCGCGTGGAGAATTCGTCCGGCGTGCGGATCGGTTCGTCGAATGCCGCGACATGCATGCTATCCACGCCGCCGATGACTCCGGAGAAGCCCTCCGCAGTGGCGCGGAGCATGTTCGTGTGGGGATCGAGAACAGACTTGTTGAAAATGCTGCTGCGGCCGTGGATGAAGAGGGGGGCTGGCTTGACGCCGAACGCCACGATCCGGTCCCAGAGAAGGCGGGCCGCGCGGAGCTTTGCGATCTGCATGAAGAGGTTCGAGCCAAGGGAGAGCGCCATCACAAAGCGCGGGGCGATCTCGTCATCAGGAATTCCCGCTGTGGCCAGCGCGCGGAAGTAAGCGGCTCCGGTCGCGAGGCCGAAAGCCAGTTCCTCGACGGCGGTGCCGCCGGCATCGGCCCAGAGATTTGCCTGAATTCCCACCGTGCGGACAGGCTTTCCAGCCGCCCACTTCGAGACCGTGGCGAGCTCGGCGAGCGCGTCATCGAGCGAGATATCGAGCTTTCCATCCCGCGCCCACTCGGTCAGCGGGTCGGCGAGCACGGCTCCTGAAAACCCCTTGCCGCCGGAAACCGCCTGAAGAAGTCCGGCCATCGGGAGCGCACTGGCACCCGCAAAGACCAGCACGGGGGCCGCGGTCAAATCCACACCGGCAAAGGCACGGCTGGCATCGTCGAGCGTCGCGAGCGAAAGCCCGCATTCGCCGACTTCGCCGCATGCGGCCTCGTCGGGATCGAGCCCGTGACGCGTCGCGACATCCGGCAGCACCGCCACGGAATTCTGTCCGCGCATGAGGTCGCTCTTCAGCGCCGTGTTGAATTTTTCCGGGCACCCGTAGGGAAGTTCCTGCGCGATGAGCCACGGCTTCGCCTTGAAGCCCGCTGCCGCGGATCCGCGCATAAACGGAGGGAGCCCGGGCCATGACTCGGGCAATTCGAGCGCGGCGAGATCCTCCTTGCTGTAGATCGGCTGGAGCTTGATCCCCTCCGGAGTGGGGGTGATCAGCTTCTTGTCGAACGGAGCGCCTTTCAGCGACTCCTCGGCGGCGTGACGCCATTCTTCGTAGGTGGAGGGCGGAAATTCTTCAAGAGAAAGGTTCATAGGACTAATAGGTCAAATAGGACTGATAGAACGGATGCGGGCGTTACTGAAAACTCTTTAATGGACCTCCTCGACGAGGGCCTCGCTGGTTTTTCCGTTCACTGTGACGAGGAGCCGTTGATGGCGGCCGGTGGGGCGGGGAGCCGACGCTGCGGGAGCGGCCGGGGCGGCGGGTTTCTTTGTCGCGGCGGGGTCCACGATCGAGCCGGGGTTCTTGATGAGCTTCTCGTATTCCATCGGGAACATCGCGAAGAGGACGACCGCTTCGTCGGTGGTCGGGAGCTGTTTCTCGGCAAGCTGCTTGCGGAGGTTCTCCACGTTCGGTTTGAGGGAATCCGCCGGGCGGGTTGTCATCGGTGGTTTGCCGGTGTTCTTTTCCGCGAGCGCGAGGACTTCCTTGTCCACCGGTGCAGGCGTCTTTCCGTAGTTGCCAAGGACGATATCCATCGCGGCCGGCGAGAAGTTTTTCCAGCGGCCGAATTTGACATTGAGCATCGCCTGGGTGCCGACGATCTGGGAGATCGGGGTGACGAGCGGCGCCCATCCGAGGCATTCGCGGACGTGCGGGATTTCGGCGAGCACCTCGTCGATGCGCTCGCTCATCCCGAGATCCTTGAGCTGGACGCGGAAGTTTGAGAGCATGCCGCCGGGGACCTGGTAGACAAGCGTGTCGCTGTCCACGACCTCGTTTGCATGCGACGTGAACGCGTCCATTTCCTTGTAAACTTTCGTGAAATACTCGCGGAGGTCGGCGAGTTTTTTCCGGTCGAGCTTCGGCTGGCGCGGGTTGTTGTCGAGCAGGGCGAGCATGCGGAGCGTGTCCGGCTGGGAGGTGCCGTTTGCAAATGGCGTGATCGAGGTCTCGACCGCATAGGCCCCGGCATCGGTCGCGGCGACATACGAGGCGGCGGCAAGCCCGGCGGTTTCGTGGCTGTGGAGCGTGACCGGCAGGCCGGTGAGCTTCGTGATCCCGGAGACAAGCTCCCCGGCAACCCGCGGCGTGATGACGCCCGACATGTCCTTGATCGCGATCTGGTCGCAGCCCATTTCCTTGAGCTCGCCGGCAAACTTCAAAAATGCCTCGACCGTGTGAGCCGGGCTCGTGGTGTAGCAGATCTCGCCGCGCGCCACCTTGCCCGCCTTCCGCACCGCCGCGATCGCGGGTGCCAGGTTGCGGGGGTCGTTGAGGCCGTCAAAAATCCGGAAGACCTCGATGCCCGCATCCGCCGTGCATTTCACGAACAGCTCGACCACGTCATCGGGGAAGCACTTGTATTGGACGATGTTCTGCCCGCGCAGGAGCATCCCCTGAGGGGTGTTCGGAGCGACCTTGCGCAGCTCGCGCACGCGGTCGAACGGCTGCTCGCCAAGGAAACGCAGGGACGTGTCGATCGTGGCCCCGCCCCAGGTCTCCAGCATCCCGAAACCCATCGAATCCAGGATCGGCGCGGCAGGCAGCATCTGGCTGGTTTTCATTCGGGTGGCCGCCATGGATTGATGGCCATCGCGCAGAACGGTATTATTGAATAGGACGGGTTTCATAGGGTTTGGATTTCTATATTAGAACTTCTAATAACAGGTTGCCGGTTGGCAAGACATGATTTGAAACAAGATTTTCACAGATCAGTCGCGGCGAGTTTTCGCGGGCGTTCCCCGAAAATTGCGGTGCCGACGCGGACCAGCGTGCTTCCCTCGCCGACCGCCTGCTCAAAGTCCCCGCTCATGCCCATCGAAAGCTCCGGGAGCGGGGTGCCGGTCTGCTGCTGAAGCTCGTCGCGCAGCTTCCTGAGCGCCGCGAAATGCGGACGGGAGGCTTCCGGGTCCTCCGCATACGGAGCCATCGTCATCAGCCCGACCACCTGAACCCTGGGAAGCGCAAGCAATCCGGCGATCTCGGTTTTCAAGGCATCCGGGCGGAAACCAAACTTGGTGTCCTCGCCGGAGACGTTCACCTCGAGAAGGATTCTTGGAAAGCATCCGCATTCTCCCGCGATGCGGTCCATCTGGTGCGCGAGCCCGCTGTTGTCCACTCCATGAAAAAGCCGGAAGAGCGGGAGCGCCTTGCGGATTTTGTTTGTCTGGAGGTGGCCGATGAAGTGCCACTCGAGGTCTCGCGGCAGGAGGGGGATTTTCCCCGCCGCCTCCTGCACCTTGCTTTCGCCAAAAGCCCGCTGCCCCATATCGAGGACATGGCGGACAGCGTCTGCCGGATGGGTCTTTGACACAGCCACGAGGCGCACGCCTGCCGGGTCGCGCCCGGCGCGCTCCGCCGCCGACCGGATCCTCGCGAGGATCGATTCCAGGTTTTTTTCAATGATTGGCATTAGTAAATCTGTTCTGGTAATTCCTGCGGATATTAGATTAACTTATCAGCGAGGAGTCGAATGCAAATTCAAACATTCAAAGTATTCTGCGATTTGGCGGACACGGAAAGCTTTTCCAAAGCCGCCGAGCGGAACGGGATCACGCAGAGCGCGGTGAGCCAGCAGGTGCGCTCGATCGAGGAGCAGTTTCAGGTGCGCCTGATCGATCGCGGCCGCCGGGCCTTCTGCCTGACGCCCGAGGGCCAGGCCTTCCTGGCATCCAGCCGCGACATTGTCGGCGCCTACGACGAGCTCGGCACCCGGATGCAGAAGCTGCAGGAGGTCGTCTCCGGCGAGCTGCGCATCGCGACGATTTTCAGCATCGGGCTCCACGAGCTGCCTCCGTATCTCAAGCGGTTCCGCCGCGAGTTTCCCCTGGTGGATGTGCGGGTGGATTACCGTCGATCGGCCCAGGTGTATGCGGCGGTGCAGGAAAACCGTGCGGATGTCGGCCTGGTGGCGTATCCGGCATCCCGCCGCGGGGTCACCGCCTCGGTTTTCTGGCGCGACCGTCTGGTTGTCATTTGCGCCCCGGCGCATCCGCTTGCCCCCCGCAGGAAAGTTTCCCTATCCGACCTGGGCGGGGAAAAGTTCATCGCCTTCGAGCCCGATCTCCCGACCCGGCGCGAGGTGGACCGCCAGCTAAGGCAGGCGGGAGCGCGCGTGAAGGTGGCCTTCGAATTCGACAATATCGAGACCGTCAAGCGGGCGGTTGAGATTGAGAGCGCGGTTTCGATTGTTCCGAGGACCTCGGTGCGTTCGGAGGTGGAAACCGGCCAGCTTGCGTGCCTGGAGCTCACCGACAACGAAATGTGGCGCCCCCTCGGAACTCTGGTGAAGAAATCCTCCGCCGGCACTCCTGCCCTCCGCGAGTTTCTCGGCCTCCTTGAGAACACCGACCTTGGGGGGGAAGGAAGCGACTTTCAGCCGCGCTCATCCAAAACGAGGGTGAGGCAGAAATGACCGCTCCCGCGATCGGCATTATCGGCGGGAGCGGGCTCTACCAGATCGAGGGGTTTTCGGAGGTGGCCGACGTGGTCGTTCCCACGCCGTTCGGCCCCCCGTCGGATGTGATCATCGGCGGCACGCTGCACGGAAGGCCTGTATTTTTTCTTCCCCGCCACGGACGCGGCCACCGGATCGCCCCCCACGAGATCAACCACAGGGCCAACATCTGGGCGCTTCGCTCGCTCGGAGTGCGCTGGATCATTTGCGTGACCGCCGTCGGAAGCCTGCAGGAGCAATACCATCCGCGCGACGTCGTGCTCCCGGACCAGTTTTTCGACCGCATGAGCGGCCGCTCTTTGCACACGTTCTTCGGGAACGGGATCGTCGCGCATCCCTCGTTCGCCGAACCGATCAGCTCCGGCCTCCGGAAAATCCTGGCGGAATCCTGCGCGGAAGCGGGGAAAAAATTCCACGACGGCGGGACATATGTGAACATGGACGGCCCGGCATTTTCCACCCGTTCCGAATCGCTCGCCAACCGCCAGCTCGGCTTCGACGTGATCGGCATGACCAACCTCCCGGAGGCAAAGCTCGCCCGCGAGGCCGAAATCGCCCTGGCAACCCTGGCCATGATCACCGACTATGACTGCTGGAAGACCGACGAGGCACCGGTGACCGCCGACGCCGTGATCGCCCACCTGCATGCGAACGTCGCCGCCGCAAAGGAAATCCTCTCCCTGGCGATTCCCAAGGTTCCGGTGGAGCCCGGCTGGCCGGAGCACCGCAGCCTTGACGCCGCGCTGATTACCCCTCGCGAGCTCTGGCCGGATGGAACGGTAAAAAATCTTGGTGTGATTTTGGAAAGATTTGTGCGATAGGTCAGTGGATTGACCCGCATCAAATGAAATCACGTCCCTGGCTTGTCATACCGGTTGTTGCCGGCTTTCTCGCGGTCGGATGCCAATCCGGCCACACCCAAAACTCTCAGCAGCCTCAGGTGATTGTTATTCCGCCCGGTGGTGAGGCCCCCTCTCCGGGCATGGGAGCCCCGCCCGCAGGAGACTCAACACCTGCGATGAAGGCTCCGGTGGAGGAGCCGCGGACCGGCCCCAACCGGCTGAGCTACAATTCGTGCAATGTGGACGGACCGTATATTGCCCTCACATTCGACGACGGCCCGCATGCGACCCTGACTCCGAAGCTTCTCGATACCCTCAAGGAAAAGGGGGTCAAGGCGACGTTCTATGTGCTCGGGCAGTGTGTGGCGGCCAACCCGGAAGTCCTTCAGCGCGCGGCAGCCGAGGGGCATGAGATCGGCAACCACAGCTACGCACACAAAGCCTTTACGAAAGCCGGCGTCGCAGGGGTTGCGTCGGAGGTGAACCAGACCAACGCGGTCATCGAAAACCTGACAGGCAAAAAGCCGGCGACCTTGCGTCCTCCATACGGCTCCACGAACTCCGCGATCACCAAGCGGCTGAACGAGGAATTCGGCCTGAAGGTGGTGATGTGGGACGTGGATCCGCTGGACTGGAAATACCGCAGCGCCCCGCGGGTCACGAGCGAGATCCTGAAAAACACAAAAGCCGGGTCGATCGTCCTCGCGCACGACATTCATCCCACCACCGTGGCTGCAATGCCGGATGTGATCGACGGCCTGCAGGCAAAAGGTTTCAAGTTTGTGACCGTGTCCGAGCTGATCGCCATGGACCGTCCCCAGGCAGTCCCTGCCGCAGCCGCTCCCAAACCAGTTCTGTAATTTATCTGCCGGAATCCGCCCTTGTCATCGGCGGCAGGCCTCTCCCATACCATGAGCGACAACAATTCGCCGGAGCCGGTTTTTACCGGGATCGACCTTGCAAAAAGCTTTTTGCCCGACTGGGCGAAAGCCACTGATGCGCCGGCCGACCATTCCCGGATCGCGGAGAAATTCGGCAATCGTGAGGAGGAACGTCCCCGTCGTGGTGACGGGCGCCGGCCCGGCGGACCCCAGCGGAGAACGGACCGGCCGGACCCGCGGCAGCGCGACGCCCGCCAGAAGGGAGGCCCGCGCGACCGCAACGACCGCCGGCGGGAACGTCCGGAGGACAGCCGCCGGCACGACTCCCGCGATCAGGGGCCGCCCGCGCCGCCTCCACTGAGCGGGTGGAATGCAACCCTGATCCCCGATCCACGCGGAATCAACGGCCTCGCCAGGCAGATCAAATCCAGCGGCAAGGCCTACCCGCTTTTCGATCTGGCCATGCTCATCCTGGAAAAGCCCGAGCGCTACCGCCTGGAATTCCGCAGCGACTCCGCCCAGGCCCCGGCACTTTTCCGGTTGGAACTCGACGGCAGCCTCTGGACCTCGGAGAAGGAAGCCCTCCAGCACGTCCTCTCCCGCCATCTCGAAAAGTTCTACCGCCGCGAGCGGGTCACGGTGGAGCCTCCCAAGGGGTCATTTTCGTGCATTGCTGTTTCCGGCGACATCATCCTCGGTCCACCGAACCATCATGATTACCAGCGGCGGCTCCGCGAGGTCCATGCGGCGCGTTTCCGGAATGTCCCGTTCGAGGCTTTCAAGAGCCGGGTCCAGATGGTCCGCGAGCCGGAGTTCATCGAGAAGTGGAAGGAAAGCCAGAGCTCAAAGGACGAATTTTACCCCGCCGGATCCCCTGATGAGGGATCCGAGCCGGTCAAGTTCGCCGACATGGCGGCTGTCGAAGCGCATTTCCGTGTGACTCACGCCGGATCGCTTCTCACGCCTGCGACAAGCCCCGTCGAGGTCTCCGGCGCGGCCGCCCTCGGGGCTTCCGCCACGGGAGTGCGCCAGCTTGCCAACCGCGCCGTGGCCGATCTCAGGCGGTTTCCGCTGCCACTTGCCCATATCATCGGTCAGGGATTCGCTGCGGCGGGGCTCCAGATTTTCAAAGCGCACGAAAATATCACCTACGTATCGGTCGCCCGTCCGCGCTACCTTGACCGCACCGCTTCGCCGGTTGCTGAGGGCCTTGCCACAATCCTCGACTACCTGGAGTCCCATCCCGCCGTCCCCAGGCCCGATCAGTGGAAAGCGCTTATCGCCAGCCGCACGGTTCCGGCAGACGAGGCTGTCCGCGAGCAGGCTCTCGCATCCGACCTCTCCTGGCTCATCCATCAGGGCCACGTGCTGGATTTCGCCAAGCGGGGCCTCGAAGCCGTCCGGAAACCCAAGCCGCCCCGCGAAGGAGACAGGAAGAAGAATCCTCAGGCGAAGCAGCCCCAGGCTCACGCGGCAGAAGCCCCGCGTGCTGCGGAACCTGCTGCTCAGGGTCCCCTCTAACGCCCCGCCGGATTCCTATTCGGTGATGATGTCCCGGTAAGTTTTTCCGGACGGGATCATCGGGAGCACATGCTCGGTGTAGGGGGTCATCACATCAAGGACGTAAGCCTCCTTGGAATCAAGCAGGCGCTGAATGGCCGCGCGGAGGTCCTTTTTGTGGAGCACGCGCTCGCAGGTCACTCCGAAGCCCTTGCAGAGCTGGACGTAGTCCGGATAGATGCGCTTGAGGTCCTTCGGGTCGCCGAGAAATGTGTGCCCGCGGTTGCCGCCATGGAAGCGGTCCTCCCACTGCACCACCATGCCGAGGTGCTGGTTGTTGAGGATGATCGCCTTGGCGGCGATCCCTTCAATATGAGCGGTTGCAAGCTCCTGGACGTTCATCAGAAACGAGCCGTCGCCGTCGATGTCGATGACCTCCCGGTCCGGGCAGGCGACCTTTGCGCCCAGGGCGGCGGGAAACCCAAATCCCATCGAACCCAGACCGGCGGATGTCACAAACGTGCGCGGCTTGGTGAAGTTGTAGAACTGGCCGGCCCACATCTGGTGCTGCCCCACGCCCGTGGTGATGATCGCGTTCCCCTTGGTGAGTTCGCAAAGCTCGCGGATGACATGCTGCGGCTGGATGGTATCCGGCGTGTCCTTGAAGCTGAGCGGATTTGCGGCCTTCCACTTCGCGATCTGGCGGAACCAGTCTGCGTAGCGGCCCTCGCCCTTGGTCTGGCGCTTGAAGCCGGCCTGGTCGAGCATCTTGTTCAGACGCCCGAGCGCGTATTTGAGGTCGCTGAGAACCGGGAGGCGCACCAGCTTGTTCTTGTTGATCTCCGAGTTGTCGATGTCGATGTGGACGATGGTCCCGTGTTCGCAGAAATGCTCGACCTTGCCGGTCACGCGGTCGTCAAACCTCACGCCGATAGCCAGCAGGAGGTCCGCCTCGTTCACGGCGTTGTTGGCATAAACCGTCCCGTGCATGCCCAGCCATTTGAGCGAGAGCGGATGGGTTTCCGGAAAGCAGCCGATGCCCATGAGGGTGGTCGCCACCGGGATCCGGGTGCGCTCGGCAAATTCCAGCAGCTCCGCCGAGGCGTCGCCGGAAATCACGCCGCCACCGCAATAAATCATCGGCTTCTTTGCGTGTTCGAGCATGCCGATAATCTCGTGGAGAGCCACGTCGTCAGCCTTCTTGTCCGGCTTGTAGCCGCGCAGGTTCACGGACTTCGGAAAAATCGGCTGCGTCGTCGCATTCTGGATGTTTTTCGGGATGTCGATCAGGACCGGGCCCGGACGGCCGGACTGCGCGATGTGAAAAGCCTCCTTCACGATGCGCGGGATCTCGTTGATGTCCCACACGAGGTAGCTGTGCTTGACCATCGGCAGCGTCATCCCGAACACGTCGGTCTCCTGGAACGCGCCGCGCCCGATCATCTCCTGCGGCACCTGGCCGGTGATGGCCACGAGCGGGATCGAATCCATGAAGGCGTCGGCGATCCCGGTCACGAGATTCGTCGCACCCGGACCCGAGGTCGCCATGCAAACCCCCGCCCTGCCGGTCACCCGGGCATAACCCTCCGCCGCAAACACGCCGCCCTGCTCGTGGCGGGGAAGGATGGTGCGGATCTTTTTCGTCTTCGTGAGCGCCTGGTGCATCGGCATCGAGCACCCGCCGGGATAGGCGAAAATGACGTCCACGCCCTCGCGCTCAAGGCACTCGACGAGGATCTCCGCCCCGTTCATGACTTTCCCGCGCTCCGGCGCGGGTTTGGCGGAAGGTTTCGTGGATCGTTTGGTTTTCATTGGAATGGAAGAAATGGAACCGTTTAGATTAAATTTGAACCGCCTGCTGTGGCGAGCACAATTTTGCAATTTCCGCGAGCCCATGTGGCGGTGAAACGAAACCCGGATCCGGCGGTTGAAGACCTTTTGACAGAATAGTCAGAGTGAACGGAATGAATTTTCCCGAAAACCGTTATTCTCTGCGGACTCGGCACCCCTGCGTGAGGAATCGCTGGATCCGGGCTGAACCCGAAAACGTCCTTTGTCCGGGGCGTTCTGCTGCAAATTTTTAGCAGCAAAGGGTCCTGCGGCTGCGGAATCAACACGCACGGGATCACGCCGGCCGGCACTTTGCGCCATCTCTTCCCCTCCAAAGGACGTTTCGGGATAATTTTTCCCCGGATTTCTGTCTGGCAAAATGGACGGGGGCACCCCTCTCGGAGCGCCCCCGTTTTGGATGGCTGTAAGCCGGATTCTGTCCGGCCCGCGGCTTGCGCCGGGGCCTGGACGGCCATTTGTCTTGCCCCGGCCTTGCGGACGGGACAGTCCTTTCGGACTGCGACTAATACCCGGAGGTCACCTGCGGCTTGCGCCGCGGGATCGGGCAGGCAACCCGGTTCCTCCTGTTCTGTCTTGCACCGCATGGGGTTTTTCGTGCCCCCGGACTTGCGCCCGGGGCGGTGGGCTCTTACCCCGCCTTTTCACCCTTTCCGCCCGTCTTGCGCCGGGAGGTGGTTTGTTTTCTGTGACACTGTCCGTTGAAAGAGACTTGGGCCCCTTTCCCCCGCGCATTCTACGCGGCATGCTGCCTTTTGGTGTCCGGACTTTCCTCTCCCCGCCACCTTGCGGCTTGCGGAGAACGGCCGTCCGCCATCGGCTGGAACCCTATACCCACAGGCGGGCAGAAGCAAGCGGCAGGTGATTCCGGAAATTTTACCGCCGGCTTTGGCTAGCGGAATTTCTGGTGCAGCCAGCCGAGCGGAAACCGGTCGCCCGGGCAGTCGGTCGGCTTCGGGTTGATCTCCTTGTGGCCTTTGACCGCCGCCTGCTTCCCCTTGATTTTTCCCACGCGGGAGCGGAGGTAGGTGACGAGTTCGTCGATCGCCGCGAGCTGTTCCTTGGTCGGCTTGTCGCGGTTGAGGTCGCCGACGAGGCAGATGCCGATGGCGATGTTGTTCAGGTAGTCGCTGGCGACGTGGCCGCCGTTGATCTGCCGGGTCCAGCGGCTGCCGATTTCGACTTCGCCGTTTCCGGAGGAATTTCCGTTTCCGATGACGAAGTGGTAGGCGAGGCCGTTCTGCATTTTCCGGACCCGGCGGTGGTAGACATCAAAAATTCTGGCATTCCCCTGGCGGGTGCCGCTGTTGTGGATGATGATGTATTTCCAGCGGCCGCGCTGGACCCGGGCGTTGTCGATCGCGCGCCGGACCGCCGGGGTGAGGTAGCGGTAGCGCTTGAAGAGCCCGCCGAATTGCGATTTGGGAGGCGGCTCCTCGCCCTGATCTTTTTCCAAGCCCGATTTTTCGATGAGAATCGGCGCGTCCAAGGCCCGTCCCTCCGGGGTTTTCCCTTTTGGGATCTGGGCCGGGCTGGCCGCGGGAGCCGCTGTGGGAGGGGAAGCCTCCGGAGTCGGAGAAGGCGCGGGCTTTGGCGGCTTTGTTTCCTCGCCCGGAAGCAGGATAAAATCCGGTGTGCCTGAGGGCTTCGGGGAAACGTCCTTTGAGGGCTCGGGCTTCGGG
>Ga0247836_1005948_pt1 | contig 13906 bp, 4 predicted proteins | sample LaCruzMarch2015__4_FD_187116 | JGI IMG/M metagenome (GOLD analysis project Ga0247836, IMG submission 187116) | Freshwater microbial communities from meromictic Lake La Cruz, Castile-La Mancha, Spain - LaCruzMarch2015_14m | ecosystem: Environmental > Aquatic > Freshwater > Lake | place: Spain...
TGAAAATCTTTTACCTTGGGAAAGAGATATTTACGTTGAATTATTAAAACAACATTTAGAAGAAGAAAAACTCAAACAACAACAAAATGGATAATCAACCATCAACAGGAGGATCAATAGTTCCCGTTAAAAGAGACGGTGAAGATCTTGTTGATGAGCAAATTGATGAAAGAATTTTAAGACTTCTGGGTCTTGAATATATTTTTGACATTGATTATGATACATATACGTCTCTTTTAAAGGAGAAGATGGTTGCTGCCCGAATGGCAAAGACTCAAATTCCCACAGAAGAGGCAGAACTTCTTACGAATGAATATAAAAAGATTAGAGGAAAGAAAGGTAGATTTAAGGTTAAAAAGATTACTGCAGACAGTTTTAAAAAAGGAAGTGCAGTTGGAATTAATTTAGGAAAACAAAAGGCACTTATAGGAAAATCTCAATTAGCACTTCCTCCTGCTGATAAGATGACGGGAGGAAGTGATATAAAAGAAATTATTGATGCTCTTGCTGAAATAATTAAAAGTCTTACGAGTCAAAATAAACTTGCAAAGGATTCTGCAGAGAAATCTAGAATTGCAAGTGAGGCAGGACAGAGAGGTGCAAAAGAATCAAGATTAGAGAAAGGATTTAAGTTTGCAATCAAGGCAGCAGAAAAGATTATTGCTCCCATTAAATCTTTACTTGATAGAATTATTGATTTCTTTGTTGCTATTTTTGTCGGAAGAGCACTGATTAAACTCTTAGATTGGTTTAGTGATTCTAAAAATCAGGACAAAATTAAAGCAATTGGTAGATTTTTAGGAGATCAGTGGCCTAAACTTCTTGCTCTTTATATAATGTTCGGAACTGGTCTGGGCAAATTTGTTGGATTTTTAACCAAGATTGTTATTCGTGGAGGTATTAAACTTGCAGCTGCTGCAGCAGGATTATTAGCAAAGGCAGGTGTTGGAAAGGCAGCAGGAGCAGCAAAGTTTCTTGGTGGAAAATATGGAAAACTTTTAGGAGCAGGATTAGAAGTTGCTGCAACTGTCGGCACCACAATGGCCGTAAGTAAGGGTATTGAAAATTTTGGTGGAATTGGTGGAGAAGAACAAAAGACTCAAGGATATTCTGGTGGTGGATTTGTAATTCCAAAGTTTGCCGGTGGTGGGTTAAACTTTAAAGGTATGATGGGTGGTGCCGGAATGGGTGCTGTGTTTGGACCTCTTGGTATGTTATTGGGTGTTGGTCTTGGGTCTGGAAAAATTCAAGAAACTGTGAGTGGTCTGATTGGTGGAAAAAAAGGTGTAGATAAAGTTCCGGCAATGCTCACGGATGGTGAGTTTGTAATGTCTCGTGGTGCCGTGCAGAAGTATGGTGTGGATACTCTGGAATCAATGAATGCTGCTGGTGGAGGAACTAATCAACCAAAGATTGTTTCTGGAACCACTTATGCTGCTGGTGGTGGTCTTGTTAAAATGCAAGGAGGAGGGTTCCTTGATACATTAGGGGGACTTGGAGTACCTGGAACTGGAACTGTAATGGCACCCCGTAGTTCTGGACCCAGAGATATAAGAGGAAATCAACAAACAGACCCTGGATTTCAATCCAAATTTTTGGGAATACCTTTAGGATCTCCAACCTCAGGGGCTTCTTCTAGATTTGGTATGACTGCACCACTTGGACCGGGTGGAGATGTTGGTGGATATACTGAAGCACAGAAAAAAAGGTATACTTCAAGAACAGGTTCGTCTTTTGTTCCAACATCTTATGCAGGATCTATTTCTGGGGCCATGGGAGATAGTCACTTAAGATTTCCAGGATTTCCCTCATTGCAAAACAAAAAGGCTGAAATACCAGATTATATGATGCCATCTCAAACTTCTGTTTCTAGATCTCCAAAAAAACCAAATCTTATAAGAGAATCTCAAGATACAGCTTCTAAGTTGAGTGCCATAAGTAGAGAAAAGATTCGTATGACTAATGAACTACTAGGTCGTGGTTCTGCAACAGAAACTAATTACTTGGGTGCCACAAAAATGTTGGGAGATCAACTTGGATATAGTAATCGTGCCGAACAAATTAAGAGATTAAAAGAACAAGGATTACTTCCCAAAAAACAAGGTGGTGGTTTGTTTGGTGGTACTAAAACCCCATCGACCGAAGAACATCCATATCTGAGACAAGTTAGATTAGAAAAAGCTATGAAAGGTTTACCACCTGGTAAAGGATTTACTGGTAAGTATGATATGCACGGTAACCCAACGGGGTATGGTGTTAGAGGTGGTGGACTAATTAGAGAGAATACTGGAATAGATATTCCAGGTGGTGGTGCAGATAGGCAAAATGTTCGTGTTCAACCTGGTGAATATATAATTCCAAAAAGAGTAGTTGATACTGTTGGAGTAAATTTGCTTGATAAAAGAGTTGCAAATATTGATAAAAATTCAAACCCTTCCAAATTAGGAGCAGGTAGACAAATAGAACCTCAATCTCCACCAATTTCTAGATTAAATCCTGCTCAAATACAAACTCAAAATAATGTTCCAAAAATAAACCCACCATCAAAATCAAAAGTAAAGGTTGTTTATGCAACAGCATCTGGTAGTATGCCAAAATTAAATACTTCTTCTGGTGCATCTCCATCAGTTCCTTCTTTTAGTGCAGTACATCCAAATTCTGAAAGCAGAAGAAGAAATGCTGCCGTTCTTGGAGTTAGGTAAGATATGGAAACTCCAAAGTTATCTCCTGCAAAAATAAATCCAACAAAACTTTTACCAGGAATATCCATTTCTGAAAAGAAAATATCCACTCAAAACCTTCAGGAAGAAAGTATTAGTGTAATTAAAAGTGATTTGTTTATTATCAAAAAACAAGTCTTTAAGATTCGTGATTTAATTCAGACTTCTACACTTATAAAGCAGTCAGAACTTGAAAAGAAAAGAAAATCAACAGAAAAAAAAGAAGCAGAAGAACAAGAAAATAAGTTAGAGGCAAAACCAGAAAAGAAAGAAGGAAAATTGAAAATGCCATCGGCACCAAAACTTGGATTTTTAGATAGAATTAAGAACTTTCTTTTTTCAATTCTTCTTGGATATATCTCAATTAAACTTTTACCACATCTTCCAAAACTTGTAGGTATTGTAAGTATTATTGGAAATGTGATGGAGTTTATGATAGATTTGGGTGGAAATATATTAGATAAAGTAGTCACATTTATTGACTGGGGATATAAGGCAATAGATGCGACTCGTGGATTTATGAAAAGTTTTGGTGGAGACTTTTCATTAAAAATCTTTGATACTTTTACTGGTGCCGTGGGTGGTGTGATTGATGCTGCGATTATTGCTTCCATTGCAGTTGCCGGACAGGGTAAGGGTGGAGTTCTTGATATTGGAATGGATTTGGTGAAGGATAGGTTAGTTGGACAAGGAGCAAAAACAGCAGCACAAGCAGGAGCACAAGCAGCAACAGGTGGAGGGGGAACAGCAGCAGCAGGAGGAACAGCAGCACAGGCAGGTGGAATAGGAACCGGTGCAGTTGCTGCTATTATTCTCGGTGCAGGACTTCTTGCATCTGCTCTGGGTGAAGGTGCATTCCAACTCAAAAAGATGTCAGTTGGAATGGAACAGGGTGCTAAAAAAGCATATGATGGTGAAAAAAATCCTCTTATGAAACCAATTCGTTGGTTAATGTATCAGGGTGCAAAATTTATTAGTTTTCAATTGGGAACAGTTGGTACTCTTCTTGATATTGTTGGAACTCCCTTTAGATATGCAATTGAATTAATTCGTTATCCATTTTTGGACGAAAAGGGTAAAGAAGCACAATCAAAAAATCTTGCAAAATTTGATGCAAGAATTCGTGAGCAATTTAGAGAAGGTTTAAATGCACTTACATTTGGCTTAGTTGGTGGTGGTGGAAAGGGTTCCTTTGGAAGTCTTTTTGGTGATAAGGGAACCAAGGGAATGGGATATGCGAAACAAGCAGAAGGTGGACCTGCTCCAGTAACCAGAGGTAATAAAATCGTTGGAGGAGCAGTTAAGAGGACCATATCAAGGAGACCTGTTAAAAGAGGAGTAAAGGTTCAGGTTACAAAAGTTAAACCTGGTGGTTCTATTGGTGGAAAGAAAAAACTTGAAAAAATATTTCCAGAGGTGCCAACAAAGGATAAAGGTAAAAATGTAAATCCTCTTGGTTATATGCAATCTTCTTATAATATTGCAACAAAAACTCCTTCTTTTGGAGCACTTTTTGCACTTCCACTCAAGGCACAACTTGGAGAAAAACCAAGTTCTGTTGATTATATGAAGGCAGCAGAAGAATTGTCTGGATGGATGCAGAATACTTTTAGAGGTACTGCCGGATATGCTGGTGGGGGAAAAGTAGAGGCAGGAATGTTTGGTGGTGATGATACGACAAATGTAATCGCAAAATCTTTAGAAGAAAATATTTCATCAAAGGTTGATGCTGCAATTAAAGAGTTGCAAAAGCAATTGATGTTGAAAGAAGGAGAAAAGAAAGGTGATGATAAGAAAACTGGTCCTGATGGTGGTGGGGATGGTGAAATAACTGGACTGCAAGGAACGGCAAAAGAATATTATGATTATTTAATTTCTAAAGGAGTAAAACCAAATCAAGCATTGGGATTGGTATTAAATCTTGCCAGAGAAAGCAGCTATAATCCTGCAGCTTACGTTATTGATGTGAATGGAAAACCATCTGGGGGATTGTTCCAATGGAATGATATCAGATTTACTAATATGACAAAAGATGTTGGTTCAGATTGGAAAACTGATTGGAAAGGACAACTTGATTATGCATTGAAAGAAAATGATCCCCAGTCTGGAGGATATGCTGCATATGCCCAGAAAAATTTTTCATCACCAATGGACGCTGCCACATGGTGGTTAAAATATTGGGAAAGGGGTAATGATGTTCCCAGAGATGTTGCTAAGATGGAAAAAATATTGGAAGGGTGGAAAAAACAAGGAATGAAACAGGGACAAGGACCACCAGGTGTTGGTCCAGAATCGATGGTAACAGGAGGAACCATGGGAGTCAAAACTTCTGGTTTTGGTTGGCGTGATGGAAAAATGCATACAGGTATGATATTGATGGTGGGGATAAGTCACCAATATCATCTTCTCAAGATGCTACAGTTGTACATGCTGGATTTTTAAATGATGGATTTGGAAACTCTGTTATTTTAAAATATTCTAATGGTGCAGAAACAAGATTTGCACACTTAGATAAAATTAATGTCAGATCTGGACAAAAAATATCACCATCACAATTAATTGGAACACAAGGAAATACTGGAGCATCTAGAGGATCTCATTTACACTTTGAATATTTTCCGTCTGGTAATGCAATGTCATATAGTGGTCATGCTAATCCAGAAAATTATGTGAATAGTTATTTGAGATTTGGTGGATCAGTGAGGCCAAAGGTATCTCAAACACCAATGGATTCAGCAGGTAAACCAGATTCCCCAATCGGAAAGGTAATTCGTTCATTCAAGGTTGCCAATGATGTTTTTACTGAAAGAGAAGGTGGAAAATACTTTAAAAATGGAAAACCTGTTGATAAATCTTATTATGATGCAGTATTTAAAAATCATGTTGCATATGCAAAAGGTGGAAGAGTAAATAGACCAACTTTTGCATTAATAGGTGAAAAAGGTAAAGAATTTATTTTTGATGCAAACACCACATCGGGTTTGGATGCAATGGTACCATACCTTTTAGATCGTCTTAATGCTGCAAATACTAAAAGAGAAATAATGAGAATTCTTCAATCTTATGCTGGATATGAAGATGGTGCAGAACAGACGGTGATTGTAATGAATAATCCGCAAATGGTTCCAATACCAATTCCAACAGGAAATTCTGGTTCAATTGGTGGTATGAGTCGTTCATCCAGTATAGATACAACATATGATATTCAATATGCAAATGCATAACAGACATTAATCAAATGGCATCAGAAAAAACTGTATTAAGACAAGTCAGAGAAGTTAATATTGCTCAATGTATTATTGAGTCAAATACTGGTGGTGATCAAAAAGATATTGTAGATTTAATTACGGACATTTATTATTATGAAAGTATCCTTGAACCATCAATTCGCACAAATATCATTTATGTAGATACCGGAAAAACAATTCAAAAAGGTCAAACTACACAAACATTAATTGAAGGACTCCCACTTCAGGGAACAGAATCTGTTAAAATTAAAATCACCGATGGTAATGATGCCAAACTTGAGTTTGAGCAGTTTGTAACTCAAATTGTTCCGGTTGGGCAAGACACAACAAAATCTGTGGTAACTCTTGATTTGGTTTCGGAAGAAGGAATTATAAATTATAAAACAAAGATAAATCAAAGATTTGATGGTAAAATTTCAGAACACGTCAAAAAAATTTTAACAGATAAACAATATCTGGGAACAGAAAAGAAATTGGATATTGAGGCAACAGAAAATACTTATAATTTTATTGGAAATCAAAAAAGACCTTTTTACTCTATTTTATGGTTAGCAAAAAAATCAATTCCGTCTCTTCAGGGAGCAAAACAAAATACTGCAGGATATTTCTTCTATGAAACTTCAGAGGGATTTAAATTTAAATCTATTGATTCGTTATTAAGTCAAGAAAAAAAGAAATCTTTCATTTATAATCAAACTCCAGATAGTGCGGGTGAAAATCTCCCCTCTGGATATTCTGCAAAAATTTTAGAACATAGTGTTGATGATGTAAGTGGTGATATTCAATCAAAATTGCAAATGGGAACTTATTCAACAAGGACAATTCTTTTTGATCCTTTTAATTGTTATTATGAGGTAATCACCAAAGAGGCTGAGGAAACAGAAAAAAATCTTAAACTTGCAGGAAAAAATCTTCCAAAACTCAATCCAAGATTTATTCGTGAAGGTCAAAAACAAGAATACTCAAGAACACAATGTATGTTAATTGATCGTGGAACACTTCCAACTGGAGATACGAAACAACAAGTTGTAAAATCAGATCAACCAAATTTTGATCCAGAAAATATCTTAAATCAGTCTGTAATGAGATATAATCAAATGTTCAATACCAAGACAAACATTACGATTACTGCAGATTTTAGTTTACACGCAGGAGATATAATTTTTATAGATTCTCCAGAACTTTCAAATAAGAATACTCAAGGACTTAATAAACAATTTGGTGGTAATTATTTGATTGCCGATCTCTGTCACTATATTAATGTGTTAAAGGGTGGATATACAAAATTAACCTTGGTTCGTGATTCACTTGGTAAAACCGGATCTTTCACAAATGATTTATTTTAACTTGTTAAATAGTCATAATCAAAAAATTATATCTATGAGCATCAAATGACCGAAGGAACATTATTTAACTCTGGATTTTTGGGAGCAAGTTTTAATTGGTGGATCGGACAGATTGCCGATGACTCTTATTGGAGAGATAATATTGTTTCTACTAAATTTAATGATAAAGATAGTGTTCCTGGATGGGGAAGAAGATATAAAGTTCGTATCATAGGTCTTCACGATCAAGAAGAAGAATCAATATCATCTGATCAACTTCCTTGGGCCCAGGTAATGTATCCGATTACTGCGGGTGGAGGTCAGGCAAATGCTTGTGCAACTTCGGCACTTCGTCAAGGAAACTTTGTATTTGGTTTCTTCTTGGATGGTGCCGATCAACAAGTTCCTGTAATTATGGGAGTGCTCGGTAATAATGTCCAGACAGCACTGAATACTAAAATTGGAACATCAAAGACTAATTTTACTGCAACCAGTGGATATGCAAAAGGAAAGGATCCGGATCCTAATATCAAGGTCCCTGCTTCTGGTCAACCAACAGAAAAACCCGGATCAAAACCTGCAAGTCCTAAATCTGGCGCACCACAATCTCCAAGAGTGCTTGCTGCAGCACAATCAGCAAGAGCAGAAGCAGGAGAAAGAGGTTTATCAAAGGAAGCAACAGAAGCATTAGTTGGAGAAAGAACATCTGCCGCAACAAAAGCAGAAGCAGCAGAATCTAAATCTCCAACTTCTCCTACACAACCGGGAGCAACAATTGAGCAACCAGATAATCCGCATCTTATGTCTATTGCTGATGTGCAAAGAGATGTTATGTATCGGGAAAAAACTGTTCTACTAAACCCGTGTGATATGGTTGGATCTGCAATGAAGGCAATTCAGACTGTAATTGATAATCTCACAAAGAAAATTGATAGTGTTCTACAAGCAGCACAAAGTTATGTTGATGCTGCCTCAACTCTTATTAGTGATATACAAAAACTAATTGCAGATGTTGCTTGTATTATTGCAAAATATCTGAAAATTATTTTTGATAAGATTTTGGAATATGTTCTCAAAACCATAAACTGTGCTCTTGCAAAAGCAGTTGATATAATACCACCAAACTTAAGATTTAAGTTTTTTGATATTCGTGAAAAAATTACCGAATTGATTAATTGTTTATTCAGTAAAATTACAAATGCTCTATGTGGTCAGGTTCAGGGATTTTTAAACGATCAAACAGGAACCGGATCAAATTCTACACTTGATACAAAAACAATTATTCAAAATGGATATACTACAACCACTCCGATTTGTTCTGTAGAAATTTTAACAGGGCAAATGATTGCACTGAATCTTCCAACAATTATTGAAGGAATTGATACTTCTCTGAATAGTGTGTCTAATTTTTTAGAAGACACTCAATCACTTTTGTCCGATGTGAGTGGAATAATTTCTGACATTTCCGGAATTGTGAATGGACTTTCTGGAAGTTTATCTTCTGCAATGAATTTTACAAATTTGAGTGTAAATATTTTTGGTTGTGATTTAGGATTAAATTGTCCTGCAGCTGATTATTTTTCTATACAAGAAGGTTATGGTGGTAGTGAAGAAGCACAATTACCAAAAATCCCTGCTGTTGCAGCAGCCGCACAAAATCCTGCATCTGCGACTCCTCCAAAAGAAGATCCATATGCAACTCCAACATCAGAGAACAAAGATGTTGATTATAGAGATTATGGATAAATAGGTATATGAAAGAAAAAAGTAAGAATTTTAAATAATGGCAACTCAAGAATCATTTCTTAATTTATCATATGATACTAAAAACACAAGAATCAATCAACTAATTGATCAGGTTTTTAAAGATGTTTCACAGGATGACATTAAAGTCGGACTTATTGATCCGATTTTAGGATATGTTGTAAACGTTAGTATTTGTGAGGCAAATAATTATGCAAAAGATAATCCTGGAACTGCCTTTATTTTTAGAGATGCGAATAATTCAATTCAATATTTAAATATTAATGAAGTTAATGCTCTGACTCCAGAAGTTCTTGTTTCTTCTGCAAGTACTTGTAGTGGAATTCAGACTCGTAAAGAGTGTGGTAAGGAACCACCAAGAATTCAATTTTTTGGTGGTGGTGGTGTTGGAGCAAAGGCAAATGCAATCGTAGGAGTTGATGGTGCCCTGCTTGCTGTGGATGTGATTACGGGTGGATTTGGATATCGATATCCCCCTTTAGTGAGAGCAATTGATGACTGTCAGTATGGTAGTGGTGCTGTTTTGTCTTCAGAACTCGGTGAACTTTCAGAAACGTTTGTAACATTTGAAGATGAAAATGATTTTGAGGATTATGAAATCTGTCCAGATACAACTGTTGGATATGGTAGGAATTGGGGACCTAATGGTGAAGATTTAGGTGCTTGGGAACCTGAAACTTATACAAATGTCGGTAAAGATCCTATTCGTGAAGAGATTGATGACTATCAAAAATCACTTCTAAAAACAAGTAATCCATTTTGGACAACAAAATCAACTCCACCAAAATCAATTACTGCTGCGGGTAAAAAATATAACGTTCCATATGTCGTCACAGACTTTAGGTGGAGTGATTTTATGAATCTATATGCGATTTCACCTGTTCCACCATCAAATGTAAGTGGAAGTGATGAGGCAGGAAAACTTTTTGTTTTTGATTGGGATGTAGATTTTCCACACGATGGAGAATATACCTTTAGAGGATTGTGTGATAATGTATCAAAATTATATGTAGATAATATTCAATTATTTGACCTTGGAAGTTTTAATGATGCGGTGCGACCAACAAAAAAAGAATTAAAGTCAGGTCCACATAACATTCGTATTGATTTATTAAATCTTCCAATTTTAGAAGTTGAAAGAAAACAAAATAAAAAACCAGACGTAATTCGAAGACCCGGTTTTGATACGACTACAACCACAATTGAACCTGGAATTTATCTTGATTTAACTCAATATCGTGCCGATGAAAATGTTAATTGTAGTTTTGATATACCACTTCGTTCTGATCTATCACTCAATATTCCTGAAGTTGGTGTTGTTAGTGGTGGTGGCGGTTTTGAAGGAGGACCTTCTGGTTTTGGAAGGGCAGTAGTCGTAGGTCCTAGTTCTGGAGTAAAACCCATAGGTGGTGATTATGGAGGAGAACTATTTTTGAAGGGAGGAAGACTTTATGGTCCGATTACAATTGTTCCAAATCCAGCGTTTCTACAATCCGATCTCTTTATTGGTATGGCTGTTGGATCGGTCAATGATCGTAATGTTGAACTGAATTTTAATACTGCTTTTCCGCTTGCAGGCGGAAATGTATCCTGGGTTCCTTATATAACTTATCTTCAAGGAGTGACTGGTAGAGATGCACAACAAGAAGGAAGTGGATTTTCTGGTGTATATTTTCAAGAATCTTTGAATGCCTTTGCTATAGTTAAGGGATCTAGACCAGAAGATGCTGATAATAATAACTACACTCCAATTGAAATTGATGTGGTTCTTGGTTTCACTATTAGAACTCCGGGTGGATTTTTTAGAAGAATTACTCAACCAATCACTACATCATCAACTGTAAGAACTTCGACTTATGTAGAAACCGAAGAACCAGTATTTGAGGTTGTAGGAAATGCTACTGTGGACGTTCCAAGAGCATCGGCACCATCTACGATTCGAAATGAAAATGTTTTTAATACCGTTGATTATATCTCAAAGGCAAATCGCACTCTTTGGAGAACAAATCCGGCAGCATCACTCACATCAGGTTTACTTGATCGTTATGGTGTATGTCCTTTTGATACTTCAAGTGCAGAGGCACAGGTTGAATCATTTGCAGGAATTCATACTATTATTTGGAATAATATAAACTTTCCGGTCACTGGTGATTATAGAATTCAAATTGCTGTGGATGATAATGTCTCTCTTTATATTGGTGAAACTTTAATTCGTAAAGAAGGTTTTTATGCACCAGGAAAAAGAAATCCAGATTTAGATCAGGTTTATACATTCAATCAAGGAAACTATACAATTCGTGCAGAGTTAGAAAATATTGAAGTTGGACCGATTGCTATAAGAAACCCAATGGTTCTTGCAGTCAATATTGAGACTACATTTACAACCGGAGAAATTGTATCTCCAAAATCTTTTAATGAAAATCCAATGGGAATTTCGGTGAGTATTGATGCCCCACCACTTCCTGTTCCAAAAGAACCAGCACCAATTCAAACCGGAAGATGTCCTCCAAGCCCAATCTGGTCAACAAGATTGCCAACATCAAAGGAACAGTGGTATCCAGTGAGACGTACTACAGGTGATCCAACCAAGGGAACTGCCTGGTCTAAGTTTATGAATCGGTATGCAATCTCACCAGTTCCACCATTTGATATTGATGAAACTGATAGTGCAGGAGTTAATTTTATAAACACCTGGACTGTTGAACTTCCATATCCTGGATTTTATGGAGTTCGTGGAACTGTAGATAATAGTGGAAGAGTTTTAATTGATGGAAAGGAAGTATCAAAATTAGATAGTTTCGGTACAACAAATCCAAGATTAGAAAAAGTTTATTTGGAAAAAGGAACTCATCAAATTGAAGTTGAAGTTTTTAATACACCTACCGAAAGAGCATTTGATATTCCAATCAAAGTTTTTAGCACCAGAGATTGGGAAATATCTGTTCCATCTGCAGGACCATCGGTAAGTGATATAATATTGGTTGATATGCTCCGGTATTATACTGAAGATTTTAGTGGACCAGCAGGTGCAACACACTTTTATACAACTAATCCAAAAGAAGAATTGTTAGACGAAAATCTACTCAAACCTGAAAATTCTCAAGGTACTGCGTGGAAGATGTTCAGAAAAGAATCCACAAATGTTGCCGGAACAGTTCCAGTGTATCGTTTATTTAATGGTGGAGATCACTTATATACAATTGATGGTGGTGAAAAAAGTTCTGCAATATTGGCTGGATATTCCTTTGAAGGAATTGTTGGTCTTGTATATTCACAACCCGGACCAGATCGAATTGAAGTTTTTAGATTTTATAGACCTCCAGGAATTGGTGTATCTGGTCCGATTCCAGGAGAACATTTTTATACTGCAGATACAAATGAAATACCGACACTACCTGCACTTGGTTATGTGAGTGAAGGTGTTGCATTTTATGCTCCTACTGCAATACCAAATGCACCACCTGTTAATACCGACACCGAAACTGCAACAAGACCTTATGGTTCCGGAACAAATAAAGATGGTGTGACTTATGAAGGTCCTGCTCTTGCAAGTTATGTTCCTGGTTTAATATCTCCATTCTTTGAGAATACTCTGACTCCAACAGAAGAAATTCAGGGAAAAACATTTATTATGACTTGGAGAAATGTTGATTTCCCTGAAGATGGTAAATATAATCTAACTGCACTAGCAGATGATTTAGTAATCGTTCGAGTTGATGGAGTAGAGGTAGGAAGGTCTAAGGTATTTGAGGACAGAAGAACATTTTTGTTTAATGCAACAAAAGGAAAGAAATCAGTACAATTAGAACTCTCAAATATTAGAATACCAAATACGGGATTTAGAGAAAATCCTGTAGTGACTTTTGTAGAGATTATTAAAAACTCATCAGTCAGTAAAGTTGCTCCTCTTCCCTGGACAACGAATCCTATTGGTGTTTCTGCGATTTTAATTCCACCACCCTGTCCTAAACTAGTTAAGGGAAAGGGAATTATATCAAGAGTGATTGTAGAAGACCCTGGAAATGGTTATGGTTGTCCTCCTGGTAAAATACGAAATCCAGAAACTGGATTGTGTGAAATTCCACCTAAAGAATGTCCTCCGGGTCAAATACTAGACCAAAAAACCGGAGAATGTATCAATCTTTGTCCTCCTGGTAAAGTATATGATAAAGTTACTAAAAAATGTATCACACCACCGATTGATTGTCCTCCAGGTCAGGTATATGACCCAGTAACTCAAAGATGTGTAGATTTACCACCAGGAACATCACCACCAGGAACATCACCACCAGGAACATCACCACCAGGAACACAAACACCAGAACAATATCCTGTTTGTCTAATACTTGATGAAGTACTTGTCGAAAATCCTGGAATCAACTATAATTGTGGAGTAGATAGACTTCAAATTGTTCCCGATAATGGTGTAATTTTAGATTATGTTTGCGATTCTTTTGGAAGAATCTCTCGGGTCAAAATTTTAGATAATGGTACTTGTTTCCCAGAATATCCATCAATCACTATGCTAACGGATACGGGAATCAATGCTTCTTTCCGACCAGTATTCAGAGTTGTAAGAGATCCGATTGATCCTGCTCTGACCAGAGACAATCAGAAACTCATTCAGGTTACCGATCTTGTTGGTCTCAAACAAACTGGATACATAGATGGAAGACCTTATTATGGTGCTGTTTTCTATGAAAACGGTATTCGTTATGCAGGGTACTATAAAACAGTCGGAACACTCATTCGTGTTTATGATACTCTTCAAGAAAGCATCACAGCAGAAGTCACAACTGCTCCAAGTGCAATTGAGAAGTTTGGTACCGATAACAATAGCAACAATCCT
>Ga0247836_1005950_pt1 | contig 13906 bp, 12 predicted proteins | sample LaCruzMarch2015__4_FD_187116 | JGI IMG/M metagenome (GOLD analysis project Ga0247836, IMG submission 187116) | Freshwater microbial communities from meromictic Lake La Cruz, Castile-La Mancha, Spain - LaCruzMarch2015_14m | ecosystem: Environmental > Aquatic > Freshwater > Lake | place: Spain...
CCTTTCAAAGAAGAGCACAGGATACTCAACCCAATCTTAGTAAGAGGCCTTGAAGGAAGAAAATGAAAAATTTAAGGAGATGGTTGCTTTGTAAATAGAACGAGTTTTGAAACTGTAAAGATAGATAGAAAATTAAAGCAAAGTTCAACTACTCAGAAAACAGCTCTATGAAGAAAGCATCAAAAGACTACGAAGAGTAGCAGATGCTGATGTTTTCGCAAATGATAATGAAGATGGAAACCATTTGGAGGACTCTTGTGAAAACTGTGGATTTCTATCCATAATTTCAAGATGATATTTACTTATTACTTTTAAAAATCATTTTAACAGGCTATGCTCTCTTAGGAATTCGACTATGGGCTTTACTATATCTTTCTACATGTGAAATTTATTATGAGTCATCAATGGAGGAAAATTTTTGACTGCTGTATTTCTATAAGGATTTCCTGTTTCATAGACTTTGCCAAGATTTTTACCGTGTGAAACCCCGATTACTTAGTCTAATTAGCCGTGAATAAGTAAAAGATGACCATTAAATTTGACGATTTCTTATTAATTATCAAAATGTTGTTTTACTATGCAACCCAAGCACCCTACAATATCTTTTGCCACTGATTTTATTGTATCGAAAGGTGACATCAATATAAGTAAAGATGCTGGAGTGTTACCAGCTAAATAACTTGCCCCGCCTGAGCCTATTGAGCGGCCCATAATATATATATCATCGTCTCCTCTTTTCATTTCTCTTTATTGTTTGAGGAAATGGTAAAAGTTTATCGCATCTCTTTTGATTGTATTCGAAATAAGAACTGGAAAAAGTACATCGTAGAGCCCATATGAAGGATATTACAAGGCATAAAATGTTATATCTGTTGCTTCGCACAAAGGTTCAAGAAAAAAACCAGCATAGCCAATATCTTCCGCATTTCCATGAAAATAAATGAAGCATTTTTTCGATTCTCTACTTCGCTTGGTTGAAACTTTGAAATAAGGCACCATTCTTCCTTCCTTTTTCATGATATATTTACACTGTTAAAGCTTTTTATCTCCCATTAGATACTATCATCCCTTTTGACTCCTGACCCCATATCGTACTCAGAGTTTGTTGCAGGAAAGATGAGACAGTTACACTAACACCAAAGTATATCACATAGACAGAAAGTACAACACTTAATGCAGCATGCCATTTGAGCTGATAATGAATAATTTAATAAATGCTTATTCAATTAGTTATAAAATCATGTCCTTGCTTTGAAAATCTTTATTTTATTGCGGCATTTATCTGTGTGCCAACGGCCTAAACGCAATTAATCGCACTCTGTTACACCAAGCCATCCTTATTTGATCTTAATATCTGTTGCTATTCCGTTTATTCCAATTTATTTGATAAGATTTAGACTCTTTCCTTCACCTTCGATTGCCCATATCTTAACAACATGGTCAATTCCTGCAGTTGCGAGTATATTTGTTTGCTTCAATGTATCGAGGGCACTTATCCATCCTTTTTTATGTGCGCCTTGAACCTTCAATATCGGCTTTACTTTTTTAGTATGCCATAAATTAATTGAACCATCTTGGCAAGCAGTAACGAATCTCTCCAAATTGATGCTTCTCACTCTATCGATTGCGTAATCATGTCCTTTATAGATGACCTTCGCTTCTTTTTCAGTCTTCCATGAAATAATTTGATGATCATTAGCCGATGTAAGGAAATCTGTTCCATTGAAAGAGTCTATATCGAGTACTTCAGCATTATGCTCATGGAAAGTTTAGATCAGACCTCTCTGCGCAAAATCCCATTGCTTAAAAGTGAGATCAGAACTAACAGAACACAGATTATTGGAGTTTACACCAAATTTGATTCCATTAACTGTGTGTTTATGTCCTCGAAGTGTATCGATTATTTTACAAGTCCTTGTATCCCATAACTTTATTTGACAGTCATCCCCAGCAGTTGCAAGCACATTTTCATTAGTATGTAAAGATATAGATAAGATATCGCTGCGGTGGTCATGTTCAGCTTTGCCTAAACTTAAAAATTGCTTAGTTTTTTTCTCTCTGTCCCATTTGATTATACTTCTATCTTTCGAGCAAGAGTAAATACTATCTGCAGTCATTTAGAAACCTGTTATACAGAGAGTATGTCCTTTATATTCTATTGGTTCTTAAAATCCGTTTGGCGCATATGACGAAGAGCACTATTCGTAAAGTTTGTTTTGCTTTCGGAGCTGAATCAAATTATCGTTACATACTATGTGCGAAGCTGCTCTGCCACTCCTTATTCATAACCATCTACTCCTTTTGACTATTATTGTCCATCGACCACAAAGAAGTCATCCTATAGCTTTGACTTTTTCGGTAGTACTTTTTTGAGTGTCTACAATCCAATTCTTTGCTTGGTTTCTTCAGGAGTTTAATATTTGGTGATTTTAGGTTGCTGTGTTGGCAGTTGTTCTTCAACCAGAGCATCCTGAACATCGAATTCTTCTTGTTCCTGATCATAGTCGTTCTATTCCTTACCCCTGCGATCCTTTTTCGCAATGCGTTTCATTTTCCCGCCTAGCCCTGGATTTTTTTTCATGATTGTTGAACGTTCTATATTATAATTCGAGACAAGTATATGAGATGTTTGATATTACCACACACTTATAAAACAATCAAACTATCAAAATTTGCGCACTTGTTGATCGGGCTTCATGTAAAATTGATACTATTTCGTACTATCTTTCTTTTAAAGTCGGGTAGAAGTATTGATGTTGAAGATTTTGTTCGATTCGTTTGTGTTTTTGTTGTATTTTTCGATTTTACTATGATTGTCATTGAATATTTTGCTTACTTTGCGGACAATATCTTTCATTGTTTTTCGATTATCTTGTTATTAAATTGATTCAAAACGGCCAAGATTTAGAGGCAGGGCTGGAACATTAGGGAGATTATCTTTAGAAATAGGAGTCGCATAGTCAATTTTGAATTAGGGTAGGGCTTGAGTGTAAATAGATGGGTTATACGTGTCATCGCTATAGTTTTTGTACTAAATTGGTTTAGGAACATCTTCATAGGCTAAACCTGTCATAGCCCTTTTCATTCCAAGTTTGTTTTTGAAGCTCATTCCCTCCTAAATGGTTTTTCCTGCTGATTTTTCGAAACTATGGCCTTTTACTTATCCACTTGAAGCAAGGGCGTATTGATAGAGGTTATTACTGTTTGAATTATAAGACCCTAAAGAGTTAGCCAATCCTCCTGTGGAGCTCCCAAGTGCTCCTACAGTTAACGAGAGACTGTACGAGTCTGATGATTAACTTTTGGGGTTAACTTCCTCGAGGTATTTGTAGACTTAGTATGCTGTCTTATTGCGAAGAAGTGAGGTGATTTAATTGACTGACCTTGTAAGGTTGGGGATGACAAACTTCTCGAAGAACTGAAAATAAAGTTTGTTTAGCGATTAAATTGAGAGCGTGACAGTCTTGGTGGTGGACATTTTAAATTAATTATAATGGGAGGGGAAGTGTTATGTTTGCGTCTGGCTCGCTGCCGGCAGATTATTTATAATTGATAATCTTAAGCATGTCCGAACACCGCAGAAACTAGATCTTGTAAGAGTTTAGAAGGCCTAGTGGCAATAAATCACGCTCAAAGTAGGTCAAGAACCGACTTCATCAGCTTAGAACCAAGGAGACATTCCTAACTGACACTCAAACTTCAGACTACACGAAATCATCAGGAGAGATAAATCTTTCTCGAACTGAACATCTTGAAGAAACAATCAGAAAACTCTAGCGAGAGAACAGTGAGCTCAAACAGCGTATTGTTGAGCTTAAAACCTCCCAATTTTTTTAAATAAACGAAGAGAAAATCAAGTCGGTCATAAAAGAAACATAGAGATTACGTCAGTAACTTGACAAAACAAGAAAATAACTATAACAATCGCTTGTAGAGCGTGATTTCCTTGAACGCTTCAACAAAAATCTCAAATTACAGTGTTAAGCTATTACAAAGTAGCTAGTTATTCTTAGAGGAGTGACCGCCAATGAAGGAAAGAAAACATAAAGAAGTATCTATCTTTCACGATAAGAAGATGGAAACAAAAGTAGAAACTCTTCTTCTAATGATCTTCAACTCCCAAAAAGAAAAGAGGCAAATTTATATAGAAAAGAAAAATAGGATCCTTCACCTACAAATAATCAGATATTACTCAAGAGCAGTCTTAGTGCTTCACGTCTTCATGAAGATTACTATCCTTCAAGAAATAGCAGGCACAAGAATTTAAGAAATAATTGATTTCTGTCGTTAATATTTTCCCATAAAATTTATCTATTATTATAATGAGTTAGATACTGATCATAGCAATACTCATAAAAATCAGCATAGCCTTGCTTGTACCATTCTTCTCATATGGTATAGGCTACTTACAAGCAACTAATTCTATTACCCACGATAGCTATTCAGCTATAACACCATTTATCTTAGTTTTCTATTTTAAACCTAACATCCTTGAAGGGTCTATAAGGAGGATTATGCAGTAGTCAGCTGACTTTGGATTTGCTAAAGTCTTTTTCTTGTTCTTTATAGTTATTCTCTGAGATTTCTATTTGTTTCAATGTAAGCGTCTGCTTCAGTGTTAATTATATCTGGAAAGTCAAAATATAAATTATTCCCATGCTATTTTCTTGGAGAAAAACGTTTCTAGAAATCTTATAACTTGGTAATAAGTTATCCTATTTGAATATTTTTGCGTTATAGCTACGCTTTTGATGATGTTAAGGCTGTTTAAAGATCAACAATCATCTTATTTGCTTATTACTGCTTTTGCTTCATATACTCAATATGATTATTTTTATTCATATCTTCAGCTCTAAAATGACTAAGCTCGCTCTCCATTGTTTTTACCTACAACATATACTATTTATGACTATCGATAATTTATCTGCTCAAGGTCAATTAATTCTTCATCTTTTCGAATTCTTGATTTTTTCTACTAATTCTTTCAATTTAGGAGCACAATGCTTGTGTTTAACGCTAGTGGGAAATAGCCATATCAGCTATTTGCTTTCTTAATGAGTCAATTAGATTTTATTTCCGATCAGAAGTATCAGGGAAGCCCATCATTCTTACCTTTTGTGGAGTTGACATATCTTCATGAAGAATGCATTAATAATTTTATAACTATTTTGATTGCTCAGCAATCTTATCAGAAAGCTGCTTTATTTTTCCTTAAAGCTACATCTTTTATTCGCAGATTTAATAGAGAATGGATTGTAATCTATCGTTTTCATGATCGAGTTCAAGAATTTTATCGTACATACGCTTTTATTTTTATTTTCTCGGGGATTATCTTGTATCAGTTTTGAATACTTTCTCGATAATTTTTTTGAGAAATTCTTGTGTTTATGAGGTTGTTTGAAGGACTTTTTCGATAAAAAAATCTTTGTTTTCGGCTTGAACAGCAGTTTTGATGAAAAGCTCTAGCAAGTTTTCGATTTATTGTAAATTATTACTTCTTGCAATTTCTACAAAATCTATTTATTAACCTTCAATCTCAATTCCTAACACATCACTCCAAAAGCTCTAAATAGATCTATACAATAGCTTAAGATTTGACAATTTTTGTGCAAAAGTTTTAGGGTTTTCTTCAACATCTTGCTTCACCATAAAGTCTTTGATCAATTGTGACATTTCTATTAAAAACATCCCATCAGAGAGGGATTATAAATTTTTCGGTCTAGTTTGTAATTCAGAGAACTGATCGAAGTATTCCAAGAAAGGATTACTTTTATAGGTGGTTGCAATCGTGTATTTATTTTGCTTTTGCATTTGAATTCAAATTATAATAACAGTATTAAAATATACTTGAATAAATCAAGGTCAAATGCCTTTGAAGTTGGGCTTACGTTTTTACAGAAATGCTTTTACTCCTTCTTTTGCACCTTTTTCATTAAAGATAGTTTGGAAAATCGTTCCTTCGTGATAAAGTCCATGATCTAAAGTAGTCTCCTGTGAGATAGATACTGCCTTGCTGATAGCTATCAGTGTTGTTTGTGATTTACTGGCTAAAGTTGATATGAGTTCGTTTACTTTCGCTTAGAAATTTTCAGTGGGTAGGAGATGAGCGATATTGAGGCGATGAGCTTACTTTGCATCTATTGGGAGACCTGTCATAATCATTCTTTTGGCGACTTTTTCACCCACGATTCTCGGAAGAATTTGTGTTCCTCCCATTCCAGGCATAATTCCTAAGTTGACTTCAGGCAATCCAAAGGTTGCATTTTAAGAGCATACTATAATATCTGTTAATAAAGCAAGTTCGAATCCCCCTCCAAGAGCTCTCCCCTAAACAACAGAAACAATAGGTTTATTAAATCTTCTGAATTCAAATTAAATATTCATAAAATGCTGAGTATTTGGGTATTCGCTTAGATTAGTACTAGTAAATGCCTTGATATCTGCACCAGCACAGAATATTTTAGGAACTTTGCTTCGAATAACAATTACTTTTATTGTTTTGTCATGATTAAAATCATGTATCGCTGTTCGAAGATCTTGGACAAGTATCTTAGATATGCAGTTTAAGTCTTTGGGGCTATTAAGCCAAATAATTGCAACCTCATCTTTTTTCTAGACTTATATTTTTGTATATTTGTAGGCTTACGAGATCTGCTCTGAAATTATATTTAGCCTCTTCATTATCAAGGTAAAATATCTTTATAAATTTAAAGAAAATAATCTTAGAAGAAATTGAGTATGATAAATAATCAAGCATATATTTCACCTATCTTTTAAATGAATAGCTTTGCTTTATGTAGATTAGCTATGACAAAGGATAATAAGTATTGATCAAGAGTTTATTATAAGCTTTATTCCCCTTTTTTTTTGTTTCTTTGAATATTAGATGATAAATATTCGATTTAAATACATTTAAGTGATAATTACGATAAATACTGGTTCCTTTTTTTAATTTTTCTTTAAAATTTCCAAAGGTGTTGGAAAGATTATTGTTCATGTCTCCTTCTGAGGTAATATAAATTGTCCGAAATTTAGGAAGAAAGAGATATGCGAGCATACTCAAAAAAATGAATAACAAATCAATAAGAAGCAAAGGTTCCAGATTATAATATCTATTTTACAGAAATTCATAGAAGCTCCAACCTAAAGACCTCATCCTAAATACAGTCTTCCTCAATCATGTAAGGAAAGAGAAAAGGACTTTGATTGTCAAACTAACCGCCGAAATTTAAAATTCCTAACTGATGTTTAGGGGCGCTTGCTGGGCCACAGCAATTTTTGCTTATAGGGACTAGGAAACATCAATTAACACTCTTGGGGCTAACTTTCTCAAGAATCGTAGCCTCCGAACGGGAAGTTTAGAGTTGTTTTTAAGAGCTCGCCCACTTAAATGTAGAAGAGGCGATTTTGTTTTATAATATTTCCTGTATTAAAAATTATTTACGTTTTTGATGTCAGCAGAAGACCAAGAAGTCATGGACCAATACGACTAGTTTCCCTTTCAAAGCCTTAAAATAGTCAATCAAAACACAACAATTTACTTTAAACACAAAAATACTTGCCAACCCTGTCTTCCTGAGTTCGATTCTCTTCAGACTACTACTGACTGCAGCTTCTAAGAAGGCATTCACTAACAAAATATTGAGAATCTGAAGAGTGCAACTGTTAAATTTTTAGAGTAAAGCTTGACTGGAAGCTTCAACAAGAGTGAAGGCTTCAGAGATGTTAGTCTTTACGATAATCTTCCATTCGAAGTTGGAGGACTTACTTAGCTATAGATGCTAACATTCCATAACTAGCTTTTAAATGAACGAGATCAACATGAAATTCTAAGGATTCTCAAAGAAGAATCATAGCTAGTCTCTCTTCTACGATAACTTACTCCAACTTTCGGGATAACTGTCGCAAAAGAATTCGTTTTTGCAATTTCTTCCTTGCTAAAAGAAAAACTTCAATCTTTTAAGAGCTTTATCGTAGTTGATAACCCGATAATTCCTCGGTTTAGCTGTTTTCAAGGCTTCTAAGAATAATAAGCGCCTTTTCATAGTAGCTGTCCTATCTATGATTAGATAAACTTAGAAGAGCTCGTAACTTTTGCTGAGAAAGAATTGGACTAAATTTCTAGCAATCTTTATTTCTCCTATCAAATCAAATTTCTCAATTTGAGGTAAATTAATAGTGATACCAAAGGAGATATTTTCTATAGATTTAAAGTTCTTATGAAGCAGCTTTCAAGAACTTTGTTCTTTACACTCGCGGGAGCAGTTGATTCGGTAGCCCCACTAGGAAATCCTCTAGATCTATCCAGAGAAGTAAGTTTCTCTGAATTTTCAGAGGTAAATGGAATGACAATCACTCGTTCAGTGAGTCGACCATTTGTTCCATGCGAATAATAACCCATGGACTTTCTCAGTAAGAGACTTAAATTTGAATGATGATTTATATTGAAGTATATAATATTTTCTTCTATTATAGGACTTATTAATAATCAATGGAAAAGATGGTCATTGAATGCAAGATCTTCATAGATTTTCCGGTATTGAGCGAAAGCTCCTAAACGTTGCGAAAGGGCTTTGATATCTTTGAGAGCGATCCAATGCTGGTATAATTCTTCATTCATTCGGTACATATCTGTAATGATGCATTCGGTCTAAATTAATTTTATAGTACCTTTGATTTTAACTGAAGATTCTCTTGCTTTAGGATGTTTGCCTATTAGATAATTTTAGTTTATATCTGTTTATCGCATCCTCTTTCGAATGTTCTTTTATTTATCTCTTCATCTTTTTTCTATAATCTTGAGAGGAGTTAAGCTTCTTTGAGTCGATGAAGTTAATTTACTCTTGAAAGATCAACATTGAACTCAGTCTTTAGAACCATAATTTCGTTGAGAAGGTATGCATCTTTAGCCTATACTATTTTTTGTATTTATTCTCTATATCTATTTTAGACCCCTTATTTTATATTTCTTTCGTTTTTGATCTATTTTTCTAAGTACTTATTTTTATCTGTAAGTTATTCACATTTGCCGTATAATTACTCAACTTTAGCTTTTAGTTGTTATATCGTATTTTCGGATGAATTTTTTAGCCTCTAAATTTGTTCGACATAATTGAACTATCTTTACGATACTGCCTCTTAAAGGTTGCCATTATTGGACTCGACCTTATCGAGTCTTCTTTCAAGCAATTATATTTACTTGTTCAATTTTTTATTTTGGGCTTGAAGAGCTTATATAATTCTCTAAATTGATAAATTATTACATCTTTTTCCTCTTTTATCGATTAAATCTAATCATTTTTTGATTTTTAGAAAGTTCTTCTTAAATGTCCTTCTTCAGATTGGATATGCTACTCAAGGGTTTTATGAAATGTCTCAACAACAGCATCAATATTCTCATTATCAGCCGTTTCGATGATAGTTTCAAAACTCTTCAGCTTGTTTCTGAATTCTCCCACTTGTCTATATATTAAATACATTACTTCGCGTAGGATGCTCCTGATTCAGCAACGATATTAAATAAAGGGTTAAATTGGACAACCAAGCCATGAGATTTGTCTCTAAGAGCTTTAATGCATGAGCTTAGAGTATTCATGGTTTCCTTGATAGAATTTATACATTTTGTTACACCTTTTTTAGTAAAAGATTCAGATCCTCCTTTCACTGACTTTTTATTAGAGCGCACTACATTTTCTCGATCATCAGGCCTTTCTTACAAAGCAGAGGTAGTTCGATTTTTTATTGGAGAAATCATAGCCAAAAAGCTTTTTCCTTGTGATACAGATGGTTTTGGTGGCTTCTGTTCCTGTTACTTCAAGATACTCTTATTCTTTTTAGGCTCTTCAAAATCAATCTTTTTGGGTGTAATAGTAACTCTTGCGTTCCTTTGGGCATCATTATTGGAGTGATACTGATTCGCTGTATACCTAGTTTTATCTTCCTTGAGTTGAGGATACTCTTCCTCAAGATCAAGATCAATTTTTTTCTTGGTATAAGAATGATGATAAAGAGACTTATTGACAGTGTTCTCAAGATTATACTTTTTCTTCCTTTTGAGAAAATCAAAGAGGGTTTAGTTTTCTCCAACCTGATCACGGTTCCCATATGCTTTGCTGGCAGATTAGCTCATAACGGTATAATTCCGATTATTAAAATTAAAAAACACAACAGGAAGATAATTTATAGATTACTATCAAAGATGTCCTTGCTGACCTTCATTCAGTTATAATAAAATAATGAATAAACATCAGAAGTATAAGATTAGCAAAAAACCTTATAATTCGATTGCCGCGCTTCACTCCAATTTATTTGGAAAGCTTGATGAAATTAGCCATTAGGCGAATGGAAAGTATAGCAATACTGAGGCACTGTTTGCAGAATTCTAATAAACCTCTGAGCCTTATGAATAATCTGTTCTACATAAGGCTAAAAAAATTGTAAGACAATGGCGATGTAGACCTATAGTAATAAAGGAAAAATAGAAAAAATGAGAAACGAGATCAGAAGACTATAACAAGCATAATCAGGAGATTTTCTTACTGGAGTAGGTTTATATAATCATGAATAAAAAGTGCCATAACATCATTATGATGTTGATTAAGATAAAATGATGAAGGATTTACGAGATACAAAGTACGATGACCTATAATAACTGCGTAGAATGATAAAGAAGACAGAAAACAATCTTCGATAATACAGTCAAAGCGTAAGAAGTAAATAATGTAGCTCTATAACGTTCAAAGCTAAATCGTAAGCGCAGCTGATAAGTATGGCCAATAGTTAGATGTTGGACTATCGATTAGAATAAATCGATGTGGACTAGATTCTACCCATTCTAATTTCAAGAAGACGAAAGGACCGATCGCGACCACTTAGAGCACCAAACGGAGGACTCTGTCTTCTTATAATGCTCGAAGAAATAGATTTTGAACTGTTTTTTAACTCAATTTTGAAATATATATTTAGATGAAGGTAAAGATAAACTCATGGAATGCTGTTGCCACTTGGAAGTGGGACATCGAAACTTAATAATGCTGCACAATCTGCCAGTTCGCTTTCGAAGCACCCTGTCCAAGATGTAAAGTACCCGGAGATGATTGTGTACCCATTCAAGGTCAATGTCAGCATCACTTCCATCTTCATTGTATTCTTAAATGGACTGAAGAGGGTTCATCATAAGATTGTCCATTATGTAGAAAGAAGTGGGTTGCTAAGAACTGACTTCATGATTTCCATAGTCTTTTTAAAATTGCAAAATCTCATTTAAAACTAATTAGTTAAGATAAATTTGGATTAACTTTACTATTATCATTTTCATTTTCATCTTTTACAAGTGCTGATGTAATTATTCCCGAATTTTATCAATATTTTTAATTACCTGTTCAAGTTCCTTTTATATTTTTAAATTCGACTCAACATTCTCAAACAGCTTTTTTCTCATTAATTTAGTTTTATAATCCTTATATAAAGTCTTTGGGAATGATTTCTCTTAGTTTATTTGATATCTATTTAGATAGCTATGGTATTTCTAGGCAGAAAATGTTGAAAAAAGGTAAATGAATAAATCCAGATGCGATGTAATATAATTATTTTATCTGAGTATATAATTAAGAACCTTCAAAATGGACTAACTTTCATCTACCCTACTACTTTAGAAGAACGATAGCTATTCAATTACTTTTTCAACTCTCTTCCCCGAGTAATTTGAGGAAGAGCAATTTCTATTAGGAATATTCGAGGCTCCAACACTATAGTAACATCTTGCGTTACTAAGAAGAGCTCATGTAGATATTAGACTCGCACCCAAAATCACTCTTATAGGTGATTTTCATAAAAAAATAGAGATATAGATGAAGAGCTATCCACATACACTACTGGCTAGAGTTAAGCACTACTCTCATCCACAAAAACTTGACCTTCTTATACAAGTATTGTCCACTTATCGTCAATTAATGAAGGAATATGGGTACTTTCTCATCACTCATGACCACATTCGAGTTGATTAACGCAATAATCTTGCTGTTTGGATTAATCCTGATTTCTTCTCTAATATTCCCAGTCTACCACTTCCTTTTCAATAAGCTTCGCAAGAAAATACAGCAGCAATATGTTTCTTGAATTTAGCCCGTGATTTTTTTACCACTGACCTTTTTAAGCATAGAAAACTGTAATCTTTCTCAGATCTTGAGGCACACCTATAGTTCATAAAGAAAAGGAATCAAATTCATCAAAATTGTAAACATAAAGCGAGATAATTAAGCTAAAGTAAAAGAAGAAGTTCTATTTCTATGAAGCATCTCAGCTTTCTCTAAACTCCTCAAAAGAGATATGATAGAGATAATCGTTTGAGTCGTCCAATCAGTAGTTTTTCAACTCTTCTTGCGTCTAACATATACAGAAGTAGATAAAAGAAGCCTATTTATCAATCATTTTTAAATCGTAGTAAAGACCGTAAAGAAGTATCAAAAGGCTCGAATGATTCTAAGAAATTTGTTTCTGAAGTTGATACTACTGTTTTTTCGTCTGAGATGAAAAAAAGAGCAAGTGGATCTTACATAAAATTTAGTAGCATTCTTCATAATTCTGAAAAAAAATCATGCATTTTTGGTTCTCAATCACCCGAAAGAACAAGAATACAAAATATCAAACATTCATCGATGCTAAACAGAAATTACAATTCATTTCCTCCCCAATTTTCTCCTAAAGAAATGAAAAAGCAAGAAGTAGTAATGCAAGATACAAAAAAATAAATTTAATCCATCTCGACTCAATAACCAGTAATATCAAAATAAGAGACTCTAACACAATAAAAGAAAAATTCCCTTTAGTTAGATTTGAATTGCCTTCTTCTTAGCCAAATTAATGAAGATTCTGAGGATGAGACAGGTGGTTCAGACCTTAAAAAGAGGCAGCATATAAAAGATATTATGGAAGAATTTTAATCTTTATTATGTAGTTGATGGTTTATTTTTTAGTTATATTCAGATATTGATATGAGTAATGTTCTTGAGGCTAGTTTTTGGTATAGCATAGGTTGGGTCGATCGGAGTAAGGCCATATTTTTATGGATGGAGAAGAGATAATGCGGCTAAACCGAAAAAAGTGTGGAAGACATCGACAGTATTTCCTGGGCGATCGCTAATACCTCCTTATTAATCTTGGCATTGGATAATAAATGATTAAAGGGCTTATTGATCTATCCAATCTTCCTTTCCCATCATGCAAAAAGCTGAATAAATCCACCACGAATAGCATACATCTGGCAATTTTTCAGGCCTTCCATTGAACCCTCCTTTACTTGTTTGCCTTTCACACAACCATTTGGCTAGTAGTTATTGATCAAAAGAATTCATAAATCCTGTTATCTTTAATGTTCCTACACAGCAAAATACATAAGCGCCATGTGATTAGGCATCGGGAATGCCGCCAAAAGATCCATCAAAGTTAAGGCAACTTAAGACATACTCAGCTGCCTTCTACTTATTTACTTTATCCAGTGAATTGAGAAGATTCAAGCAAGAAACTCCGCAATATGAAAATCTGGTATCTACTTCACCCCATTTATCTCCATAAAATGAGCCATCTGATTGCTGTAGGCCACTAACGTATTGAATGACTTTTTCGACTTTGATTTCGCTAGATAAGCAAATAAATACTTTATGCGTCCAAAGACCAATAAGATGAGAACAGCATAATGCGTACTAGTCATATGTGAATCATGTCCAATATTACCACCGAATCCTCCATCCTAATTTTGACAATTTTTCAACCATAATACAATATTTTCTGTTTTTTATTCTCCTATTGGCTATTGTAAAGATGCGAGGCTGGTCAATGACCAATAGCCTCCTGCTACTTTTAGATGCTATGTGAGATATTTTCCGATAGAATATAGGTCTTTACTATT
>Ga0247836_1005954_pt1 | contig 13898 bp, 12 predicted proteins | sample LaCruzMarch2015__4_FD_187116 | JGI IMG/M metagenome (GOLD analysis project Ga0247836, IMG submission 187116) | Freshwater microbial communities from meromictic Lake La Cruz, Castile-La Mancha, Spain - LaCruzMarch2015_14m | ecosystem: Environmental > Aquatic > Freshwater > Lake | place: Spain...
TCACGTGCCGCCTTGCTGACCGGCCATTACCCGGACCGTGTCGGCGTGCCCGGTGTCATCCGCACCCAGCCGGAGAACTCCTGGGGTTACTTCGACCCCAAGGTGCCCACGATTGCCAATGAACTGAAAAAGTCAGGCTATCACACCGCCATCATCGGCAAGTGGCATCTCGGTCTGGAATCTCCGAACACGCCCAATGAGCGTGGATTCGACTTCTTCCATGGTTTCCTGGGCGACATGATGGACAGCTACACCACCCACGAACGCCATGGGAATAACTACATGCGTCGCAACGCCGAAGTCATCACTCCGCAGGGCCATGCCACGGATATCTTCAGCGGCTGGGCGGGGGATTATTTGAAAGAACGCGCCGCGAAGAAGGACCAGCCCTTCTTTCTCTACCTCGCCTACAACGCCCCGCATTTCCCCATCGAGCCGCCTGCCGAGTGGCTGGACCGGGTGAAAAAACGTGCGCCACAGCTCGATGAAAAACGCGCCATGAACGTCGCCTTTGTCGAGCACCTGGACGACCGCATCGGCCAGGTGCTCGCTACGCTCAAAGAGACCGGTCTTGATGAGAACACCGTCGTCGTTTTCTCCGCCGACAATGGCGGGTCCCTGCCGCATGGCCAGAACAACGATCCCTGGCGCGATGGCAAACAAAGCCATTACGATGGCGGCCTGCGCGTGCCTTTCATCGTCCGCTGGCCCGGCCACGTGCAGCCCGGCAGCCGCAGTGACTACGCCGGTTTGAACTTCGATGTCTTCCCCACCTTTCTCGAACTGGCTGGTGCCAAACCCAGTGCCGATCTGGATGCCGTCAGCCTCGTGCCCGTGCTGGAGGGGAAGACCGTCGAGACTCCCCGCGACCTCTACTTTGTGCGTCGTGAGGGCGGACCCGCCTACGGTGGCAAAGCCTACGAGGCGCTCATTCGTGGCGACTGGAAGCTGATGCAAAACGATCCCTACAGCCCCCTGGAGCTCTACAACCTGAAGAACGATCCCCAGGAGAAAACCAACCTCCGAACCAAAGCCCCGAAGATCTTCAACGAACTGGCCACCGCCCTGCGTCAGCACATCCAGCGCGGCGGGGCCAGGCCCTGGCAGAAAAGGTGATTCCATGGAGGTTGGCATCTAGGCCATCGCAGAAAACCTCGCGACTTAGGACAAACGATACGCCGATAGTTGCATCTTCACCCTGGGCGAAGTAAACGAAGATGGGAGACCTGTGCCGATGCAGCCTGGGTTTCTTTCAAATTAACTTTGTCATGACTGATATCGATAACGCCAAGCCGCTCAGCAATAACGTCCATCTCCTGCGCTGGGTGAAAAAGATGGTCACGCTCTGTAAGCCGGACCACGTCCATTGGGTGGATGGATCGCAGGCTGAAAATGACCGCCTTTGTGCTGAAATGGTCGCCGGTGGCACACTTATTCGGCTGAATGAAGAAAAGTGGCCCGGCTGTTTCCTGGCCCGATCTGACGCGAGTGATGTCGCACGAGTGGAAGACCGCACCTTCATTTGCAGCGCATCCAAAGACGGGGCCGGGCCGACCAACAATTGGGTCAATCCCTTTGAGATGAAGAAGAAGCTTCGTGGGCTCTTCGATGGCTGTATGAAAGGCCGCACGATGTATGTGCTGGCCTTTAGCATGGGGCCGCTGGAGTCGCCTATGGCACAGATTGGCGTGCAGCTCACGGACTCGCCTTACGCGGTGGTGAACATGCGGATCATGGCCCGCATTGGCAGACCGGTGTTTGAGTTGATCGACCGCACCGACAAACGGGTGGTGCCGTGCATGCACAGTGTGGGTGCGCCGTTGCTTCCTGGGGAAAAGGACGTGCCTTGGCCCTGCAATCAGGAGAAATACATCGTTCACTTTCCTGAAACACGCGAGATCTGGAGCTACGGCTCCGGCTACGGTGGCAATGCATTGTTAGGCAAAAAATGCTTTGCCCTGCGCATCGCCTCCGCCATGGCCCGTGATGAGGGCTGGATGGCGGAGCACATGCTCATTCTTGGTGTCGAGGACCCCGAGGGGAAAAAGACGTATGTCGCCGCCGCTTTCCCGAGCGCCTGTGGCAAGACGAACTTTGCCATGCTGATACCGCCGCCGCATTTTCAAAAGCAGGGCTGGAAAGTCTGGACCGTGGGCGATGACATCGCGTGGATCAAACCTGGGCCGGATGGCCGTCTGCATGCGATCAATCCGGAGGCGGGTTTCTTTGGCGTCGCCCCCGGCACCGGCGCACAGACGAATCCCAACGCCATGGCCTCGCTGCGAAAAAATACGATTTTCACCAACGTCGCACTCACGCCCGATGGCGGTGTGTGGTGGGAAGGCATGACCGATGAACCACCCGCGCAGTGCATCGATTGGCAGGGCAATCCATGGACGCCCGAGATCGCGAAGGAAAAAGGCATTAAGGCCGCGCACCCGAACTCACGCTTCACCGCCCCCGCCTCACAGTGCCCGACCATTGATCCCGATTGGGAGAAACCGGAGGGGGTCCCGATCAGCGCCATCATCTTTGGCGGACGCCGTGCCACCACCATGCCACTTGTGTATCAGGCCTTCAACTGGAGCAGCGGCGTTTACATGGGGGCAACGATGGGCAGTGAAATGACCGCTGCCGCCGCAGGCACCATTGGCAAGGTGCGCCGTGACCCGATGGCCATGCTGCCCTTCTGCGGTTATAACATGGGCGACTACTTCCGCCACTGGATCTCCATGCAGCGCAGCCTCAGTGCCACACCGCGTATCTTTCATGTGAACTGGTTTCGCAAAAGCGCCGAAGGCAAGTTCCTCTGGCCGGGTTTCAGTGAAAACATGCGCGTGCTCAAGTGGATCGTTGATCGTGCCACGGGCCATGGCATGTCCAAAGAAACGCCCATCGGCTGGATGCCCAACTATGAGGACATTGACTGGACCGGCCTCGATTTTTCCGAGGAGAAGTTTGAGGAGTTGCAGCGCTTTGACCGTGCCGCGTGGCGTCAGGAGATTCTCTCGCATGAAGAACTCTTCCTCGATCTCAAGAGCCACTTGCCCAAAGAACTGATCTACGAGCGGGAGCTCCTCATCTGCCGGATGTAAAGCCCCTCCCAAAACACGGTCGCCTCTGACCTGCGTCATTCGAAATACGTATCCTCATGCGCATACGGCGGCGCGCAGCAGCAGAGGAAGCGGAGGGTCTGGGTGGCGGTGATTTGATGCCAGGCACCGGGCGGGATCAGGATGGCGTCGCCGGGGGAGACGGTTTTTTCTTCTCCGTCGATCTCCATGATGCCCGTGCCTTCCAGGATGAAATAAAACTCTTCACTCAGCTTGTGGTAATGCCGCTCGGTCGGGCGGCCCACGGGCACGGTGGCTTCGGCCAGGGACTGGTTTTGCACGGGGGCATTGGTCTGGTCCAGGATGCTGCGGATGGTGCTGCCGTCTTTCGTGGTAAAGGGCGCTTGCTCAGAAAGGGGGTTGATGGTCATGCGGATGCGCGCATGGTCAGGCGGCGCGGGCTTCGCGCAAGTCCTTCGCATGAACTTTGACACCCTCCATTGCAGCGCCCTCATCACCGGAGCTTCCTCCGGCCTGGGGGCCGAGTTCGCGCGTCAGCTCGCCCCCACTGCGAAGGCGCTGTTTCTCACCGGGCGTCGGATCGAGGCGCTCGAGGCAGTGAAGGCCGAATGCCTCGCGCTGAATGGTGGCCTACAGATTCACCTCTGCACCGGCGATATCGCCACGGACGAGGGCAGGGGGGCCTTGTTGGAAAGCGTGACCGCCTCCGGCTTCCGGCCCAACCTCCTGATCAATAACGCCGGCATGGGCGACTATGGCACCGTGGCCAGTGCGGCTGCGGCCAAGCTGCGTGCCCAGATGGATCTCAATATGACCGCCCTGGTCCTGCTGACTCATGCCTGCATTCCGTTGCTTCAGCGGCCCGGCGGCATCCTCAATGTCAGCTCCCTGGCCAGTGCCTTGCCCCTGCCGGACATGGCCGTGTATGCCGCGTCAAAGGCCTTTGTCACAAGTTTTTCTGAGGCCCTGGCGGTGGAACTGGCACCGCAGGGCATCGCCGTCACTTGCGTTTGTCCCGGGCCTACGCCGACTCGTTTCAGTCAGACCGCCCGCCGCCCGGACGGGGGCGATACGGATCGGGACGGGCAGGGGATCTTGCGCATCCCCCCTCAGCAGGTCGTGGCGGCGGCCCTTTCCGCCCTGCGTTCTGGCACCGTCTGCCTCTATCCTGGCCTCGGCGTCACCGTGGCCGCCCGGCTTTTTCGGCTTCTGCCCCGCGCCATCCTGCGTCCTTTGTTGCGGCGACGGTTCGCCAAGCGCACAGTTTAAAAAATCTCACTCCTTTTTGACCCCGGCATGAACAAACGCCCCGATCCCTCCCTCACTCCGATTGACCAGCGTGGTCCCAGCCCCTGGCCGAGCCCGCCGCCCCGCCGCAGTTTCTTCGGCACCCTGATCCGGTTCCTGTTCATGGTCGTCATAGCCACGCTCATCGTCCTGCCGTTCACCCCCTTTGCCGGCAAGATCAAAACCACACTCAAAGACCTCATCGCCGCCGCCCAGGAGGAGCGCACCCGCATCGTTACCCGCGAGGTGGAAAAACTCGTCGAAGTGCCCACCGAGGTCATCAAGGAAGTCGTCAAAGAGGTCGTCCGCGAAGTCCCCGCACCACCTTTGCCCCTGCCGGAGGATTACATCCCGCGCAAGGAAGTGGACGTCTCCACCTTCTACAACGGCATCACCATCCAGACCAAACTCCTGACAGAGCAGGGGACCTATGCCAGCCTTGAGCGACTGAACCCCGATGCCTACAAGGCCGAATTTCAGCTCTCCATCCGCGTGCCCAAGGCCAATCAAAGCCTTCAGGAACTCTCCCGCATCAATCCCAAGCTGCCCTCACTGCTGCCCGGTCTGGATGCCATGCTGCCCGCATCCAAGATCTCCGGCTTTTACCACAAGCTTTATGAAAACAAAACCGGCGGCATTCAGCGCGACATCACCCGCCTGAATCGCATCCTGGACCGGCACAATTTCTTCGATTGCGAGACCATCCTGGAACTGACCCACCCCACCACCAGCCGCAAGGCCCTCCTCATTCAGTCGGAGATGGATGTCGTCGCCGATGGTTCCGATGGCGACCGCATGGCCACCCTGGATGAATACATTTACATGTCGGACTATTATCAGCCCTTCACCAGTTACGCCTGGGCGAAAAAGACCAAGACGCCCAACCCGCTCCTGGCCCGTTGGGAGGCCCGCCTGAAAAAGGCCGAGACCGAATTCGCCGTCAAAGGCCTGAGTGCCGACCGCAACCGCGAGCTGAAAGCCCTCATCGGTCAGCTCAAGCTCGAGATCGCCGAGATGAAAGCCCGCAGCAGCCTCATTGCGGAAAAGGACCCCTTCATCGTCATCTCGTTGCTGTTCCGCCCTTACGCCACCACGAACAAACACACGCCCAGCATCGGCGACTACGCCGTCGTCATCCATGAAGGGAAGATGTACCCCGCCATCTGTGGCGACTACGGCCCCAGCCAGAAAATGGGCGAAGCCTCTCTCTTCATGGCCAAGGCCGTCAACCCCAAGGCTACGCCTTATCGCCGTCCCGAGAGCGACCTCAAGGTCACCTACCTCATCTTCCCAGGCACCGCCGAGAAACCCAACGCCCCGCCCAATCTGGATCTCTGGCATCAAAAATGTGTCGCCTACCTCCAGGAAATCGGCACGACCGAGGCCGCCCAAAATCTCCATCGCTGGGAAGATCCCTTTAAGAAACCCGAACCGCCGCCCGTCACCGATCCCGTCAGCGTCGCCCCGGTCCCCACCACCGACGGCACCGCCCCCGCCACAGGAACCCCATCACCGACAACCCCGGCTCCAGGCACTGCTCCCGCAACAGCACCCGGCACAGCCACTCCCACCACGCCTGGAACAACCGTCCCAGCCACACCACCCGCCGCTCCTTCAGCTACGCCTCCAGCTACGAACCCTTGATTCCGGGGGAAGCCCGTCGAGTGGCCATGAATGACGGAGATGTCTGGATTCGACTCCAGGGCTGGGATTGAGCGAGTGTTAGAGAACCAAGCCCGATGAGGCTCTCAAGAGGGTGCCTCGGGGTGTATTCAATAACTACATACAATGTATGTAATGTGAAATTTAAAAGATGGTAGAATCAGCAAAATGACAGTTGCGGCGCTAGCCGCATTTGTTATTTTTTGATTGCTACTTATTCTTCGAAATTTTCAGCTATGTCTTTTTGAGTGCATAAACTCTAAGGAATACCCCGCAAAAAATTTCAGTCTTTGACAGTATTTTATTTTATGAGGGGGTTACTCGCAAACATAGACTTTTTAAATTCCAATCTGGTCGCTGCGGCTATCGGGTTTTTTGGCGCCATATTCACCGTTGTAGTTACCACGGCTTTCGCACGACGTGATAAGGACAAGGCTGCTCTGGACGCCCTTGTCTCAGAGATGCGCCTTGTTTTGATTGAACTAGAACTCTACGCTCCCAAACTTGATCTTTTGAGTGGTCAGATCTTTCAAATGAAATCAAGCATCGAAATGGGCTTGACTCACACACAAGTCTTAATATTGCCGTCGTACTCTCTCTCAAGTGACCTGTTTGATAGAGGAAAGGTCGCTTTGGCAAATCATGGCTGTGAGCCCATCCTCATTAGAGAAGTGAGCAACTGTGGCTTTGAGGTCACTCATTTAAACGGTTTTCTTGACAACATTCGGGCTGCTATTTCAAAGGATTACCGTGATCAGAGGGACTGGTTTTATCTGTCCATTACCTTATCGCAAGTGCATCTCCCTAATATCAACGCGCTGATGACCCTTTCAGAAGATACTAGGGCATATTTTACAAAAACCATTGCGATGTTTAAATCCGAGGTGGAACAAAAATCATCGGCCCTTTCTCAGTTTGATAACAGTCATCCAATAGAAAATTACATATTTAATTTTTTTAGAATTTTGTAGTTTCGCTTGTGTATGCTTTTTATTTACAAAAAGTATTTACATGATCATTGCAACTATCTCAGATTCCTAGTTGGGAAACCCAGCACAACATCAAAGGTTTGGAGGCACAGTGACGCGTGCCCAGTGGGATTACTTGCATACGTCCCCTCTTTTTTGAGTGGATCGAAAGGTCATCCCGGCATTATCCGGCGGGCCGTCCTTCCGTTAGAGACATCCAGCTCATGCTTCCAATCAGCGACCTTTCGCAACCGGCGAGGGTTCGACCTGACGCCCAGAAAAACGACTGAAGTACTGCTTTCAATCGGAATCCCAGAGTTTTTGAACCACGGCTGAGTCGGATTGGGGGGGATTCAGAGGGATGGTGTCCATGGATCTAAGGAGCGAGATCTGATCCCTTCCCTGGTTTCGAGTTCCCTGGGATTCGATCTGCGGTTAAATAATAATATAGCTGATCCGACTGATTGCTGAAGAGAGTTCGAGAGGAGCGTGGGCACTCCTGCCCGCACCCTAGCTCTTCGCGGCTTCGCCGCCATTTGAAGACGGCGGACAAGCTGCGTAGCCGCGTAGCGAATGTCCGCGCTCCTCTCAATGCGCTTCCTCGATAGGCGACAAAACAATTTAAAATGCTCTAACGGCAAGGCACCGCGTGAGGGTTTCACATTCCTTCTTCTGCCCAGTGTCTGACGGTGAGAGGATCGATATCGTATCCGTTGGGCCAGGTTAAGACACCGTTGTCGATGTCAAGGTCGGCAAAGAATGAGGGGGATTTAAGCGGCTCGATCATGGGCCCCTCTTGAGAAGCAATCCAGTCCGCGAGGTGCAATTCAGCCACCCACTTGTCCGGGAAGCGGATGGAGATTCGATGATCTCCAGTAATACGCACCCGTGTCGCCTAGCAGTTTTCCAGGGCAGTGAGTAGAGTAACGTAGGGCGTGGTGTGTCCGGCGCGATGGAGCTTGTCCGCGCCCTCTTTCCTGCCGCCGGATGACCCGCCTTTCAATGAAGGTGGAATGGCCACTCCACATCCCTTGGCCTGCAATGCCCCCAAGCTAGGCGGGTAGTTCTGCGAAAACGTCCGAGCTGCTGGCGATCTTCTGCGCGCAGAACACACTCCGCCCTACGACCGGGCACGATGCGCTTTGCCAAAGATCTGAATCGTCACGGTTTGAGCTCCAAATGGTAGCAACTAGCTCAACTGAATTTATTTTAAATGGTTGATAATCAATCTATCGATATCATTAAACCCGTGCTTTTCGTCATTGGATTTTGAGCCATCGACAGCGCTCCCAAGACCTGATTTTGACCTCTTTTCGCGCACACTCATTCCCCAATCCAGAATTCTCACGCGAAGGCGCAAAGGCGCAAAAGTTTCCAGAGGCTTTCTGATCTTTGCGGCTTTGCGCCTTTGCGTGAGCTCCTTTTTTCAGAGGCTCGCGGCTGCAAATCTGGGTGAGGCCTGGCATTTGACGATTTTTCTAAAAAGAATTGCAAAAGTGGTTAATTTATTTTAAAGTTTAATAGAGCAAAATTAAATTCTGCTGACGAAAGGACTGATCTATGAGCATCTCCCTTGATCCGCTGAGGCTTCGGTTTTTATTACAACAACTGCACGGGGAATTCCCGGCGGTGGATTACAATTCTCTCGTTCGGGTGGTCATGATGGTGGAGCGCGGCTCTGAGACACCGGAAACGATGGAGGCTTATGTGGATAAGGTGCGCGGGACCCTCCTGGCCGATGAATCGGTGAGCACGGTGGGCGAGCATCGCCATGCGAAGATTTTTCGCCAGCAGGTGCGGGCGGAGGTGGCGCTGATTTCTCATTGAGGAGAATCGGGGGGCGCGGGGATGGCCAAATGAGTGAAGACAGTTGAGAGGGCTGGCATCAGAGTTGCGCAGAAGCGCAATTTGCATGGGCCATTACCTGACTTCCCTCCACGATCCTGATCGGTCTCAGGACTGCTCAAACGGCTTTCGCGTGTCTGAGACGGCACGGCCTGATCTCTTGACAACTTGGGCGGACTTGAGTCTTCTGGATCTGCCATGAGCGCCTGTCACGATCTTCTCGACTTTCTCCTGCATCTGATCACCCTGGTGGTCACGGCCTCGGCGGCTTTTGGCGGGGCTTTTGGGATTGTTTGGCTGCAAGGCCGCAAGGAGGCGCAGGAACGGGTGGCCCGCTATGAGGCCCTACTGGCGGCCATCGGCCAGGAGGCGGAGGTGCATGGGCGGGTCCTGCAAAGGCTGGATACTGCCATCCCTGGGTTTTTAAAGGAGCTGAAAGACGCGAAGCAGGAGGTGAGCCTGCCGCTGCAATCCTTCGATACGGGTTCCCTAGAGTCGCTGCGGGATGACCTGGTGTTTTGCGATCCCCGATCCCCCGTGGGTATCCCGCTGCGTCAGGCGATCCGCGACCTGGTCGCCCTGCAAATGTATGTGGAGATGTATCGGCAGTCTTACCTCCTGCAACCGGACGGGCGCGAGGGGCTGATCCGGGGCATCAAGGGCCTGGAGGCGAACATTGACACCGTGAAGTCTTCCCTGACGACCCTGAAGGCAGCGTGTGAAACCCGCGCCGAGTAGGAGCTGTCGGTGGGTAGCAGCACTGCCAAAGACGGGGAGACCGCAGACAAAACGGGCGGTCTTGAAGGGATGGTGGTCTCTCTTGGGTGAAAATCACCCAAGATGTGCAGAGCGACTTTATTTTGGGTTTCTTAATGATTAATGAGTCTTGATTATTCGTTGATTGGGTTGATTTATCACGTGAGGAACGTGTTTTGAAAAATCGTGGTTTGAGACGGATTCCATGCCTTTTTGGCGACTTTCCAGGGCTGTGACCCCAGGGCCGAGGCGAGTCCCCTGCCCTGAAAAAGCATTTGCCTTTGGCAGCTTTAATCCGCCCGGTTCTCTCCATGAGGAGCCATCCAATTCCTGTGCCCGCGCTTTTTCCTGTTTCAAGCGAACCTCCCGGCAGGAGACAAATGTTGAGGGTCTTGAGCCATTTTGAGCCATCGATGAGCCATGCCCCAATATGCGCAATCGATTCAACGGCAGGGCTTTATGACGAAAAATTGGGCGCGAGAGCCGAGAAAATGCAAAAGCTATATAAAAGGCTACAAAGCGGGGTGGCTCCCCTGCCCTCAGGAACCCTGATCCGGGCAGGGATCTTCAGCATCATCCTCGCCGGCGCAGCAGGAACCCTTGGCGATGTAACAACCATCACAAATGAGGTGATCGTCCAAGCGGGTGGCATTCGATTGACCACAGAAGTCACAGAAAAGGGTGGGAGGGATGGGATCGCTCATGCGCGGGAAGGATGGAATGATGAACTTATCCCGAACATAAATCGAGTCACATGGCGATTCGCCGCGATTTGCCCTGAAATGGGGTGTTTTTCAGATGGATGCAGCGCCCTGGTTGCCTTGTTCGTGCTTTTTTGATGAATCTTTAAACCTTGATTGGCATTAAATGAGTAAATTGAACCTAAAATCACCAAACTTTGCCTTGTTATTTTTCAAAACAGCCTCAAAGTGACCTTCGAAATCGCAATTTTCATCTAACAATCCCCATGAGCACTCAAAAAATGGATGGCGCACAAGCGCTGATCAAGACCCTGGCCGATCTCGGCATTGAATACGTGTTCGGATATTCGGGTGGCGCGGCCATCCCGATCTTCGACGCCTTGGAAACCATGAAGACGGACATGAAGTTCGTGCTGGTGCGTCATGAGCAGGGTGCAGTCCACATGGCCGATGGCTATGCCCGTGCCACGGGCAAGCCAGCCGTGGTGCTGGTGACCTCCGGCCCCGGTGCCGGCAATACGATCACGGGTCTGATGACCGCGCAGATGGACAGCGTGCCGATGATCGTGCTTTGCGGTCAGACGGTGAGCTGGATGCTGGGCAAGGACGCTTTCCAGGAAGCGGACATTTTTAACATCACCGCCCCGGTGGTGAAGCACAACTACCTGGTGAAGGACACCAATGCGATTCCCCGCATCGCCCGTGAGGCCTATCACATCGCCACCACAGGCCGTCCAGGTCCGGTGCTGATCGACATCCCAAAAGACAAGAGCCAGGCTCCCTTCACGGGTAATTACGATGAGCCGATTGATCTTCCAGGTTATCATCCAGAAGAGGCCTTTAAGATCGACCAGAAGAAGATCGAGGAAGCCGCCCGCCTGATCTCCCAGTCCAAGCGCCCCGTGATTCTCGCCGGTCAAGGCGCGATGATCGCCCGTGCCGACAAGGAATTGCTCAAGCTGGCCGAAACCCTGGGCGCTCCGGTGACCACGACCCTGCTCGGCAAAGGTGTGTTCCCTGAAACGCACGCCCTATCCCTCGGTATGCTCGGCATGCACGGCACGGCCTATGCCAACAAGGCGATCTGTGAGGCCGACCTGATCCTCAACGTGGGTTCCCGCTTCGATGACCGCATCATCGGCAAGCCGCACATGTTTGGCCGCAATGCCAAGCTCATTCACATCGACATCGATGCCGCTGAGTTCAACAAGATGATCCAGGTGGACGTGGCCATCAAAGGCGATGCGAAAGCCGCCCTGGCCGCCCTGCTGCCGCTGACGGAGAAGTTGCCGACCGAGGAGTGGTTGACGCATGTGGACGGTTACAAGAAGAAATTCCCCCTCACCTACAAAAAACAGGGTGGCCTGCGCATGCAGCAGGTGATCGATGAACTTTACAACCTCACCCAGGGCAAGGCGATCGTGACAACCGACGTGGGGCAGCACCAGATGTGGGCGGCGCAGTTCTATAAGAACGACGAAAGCTATCACTGGATCAGCTCCGGCGGTGCGGGCACGATGGGCTTTGGCTTCCCTGCCGCCATCGGTGCGCAGTTGGCCTGCCCGGACAAGCTGGTGGTGTCCATCTCTGGCGACGGCGGTTTCCAGATGACCCTGTTTGAACTGGCCACGGCTGCGATTCACAAGCTGCCGATCAAGATCATCGTGCTGAACAACAGCTACCTGGGCATGGTGCGCCAATGGCAGGAGCTGTTCTTCGAAAACCGTGAGAGCGGTGTGGATCTGGTGGGCAACCCAGACTTTGTGAAGCTGGGCGAAGCCTATGGCATCAAGGGCTTCCACATCCGCCGCCCGGCTGACGTGGAGCGCATCCTGCAGCAGGCTCTCGATTACAATGACGGCCCCTGCATCATTGAGGCCGAGTGCATCAAGTATGAAAACGTGTTCCCGATGATCCCTGCCGGCGCCGCCCTGGAAGACATGATCATCGAGGCACCGAAGCATAAGATGGAAAAGCCCACCGGTTCCACGTAACGCCTGGAGAGCGGACGCCCCCGTCCGCTTCCCCTCCCATGAAATTCAACACCGTCATCAAGGGTGATGCGCTGAAGGAGCTGAAGAAGCTGCCGGATGCCCTCGCCCAGACGGTGATCGCCGATCCTCCTTACTTTAACGTCCTCGAAGATGAAGCCTGGGACACGCAATGGAAAACGCCTGAAGCCTACCTCGCCTGGTGCGAGTCCTGGGTCGGCGAATCCCTGCGCGTCCTCCGCCCGGACGGCCTGTGCTTTATCTTCGGCCAATTAGGCAAACGCGAGCATACTTTCATTCACCTCATGTCCCGGCTCACTCAGCAGCACCAGTTTCACGATCTCATCATCTGGGATCGTGCGGTGGGCTACAATGAGCGGCGGGACAGCTTCACCCCGCAATACGAGATGATCCTCGTGCTGCGCAACGGTGAAGGGACGAAGTTTAACAAAGATGCAGTGCGCCTGCCCTACAGCGCCAAGACCATCGCCGACTATCTGCGTGATCCGCGCTACAAGGACATGAAGGCCCGCAAGGCCCATCTGAAACAGGGCAAGTATGCCACCAATATCCTGCGTGTCCCCAGCCTGAAAGGGCTGCACAAGGAAAAGGTGGGGCACCCCAGCCAGAAACCCCTGCGTCTGATTAACAAACTGGTCGCCTGCAGCACGGACGATGGCGATGTCGTCCTCGACCCTTTCCTGGGCAGTGGCACCACGGCCATTGCCGCCGAGACCCAGGGCCGCCGCTGGATCGGGATCGAGCGCAGTGCCGAATACGTCAAGATGACCCGTCAACGCCTGAAAGACCTGCGCAGCGCAGCCTAACCATTCATTTTTCAATTCAATCTTTTAATTACACAGACAAGCACCATGAGCGACCGCATCCCTGCCACCACCGATAAGAAGCCTGCGCCACAGGCTGACATCATCAACATCCACACGCTAAGCGTGATGGTGAACAACCAGCCCGGCGTGCTCGGCCGCATCTGCGCGGTGTTCAGCCGTCGTGGTTTCAACATCGAATCCCTGGTCGTGTCCCAGACACGTGACCCGCGCTTCAGCCGCATGACCATCGGCATCAGCGGTCATCCCGAGGGCCTGCACCAGATCATCATGCAGGTGAACAAACTGATCGACGTGATCCACGGCACCGAACACAACGACCGCGACGCCGTGGCGAAGGAACTGGTGCTGGTGAAGATCGCCGCCGGTCCTGAGCAGCGCACGGAGATCCTGCAAATCGTGGAGCACTACAATGGCAAGACCGTGGACCTCCAGGAAGACAGCCTGATCGCCATGATCAGCGGCAATACCGACAAGCTTGACGCCGCCGTGCGCCTGCTGAGCAAGTTCGACATCATCGAAACCGTGCGCACCGGCAAGGTGGTCATGGCCCGTGGTCTGGAGACGACCTAGTTTTATGTGATTCCACTGTTGGAAGGGCCGGGTCAAACCGGCCTAAAACTTCTGCAGGATCGCATGGGAATCGAAGCCGTAGCGCGTAATGTGAAAGACCACAGGTGCGGCGAAACAGAGGGAGTCCAGCCGGTCCATCACCCCTCCGTGGCCTGCGATGGCATGGCCCCAATCCTTGACCCCGCGATCCCGTTTG
>Ga0247836_1005964_pt1 | contig 13886 bp, 12 predicted proteins | sample LaCruzMarch2015__4_FD_187116 | JGI IMG/M metagenome (GOLD analysis project Ga0247836, IMG submission 187116) | Freshwater microbial communities from meromictic Lake La Cruz, Castile-La Mancha, Spain - LaCruzMarch2015_14m | ecosystem: Environmental > Aquatic > Freshwater > Lake | place: Spain...
CATGGCCTTGGCCACATGGGTGGTGGCGGGTTTGCTGCACCAAATTGTTAACCGCATGCAAAAACCTGGCCGCATCCCGCCGTCTTTTTGGGGCATGCACCTGGCGCATCTGGGCATTGCGGTGGTGGTGGTGGGCATCACGTTGGTCAAGGGCTACGAAGTCGAGCGCGATGTGCGCATGGGCGTGGGCGATACCGTTCAAATTGAAAATTACAGTTTTGAGTTGATGGATGTCTCCGAAGTGAATGGCCCCAATTACAAAGCGCTGCGAGGCGAGGTACGGGTCAACAAGGATGAAAAACTGCTCGAGGTGTTGTATCCAGAAAAGCGCCGCTATTTCTCCAGCAACATGCCCATGACCGAGGCTGCCATTGATTCGGGCTTTTTCCGCGACTTGTATGTGTCATTGGGCGAGCCCATTGAAGGCGAGCGCCCACAGTGGAGCGTGCGTGTTTATTACAAGCCGTTTGTGTCCTGGCTTTGGTACGGATCCATCTTGATGGTCTTGGGTGGTTTGTTGGCGGTCAGCGACCGTCGCTACCGCAAGTCCCCGGCGGCTGTTGCCGCTTAAGGGGAGGGGCTTGGCATGAAAAAGTTTTTGATTCCCCTAGGGCTGTTTCTGGTCTTGGTGGGTTTTCTGGCGGTTGGATTGACCCGCAACCCGCAAGAAATACCTTCTCCCTTGGTGGGCAAGTCAGCGCCTGGATTTGCCTTGCCGACTTTGGACCGCAGCGCGCCCTCATTTGGGCCGCAAGACATGCGGGGTCAAGTTTGGATGCTCAACGTGTGGGCCACATGGTGTGTGTCCTGCCGGGAGGAACACCCCTTGTTGGTGGCATTCTCAAAAGCCAACCAACTGCCCATAGTGGGCTTGAGTTACAAAGAAATTCAAAGCCAAGACATGCCCTCGGGCAGCAAGATGTCACCCGAAGACAAATTGCAACGGGCGCGTGAGCGCAGCGCGCAGTGGTTGCAACGGTATGGCAACCCGTATGCCGCAACTGTGTTTGATTTGGATGGTCGTGTGGGCATTGACTACGGCGTATACGGCGTACCCGAAACCTACGTCATCGATCAAAAAGGCGTGATCCGCTACAAACGCGTGGGGGTCATCACGCAGGAACTGTTGGACGCCCAAATCTTGCCTTTGGTGAAGAAGTTAAACGCCTTGTAAGGCAGGTTGAAAGAGTCCATGATCACGAATTTTCTCGGAATCAAGCGGCTAATGCAGGGGTTTTTTTTCCTGCTCGCCGCAGCAGCAGTAGGGACTGCCCAAAGCAAAGAGGCTGAACCTTCGGCCAAGGAGCCGCTGATCGAGCAGCGTTTGATTCATATCTCTGAAGAGCTGCGTTGCTTGGTTTGCCAAAATGAATCGCTGGCTTCTTCGCGGGCTGAATTGGCGAACGACTTGCGCGAAGAAGTTCGCCTGCTGATTCGCCAAGACAAAAGTGATGCCGCCATCAAAGCCTACTTGGTCGAGCGCTATGGCGACTTTGTGCTTTACCGACCCGAAGTCAAACCCTTGACTTGGCTGTTATGGTTTGGCCCTTTTGCCTTGCTGCTGTGCGGTTTGGTGGGCATGGCCCTTTATGTGCGTCAGCGCCAGGCGGTTCAGAAGTTGGCAAAACCTTTGAGTGAAAAAGAACGCGACCAAGTTCGTGTCTTGTTGAAAAACGGAGAGTCGCCATGACTGAACTGCTGATGTTTCTGGCCGTCACGCTGGGCATGGCGCTGTGTGTGGCGGGTGTGGTGGTGTGGGTCTTGCTGCGTCAGGGCCCAGTGGTCACTTCGGCAAGCCAGTCGCAAGCCAACGTCAAGGTTTATCGAGAGCAAATTTTGGACCTGGACCGTGAACACGCCAACGGCCACCTCAGTGATGCCGAGTGGCAACAGTCACGCGATGAACTGAGTGTGCGCTTGCTGCAAGACACGGCGGTTGAAGACGAGCCACAGCTCATCACCCAAGCGCAATCATGGCGCACAGCGGTGGTGATCGCTTTGGTCTTTCCCATTTCGGCTTTGGGCTTGTACATCTGGCTGGGTGCTCCTGAAGCTATAAGTCCGATGCCGCCCGCATCAGCGTTGGCCGAAGCAGCGACTGAGCAGGCGGCGGCCCCAAATCTCGACCAAATCGTAGAGAATTTGGCGAGCAAACTGCAGGCCGATCCGAACAACCTCGAAGGCTGGGTCTTGCTGGGGCGGACTCACCGCAGCATGGGCAACCTGGATGCGGCTTTGTCAGCCTTTGATCGTGCGTTGAAGCTCAATGCAGACGACGAGCTGATTTTGGCGCGGGCCGAGGTGTTGGCGGCCAAGAACCAAGGCCGATTTGATGGAGAACCTTGGCGCGTGATTCGCGAAGTCTTGCAGCGCGATCCCCAAAACTATGGCGCATTGTTGTTGGCTGGCAGCGCTTCTTATGCAAACAACCGCTACGCCGATGCCCTTGAATTTTGGCAACGCGCTCGGCTTCGGCTGTCAGCAGATCACCCCGATGTCCCGAACTTAATCGAAGCCATGTCGACCGTTCAAACCAAACTGAAAAACCCAGCCAGCCCATCGTCTACCCCGGCTGCTCAGAGCGCGCAAGGAGCGGTGCCTGCGCAAGGCAGCGCTGCTTCAGGAACGGCGCCAGCAGCTGCCGTTGCCTCTGCTGCAGGGGGCGCTGTATCGGCGCTGAATGTCTCAGGGCAAGTGCGTCTGTCAGCGGCATTAAAAAGCCAAACCAGCCCTACGGATGTGGTGTTTGTCTATGCCGTGCCCGCCAATGGCGAGCGGATGCCACTGGCGTTGTTGAAGACCACCGTGGCCCAGTTGCCTTTGAAATTCACCCTAGACGACAGCAGTGCCATGCTGCCCGATCGCAAGCTCTCTGGTGCCAGTCAGGTGCTTGTTAAAGCCCGGATTTCGAAGTCGGGCAATGCGATCCCGCAGTCGGGTGATTGGGAGGGCAGCTTGGGTCCTGTCAAAGTGGGTGCAACCGGCTTGGATCTGGAAATCAAAACCCAACGGCCCTGAGACGCCCAGTGCTCAGTTAAGCGGTGCGGCGCATCTGGCGGGAATGCTGGTGCACCGCCTCGACCAGCGCCGTCACATGCTCGGGCGGGGTGTATTGGCTGATGCCGTGGCCCAGGTTGAAGATGTGCGTGGGGCCTGTGGTGCTGCGGTCGGTGTGCGGGGTGCCAAAGCTGTCGAGCACGCGGTGCACCTCGGTGGCGATTTGCGCAGGCGGCGCAAACAGGATGTTTGGGTCGATGTTGCCTTGCAGCGCTTTGCCGGGGCCGCCCACTTCACCTCCCACCAGGGCGCGTGCGCGGCCCAGGTTCATGGTCCAGTCCAGGCCCAACACGTCGCAGTTCAGGCCACCCATCTCGGGCAGCCACAGGCCACCGCCTTTGGTGAAGACGATGCTGGGGATGCGCTGTCCGTTGTGCTCGGTTTTGAGTTGGGCAAGCACGCGAGCGGTGTAGGCCAGGCTGAACTGCTGGAAAGCCCCGTCGGCCAGCACACCGCCCCAGCTGTCAAACACCATGACGGCTTGCGCACCGGCTTCGATTTGCGTGTTCAGGTACAGGGCCACGGCGTCGGCGTTGATGGCCAAAATGCGGTGCATCAGGTCTGGGCGGCTGTACATCAGGGTTTTGACGTGACGGTAATCGTCAGACCCCGCGCCCTCGACCATGTAGCACGCCAGCGTCCAGGGGCTTCCGGAAAAGCCGATGAGGGGCACGCGGCCGTTCAGTGCCTTGCGAATGGACGTCACCGCATCGAAGACGTAGCGCAGCTTGTTCATGTCGGGCACGGCCAGCTCGGCCACGGCGGCTTCGTCGCGCACGTTTTTGGCAAAGCGGGGGCCTTCACCCAAAGCGAAGCTCAGGCCCAAGCCCATGGCGTCGGGCACGGTGAGGATGTCGCTGAACAGGATGGACGCGTCCAGTGCATAACGCTCCAGCGGCTGCAGGGTGACTTCGGTGGAGTAGTCGACGTTGGTGGCCAGGCCCATGAAGCTGCCGGCTTTGGCGCGGGTGTCGCGGTACTCGGGCAGGTAGCGCCCGGCTTGGCGCATGAGCCAGACGGGGGTGTGGTCAGTGGCTTGGCGCAGGCAGGCGCGCAAGAAGCTGTCGTTTTGGAGGGGGGCAAAAGAAGTACTCATGCCCGCCATTGTCGCAGGCTGCAAGGACGTTTCACTGTCCGGCGGGCGTCAAAGAGGTCAGGGAAGGGTGGGCGTTCAACGCCCAGTGCTCAGGGCCTGCAGCGCCTCTTGCACTTCGGCCACGCTGGGCAATTCGGACAGCAGCACGGGCGCGCGGCCCGGCGCGTACAGGGCATACACTGGCACGCCGCTGCGGCCCAATGCCGTGAGCGCCTGGGTGATGGCGGGGTCGCGGCGGGTCCAGTCGGCACGCATCAGCACCACTTGGCGGGCTGCAAAGTCGGCCAGCAGCTTTGCATCGGTGAAGGTGGTTTTTTTGTTGTACTGGCAGGTCACGCACCAGGCGGCGGTGAAGTCCACGAACACCGGGCGACCGGCGCTCAGTTGCGTCTGCAGGTCAGCCTCAGACCAGGCTTGCCACAAGGGCAGACCGGCGGCGTTTTTCTCGCTGGCGCTGCTGGCTGGTGTGGCTGAAGCTGCCACTGCAGGCGCTTCACGCAAAGCCAAAGGCAGCCAGCTGCTGCCCAGCCACAGCAAAGTGGCCAGAGCCAGGCCGCCCATGACCCAGCGCGTCCGGCCTGTCAGGCCCAGGGCCCAAGCCAGCCAAGCCACCGTGAGCAGCAAAGCCAACAGACCGCTGGCCCCGTCGATGCCGGTTTGCTGACCCAGCACCCACAGCAGCCAAATGACAGTGGCAAACATGGGGAAGGCCATGGCTTGGCGGAAAGTCAACATCCAGGCCCCTGGGTGCGGCAGGGCGCGCGCAATGCCGGGCCACCAGCTGGCTGTTAGATACGGCAAGGCCATGCCCACGCCCATGGCGGCAAAGACCAAGAGCGCCTGCCACACGGGCAGCGCAATGGCCAAGCCCAGCGACGCGCCCATGAAGGGGGCTGTGCAGGGCGACGCCACGGCCACGGCTAACACGCCCGACAAACCGGCGTTCACGGTCGGGTGGCGGCTTTGCAAAGACGCCAAGCTGCTGGGCAGCATTTGTCCGAATTCAAAAACGCCCGCCAGGTTCAGGCCCAGCAGGGTGAACAAGAGCGCCAGAGCCGCCACCACGGCCGGCGACTGCAGCTGAAAGCCCCAACCAAGCTGCTCGCCGGCGGCACGCAAGGCCAGCATCAGGCCGCCCAGCAACATGAACGACAGCACCACACCCACGGTGTAGGCTATCCCGGCGGCGCGGTGTTGGGCCTGAGTGGCATCGGCCCGGGCAAAGCCCAGCACCTTGATGGCCAGCACCGGAAACACGCATGGCATCAGGTTGAGAAGTAAACCGCCCACTAGCGCCCCCAAAATGGCCAGCGTCAGGCCCAAAGCCGTGGCGCTGGATGTCGCTGGTTTTTGCGCAGCGCGTGCATTCTCAGCCAAGGCCTTGGCCAGCGCGGGCGAGACTTCGGCAGGCGCGGCTTGTGCCAACGGAGGCCAAGTGCCTTGCACGGGCGTTGTCAGCTCAAAAGCAGGGGCTTGGGGCGCAGACTCTGGCCCCGTCGCGATGACCCATCGAAGTGTTTGGGGGCTGTCACCGCGCTCCTCAGAAACCGGGATTTTGGCCTGCCAGACCGCGCCTTGCCAGTTTTGTGTCCAGTCTTTGCCTTGTACGGCCGCGTTGTGCACCACGTTGGCCGTGACCGGGAAGGCGCTGAGCGTCTGGCCGCGCCAGCTGACGGGCAGGCCATGCACGCGCAGGCTCAGTTGACGGCCATCGTCCGACAACGTGGTCTGCCCACCGGTGATCCAGGTGCCGCCTTGCTTGAGCTGAGGCAACGTCTGGGGACTGAGTTTTTGAGACGCTTCAAAGCTTGCCGCGTGCAGCGTTTGCGGCGCGGCAGAGGCCAGGTTCAGGCTCATGCGGCCTTCTTGTGGGATGCATTCTTGGCGGCACACCAGCCAATCGGCTTGCAATTGAAGGGTCAGAGGCCCACTGTCCGGGAAGCGAAAGTCAGCTGCCACCGTCACGGGCACCGTCAGCAGCACACGGCCTTCGTAGCCGTAGTTGGCCAAGCTGCCAATCGGGAATTTTTTGGGCAAAGGCCAAGCGATCGCGCCAGCTTGCAAGCCTGCAGGCAGCTGCCACTGCAGCTGGGTGGGCAAGCCCGAATCGCCCGGGTTTTGCCAATAGGTGTGCCACTGGGGCTGGTGCTCGATCTGCAAGCCCAGCCAGAAGGTTTTTCCGGCCTGGATGCCTTGGGGGGCGTGCAACTGCAACTCGGCCCGCACCTGCTCGGTGTTGACCACATGGGCGGGACTGCTGAGCAAGGCGTTGGTGGCTGAATTGCCAGCGGTCGCCTTAGAGGAAAACAGGGCACCGGTTTGCGCCAAGCTGGGTGCAGACGCCCACAAGAGCGCGCACGTGCCCAGCACGAGCAGACCACTCTGAACCGTGGCCCAGCCACGCGACAACACGGAAACTTTCACGCCAATCCTTCTTTGTGGCCCCGAACACCTGAAGCGTAACCTTCTGCGAAAGGCACTGTACACGGCCGCGCTCCATTAAGATGCCCAACATGCAAAACCCTTCGCGATTTTGGGCCGACTGGACCACCCTCGATTTTCAAGCGCTGGCGCATGCACGGACGATGGCCGTGCTGCCCGTGGCCGCCACCGAGCAGCATGGCCCGCACCTGCCGCTGTCGGTGGACACCGATTTGGTCAATGGCGTGGTGTCGGCTTGCTTGCCGCACTTGCCAGCCGACTTATCCGTCTTGTTTTTGCCCACCCAAACGGTGGGGCTGAGCCCCGAGCACGCCCGTTTTGCTGGCACCCTGACGCTCAAGGCCGAAACCGTGATACGTTTGTGGACCGACATTGGCGAGTCGGTGGCGGCCAGTGGAGTGAAGAAACTGGTGCTTTTGAACGCCCATGGCGGTCAGGTCAGTGTGATGGACATCGTGGCGCGTGACCTGCGGGCCCGGCTGGGCATGCTGGTGTACAGCGTGAGTTGGTTCAATTTGCCACTGCGCGATGCACAGGGGGACGATGTCAATGCGCTGTTCCCGCCCGAAGAGCACCGCTTTGGCGTGCACGCGGGTGACACCGAAACCTCCATGATGCTGGCGTTGCGCCCAGGCACCGTACGCATGGATCGGGCGCAGAACTTTCGGTCCACCTCGCAAGATCGCGCCGAGCGCTTTGAAATTTTGGGCAACGGAAAAAGTGCCAAACTGGGCTGGCAAATGCAAGACTACAACCGCCATGGTGCGGCGGGCAATGCGGCTGCGGCCACGCTGGCCAAAGGGCAGGCTTTGCTGGATGCTTCTGGCCGGGCTTTGGCGCAATTGCTTTGTGAAATTGACCAATTGCCTCCAGACACGCTCACCGACCAGGTGGGTTGAGGCCCACCGGCCCAGTCTTCAGAATGCGGGCAGCACCAACTCGCAGTGCTCGCGGCTTACGTTTTTAGGGTATTCGCGTGTGGTGTCGATGCAGCCGCCCTCGGCATAGACACCTTTAGGGTCGCGCATGCGCAGCATGCGTTCGAGCACGCGGGCTCTGGCTTCGGGGTCGGCCTGGGTTTGGGCCACCAGTCGTTCCACCACCGTCTCGTTCATCTGTAGCTCACCTTGGGCGTCGGTGTAGACGCCGTCTTTCCAGTGGAAAATTTCAATGGCTTTGGATTCGAGGGTGAAAGGTGCGTCCCGCTTCCAGAAGTTGCTGAACAGGCCGCCGCCCATGTACATGACCCAGGAGCCTTCGTAGCCGGTCACGTCTGCGGAGCGCTCGTCCGGGTTGCGAAACCACAGTCGGTCGCCCGGGACATAAAAGCGGGCGGGTAAGGGGGCTTCCATGCTGCCGTACTCGACCAGAAACACTTCGTGGAACTGGCCCGAGCGCACCGCGTGGCGTTCGTTCAATTGCTGCAATTCGGCCAACAATGCTGGGTGGTGCGCCTGCAACTCTTGCGCGATGCCCAGCAAGATCACGTATTCGGTGGCGCGGTAGCACGAGAAGTCGTACAGTTTGCCAGTGGCCTCAGGCTGCGTGGCGGAGATCAGTGCTTGAATCAGGGGGCGGCCCGGCTTGAGGATGAAGCCGGGGTCTTCTTCGTAGTGCCAGTCGGCCTCGGGGCGTTCGGCCGCTTCAGTTTTGAAGGCCAGCGCGGTCAAGCGGGCGGCCAAGGCCATGTTGCGCCGCACCCGAACGTGTGACTTCAGGGCCTCTAGGTCGCGGAATGCAAAGCGATGGGGCGAGCCCAACAGAGCCACCCAGATTTCGCGTTCCAAGGCCCAAGCTTCATTGGCGTGGTCATCCTGGTTGATTGGCCCCAGGGAAGTGCACAAGTTCAGGCTGTTGAACCCGGGCATGTGGTTTTGCTGGAATTCGCGCTGTAAGCGGGCCACCAAGGCCACGGTGCCGTCTTCGAGGGGCTGATGCAGGGTCTGAATCGCTGACTGAAGGCCCCATTCCCGAAGGTCCGCGCTCAGTTGTGCTGCCAGACGATCGGCTTGATCGGCGGGTGTGAGGGCGAACTCAATGCCGCCTTCCAGTGTCTGAAGGGCAAGCCAGGCGGTCGAACAATTCATGCCGCTTATTTTGCCCCTGCAATTGCAAGGTTTTTCCTAGGGATTACACCCAATTTTCATAAGGAAATTCAGCGTCTCAAGCGAAGGTGATCCAGTCCTTGTGCGCGTCGTTGTCCAGGTGCGGCAAGGTGTTGTAGGTCAGCAGCATGTGCCGTTTGGGAGTGAACACAAACTCGGTCAGCGCCGTGTTGCGGATGCGCAGGTTCAGCTCGATGGTGGTTTCGGGCGGGGTGCCCAGCACGCGGCCTACGGCTGTGGAGATGGGGCCGCCGCTGGATACGATCATCACGTCGCCTGAATGGTTTTGCCGCACATGGTCCAGCGCCCCCTCGATGCCGCCTACAAAGTCGGCGTAGCTGGTCATGCCGCGCGGCTGGGTGCGCCCCGCCATCCAGGCTTGCAGCGCATCGCGCAGCAGGCGAAAGTGGTGGCGGTACAGCTCGGGGGTGTCGGGTTTGGCCAACGGCTCGGGGTGGATGGACTCGATCAGCGCGTGGCTGTCGTATTCGTTCAGGCCCGGCCAGACGGCCGGGGTGTGGGGCAAACCCGCGCCCTCGGAGATGCCTTCCCAGGTTTGGCGGTGGCGTTTCAAGCTGCCCATCATCACGGCTTCAATCGGTTGGGCCTGCAACTTGGGGCGCAGATACTCTCCCAGTCGCACAGCCTGTTGACGGCCCAGTGGGCTGAGTTGATCGTAGTCATCGGCCCCGAAGGAGGCTTGTCCATGGCGGACCAGATAGAGAGTTCCCATGGGCGTCTATTGTGGTGGCGGACGTGCGCCGGTTTTGTCCCAAGAGCGACCTGGCGTTTCTGGTCTGGAATGGGTCAGCCATTGGCGTCAGGGTTGACGCGCTTGCTGAGTTTCCATGGCGTCAAAGAGCCGGATCCTGTGGCCTTCAGGTGAGGTTTTGCAGCACCTGGCACAAGGTGCTGGCGTCCACATTGCCACCGCACAAGGTTGTGCCCACCACTTGCCCGCGCAGTTGTTCGCGTTCGGACCACGCGGCGGCAAAACTGGCAGCGCCTGCACCTTCGGCCAGGTTGTGGGTGTCGGTGTACAGGTCGCGCATGGCTTGGGCCACCTGTGCATCGCTGACCTGAACCACGCGGTCCAATCCAGCTTGCAAAATAGCCAGCGCTTGTGGGTCGGCGCGGCGCACCGCCATGCCATCGGCCAGCAAAGTGCTGACCGGGGCTTCGACCACGCAGTTTGCCGCCATCGAGTCGAGGTAAGTGGTGGCGTGTGCGCTGACCACGCCCACTACCTTGACAGGGTGGCCAAGCGCTTTTTTGGCCGCCAATGCGGCGCAGGCACCCGAGCCGAGGCCAATCGGTACATAAAGCACATCGAGCGCAGGGACAGCCTGAAAAAATTCGAGCCAACCCGTGGCCACGCCGAGCACCAAGGCTGGGTGGTAGCTGGGCACCATGTGCGCACCGCTGGCCTGTGCCAGGCTCAGAGCGTGTTCGCGGGCGGCCTGGAAGTCATGACCCTGTTCGATGAGCTGCGCACCCAGCGCCCGCATGGCGGCATTCTTCTCGGCGGAGTTGCCCAGCGGGACCACGATGGTGCAGGCCACGCCGTGGCGTGCTGCCGCATAAGCGATGCTCTGGCCATGGTTGCCCCGAGTGGCGCTGATCACTTTGGAGGGCATCTGGCCTGAGCGGGCCAAGTGTTCAAAGTAAGTCAAACCACCGCGCACCTTGAAGGCGCCCACGGGGGTGTGGTTTTCATGCTTGACCCAGCAGTCGGTGCCCAGCCGCTGGCTCAGGGTGTTCCACCGGTACTGGGGCGTGGGGCCAAAGGCCGCGTAGATGGTTTGCGTGGCCGCTTGGATTTGGGCCAGTGTGGGCAGGTCGGTGTGCATGGTGGCTCCTGCAGTTTAAGGCTTGGGGTTCAGGGGGGTCACAGACTGACGCTGCCTTGGATGCAGCCGACCACATCGCCACCCACCCAGACTTGGCCTTGTGGGTCTTGCGACAGAAACACCTGACCTTCGCGCCCCAGAATCGTGCCCTGACGGGCGCTGTAGGTGAGAGGCATGTGACCGTCGTCCATCAGCCATTGCGCCAGCGATGCGTTCAGGCTGCCGGTGACCGGGTCTTCGGCGATGCCCACGGGGGCGGCGAAGGCGCGTACTTCCAGATCGGTGGGGTCGTTGGCGGTGCTGGTGGACGGTGCAAAGGCGCGGGCTTCGCGGTTGGCGCGGCGGATCAGGCCATGTTGTGCCTCGGTGGCTGACGCTTGCCGCTTGCCCGCCACGCCGACTTTGGTGCCCAGTTTTTTCAGGGCAGCGTGGTCAGGCTCCAGGGCCAGCACCGTGTCCACATCATGGACCACCAGGCCCAGCCAGTGCGGTCCGTTGTTCAGGTTTTGGGCGGCTATCACTTCAGATGCGTCCAGCCCCAAAGCGGCTAGCACCGGGCTGAGGTCTTCGACCGAGATGTCTGATCGCTTCAGAGGTGGTGCTGCAAAAGCCCAGCGCTCGCCCAGCTGCTTCAAAGTCACCAGGCCAACGCCGCATTCCTGCATCAGCACACCAGGTTGCCGTGGCGTGTTGCCCGCCTTCAGCCAGGCGTGGGCTGTGCCCAGTGTGGGGTGGCCCGCAAACGGCAGCTCAGCACCGGGCGTGAAGATGCGCACCCGATAGTCGGCCCCGCCCGCAGCGCCTTCGGGCGTGGGCGGCAGCACAAAGGTGGTTTCGCTCAGCTGCGTCCAGGCAGCAAAGGTTTGCATTTGCACGTCGCTCAGGCCCGTGCCATCGAGCACTACGGCCAGCGGGTTACCCAGGAAAGCGGTGTCGGTGAAGACGTCGACTTGTTGAAAAGCGCGGGATTTCATGGGGCCTTGAGGGGGTGGAAGCGGATTACAGGGATTCTCGGATCGTGGCGGCCAGCGCGGCCATGCCAGTGTTGATCTGGTCCACGGTGGCGGTCACGAACGACAGGCGCAGTGTGCTTTCGTCGGCACCCTCGGCATAAAAGGCAGAGCCGGGCACAAAGGCCACGCCTTTTTCAACGGCTTTGGCCAGCAATGGAATGGCTTTGAGGCCCTTGGGCAGTTGCACCCACAAGAACATGCCGCCCACCGGGCGGTTCCAAGTCAGGCCCAGCCCCGCCATTTCGCGGTCAAGCGCGGCCAGCATGGCTTCGCACTGCTGTTTGTAAAGCGCGCGGATGGTGGGCACATGGCGTTCGATGAAGCCGTCTTTCAGCACTTCAGCGACCACGCGCTGGTTGAAACTGGGCGTGTGCAGATCGGCCGCTTGTTTCGCTTGCAAGAGTTTGGGGTACAGCGAGGTGGGAGCCACCAAATAACCCAAGCGCAGGCCGGGTGCGAGGATTTTGGAAAACGAGCCCAAGTAAACGCTGCCCTCGGGGTGGCGCGAGCTGAGCGAGGGAGCGGGGGGCGCGTCAAACCACAAGTCGCCGTAGGGCTTGTCTTCGATGATTGGCAGACCGGTTTCGATGGCCACTTGGCCCACGGCGGCGCGGCGCTCTTCGGTCATGGTGCGGCCCGTGGGGTTCTGAAAGTTAGGCAGCAAATACACAAAACGAGCTTTGTCAGCACCGACGCCCACTTTGGCGCGCAGGTCGGCGGCATCCACGCCATGATCGTCGCTGTTCACGCCCACGGCGATGGGCTCCATCGGGGTGAAGGCTTGCAAAGCGCCCAGGTAGGTGGGCGTTTCAACCAAAATGCGGCTGCCCGCGTCGATCAGGATCTTGGCGACCAAGTCCAGGCCTTGCTGGCTGCCGGTGGTGATCAGCACCTGGTCGGGGCTCACATGCATGCCTTGTTTGAGCAGGTCTTTTGCGACCCATTCGCGCAGCGGGGCGTAGCCTTCGCTGGCGGCGTATTGCAAGGCGGCTTTGCCGTCATCTCTCAGCACGCGCTCGCTGGCTTCGCGCATGGCGTCGATCGGGAAAGTCTGGGGTGAAGGCAGGCCACCAGCAAAACTGATGATGCCGGGCTTTTCAGTGACTTTCAGGATCTCGCGGATCACCGAGGGGTTCATCTTTTCGGCGCGTTGGGCCATTTGCCATTTCATGTTCTGCTCCTCAATTTTTAGTTCACTTGGATTTGGGGGTGTTGGCCATGCGCCGTCCCATGGAAACCGTGCCCACGACCAGAATGGCAAAAACCAGGGTCATGGCATCGAGTGATTCTCCCAGCAAAGGCACGGCCGCCAGAATGCTGATGAAAGGCTGCAGCAATTGCAGTTGGCTCACCCGCAGTGGGCCACCCAGCGAAAGACCGCGAAACCAGGCAAAAAAGCCCGCCCACATGGAGAACACGCCCAGGTACAGCAGAGCCAGCCACGATATGGGCACTACTGTTTGGTCGGGCCAAGTGAGCCAGGCTCCGGGCAGCGTGAGGGGCAGCGCCATCACACAAACCCAGCTGATGACTTTCTCAGCGCCCATACTGGCCGTGACTTTTGCCCCGGCGACATAGCCCAGCGAGGCGGCCACCACGGCGCCCAGTAGCAGGGTGTCGGCCCAGGTCAGGCCAAAACCGTGGCCCATTTGCGCTGCGCGCAGCAGACTGTAAACCGCTACCAGGATGCTGCCCAAAGCGGCAAAGACCCAAAACCCCAGACGCGCGCGTTGGTGCAGCAACCACGCGGCGGCTGCGGCGGTGGCCAACGGCAGCAAGGCGGTGATGACAGCCGCATGGCTGGCCGTGACGTGGCGCAGCGCCCAGCCCAGCAGCAAGGGGTAACCGATCACATTGCCAGCCAGCGATAAATACAACGGGCCACGTTGCTCAGCCAAGGGCCAAGGGGCGCGAACCGCCAAAAGGTATACAAGCGACAGGCCACCGGCCAGCGCGGCGCGTGCCCAGGTCACAAACCAGGGGGACATTTGCGGGGCGTCCACCGTGCCCGTGGCCAAGCGCGTCATGGGCAAGGTGAGTCCAAAAATGACGACACCCAAAAGGCCAAGCCACAGACCCAGGTTTTCGCATTGTTGAGGGGTGTTGATCATGGTATTTGTGCTTGTTGTACAGGGGGTGAACTTCTTGCCTTGCGGGCATCCGGCGCGGCGGGGGCTGTCAGCCTGCGCTTTGCCGCATGTCGTTCAAAATCCACAAGGCCGTAGCCACCAGCGCCACCGACATGCAGCGGTTGAAAATCAGCAAACGGTGGCCGTGCGCCAGCCAGTGCCGCAGGATCGAGCCTGCAACTGCATAGGTCAGA
>Ga0247836_1005965_pt1 | contig 13885 bp, 7 predicted proteins | sample LaCruzMarch2015__4_FD_187116 | JGI IMG/M metagenome (GOLD analysis project Ga0247836, IMG submission 187116) | Freshwater microbial communities from meromictic Lake La Cruz, Castile-La Mancha, Spain - LaCruzMarch2015_14m | ecosystem: Environmental > Aquatic > Freshwater > Lake | place: Spain...
GGTTGGCCGCATGCGTGCCAAGCTCACCGCTGCCGGCGGCTCGAGCGAGCTGTGATCCCAGCATGATCTCAGCATGATCGATGCATGAAAGTATGGCCGGGGCCGCCGCAAGGCGGCCCCGGTTTTTTTTGGATGGCGAACGAGGAAGCAAGCCTATGCTCGGCGGCATGACGATGCTTCTTCACGATGCGGGCAGGGCTGGCGATTGGCGAGGCTGGCTTGCCTGCGGCCTGCTTCTCTGCGGACTGGCCACGATCCCGTTCTTGCCGTCGGTGTCTGCGGAGCGGCTTTGGGACGATCCGCACTATGTGTTTGAGAATCCACCGGTCGCGGATCGCGAGCGAGGCCTCGCCCGCATCTGGGCCGGCGAGTTTCTGATGGACTATTACCCCGTGGCCCAGACGGCGATCTGGGCCGAATACGGCCTCTTTGGAGACGACGCCCGCGGCTTTCGTCTGGCCAATATGTTCTGGCACGCGGTCGGCTGCTGCGTTGCCTGGTGGGCGGCTCGGGCCTGGCGGCTCCCGGGTGCGTGGTGGCTCGCAGCCCTCTGGGCCGTGCATCCCACGAACGTCGATGCGGTGGCGTGGATCTCGCAGCATAAGGCCACGATCGCGGCGGTGTTCTTCATGCTCGCCGCAGGAGCCTTTGCCCACGGTCTCGAGGCGGCCCACGAGGCCCGCGGAGCCGATGGTTTGGATGGCCGCCGGCTCGGCTGGTATGCGCTCGCCCTCGCCTGCCATGTGGCGGGCTGCCTCTCCAAGACCGATGCCGTCATGCTGCCGCCGCTCCTGACGATTCTGGAGGTGTGGTGGTGGCCGCTCGTCACGGCAGACTCCCGGCCGCTCGCCGCCCGCCTGCCCGCGATCGCCCGGCGGCAACTACCGTTTTATGCCGTCTCGGCCGCGGCAGCCGTCGTGGCGATGAAGTTCATGCGGGAACGCACGCTCCAATCGCCGCTCGACCTCGGCCCGCCGCTCGACCGCGTGCTCGACGCCTCCTGGGCCGTCTGCTTCTACCTCGCCGACGTGGTCTGGCCCGCGAACCTCGCGGCGACCTATCCCGTCGGCGATCTCCCGGCGGGGGAAGCCACATCGTGGCTCTGGCCGGCGCTGCTTGTGGGCTTGTGTGCGATCGCCTGGGCCGCCCGGCGCTACGACCGTGGAGCCGCGTTGGCGGCGCTCGCGGCCTTCACGATCCTGCTGGTGCCGGTGTTGTTCATCGTGCCGCAGGGTTTTTTCCAATACTCGCTCGTCGCCGATCGCTATCTCCACCTGCCGCTTTTGGCCCCGGCGGCGGTCGCGGCGGCGGCGCTTACGCTCTGGGCTGACGCGGCCCGGCGGCGTGGCTGCGGCGCGGCCAGCCTGCTGCCGGGCGCACTGCTCATCATGACGCTCGCCGCGGTCACCTGGCGGCACGCGGCCGACTATCGCGATGAGCGAGCGCTCTGGTCGGCGGCCATGGCCGCACAGCCTCGGGCCTGGTATCCCCACTTTGGCCTGGGCGCCCACCTCCTCTGGGATCGGCACGATGCAGCCGCGGCGATTCCCCCCCTGATGGAGTCGTGCCGCCGGAAGCCCGACTTCGCGAAGGGGCACTTCGTGGCCGGCCTCGCGGTCACGCCGACCCGGCCCGCCGATGCCCGCCGCCATCTCGCCGACGCGATCGCCGTCGAGCCAGAGTATGTGATGGCCTGGCTCGCGCTCGGCGAATGCTGCGTGCGGCTCGACGACCTCGACGGGGCCACGCAGGTCTATGCCCATGCGGCCCGCTGGGCGAATGCCACGCGGCGGGCGAAGACCGAGTTGCTACGGCTGGCGCTCGCGAGCCGGCCCCGCGCGGCGGTTGTGGCTGCCGCGCGGGATCTCGCGCAGGTGTCGCAGGCGCTTGCCTCCCCGCGACACGCAGGCGTCGAGGGATTGGCGGGAGACGCATTCGAGCAGGCCCTTGCTGAGGCGATGTTCCGGCTCGTCAATGCCGGCGACGGCGGCACACAGGCGTTTGATCAGGCCGGCTTCGTGCGGGCGATCGCAGGGGCGCGGTCGGTCGCCGGCTCGCCGCTCGATGTGGCTCGGGCTGAGGCCTGGGCGGAACCCAAAACGTGGGCGAGATTGGAGACCCTCCCCACGGCGATCGCCGCAGCCGCCGCCGGCCGGCTCGCGACGCTCGCCGCTTTACACCCACTCGAGCGGACGGTGGCCCAGGATCTCGCGATTGCCAGGCGGATCTCGGGATCCGACGCCGTCAACTCCGCCGCCACGCCCGATTCCGGAGCCGGGCCCGCAGCCACCGAGCAGGATGTGAAAAATTGATGTGGCACGGGCCCGACCTTTCGCCCCGCCGGGGGACGGGTAGGCTGCTCGTGGAAGATTTGTCAGCGGAGCCGATGACATGCAAGACAAGCAGGAACGGAAGACAAACTGGGTGGCCCTCGGCCTGCTTGCCGCCGTGGCGATCGGCGGAGGATTGGCCCTGCGGGGATCCCGTGGGTCTTCGGCGCCGGCCAGAGAGCCCGATCCGCGGAGAATCTGGCTCGAGATGGTCGAGGCGGCCGAGGCCTGCGCCGATCGCGGCGACTCCCGCGCGGCGATCCAGTTGGCGGAGCGGGCCGTCACGATGGCCCCGCAGGTTTTCGGCCCCGACCACATGGCCAACGCCGAGGCCTGCACGCTCCTTGCCCGCGGCCTCTCCGACGCCGCCCGCTACGGCGACGCCGAAGAGCTTTACGAACGTGCCCTGGCCGTCACGCAGCGAAACTTTCCACCCCCGAGCGTGGAGGTGGCCGCTGCCGCCGGCAACCTGGGCCTCAACCTCATGAAGCAGGGCCGTTACGAAGAGGCGATCAAGGTATTCACGAAGGCGCGAGAGATCGCGATCGCCGCCAGCGGGGCCGACAGCGAGCAGGCCGCGCTCGCCACGAGCAACCTCGCCGTTTGCCACGACACCATGAGGGATTACGCCGCCGCCACGCCGCTCTATGAGGAGGCGCTGCAGATCCGCCGCGATCTCACCGGGCCGGCCAGCCCGATCACGGCCGAGACAATGTCGAACCTCGCTGCCAACCTCGTGTCCGTCGGAAGGAAAGGAAGCCCGGAATACGCCCGCGCCAAAACACTCTACCGCCGGGTATTTGCCATCCGCGATCGGCTGCTTCCCGCCGACAGTCTGGAGGTGGCCAACTCGCTCAGCGGCATGGCCGCCATGGCCCGCGAGGAGGGCGATTTCGACACGGCCGACCGCCTCTACTTCGAGGCCCTCGCCGTGCGGGCGAAGCGGCTGGGCTACGACCATCCGACCACAACGGCGTCGATCGACGGCCTCGGGAAACTCCGCGAAAAGCAGAAGGACTTCGCCGAGGCCGAGGCGCTCTTTAAGGAAGCGCTCGCCTATCGCGGCCGCCGACTCGGGCTCGAGCATCCGCGGACGCTCGAATCGCTCGATACACTTGCCGCGTTTTACGTCGGCCAGAAGCGGCCGCAGGATGCCGAGAAGCCGGCCCGCGAGGCCGTGGCCGCCCGAGAGCGGGCCTATGGAGCCGAGGATCGCCGGCTCGTCGAACCGCTGAAGGCGTTGGCGGGCGTGCTTGAACAGACTGGCGTGAAGGACGAGAGCCGCGACGACAAGGCCGAGGCGAAAAAACTCCGCGAGCGGGCCGACGCCATCGCCGCCGCGGCGAAAAAAGCCGACGAAGAGGTGAAGAAAAAAGCCGACGAGGCCGCCGCGGCACAGCCGGCCCCTGCAGCCTGACTGTCGGGCGATGGCGGCGGACGGCGGCCGAGGCTACGATCTTGAGAAGGCTCCGAGGATTCATATGTCGATCGCATCAGGCGTGCCCGCAGATACCACCTACCCTGAGGCACAAGCGGGGTTTGACGCCGCAGAACAAGCCACCGCAGAGGCCGTTTCGCCGGAGAAGACCCGGCGTGGCCGGATGCTCCGCTGGCAGATCGGCGCCACGCTCGTAGGGGGCACGCTCCTGCTCTGCTCGGTGATCGCCCAGTTTCTCTGGCAAAAGGAGCTCTATCCGGCGCTGCCGGCGGCGCTGGCGATGCTGATGCTCGGGGCGCCCCTGGTCGTGGCGGCCGTGCAGGATCTGCTCCGGGGCGAGGCCGGGATGAACGCGCTGGTGGCGCTGGCCGTGATCGGCGCGGCCGCGACCGGCAAATACCAGGAGAGCGCGGCGATCGCCTTCTTCATGATCGTGTCGGGGCTGATCGAGAAGCGGACGGCGATCGGGGCCGAGGCGAGCATCGAGTCGCTCATCAAACTCTCCCCCACCAAGGCCTGCCGGCTGCGGGAAGGGGGCGGGGAGGAGATGGTCGAGGCGAAGGAACTGCGGCCGGGCGACCTCGTCCGCATCCGGCCGGGCGACAACATCCCCGCCGACGGTCGGATCGCCGGCGGCACGAGCACCGTCAACCAGGCGAGCATCACCGGCGAATCGCTGCCTGTAGACAAGATTCCCGGCGACGAAGTGTTTGGCGGCACGATCAATCTGACAGGCGCGATCGACGTCGAGGTGACCAAGGCGGGCGCCGACACGCTGCTCGGCAAGGTGAAGGATCTCATCCTCCAGGCTGAGCGGACAAAGACGCCGATCATGCGGCTCGTGGACCAGTATGCCGCCTGGTATACGCCGACCGTGCTCATGCTCGTGGGCGTGGTGCTCTTCTTCGCCCTGCGGAGCGATCCCGACACCGCCTTCGACCGGGCGATCGCGATGCTCGTGATCGCCTGCCCCAGCGCCTTGATTCTCGCGACGCCCACGGCGATGGTGGCCGGGCTCTCGGCCGCGGCCCGGCTCGGCGTGCTCATCAAGAGCGTGGTCACGCTGGAGGCCGCGCGAAACCTCACGGCGATCGTGTTTGACAAGACAGGCACGCTCACCACGGGTGTGCTCCAGGTGACGCGGCTCGCACCGCACGAGGGCGTCGAGCCGGGCGACCTGCTCCGGCTCGCCGCCTGCGCGGAGCAGGACAGCCGCCATCCTGTCGCCCGGGCCGTGACCGAGATGGCCCGGCGGGCGAAGCTCAAGCTCGCACGGCCGACGCAGTTTGCGGAGGTCGCCGGCAAGGGTGTTGACGCCGAGATCGACGGCGCCCGGGTGCTCGTGGGCCGGGCGAGTTGGCTCGCCGATCCCGCTGCCGGCCTCGACCGGGCCTCGATCGCCGCGATCGACGAGATTCAGCAGTCGAGCGAGGCCGATGGCCTGAGCGTGCTCTACGTCGTGAAGGACGGGCGGCTCGCCGGCTGGATCGGCCTGGAGGACAATGCCCGCCCCGAGGCGGCCGAGGCGGTCGATCGGCTCCGCGACATGGGCCTCAAGCGGCTCGTGATCCTCACCGGCGACCGGCGGAGCGTGGCCAAGCGGGTGGCCGAGCAGATGCACTTCAGTGAGTTCAAGGCAGAGGTGTTGCCGCACGAGAAGCTCGAGATGGTGGATGAACTCAAGGCCAAGGGGCATCGCGTCGCCGTGATCGGCGACGGCGTGAATGACGCCCCGGCCCTCGCCGCCGGCGACATCTCGATCGCGATGGGCGCGGCGGGGAGCGACGTGGCGATCCACTCCGCTTCGATCGCGCTGCTCAACAGCAACCTCAACCGCGTGCCCTTCCTCATCGATCTCTCGCGGCGGACGATCGCCGTGATCCGGCAGAACATGATCATCGGCGGCCTGTTCATCGTGGTTTTCATGTCGCTGGCCGGGGCGGGGTATGTGTCGCCGGTGACGGCCGCCTTCCTGCACATCGTCAGCGGCCTGATCGTGATCTTCAACTCGGCACGGCTCGTGCGGAGCGGCGAGGAGATCGAACAGGCGGAGGCCGAGCGGCTGGCGGAGAACGCCCGCCGGAAGTCGCGGGTCGCCCGGGTGGCCGCCGCGGCCGCCGGCTGAACCTCCCTGCCCGGATGAGAGGAGCCCCGCTTGGACCTCCGCTCCTCAGCAGTGGGTGTCGTCGCCACCGCAGCCGCTGCCGCAGTCTGCACGGCGATCGTCTGGGCCGCCACGCTGGGGAATTCCAGCATCGTGGACGAGGCGGGCCACCATGCCCAGATAACGATGTTTCAGCGAGGCGACTACGCCTTGTATCGCCTGCCAGGTCACGAGCATCCGGTCAATGCAATGTTGCCCGGATTTCATGCGGCAGTCGCCGCGATCGCCGCGGCCGCCCACGCGGAATCCCGCCCGGCTATCCGGGCGATCTGTCTTGTCTGGTCGCTGTGCCTCGCCGCCTTCGTGTGGGGAATCGCACGGCGTGGCTCGGATGACCGCCACGCGATGCTGCGAACGATTCAAGCCTTGTTTCTGCCGAACCTGTTTCCGTTTCACGTCCTCATCTATACCGACGTCTTGGCAGCCTCGGCCTGCATGGCAGCGGTCCTTTTTTGCTTGCAAGACCGCCCTTGGGCGACAGCTGCGGCGGCACTCGCCGCGGCGGTCGTACGGCAGACCAACGGTCTGCTGGTCTTGTTTCTCCTCGCCTTCACCGCGACACGGGAACGAATCCGCCCTGGCGGTAGTTTCCAGTCGTGGGTGAGGCGGTGGTGGCCTGTGGCGGTGGGAATGGTACCGCTTGCCACCGTGATGGCCATGTTTGGCCGCGTTGGACTGGATGATCCGATCAAGCATCCACTACGACTGGCCGCCAACAATCTCGAGTGGTCGTTGCTCGAGTGCGGCGTCTTTTTCCTTCCGTGGCACGCGTGGGTCTATTGCACCAGGTGGCGGAGGATTCGGCCGTGGATGGTCGCCGGCGCCGCGGCACTGGCCGGAGCCATCCTTTGGCAGTCCCGGGAGATCCATCCATGGAATGACGTTTATGAGTTTCCGTATCTCTTGCGAAATCATCTGATTGCCTGGACTGACGCACTCTGGTGGCGGAAGGGGGCTGCGGCTCTGGGGATCGTGGGCGTGCTGGTCGCGCTGGCAATCGCGCCGCTGAGGGAGCGCGGCGCGGGCTGGCTGTTTGGCCTATGGGCGGCGATGCTGCTGCCACAGTGGAATGTCGATCCGCGGTACCACATTCTGCCACTCTTGTTGTTCACGGTGCTTCGACAGCCCGGCCCGCTGTGGGTGGAAGGAGCGACAGCGCTTGGCATGATCGCTCTCGGATTTGCCGCCTTCGGCTCGATCTGGTGGTTGCACGGAATCATCTGACATGGTCATGCGCCTGTGGCTTGCGGGAGCGGTGATCGCGGCCGTGGTGATCGCCGCTCACTGGCCAAGCCTCGACGGTGAGTTTCTCTTCGACGATGTTGGCGAGATCGCGGAGAACCGCGCGATCCGCACGCTCTGGCCGCCGTGGACGCCGATGTTCGCAGGGGGCAACCTCCCGCATCGGCCGATCCCGTCGTATTCGTTCGCGGTCAACTACGCCGTCCACGGGCTCGAGCCACATGGTTACCATGCCGTCAACATCGCCTTGCATCTCGGCAATGGCTGGCTTGTGTGGTGGTTGGTGCGTTGGATCGGCAGGCGGGTCGGCCTCGGCCATCGCGAGAATGCGGCCGACAGGATCGCCCTGGCGACGGCCGCTCTCTGGCTCGTCCATCCGCTCACCACACAGGCCGTGGACTATGTCTATCAGCGGATGGAGCTTTTGGGAGCGATGGCGATCCTCGCCACCGTGGCGGTGTTTCTGAAGTCGGTCGATGCGCGGCAGCCGATGGCCTGGCGGACGGCCGCGGTCGTCGCCTGCGGCCTCGGGATGCTCTGCAAGGAGACTGTCGTGGCGGCGCCGCTGGTCGTGCTGCTAGTCGACTGGCTCGTGGTGCGGCACGACCGCAACCGACCGTGGACGTCGCTCGGCACCGCCCTGCGGGCCGACGGCGGGTTCCTGGCGGCGCTCTCTGCCACGTTCGCAGTCGCGGCCTGGGCGGTGCTCGTGCAGAAGGATCGCTTCGGGGAACTCGCCGCGCCGTTCATCGATCGGTGGACCTACGCCCTCAATCAGCCGCTCATCCTGCTTGACTACCTGCGGCGGGCGGCCTGGCCCGCCGGGCTCTGCCTCGACCACTACCGACTGCCCGTCGAGAGCCCCGTCCTGCTGGCCGCTGGCCTCGCGGCGCTGGCGGCGGCGGCGGCGGTCGCGGTGGCATGCGTTTCCCGGGCTCCGCTCGTCACGCTCTGCATCGCGGCATTCGTCGCGCTGCTCGGACCGACGTCGAGCTTTCTGCCGGTGAACGACCTGATGGTGGAGCATCGGATGTATCTGCCCCTGGCCGTGTTCGTGTCCGGCTGTGTCGGCGGAGCCTGGCAGGCCGCATCACTGTGGGGCGGACGCTCCGGCCACAGGCTCGCCATGGTGGCCGGCAGCGCTGCGTTCGTGGCCCTGGCCGCCACGACCTTCCTGCGGAGTGGCGTGTTTGCTTCGCGGTATGAGATGTGGCGGGACGTGACGGCCAAGGCGCCCGCAAATCCTCGGGCGTGGGCGGGCCTTGCCGATGAACTTGTGAAGCGCGGGGAACTCGACGCCAGCCTGGCTGCGCTTGACCGGAGCATCGCGCTGGCTCCCGACGCCGCGGCGGCCCATGCCCTGCGGTCGAACGTGCTACTCGCGCTCGAACGCCCAGACGAGGCGCTCGCCGCCGCCGAGCGGTCGATCGCCGTCGACTCGGCGCGGAGTCTCGGATTCACCCGGCGGGCTGCGGCGCTCGTCGATCTGGGCCGGTTCGACGAGGCTGCGGCTGTCTGTCGCCGGGCGGTTGACATCGACGCCGACGATGCAGTGGCCCTGCGGCTGCTCTCCGAGGCGCTCGTGCGGACGAGCAAGAACGCCGCCGCGGTCGAGATCTGCCGTCGGCTCTTCGTAGTCGATCCCCCGCAGGCAGAAGCCGACGGCAGCGTGCATCCCCGTCACGGAATCCGTTACGCCACGCTCGCCGCGGCGCTCGCGGGCCTCGATACCGATGCCGACATGCGCAGCCAGATCGCCGAGCTGCTCGCCCGCGCGACGGCCATCGATCCCGAATCCCGGCGGACGGCGGCGATGATGGAAGTCGCCCGCGATCGGCTCGCCGCCGGGGCGAGCGTCACTCAGCCGCCGGCACCGGCCGACTGACCGCCGCCCGGGCGGTGGCGAGATTGCTCCGCGCGGCGGCATGGTCGGGGGCGATCCGCAGGCATGCCTCGTAGCACGCGACGGCTTCGGCCGGCCGGCCCGTGGCCATGAGCAGGCTGCCGAGATTGTTGATCGCGTCGGCATTGGCTGGGTCGAGGGAGACGACGGCCTCGAGCTGCCGGATCGCCTCGCCGGGATCGCGGTCGCGGATGGCCCGCGCAAACTGCTCCCGCGCCGCCACCGATTCCGGCCGCCGCCGCACCGCCTCCGCGAGCAGCTCGGCGCCGCGTTCGTCGCCGAGCCGTTCGGCGCCGATGCCGAGATAGAGTACGAGCCGGTCGAGGATCGGGTCCTGACCGGGCGGCACGTCGCCCCCCGTGGCGAGGCCCGCCCGGCTCACCGCCACGGCCTCGGCGTCGCGGCCGGCATTGAGGAGCGCCGCGGCCAGTGCCGCGTGGGCCGCCGTGCTGCGGGGATTTCGCGTGACGGCGGCGTGACAGGCAGCGACCGCATCCTCATGCCGCTCGACCGCGGAAAGTTCGGTGCCATAGCGGGAGAGCGCCCGGGAACTACCCGGGCTCTTCGCGACGGCATCGGCCCAGGCGGCGAGCCCCGAGCGATAGACCGTGTTGCGGCTGCCTGTGACGAGCGCGAGCGCGAGGACGAGCGCAGCCGCGACGCCGGTGAACACCGGCGGGGGCATCACCCGTACTGCCGCAGCGGCGAACGCCGCGAGCGGGATCACCGCAGGCAGATACATCCGATGCTCCACGCAGACGTCGTGCACCGGCACGAGGCTCGACGTGGGCGCCAGCAGGAGCAGAAAGGCCACGATGAGAAACGCGGCGACCGGCCGGCGGCGCAGGTTGAGCAGGGCGAACACGACCACGGCGGCGAGCAGCCCCGCGGCGACGAGCCGCAGCCCCACCGCCGCCGTGAAATCGCCCCACTCGCTCACGAGCACGGCGCCATGATCGAGCGACTGCCCGGTGGGAACTACCAACCGCGAGAGATACCAGCCGATGACGGCAGGCTGATTGGCGGCGTAGATGAGCGACTCGCCAACGGTGAAGCCGCCCTCCGGGTAGCGGCCCGCCTGCGAGCGAATCACCGCCACCAACACGCCCCACGTGGCCGCGAGCGCGGCGTAGAAGGGCGTCCGACCGCGGATGGCCGACCACCCGCCGCCATTGAATGCGAGATCGTAGAGCGGCACCACGATCGGCACGACGACTACCCATTCCTTGCAGGCCATGCCGGCGGCACAGCAGGCCACCGCGACGGCATGCCAGGCCCACGGCCACCGGGATCGCCTTGCCGCGATCGCAGCCGCGAGCGTCCCGAGGGCGCAAAGCGCGGCCAGCAGTTCGATGCGCTGGTAGAGATAGCTCACGGCCTGCGTGGCAAGCGGATGCACGAGCCAGATCGCCGCCGTGGCGACCGCGGCCAATTCGCCCTGATCGGCCCGGAGGCCGCCCCACCGTCGGAGCGATTCGCGGACGATCCACCAGACGAGCAGACCGTTGGCCAGATGGATGGCGACGTTGACGACGTGATAGCCCGTGGGCTCCAGACCGTGGACGGCGTGATTGAGAGCGAACGTGTAATAGGGGAGCGGACGGTGGGGCAATTCGCCCCCCTCGAGCATCGGCCGCCACGGGGGCCAGAGCGTGCGGATCGCGGGGTTGTCGCGAATCTCCGAGAGATCGTCCCAGAGAAATGGCCCCTGCATGCTGGGTAGGTAGGCGAGCACGGTGAGCACGGCGGCCGCGAGCAAGAGGCGGGAGCTACTTGCCATCGTTCGCGCCGTCGAGGAGCTTTTGAACCTGGTCTGGAATCTCGCCACCGCGGCTCTTGAACTCCCCGAGATCCCGCCGGGCGAGGTCGATTCGGCCGGCCCGCAGATGGAGCACGCCGCGGTTGAACCAGGCCTGGCGATAGGCGGGATCGCGGCGGACCGCCTCGGTGAAGTCGGCGATTGCTTCGTCGAGCCGGCCCTGCTCCGCCCGCAAGAGGCCCCGGTTGTAGCAGGGCTCAGGGTCGTCTTCGCCGAGACGGATCGCCTTCGCGAAGCCGGCTTCAGCCCTCTCCAGCATGCCCCGTGCCTGATGCACCAGTGCGAGGTGGCCCCAGGCCTTCGGATTGTTGGGCTCGAGCCTGGTCGCCTGGGCGAGCGCCTCCTCCGCTTCGACGAGCCGGCCCGCATCGACGAACTGATTGCCGCGGCGGACGAGTGCCGCGGCCGTGCCGCCCGAATCCCGCTCCATCCACGAGATCTCGTCGAGCTCGGCCGGCGGGCCGACGAGCGCGGCCTCGAGGTCGGCAGCCGAAAGCCGGAAGACGAGGATCGAGCCACCGACGGCCGCGGCGGGCTCATGGTGGCGGAGGAAGGCCCGCAGCCGGCCGGCCTGGAGGATGTTGAACGAGTAGACGGCCACCGCCTCGACGGATGACTCGTCGTCGATGTCGTCGAGACCGAGATCACCCCGTGACAGGCCGTCGGCATCGTCGAACGTCGGGGGCGGTGGCGCGTCACCGCCACCGGCTGCCCTCTGCGCGAGCACATACTCGCGGGCGGTCTGGTAGGTCTGCTCGAACTTGCGGCACCAGTGGCCGAAGGGCTCGTCGTAGACCGCCTGCAGCGCCGTCGCGCTTACGCAATAGACCCCAGGCCGCAGTGCCTGCGGCGCCCCGGGCCGCGGCGCGAGGCCGAGTAGCTCCGCTTCGGGGAGCACCGTGTCGGTCACGCAGCTGCCGAAATAGTTGAGATAGACCGGCTCGCCCGGCCGCACGAATCCGGGCAGGCGCCGGGCCAGCCGCGGCAGATCCTGGCCCCAGTCGAGGCTCGAATCGACGAGCCACTGGTATTCCCGGCCGCGTGGTACGAACTGGTTGAAGTAGGAGAGCAAATAGGGGTAGCGGCTCGTCACATCGGCCGCGTGAAGGGCGAGCAGGCCGAGCACCACGGCCGAAAGCCATCTGCCGCGAACGACCGGCCAGACGCCGCCGGCGAGCACCATCATCAACGGATAGGAGGGGATGAGGTGCCGCTCGCCGATATTGAGGTGGCTCGTGAGAAACGTCGGCCAGAGCACTGCCAGCGCGACGAGCGGGGCGACGGCGGCCGAGGCCGGCGCCGGCAAAGGGGTCCGCATTCGCCACGCGTTGATCATACCGGTTACCGCCCGCCCGATTCCCCAGCCGGTGAGCACAAGCGCGGGGAGCGTGTTCTTGATCACGAGACACAGCGGGAAGAACCACCACCAGCCACTGATCGAATACTGTCCGATCGCAAACGCATTTCGCAGCCGGCTGAGCGCCGCGACGTAGCTCATCCCGTAGAGCCAGGCTTCGGGCAGGAGCTGCCAACGGGCGATCGCCGCGCAGATCCGGCCGATCCCGCCCGCATGCTCCGTGCAGTTTTCGAGCGTGCCGTAACGGAAGAGCTCGACCGGGCCCGCGCCGGCGGGCACCGCCGCATACCGAAATCCGCAGGCGGCCCAGATACAGACGACAGCGGCGATGAGCGGCACGACGAGCGCGAGCAGGCGGACGGTAACCTGGGCCGGCCGCGACTCCACGACAATCCGCCACGACCCGATCCGGACGGGCAACGGTCGACCCGTCGCGGTGCAGACGGCGAGGAACGCGAGGGCGACCGGCGCGAGCAGCACGCTCGAATGCTTGGCGATCGCCGCGAAGCCCACGGCCCCGGCGGCGGCGAGGAGCGTGGCGGGAGTGATCCGGTCGAGCAGCGACCAGACCGCCCAGACGGCGAGCGTGAAGAACAGGCCGCCGCAGGCATCACTCGTTGCGAGCGGCCCGTGGGCGACGAGCGCCGGCCACCAGGCTGCAAGCGTCAGCGACACGAGGCCGCCGCCGATGCCGAAGAGCGACCGCGACCAGAGCCAGACCGCGAGGCACGTCGCCGTGGACCACACCGCTGCCATCGCCCGGCAGGTCCGCAGGATCGCGTCGGGATCGTTGCCCAGCGAGAAGAGATACTGTCGCCCGAGGAGCACGGCATTCGACCGCCGCCAGAGGTCGGAGTCGAGCGCCGGAAACGCCGGCTGCGTGACGAGGAGCGGCAGTGCCGCCCAGCGCTGCGGCAGGTTGCCGTTCTCCGGCTGGAGCCGGTAGTCGTCGAGCGTCCAGTAGCTGACTCCGGCGACGATGTGGAGCACCTCGTCGAATGTCGTCGTGGAGCCCAACGTCGCGGTGTAGGCGAGGGCATAGTGGGCCACGAGCAGAATCGCTGCGGCGGCCGCCTCCCGCGCCGACCAGTGCCGCCCGCCCGTGTCGCCCGGCTGCGCGTTCATGAGTGCTCGCCATCCGGCAGGACGTAGTCGCGCCAGTCGCGGTGCGGCAAAAAGTTCGCCCCGCTCCGGCTGCCGAGCACGAACAACGCCAATAGCAGGCAGACGACGCCCAGCAGGATCACGACGAGGATGATCGTGCTCGCCACGACCGTGGCCCAGCCGGGCGTGAACGGGTTGGCGACCAGACGGCTGGCGACTACGAGCGACAATGCCGCCGTGGCGATCGCCATGAGCGCGACCACCACGAGAAACATCCGGGCCACGATCACATCGCTCCACACCGAGAGCGCGCAGATGCCGTGCATGACGAGGGCGGGCAGATTCATCTTCGAGCGGCCGGCCAGCCGCCGGCCCCGCGCCACCGGCACCCGCTCGACCGGAATCCGGGCGTGGACCACGCCCGCGGCGTAGTGATTCCAGATCTCCGACACGCCGACGACGCGGGCGAGCACCCCCCGAGGCAACACGCTGAAGTTTCCGATCCGGATGTCCTGCCCCACGAGCAGC
>Ga0247836_1005977_pt1 | contig 13853 bp, 2 predicted proteins | sample LaCruzMarch2015__4_FD_187116 | JGI IMG/M metagenome (GOLD analysis project Ga0247836, IMG submission 187116) | Freshwater microbial communities from meromictic Lake La Cruz, Castile-La Mancha, Spain - LaCruzMarch2015_14m | ecosystem: Environmental > Aquatic > Freshwater > Lake | place: Spain...
TTCAGCAATCTGCCGGTGTCACAACGCTTAGCAATGGAACGCTTTCAACACCTGCCAGTCTTGCCAATAGTCTGCGAATCACCGGGGGAATTCTCTCTGGAAGCGGTAATCTCTTGGGTAATGTTCTAAATGCTGGCGAATTGCAAATCGGGAATCCAGTCGGTGCCTTGAACGTCACTGGAAGTTACGCCCAATCGTCGAGCGGACTGCTTTCGATGGACTGGCTTTCTGATCAGCCTATCCTCGGCAACGATCAACTTCGAGTCACAGGGACCGTTTCAATTAATGGAAATATCGCGATCAATAGGACGGGTGTTCCAGCTGCTGCGAACGAAGTCGTTTTCATCGACAACGATGGCATCGAAGGGATAGCGGGAACATTCGCCAACCTTCCTAACAACACCTTGGTATCGCTCAATGGAAGAGACTACAAAGTGAACTATGCGGGCAACGGCAGCAACAGCAACGATCTTAGTCTTACACTCGACGCGCCAATGCTTTCCATTCGAAGCGTTCGTCAACCCGAATCGCAGACAAACTTTCAGTTTACCGTGTCGCTAAGTCGGCCAAGCGCGGACACGGTTACCGTCGAGTACTTTACAAGCAATGATTCCGCCACCGATCCCTTGGACTACCTAAGTCAAACTGGGACGCTTGAGTTTTTGCCAGGCCAGGTATCGCAAACGATTAACATCGACGTCGTCAACGATTCGATGGTTGAACCGACAGAAAGGTTCCTTGTGAATCTTCGTCGACCAACCTTTGCAGGAATTGACCAACCAAGTGCAAAAGGTACCATTTTGGATGAGGACAGCGGCCCCATCACGCGTGATAACTTAGGGACGGAGTTCTGGCTAACCTTTCCAACAAATCTAGGCGACGCAGGAAGCTCCGCTGGTCCTCAGAGTCTGTCTTTATTCATAACTTCCCCTCATAATACGAACGGGAATGTTTCCATCCCAGGTCTGGGATTCAACCAACCGTTTTCCGTTCAATCGAATACTACGACGACGGTCAGCATTCCAAACGGTGCAGATCCAAGAGGTACGAACGGACGCATCCAGGATCTTGGTATTCGTATTGTGAGCGATCGTGAAGTCGCTGTGTATGGGTTGAATCAAATCTCTCAAACAACGGATGCATACACGGCGATCCCTGTCGACATCCTTGACACGGAATACATTGTGCTAGGTTGGAAGAACACATCCAACAATGCTTTCGCTCGAACGCAGATCAATGTTGTAGCGACTGAAAACAACACGAGTGTCTCGATTACGCCGGCCGCTTCGACTCTCGGCAGACCTGCTGGTGTTCCTTATACGATCAACCTGAATGCGGGGCAAACCTACCAGCTTCAGGCAAACGGTATTCCGCTCGATTTATCTGGAACGATTGTTTCGTCCAATGAGCCAATCGCCGTTTTCGGAGGGCATTCGTGCGCTAACATCCCCACCGATATACCTCTTTGTGATCACGTCGTCGAACAGATTCCTCCGACTTCGACATGGGGCACCAACTTCTTTACCGTACCGCTAGCAACTCGAGCTGTCGGCGACACATTTCGAGTCCTTGCGTCTCAAGACCAAACTTCGATCAGTATCAATGGGGTCGTCGTTGATATCATTGATAAGGGACAGATCTTCGAACAACTTTTATCGCAACCATCGCGAATCAAAACGAACCGACCCGTGTTGGTGGCTCAGTATGCGAATGGACAAGGCTTTGATAACGCCAATGCCGATCCATTTATGATGTTGATCCCTCCATCGGAACAATTTTTAGCTGAGTACACGGTTAGTACGCCCGCCGCAAACTTTGCAATCAATTACATGAACGTCGTAATTCCCACGGTTGCCGTCGGTGCGTTGAAGATGGATGGAAGTCCCATTGCTGGGAATTTGTTCGCGCCCATTCCGAACAGTAGATACTCTGGGGCACAAATTCCTGTATTGGTTGGTTCACATAACTTCACCAGCGATGTACCATTCGGTATCTATTCCTACGGCTTTAACGTCTACGATTCGTATGGATATCCTGGCGGAATGGCTCTTGCGGATATTGCCGACGCACGAACATTGGAACTAACCCCTGGTCGCTACGAATCGCAACCGGGAATCCAGCACGAATTGACCGCTTGGGCGTTGGATCAGAATGGATCGCGATTGACAGGTGTCCGCATCGACTTCGAAGTATCGGGCACCCATTCCAAACTAGGCTATGCTTTTACCGACAGTGCAGGTATCGCTACCTTTCGATACGCTGGTACGCTTCTCGGAACAGATTTGATCACGGCCTCGATCGGCGATTTAACGCAAACGGGCAAGATGAAATGGATATCGCCCCCTCCTACAATCTCGATCAAGTCTCCTGATAACCTAAGCGTTCACCCAGCTAATGTTCCCCTTCTTATTTATGGCAACGCAGTTGCCGCTATCCCAGCAGCTCAGATCGTTTCGGTCACCATCGATGGAATCCCCGTTGGCACACTAGATTCAGCGGGGAATTTTTTCGCTCGCGTTGTTCCAAAGCCGGGTCAAACAACCTTCCAGTTTACAGCAATCGACTCCTACGGCGCGACCGCCTCAACCTCAGTAACCCTCAGGGGATTGGATAGCTCGAAGCCATCCGACATGTTCGAATCTCTTTCCGAACTACCTAACCTTCGGCTATCACATGGCATCACTTCATGGAACGAGAAGAAATCTATTCTTTATTCTGAAGTGGAAGTCTCTAACTTAGGTGCCTATCCCGCGAAAGCGCCGATAGTCATCGGTCTCACCAATCTCAGCGACCCTCGTGTTGTCCCAATCGACATTGATGGATACACACCGCAAGGAATTCCCTATTACGATTTAAGCCGCTTTGTTTCTTCTAATAGCCTCGCCCCAAACCAGAAGTCCGATCGAGCGATCGTCGCATTCTACAATCCGGCCAAGTTGCCGTTTACCTTTGACACGGTTCTTATGGCTCAACTGAACCGAGCCCCTCATTTCACCTCCACTCCAATCACATCGGTTGCCTCTGGGAATCCCTATCAGTTTGAAATTCTAGCTACCGATCCAGATGCCGACCCTCTGTCTTATAAGTTACCGATCGGTCCGAGCGGCATGACCATCGACAACGGATACCTTCGCTGGTCTCCAACCCAACATGATATCGGCAACCATGATATCGTTATCTCCGCCACCGATGGACTAGGTGCCACAGCTCGACTTTCCTTCGTTCTGAGCGTTGTTGCTCCGACGGGGAACCGCTCCCCTGTGTTTAATTCGGTTCCGGTTGTTGTTGCTCGCGTGGGTGAAGACTACGAATATACGTTTTCAGCTACAGACGCCGATGGCGATTCCATTTCGTTTTCTTCCGAAGGCAGTCTTCCCAACGGTGCTTCTATCATCGTAGACAACAGTACATTGGGCGATGCTACAGCCAAGCTAATCTGGAAACCCATCGCTTCCAATGCAGGTGCAAACCTTATCACTCTGGTCGCTTTGGATGGCAAACCTCATAGTCGCGCGTTGCAATCCTTTCAGCTACAGGTCCTACCAGAACTAGGCAACCGTGCGCCCGAATTTACATCTACGCCCATCACTCAGACCTTACCTGAACTCCCTTATAAATACACCGCCGTAGCAATTGATCCAGATAGAGATCCGCTTGTCTTTCAGCTCATATCACCGCCCAATGGAATGACAGTTCAGGCTTCCACAGGTCAAGTCTCCTGGAATCCAACCGCCGCTCAGATAGGTGCTCATTCCGTCTCTATCGAAGTGTCCGATGGCAAAGGTTGGCGCACAACCCAATCTTTCTCCTTACAAGTTCTTAACTCCGCTCCGGGGACTCTTGCTGGTTCTGTGTTCTTCGATGTGGATGGCGATGGTGTTCGAAACAGTAACGAACCTCCGCAAACCAATTGGACCGTGTATCTCGATGCGAACCAAAATAATCGGCTCGACGCCAGTGAAAAATCGACCTTGTCCAATTCGAACGGTGACTACCGCTTAACAAACATCACCCCCGGCTCTTACTCTCTTGCAATCGTGATGCAATCGGGCTGGGCACCCACCCTTCCTGTAAGCCAACGTTATCAAGGTTCAATTCTTGCAAATCAAACGATTAACAACTTGATCTTCGGCAACACGACACGTGGCTCCAACAACAATCCCCCTGACTTTACGTCCAGTCCCATTGCCTCCGCGATCCAAGGTAAGCGTTATCGCTATACTCCCACCGCAATCGATGCCGACGGCGACTCGCTGACCTTCTCGCTCGACTTCGCGCCCACAGGCATGGTGATCGATCCAAACTCAGGTACCCTATCTTGGTTCGTCGATACCACCATCTCGGAATCTCGGGTGACTATCCGAGTCGATGACGGTCAAGGTGGCAGCGATCTTCAGTCTTTCACCCTGACGATCCAGCCCAACCAATCCCCCGAGTTTACTTCGGAGCCTGAACTTAAAGCGACCGTTGGTTCACCCTACTCCTACAACGCTCGAGCGTTCGATCAAGACGATCCCTCTGATTCCCTTCGATTCAAGCTAGACACAGAATCGCTCGGTCGCGGGATGACGCTCAATACTTCAACAGGCCTAATCCATTGGTCAAACCCTGTTCTGGGACTCTACCCGATCGCAATTACCGTAACGGATCCTTACGGTGCGGAATCGATTCAACGTTACGAAATTGCCGTAAATGCTTCCAACGTGAATCGACCACCTCTAATTCTGTCGAATCCTTCCGGCCAAATCGAACGAGGCAAAACCTTTGTCCATTCGATCAACGCTTTTGATCCCGACAATGACCCCATCGGTTTCGGCATCATCGGCCCACCAACTGGAATGATTCTGGATGCATCGGGTACGCTGCGTTGGACTCCATCACTTGCTCAACTAGGCACAGCCGTTTTCACGTTGGCTGCTAGCGATGGATCGTTAGTCCATACACGAAACGTAACAATTACAGTTGCGAATCATCCCTCCAACGATGCCCCCCAGTTTACGTCGCAACCACCTACGGGCGGCTTGGTCGAGAAATCTTACTTCTATGATGCCAATGCATTCGATCCTGAAGGGGATACCCTGCGATTTGAGCTGCTCAGCTCGCCAGAAGGCATGACCATCGACGCCCGATCCGGAATCGTCGATTGGAAACCCAATGCAAACCAAGCTGGCTTCCATCCTATCCGGCTCCGTGTTTCCGATATGCGAGGCGGATCAGCCACTCAATCAGCAACCATCGACGTGGGGCTCGTCAATCGGCCGCCAGTGATCTCGTCGTCGCCCGTCACGTCCTCTCCCATCAACAAGCCCTACCACTATCCCGTCCGAGTCTCTGATGCCGATGGCGATGCCGTTCGCTTCCGGCTTGGAAACCAAACCACCGCAGTTGGGATCGATTTGGAAATCGATTCCAATACCGGCCTGCTCTCTTGGACTCCCAAGTCGCTTGGTACTTACACCCTGGAAGTCATCGCAACCGATGCTCATGGACTGCAAGCGATCCAAATCTACGAAATGACTGTAGTCGACTCCAACGCAAACCAGCCACCGCAAATCACCTCTACCCCGTTGCTCACCGTCGAAGTCGGTGTCCAATACACTTACGATCTCCATGCTGTCGATCCGGATTCGAGCCTGCTAACCTATCGCTTGATCACGCCAGCTTCGATCCCACCCAACGCGTCCTTCGATCCCGCCACTGGCTTGCTTCTTTGGACTCCCACAGCAGATCAGCTCCATCAATCTATCCCTCATGCAATTCAAGTCTCCGATGGCCAATGGACTGCCACTCAGAGCTTCGAAATCAAAGTCGTTCCGGCCAATTCTCCTCCAATCCTGCTCCCCCTTGCCGATGTGACCGTCGTGCGAGGGGACAAGGTCTTGGTCGATGCATCCGCGTCGGATGCTGACAACGATCTGATTCGCTTCAGCTTGGATGCGGAATCGATCGCCGCAGGATTGTCCATCGATGCAGATCGCGGACGTATTGCGTGGCAAACGTTCGCTCAAAGCACTGGCTCAAATCCCGTTACCCCGCTGGGTTCACGTACCGTGACCGTCTCTGCCACCGATGGGCGCCAGTCGGTTTCGCATTCGTTCATTCTAACCACCGTAGCCGACACCGCTGTACCCACTGTTCGCCTTGGTGCGACGGATGCTTCGGGCAAACAAGTGGTTGCGCCGCGAGTGGATCAGGAGATCTTGTTGTTCGTCTCGGCGTCGGACAATGTTCGAGTCGAATCGCGCACCTTGACTCTTGCCAGCGTCACTCGAAATGGAATCACAACCCCTCGAAACGAGGTACTAACGCTGGATGCCAATCACTCCGCTCGACTGCGCATCCAACCCGACATGATTGGCTTGCTTCGTTTCCAAGGGACCGCCATCGATCCGTCTGGAAACATCGGTACGGCCACACCATTGCAATTGTTGGTTCCGGATCCAGACGATTTGAAGCCACCCGTGGCGCAGATCCTGGGCGGCCCGCAACTGACCTTGTCGAAGCCTACAGACATTTTTGTCAACGTTTCTGACGAATCACCTTTGGTAACGTGGCAGCTGGAGCTGATGAACAACACCACCAGACGCTTGTCCTTGTTGGCCTCCGGAAACGGCAATCTTGCCAACGCACCCATCGCCAATCTGGACACCACCATGATGCGCAATGGTGCCTACACTTTAGTCTTAACCGCCATCGATTCAGGCGCCAACAAGACCATCGACGCAGCCAGCGTGCAAATCGAAGGTGGGCTGAAGCTGGGGAACTTCAGTTTAGGCTTCAACGACCTTACCGTACCGGTCGCTGGGGTGCCGATCAAGCTTACACGTCGGTATGATTCCCTGGACGCAGATGTCTCAGGCGACTTTGGCTACGGCTGGTCGCTGGATATTGCAACTACCAAGATCGAATTGCAGATCGATCCCAACCGACTTCCCGACCTTTCTGGATATATCCCGTTTCGGGATGGAGACCGAGTCCTGGTGACGTTGCCCGATGGCACTCAAGAAGGCTTTACATTCTACGGCAAACCGGGGACCTCGTTCCTTGGGATCGTACTGGACTACGTGCCTGCGTTTGTGGCCGACGTGGGAGTGAAGAGCAAGCTGCTCGTAGATTCGCTTCCACTAAAGAAAGTGGGGGACGATTACTTGGATTATGCATCGGGGCGTTTGTACAACCCGGCCGACCACACTTTCGGTGGCTCGTATGAATTGAAAATGCGGAACGGTTCCTCCCTGGTGATCAACGCGAAGACGGGCGAACTTACGACGTTGGTGGATCGCGTCGGGAACGAAGTGTTCATTGGGCCGGACGGCTTCCAATCTGCAAGTGGACGTGGGATAAGTTTTGAACGTGATTGGGCCAATCGCATCACTGCCGTGATCGATCCTCGAGGCAAGCGGATCGAATACGGATACGATGGAGCTGGTGATCTTGTTGCGATCACCAATCGCTTGGGTGCCACGACTCGGTTTACCTATGCTGACAATCGCCCTCATTTTCTTCAGTCGATTGTCGATCCCTTGGGCCGCACGGCGGCTGCCACAACGTACGCACCCGATGGTCGGTTCCATTCCCTTGCTAATGCTTCCGGGCAATCCGCCACCGCAACTTACAACGTCAGTGCCGGAACCCAATCCGTGACGGATGCAAATGGCTTCGTTTCTTCACAGACGATGAACGCTCGAGGCAACGTGACTCGTACGGTCGACCAAACCGGCGTCATCGCCACCGCAACCTTCGACTCCAAAGGAAACGTGCTCTCCCAAACGCAAGTGATCGGTCTGGAAGATGCGACCAGCAACGAAACCGACGACTTAACGACCACCTATGTCTACGATTCCGAATTCAATTTGATTGAGACTCGCGATTCCTTCGGCAATGCATCTCGCAGCACGCACGACGAATACGGAGCGGTTACCTCCAGCACTGATTCGAATGGCAATACGTCGCGCACTCATTACAACCTGGATGGGACGTTGGCCTTTACCACCGACCCGGATGGCAACACCTCGCGTTTCCGAGCCAACGACACTGGCAACATCACTCAGTCCCGAGACCGCAACAACAACTTACTATTCGATGCGGTTTACAACTCCTTTGGCGAGCTGACGTCGATGACTCCGGGGGAAGGTCTTGCGCAGACCATTACATACGACGACAACGGGAACAGCATAGCCAGCTGGAGCTTCGAGGGTTCGGGCCTAAATCAAGTGCAGGCGCTTCGATTAAGTCGCTACAACGATGATAACAAAGTGGTTGCGAGCCAATCAGGTCGCTTGCCTGCCGGACATCATATCCTAGCCAATTTCGAGACGGTCCAGATTCCATCGGAGTATTTGATCAACAGCGGGCAGACAGAATTTGACGCGATCGGGCAACCGCAGGTAGCGATCAACGACACGGGCCTTCGCAATGAAACCGTACGTGATATCGATGGTCGCATCGTGGAAACGCGAACTCAACAACGAGCTTCTGGAAGTGGCAATACGGCAACTTGGTTTTTGTCGCGAACCGTTTACGATGCAGTCGGGCGCACGATTGCAGTGACCGATTCCCACCCTCTTGGGATCGACCCTGCCTTGATCGAAGCGACCCGAACGGAATATGATCCCGCTGGACGCGTCACTGCAGCCTATCGTGTTGTAGGGATTCAAATCGAATTAGTCGGCCCCCTGCACAGTCAGCAATCACGCATTGTATCGCCTGGGACGGTGATTCCGAACTCGCGCACCTCGAATGTTTATGATTCGTCTGGCCGCAGCTATCTTTCGATCGATGGCTTCGGCCGCGAATCGCAATCGACGTTCAATGCCAAGGGGCAAACCGTCGAGTCGCGAACTCAGGCCACGACCGAAACGAGACAAAGTGTTTGGCTTGTGTCCAGAACGGTTTTTGATGCACAAGGAAGGCCGCTCGTAACAACCGATCAGTATATTGACACTGGGCTGTCGATGGACTCCCCCCCTGTAGAAGCAGCTCGAACCATTTACGATTCGCGAGGTCGGTCCATTGGTACCCAGCGACTAACCGGTGTGATCGTCCGATTAACGGGAAAGGAGACATCGGTAGTCAGTTTTGGGACGCTAGTTTCGTCGACCCGCACGGAATACGATTCGCAAGGTCGAGCCTTTCGGCAGATCGCATCGGATGGCCAAGTATCGGAGACGGAATACGATTCGCGAGGCCGAGTTGCTGCGACACTGGGGATGCATGTCCTGGCAACCAGCGTGGGCTTAATGGCTCGTGGAGATCACCTTCACGTTCGGCTCCGCAGCGAGACGCGATACAACCACTCGGGACAAGCCTTTCAGTCGGTCACCGGCATCGTCGAATACGGATCGGTGGTGAACGGGGTGTTCGTCAAGAGCGCATCGGCTGCCGACACGGATCGCTCGCAACAGCGCATCACGGAGAGCATCTATGACGATGCCGGTAGAGTTATCCGAAAGAACCTGCCTGACGGCACATTCACACGTACTGAATACGATTCCAAAGGTCGTGTTGTGGCAGAGATCGATCCGATCGGCAACCGAAAGGACATGCTGTACGATTTGGATAATCGATTGACTGGAGTGATGTTGCCCGCAGTGCCGGACCCTCGCAACAACAACGCGATGACCCGACCGACGTATCGTTATGAATACAATCAGTTCGGGCAAAAGTCTAAGTTAACGGATGCCAATGGTCACGTGACTCAATTCGGGTTCGATGCGACCGGAAGGCCAACTAGCCGAACGCTGCCGGATGGACAAATAGAAACCATGGCCTACGACTTGCAAAAGCGACTGGTTTTGCAAGTATCCTTCGAGGGAGTGCACGAACGAACCGTGTACGACGACAGCCCTGCCGGTGTAGGCCGCGCCGCTCGTCGCGAGTACTTTGCCAATGCAAACGACTACAATGCGTTTATGAGTTCGGGGAATCTCGATGTTACGATCCAGTGGAAGCGTGTGTCCATGACTTTTGATGCGTTTGGACGAGTGACCAGTACTACTCATACCTATGCAAGTGGAGCGACGGCAGGTGTTCCGATTGCTGTTCTGCAGGACATTTGGACCACCACGTATGACGTTCAAGGACGAGTGATACAAGAAATCTCGCCCACTGGAATCATACATTATGATTATGACGTTCTGGGGCGAAAGACTCATGTTCGAACCATAGTTCCGACGGTATCCGGTGTGGCATCGGAGAGTGTTTATGCTTATGATTCCTTGGGGCGTCTTGCAAGTGTTAGTACCACCCAACGCGATGGGTTACCAGTCGATATCGATCCAACGCTGGCAGGCAACCAACCTGAGACAACGATTCATCATTATGATGTTTTGGGTAGGATGGATTTTACGGAACTACCGAACTCGGTGGTGCAGGATTATACGTTTGATAACATGGACCGACTGGACGTGATGCGTCACTTTCAATCCGATGCGAACAATGCGAATCTAGCAGACAATGTCTTGCGAGACATGTTCGACTATTCGTACCGAGCCGATGGCAAACGAACGGGATTATTCGAATCTTTCGGCGGTAGTGGGATAGGCTTCCAGCCTGTGAACCCCACTTTAACCACTAACTACACATGGACTTACGATAACGCAGGGCGGCTTGTTTCCGAAGTTCTGGACAGCAGCGACAATAGTTTGGATCAAACCGAATCGTACATTATGGATCTAGCGGGCAATCGCATGCGTCGCATGCTGGACAAGCCTAATGCCACCAATGACGTGACAGACATTTACACGTTCGATTCGAGCGATCGCATCCTTCGAGAGGAACGCTATGCCGGACTATCTCCAACGGGTGTTCCTGAAGGTTCTTCCATGGGTTCGACCGCCTATCAATGGAATGGAACTCAGCAAGCATCCAAGCAAGTCAGTGGCATAGGCGTCTCGCCTGTGGTATCACAGAACATGTCCTACGGCCTGACGGGCCAGCTCGAAAAAGTCGTAACAACGACATCGATTTCTGGTAATGTCACAGCTCGTACACAAGTCGAGTATCGGTACGACAAGCATGACACTCGCTTTATCGCGACAGACTACGTATTCGATCCTCAGACTTCTAACGTCCAACTTCAAGCTTCCACCGAATACTTGATCGACCACAACAACTTTACCGGTTATGCCCAAACGATCCTCGAGACGGTCAAGAACGCGGCAGGTCAGCCGACGAAGCGAACGACCTACACCTTCGGCCAGGACGAGTTGACTCAAACGGTAAGCGACATAGATCCTAATTTACAGGTTATCACTCAAAGCTCAACGCTAACCTTCGGCCATGACGGCCATGGCAGCACGCGAGTGCTGTTTGACGCCGTGGCAGCAATAGCGCAAGTCTTCACCTACAGCGCCTATGGCGAGCTATTAGCGATCCATAACAGCACTGGATTAAACATCACATCTCAAGCATTCCCCCTCACGGCTCTTCTCTACAATGGCGAGAGCATCGATAGTCGAACGGGACTTTATAATTTCCGAGCCAGGTGGTATTCGGCCAGCAATGGTCGATTTGAGCGACTAGATCCCTACGCAGGCAATCCCAACGACCCCTTCAGCTTCAACAAATATGGCTTCGTCCACGGCGACCCGATTCTTAATAAAGATCCGTCTGGTAAGTATCTTATTGCAATTGATGGGACGGGCACGGAAGCTTGGCTTGAGAATCCAAGAAACCCCCGTAAACTCGCGAACGGTAGGTGGTTGTCTCACGTTAGGAATTTTTACAATGAATACCAAGCTCCAGAAACGGAAAAACACTATGACTTTGGGCCCAGAAATGGAACAACAGCGTCAGACCTTCCACAAATTGAGGATGAGGCATTCAATGCTCTAGAAGATTTTTTCAAGAAGAATCCCTCTCGAATCAACGAACCAATTGACATCATAGGTTGGAGTCGAGGTGCTTACTCTGCAATGAGGCTCGCAGAAAAGCTCAAGAACGGACTTACTTTCCGAGCATTACCAGCGACGTTGAATGTCAGATTCCTGGGTCTTTACGACCCTGTAGATATGACACTATTTGACCCATCAGGAGCTTGGGGTACACATGATTTTATATCGAGCAATGTTCAGAACGTTGTGTGGGCCCATGGTGTTGAGGACTCGACGGGAAGTATGCGAGATTACGATGAGGAAAGCTTTTTCTACTATAATTGGCCACGCATCCAAACAAGATGGGGAGGCACAACACGCATGACTAATCTCGCTTTAGAAGCTACTCATGGGGCAATCGGTGGAACGCCCGGCTACTCACCGAGCGAACCTACAAACTATAACTATTCTCACGATATCCAGATGTCCGTAAAAACAGATACCACGATGCGGACCATTGCTAGTGGCCTTGGTGTTCCGATCAGTGTAATCTCATCTCCTTCATACGGTTTTCCGTCTACGCAATCGCAACTTCCGGCTATCCGAACACGGACTTGGTTCGGTTTCTTAACAGAAAACATGGTGCTAACAGGAGGGTTCGGTTTCGGGTTGGGATTTTAGTGACGTTCAGAACATTACCGCTCACCTTTTTCGATGAAAATACTTGTGCCCTTCAGCAACTTTTACACTTTTTCAGAATTGCACTATGACATGCAAGTAGACCAGTTCGAACCAAAAAAGAACGTACCAAAGAAGTCACAATCTGCGAAGCAAGAAGTTTCAACGCGATTTTGGATATTTGGGATGATGCTTGCGCAATTGTACTGGCATTTTCAGCTTTTGATCTGGGTCACTCCCTCTCCAAAAAAATGGGACATGGGGGGAATTGCAGGAACGATGCAATTTGCGATTTTCGTCAGCTTCTTGATCACTATATCACTATTGGTTTGTATGACTCGACGCATCGATGCGGCAAGACTCATTTTTTTAGCTATCTCTGTTCTCGCATCCGCACTTGGGGTATTCGTTGCTATGACTCGGAAATCTCCAAATTTGATGAACAACGGGTTTGTACACGAAATAATCTATGTCGTGTTCAATTCGACCGTTTCAATTCTGCTTCTTACCGTGAAGCACTTTCGAGGGAGCCCTTGAAGCGACGCAGCATTCGGGGTAGCATCAAAGGGGTCATGCCTCTTTGATGGTGGCGTGGAGGTTTCTTTGGGTTGGCTAGTGGTTGAAGGGGACAAAGGGGTCAGGCCTCTTTGATGGTGGCTTGGAGGTTTCTTTGGGTTGGCTAGTGGTTGAGACAACCGACTCTTCAACGCGAAATAATTGCACCTAACATTGTCTCCGTGATTCAAAAACTCGCAAGCAAAGTCACATTCTAAATCAAAGAGGCCTGACCCCTTTGATGCACCCCGTGCATCTACCATTAGAAATCTCCTTGGTTCATTTGTAATACATTCTGGAATTGGGTTTGGTGGATTCTAATGCATGAACTTCGTTGGCAATACACTACAAAATCTCCTCTGGCTATCGTAGCCTTGGTTGTGTTGTTGTCAGTTATTGGTTGCACTAGCAAAGAAGAAACGATCAAGACGACTTACCCTGGTACTATCGTGGTCTATTCAAGCTGTAAGGCTAAGATCAAGATCCTTGGCTGTAGCGATATGGGGGGGGCGGAACCAAGAGGGAATATCATTTCGTCAATCGATGACTATCCACAGAAAGGTTGGGGATTTGGACGTTTACCCAAGTTGCCGGTGCAAACTCAGATTGAGTGGATTCGCGAGGATACTGGACAGAAGTTTAGTCAAATTGTTCCTTTGCCGAAGAATCTATTGGGAGCGAAGGGGACTTTGCTTTTTTACTTGGATGAGAAGGACGAGTGGTCGATTTGGTTAACGGGTAACAGCAACTATCTCAACGACGTACCCATTCACAAGTCACAGAAAAACAAACAATAATCACAATCAA
>Ga0247836_1005994_pt1 | contig 13825 bp, 5 predicted proteins | sample LaCruzMarch2015__4_FD_187116 | JGI IMG/M metagenome (GOLD analysis project Ga0247836, IMG submission 187116) | Freshwater microbial communities from meromictic Lake La Cruz, Castile-La Mancha, Spain - LaCruzMarch2015_14m | ecosystem: Environmental > Aquatic > Freshwater > Lake | place: Spain...
TAAAGTAGTGGAAATAGAAATTTTTGCAACGCTACGATCAAAAAATGACGAGATGGTAGCAAAAAGGATTCAAGGTAGCAAATAAAGTTCATCGATATGCAATCAATGGCGTTCTCATCTATCTCGGCTACCAAGTATTCGACATCCTACGTTCATATAATGATCTATTCCTCCATGTCCGTCAAACAAACAGATACGATGAGCAAGATCTAGAAGGCGCCATCAATAAAGCCGATGATTGAGCACTTGATCTTTTACAAAAAATATGTTATTAGCAGTGATATAAGATGGGAAGATATACAGAAGGATGATTAAGAGTGGATAGATTGTAGTTTGACGAATCAATTGTTATCATTTTATGTATTTGATTATCTTATCGTTGTATGCCTTCACTTTCTAGAGTCTTGGAGGAATTGGGCTAGGAAAATCAGGCATGTCGTAGAATTTGAGCATGTCCGAGTTCACAACATACCGAAGGAATGATGGAGGAGGGCCATCGAAGAAAATGGCTCCCAAATGAGTATTACATTGAGAACATTCACAACGCTTATATGTTGGATTTCCAGATTTAAACATTGGTCTAACTTCGTTTCCTTCCTCGAAGAGTACTTCTTCCTCAAGAATTCTGACTCTATCCTTTACCGACATAAAGAATGTAGCATGTCCTGTATGCGACTGATATTTATGGGCAAAGGTGAAGAGTCTAGTATCACAAACTGCGCAGTGATAGAATCCACTTGACAGCTCAGCCCAGAATTTACCTGTAAATGGTCGCTATATCGCTTTCGTTTAAATGAGATATCTTTGATATGGGGAAAGAAGATGCTTGCTGGCCTCGAGGGTTGTCTTCGGTTCAGGTTGATCTTGAAAAGTATGAGTAAGACAGCGTTGGAAGTTGCTACCCTGCGTAAGTCCTGATCCTTTACGGATTTTGTTGAGGACAGAGAAGTAGAAACGCGTTCGCAGCATTTAATTGCGATTATAAGTGGTGTTTTGGTTAGTATTACAATCAATAAAAGCAAAATATGCCCAATATTTCGTAGATTTTATTAAGTTTATACAGATTCTTTGATTTTAAGCAGATTTAAAAATAAGGATAAATGAAAAAATTGAATATTCAGCGACATTAAATATCCTTATTTTAGTTGTTTGGTTAAGATTTAAAACCTTGAACTATCATATTTTTATAACTTCAATGGCAAACAGGTACTATCATTCCTATTCAGTTACGCATTCGCCTTCCCAAAAAACCGCCCCAATTCATTCAAGCTACTCACATCCAACACTGTGGGCTACCTCTCCGACTCTATCTTCTATAGACTCGATTTAAGCTCAGGCAAAGCCTAAGCCCTTCAGTACTACTCTAACTATAAAGCCATCCATAAGGTAGAACCTATCAAGCATTTGCAGCCCTTCATAAACGAGGTATTACTGCTCTCGCTGACTATGGCAAATGCTCCAATCTCTATTTCTATTTCTTGGATTCCTCCTTGAATTTTCAAATACGCAATATCTGTCCCCTGTAAATTTTGAGCATGGAGCTATCTCTTGATGGAAAATATTTGGCTGTTGCTTGTGGAGCACCAACCTTCAAAGTTTTAATAGTTGATGTCGAAGAAAAACATGTAATATTAGGAGGGTAAGCAAAAATCGATATTAAAAACAATAGCGATAGTCTTTTGAAAATGGAGTTCAATCCTGCAAACAGAAAGCAACTTTGCCTTCTATGGGCTTAGAAAGTTCAAATTTTTGAACTAAAGGATTGCATGTAGATGACTGAAAAGGGAGTATAAAAAACTCTTTTGATTTTGCCGAAACATTTTGCAACTTCTAAAAAATTCGAGAGCGCTATATGGGATGAGCTTGGAAATGTAAATATTTTACTATTTAGCTTTATTTAGCAGCATAGAATCGATTGTGGGTTTGGTCAACAGACAATGGAAAAGAGTTAGCCAGTTATGATATTGAAATTGAGAGCTCTTTCGATTAAACAGTCAGAGCTTTACTCCTTACCCCTAAACATCTTATCGCCTTCTACAGTAATGGAAGATCAGAATGGCTCATCAAATTCAATCCATAACTTTTAGACGAGGACTCAACCCAAAAGCCATTCCAGCTTGACAAATTCCATGACAATGACCGCAGGGTTGTTCATGCTCTTTATGATCATTACTTCACAAAACTTCTACTCGCATATGATGATGGTTTTATGGGAGTTCTTGATATCCCAGCAGAAGATAACAAAGGATAATAAGATGAGGATGATGTTGAAGGACGCAAGAAAGCTAAATAAACTAAGAAGATTGAGGTTGAAGGAAGCATTGTAGGACCTTATCATCGAAAAGCTATCATCCTTGTAAGGGAGATTGCAGGAACATCTTTAGTTGTTACAGTATCATTGGGCGGTAGAGTAATATTATGGTCTGGTAGACAAAGGAAACAAATGGGGTATTTTGATGCAGAAGGAGATATTTCATGTGCAGATATCAGTAACAAAAACAATGTACTTGCAGTTGGTACATCAGACGGATTGTTACAATTTTATAGTATCTCTTCTTTTGATGCTCCATTCCTTTTCAAGGAAATTAGATTAACAAAAGGGCATGGAATAGCTCAAATTTCATTCAGCTCAAATGGAGAGTAGCTAGCAGTCATCTCCAAAGAAGAATAAAGAGTTTACTACATCTTGACCAATTTATCGATGTCTTTTGAGGTTCTTGGATACGTGAATGTGCCTTATAAACCTCATTATATTTGTTGGAATAAGACTCAAAAAGTTCCAATAAAACCAAAGCATTAGCTACTTTTAGTTAATCTTGGGTTTGGAGTTCTATCAATCAATGGCCCTGCTGCAGTTCCTGCAAAAAGAAGAGGAGACTAGCTCAACGTCCAAGCTGAAATCTATGCTATCCGTACAGACCTTTAACAAAACTTCATAAGTGCTCTTCCAACAGGAGAGATAATAACAACAGGAGAAGATAAATTTATAAAGAAATATAGACAACCAGACTAACTTCTTAGTAAAATTGATTTTAAATCTAAACAACCAATTCCTCCACCATTATAAGAGATTGATGCTCATGATCTTAGGGTATCTTGTTGGTAGATTAATGGAAAATGGTTGGTATCAGGAGGTGCTGAGGGGACAGTTCAATTAAGATAAACTTCCAATCTTGGTTCTGTTAAATCTTTCAAAGTATTTGGATGGAAAGATGAAAACTTTTGTTCAGTTTCTTATTCTTAGAAAGGAGGTATCTTTGCTGGAAGTCGGGATGGATGTTTTCAAGTATGGAAAGTTGATAACTCAGATGTCCTTGGAGATGAGCTAAAGTTGGAATAAGTTACCTTCAAAAGACTTGGGAAAGATCGTAAAACGAAATATTTCGAGGTTATGATTTAATAATAATACCTTGAAAGAATGAAAGAGGTGATTAATGGAAAGAAGAAGATTCAATTATAAAAATTATCAAAGATAAAGAATTAGCTATCTGTGCTACTTGCTGAGAATGAAAAACATGATGAGCTTGAGAGGCTTTCAAGAGATGAATTTGCTATTGATCTTGAATCAAGAGAACTTGTTGCAAAAAAAGGGCAAGAGTAATATTATTTTTATTTAGTAAATGTAAAGCAATTCGTGAAGAAAGTAGGCTAAAGATTTTAAGGAATGAAGTCGCCGCAAAGAAGCTAAAGCAACTTACTTGGGATCGTATGTAAGTTCATTTAAAAGGTATAAATGGACTAAAAAATAACTTCATTATCTTCAATTATCATCTTAGAAAAATATCAAAAGAAGATAAAAGGCGCCTTCAAATAATATTTGATCTCCGTAGGGCTCAAAAGAAAGAGGTTAAAAAAAGGCCTGAACTTTCTTCATAATTTTTTAACAATAAAAGCGTAGTTAATGGCGGAGTGGTTCAGCCTTTGATTCTTACAGCTGCCGAGAAAAAAGAAGAGAAAAAAGAAGAGAAGGGTAAGAAAAAGAAAGAAGAATAGGTTGCAGGTCCAGTTGAGCTTGCTGAAGAAGTGTTTAATGAAGATTAATGGAGTCTTCTTTACAACTCATTCGAACTCTTTTCAGACAATGCCAAAAGAAATCAAATTGTCATGATGAAGCATCTTATTACTCGAATCAAAGAAACTTTCAATAAGGAATTTGAAAAAATTCTAAAACTCCGTCAAAATCAAAGCTAACTCATTAATGATAAAAACAAGAGAATCGAAGAAATATGCTAAGAATTAAAGAAAACCTCTTAAATCATCAAGCCCCGTAAAAATATTCTCGAATCGAACGATAATGTATTATAAGTTTCTCCCAACGAGATTCCTTTCAAAAGATATCTTTCTAAATAAGAAAGATAAAAAGCTGAAAAGGAAAGATTAAAAGAGTAATAGAGATTAAGAAAATTAGCAGAAGATGATTCCTCTCTCCGAGCACTTCAAAAAATGATGGGTGGAACTCTAGAATAGAAGAAAACCTCAGTATTATAAGTAACTGTTTAGCGTGAAAAATGGATGGATAAACCTCTCGAAGAAATGTCTTAAGAAGAAAAATCTAAATTAAAGTAATTTTAACAAAAACGTCAAAAAGCTGAAGAAGAAAAAGAGCGTATCGTTAAAAAACTCGAAGCTGAATTGAGAAAATTAAAGCAATAAATAGACGATATTATGGAAAAATATGATGAAAAATTGTTTTCTCTTGTCAAAAGAAGACTATAATACGATTATCGTATTTAATAACAAGAGTTATACTGCACTCGCTTATTTTTAACTATATCAAATGTTAAAGAACAGCACATCAAAAGAGCACAGCTATAAAAGAAGATATAATCTTCTACACACAAAATGGATAAATTATCTCAACAAAAAGAAGCACTCATGAATGAGTAAATGGAGATATAACGAACAAAGGAAGCAAAGCAGGCAGCTCTTGAGGCCAAAAAGCTTGGAGACATCTAATCTAAGATTAAAACAATCTAAAAGAGTATTTTTGAAGAATATACATCAAACTTCAAGAAGAGAAGGTAAATGGAGGAGAAATTACTTGAGTCAGATCCTTCTTATCGCAATCTGTTGATCAATTTGGATCCAATGAAAGAGATTTAATCTAAAAATTTAGCCCAAGACAAAGCAAAGGATTTCAACTTTTTTATAACATAAATCAAAGTATTACAACAGACTTATGATATTCCAGAAGCCTCTCTTCTTCAAATTCTTGAAGCCCGCTTCAATATTCGTAAATAACAAGCCGAACTCGATAAAAAGATTCATGTTCTTAAAGATACTCTATCGCTACTTGAGTAATAATCAACATAAGCCAACAATCGCTTGGCTCTTGAACAGGATGAGCTTCAAGCGATCAGCTACTATCTCACTAAAGTATAATCTGACCTTGAGATTCAATGTAGAATTAAACAAGGTCAAGTTGAGCTAAACAATTAAAAACCTGTACCTGAATTACATGATGCTCTACTCATTTCAAAGGGAGAAATTGATGAGAAAAATAGTAAGATACGTGTAAATGCTGATGAAAAGATCAAAGTTATGGAGTTGATCAAAACTTGCAAAATAAGTGTCACTGAAGAAACTCTTAACCTTGAGAAAAAAGAAGAGATGATTGAAAAATTCAACTCTCGAATCAAATAGATCCAAATGCTGAAGGTAAAGAAGGAAATGCAAGTCGCTTTAACTAAAAAAGATACAAAAATCAATTAGAATGAAATAAAATCACTAAAGTAACAAATCGAAAAGGTAAGAAAGGAAGGAGAAAAAAGAATTTCTCTCTTTGAAAAAAAAATTGATAAAATATCTAAGGAAATTGAAACGATTCGTAAAGAAAACAAACAGCTTTAAACGCAAAAATGGAGTCTTGAAGAAACCGTGAAGCAGCGAGAAAAGATCAAATAAATGATGGTTGGACAAAACGGGGAAGGAGATCAATAAGCTCAATAAAAATTCGAGCAAATAGCCATAAACAGAAAACTATTTGATCGAGCTAAGCAACAAACAGAATAGATATAGTTACTCAGAGAATAATTATCTAAACTGAAGGCCAAGACATTTGCAAACTTTTCTAATGCCCAAAGATGATGTATTGCTCAAAGCATATTAATACTATTAACTATATTAATAACTATTTTTATCTTTTTGTTTGATTATCGTTAAACTAGTCATTGTTGCTTGTAATTTTTGCTAATTTATTTATGTAAAATAATCAAATTATTAGTGCAAGGAGAATCAATAATCATTTTTCACAATTTTTTGAGATCTATTTTCAAAGCCTACAGCACTTTTTTAAGTTTTACGATGTCATTAGTCTTATATTATATCTGTTTTTGAGAGTAACTGACTGTTTTCTGGATATCTTCATCATATTCATAGTCTTCTATCTCCATTTTATCCCTTAGATATTTCCGAGATTTCTTTGCAATATACTCAAGTTTCTTTCTAAAGAAAGGATTTGAGCTTCCTTGTTTGATAAGCTCTTATTCGTCCAGCTATAGCAAATTTTACTGGCTAAAGATTATTTTCTTCTATGAAGCTCCTATATTTCGACAGCTGCGGAGAAGAGGATCCTGTTATTTCCTTGTCGTCGGAAGTGAGTTTTCTTTGTCTTACTCAGCAAAGTTTATCTTCTTGGCAGATTTAGAATTTTTCATTGCTAAAACTATATAAGTATTTTATCAAAATTATAGAATATTATAGGATAAATGCATTTCACTGGTGTTATAGCCTTTTTAAATCTTTCGAAAATAAAGATAAAATAATTAATGTCTAAGGCCTTTTATAACAGAAATAAACATCTAACTTATTTAATAAAAAGATTTTTTCTTTAATATAAGTTGGCTTCTTCATATTTTCATTATTCAAAAAATATAAAATCATTTTCTTACTTATGAAAATTCATAAAAATTTGATCTTTTGAGAGCTTTAGTAGTTTCCGAAAGACGGAGCTTCTCCTATTAATAGAACTAAGGTTCATTTTCAGGATTATTCCCTTAAGAATGCTGTCTCATCGTCTATTACCTTTCTCTCTTTAAAATTGCAAGCCGTTTTTTCTTCTCCTTTCTTTATAGCTTTTTAGCAATTTAAGTTTTGACTTTTTAGACTGTCTTCCCCGATTTGATCTTGATAAGAGAAACTCCTAGCCTCTAAATTACAAGATAATTACTTTATTTTCTTTATGAATCTACCATTACTTCAAACTAACACCTTTCTTCTTAATAAAACTTACACTTTAGTCTTCAGCCCTCTCGGTTTTTCTTCTCTTAATTTACATTATCTTTGAAAGAAGACGAGTGTTCTATTGTTTTATTATTTCTTCTTTCGCTTATTTATAAGATGCTTACGATTTAATTTAGTAGTCATTCTTTAAATAGTTTGCCTCAATGAAGACCTTGAATGATTTGTTCTATTAAGTCTATGGGTTATTAATGATTAAGACTACTCGAGCATCTTTCCTAATGGTATAAAAGTTGATGATTTTTCAGTTTTTATCCTGAATTTATGCTTATCCATTTTATTATTAGCTTTGTTATAATTTGAGAAAATTAATCTTTTTGATGAAAAATATATGAAAATATCAAACTTATTATATAGACTCAGTAACAGTTTCATTCTTTAGCTTTGCACCCCAGTAATATTACTTTTTTAACTTAATCCAGCCATTATCAAAGATCACTCCTTGAAGATTTTAATGCTTTAAGCAGTCTCTTACCCAACCCTAAGGAATCTTGTCTTTTTGATCTTTGAAATGCTTTGATATGCAAGAAGTAGCTTGATTCCAAGGCAAAGGGCTTGAGCAAAGTTCTACTAGAGGCATTTTCAGAGAAGTAGAATAGAAGTTGTAATCAAATGTTCGATAATTTGAGCAGTATTATATTGTTTTAGCTGGGTGTTGCTCTAATATTTTTGGAAGATAGTTGTCAGAAAACATGTGCTTATAAGTAATATCTGATATTGAATGCATTCTAAAATTTCTAGGGAGGTTTTAAAAGATCACAGCGAAATTAAATTACATATAAGACTGCTAAATTATGCTCATATCTTCAATTTTTTTCACATTTTTTACAACCAAAAGATTAAAATGACCTTCTGCTTCATTCTTAAAGGTTTTTGCGAAACATCTTCGATCACATTGATATTCAAAATAGTCAATATGATACAAAAACAATTTATTCGTCTTTTATGTTGAATTTATCTTATAATTGACCAATTAAAGTATCAATCTTAATCTATCTGGATGAAGCGAATCATAATTAAGCAAAGGAAATGTGTTATCACTCCAATATCTTACTACAATATTCATAATTTCCTTTTATTCCTCGAGTAACTCCAATACATTTCTATGAAAGGTATCATTATCAAGGCTGTTTAGATACAGATTAGAAAGTTTTTGGATTTCTCGAAGCTCTTTTGACTATGATACTAAGATCGATGATGAACTATCATTGAGGATATAGACCTAATTGACCAGATTTGCAATGACGAGTAAAATTACGCAGGCTCCAAGGATCATTATTTTTTGCTTGATTTTTAAGAAGGCAACTGCGATTAGTGCCACGACCAATACTGAAGAGATGATGATTAATATCATATTATGAATTAAATAGGCCATTTAAACTATTTAAAAGAAAAGAAAACATCACGAAAGACATAATAAATCAAAGACTTTCCCTTCCTTAACTTATAAATTCCCTTGCTCTAGAGTATATCTTTGAAACTGTTTAATTAATGAGATCAATGCTCCAAACTTTTCAATAAAATCACTGTTTTCGATTAAAAATAACTATGATAACGAAGTGAGGCACAGCTGATCATTTCTTATTGACATAAATTTCGAGCATTACTGAAGTAATTATAAAATCATCCTATAATTGAAATAACCATATTAATATGTTTTATAAAGGTTCATTTAAAGGAAGCTGGTAATATGCTACAAAGATCGCAATAATTAATAGATGCTACTTGAAAGTATGACCTGGCGATCCTCGCACTTCCCTCCTTGCTTATGGCAGCCATGATTAGAAATCCGATTCCAACATCGTATGACTTGTTAATTTATATGAAATTATTAATAATTTTGATGATATATGTCTAGTCCAACTGCCGAACGAATCGTATATGATTTTTATATGCTATTCGTTCGTTTCAGATAAAATGTGGTTTTGTGAAAAAACGGGATGAAGAATAAAACATATTAAAGAAGTAAGAGATAGGAAGATCCAAGGATAAGAGAATGATACTAACTATTAGATTAAAAAGAAGAGATAGGATAAGATATGGAGATTAGTAATCAGTGATTCAAGGCGTGAAGACGGGCTCCAACGGGATGATTTTATTCAATCAGCTGGTTCCAAATTGATTCCTAATGGTGGTGAACCTCCTCAACAGCAATCAGATCCTTCAAAGAAGGTTATGTCTGGCTCGGGGAGTCTTCAATAGGATTTTCTTGCGTAAAATGTTGAGAGGGTTACTCCAGCAATAAATCAAGATGCCTGATGATTTGAGGAATGCTGAAGTGGTGTTTCATCATTTTCTGATGATGGCTACGGCATTGATCCGGAGATCTTGTCGGAATGATAAGACTCATTTGAACGTTTATTTTAATATTCTTTCTGGCAATCTTATCCGACTCAAATAACTCTCCCTTTTGTATAAGAAACTAACGATACTGAAGATTCTCTTATCTTGTCCAAAAAGATACATTGAAAGAATTTTTTTTATCTTTTCTTATCTTTCTACCGCTTCGACGCTTCCGAATGTAGTATCTCCTTTTTAGAGAATAATCATCATCACAACTTGAACCTGAAGGCTCTTCCCCTAATCTGAATGAATCCGATTCCTAATTGTTGAAAAATGAAGAGATATGAAAGTTCATGAATACTTGATGTTGAGATGACCCTTGGTAATAAAATAATTATTAAGTTTTCAAGCCCAACAGTTAATAGTTAAATTAACATTTTCTATCTTTTTGGTATTACAAATTCTCAAAGACATTAAGATATCCTAAGTACTCACTCATGTTGTCCTTTCTTGAATTCATAGTCGAGCAATGTCATTTTTCTTTTTTTATTTGCAGACTCATCGAAACCTCACTTTAAGAAAAGAAGTGTTTTTTCTATATCAAAGAACATGATAAATGTTCCCTATGAGAGTGGAATGAAAATGATTGATTTAAAGTGCCTTTTTGAACATTTTTTATTCTTTAAGGCCTTTTAATAAAAATATATTAAAGCACAGTTCAGGGTGATAATTTTCAAATACTTTGTTAAAGGGAGTAGTTAAATTTACCAACTATTTAGCTCCTAGAATTAAAAGAAAGTATGTGCTCAATATATTATGATATTTTCTCGGAAATTTTTCTCTTCTTATCCTCATTGTTCATCTTCATCATTAGTAAAAAAAAATATCTAGGTTAGGAGAGAATAATATGTTACAGGTAATTATTTCCTTATATTTATCATAGGATAAAAGCTATAGGCATTCATATTTCTTTATTTTATTTTAGATTTTTCAATTACTATTTTCTGAGTCCAAAGAAATATAAACTAACTTCTCCTCATTTTTTCTGTTTATTAGACCTCTCTTGTTTTTAAAACTTTCTAATTTTTCTACATCATTATTTTTGTTTTGAATAACTTAATCAAATATATAAACACCAACGAAATCATAGTCCCTCTCTTTTTTATTGAAAGAAACATCAACACTATCTTTCTCAATACGACCCCTTTGAGACTGAAGGATATTCTCACCAAACGAAGATGCTAAATTAGCTCGATTTGGAAGAAAACCAGAACTCATTATCCAGATGAAATCGTTAAGCTTCACGATAGATATCATGATCTCCAAGATTCATTTTCACCAAGGAAGCTTTGTTTTATAGCTTCCTACACTTTTTGAAGTTGTTTTAAAGCGGGTTAGGCAAGAGAGGAATTAGGAATCTCTGTTGAGGTTTTCCCGGAACAATTTTTCCTAAAGAAAATAAGCCCAGTTACTGCCTCCCAAGACTTATCGAAGCCGGCCATAGCGAAAGAATTTACAAAAGAATTGTCTTTTTGTGAAGATGGTAAATGATGAAAAAAAGTCCAGAAATGGGAAAATCACTCACCTGTTTTTGCTACTAATTTAGTGAGGCTGTAGGGCACTTGGGGAACCAATACTGATGAATGGTGGTGAAGAAGACTTAAGGAATACTTTAACATGATGTTTAGCCGATTGTACTCATCTTCTATAACTGTAGTCCATAATCAAATAAACACCTATTTGCTTAGCTTATTTTTTAATACAAGAAAAACAGTCTTTTCATCCTTCAAAGCCTCAGCCAATGCAGTACCACATCTTCCAGATTATTTTTTCACCTTTTAAAACCCTGACGATGTTAGATTCTATTAATCATCAAAGACCTTTATTTTTCTCAAAGTTTTTGACCGTATCTCCGTTTCATAACTGCTTTTCGGCCCGAACTGCCAACAGATGTTATTATATGTAATTTTTAATTTATAAAGTCAAAAGGTGAGAATGATTGAGAAATAGATTCGATTTACTACGAAGAATGTAAATAAACAAAGGAATAAGATCAAATGTTGCCATACTTATCTTCTACTCCATAGAACCAGCTCTAAATGTGTTTCTTTTCTTGCATCAACTCCAACCAAGGTTGCCATTCCTCCATCTCCTCGAAAAAGCCCTAATTTTAATTCGTAGGCGGGCTCTAGAGACTGATATTACAATTTTTGGATGATAAAGGCAAAAAGGATTAACTTTAAGATTTGACTTGGTTTGGATGATTTTATTTCGTTGCTTTGAGCTTCTATATATAGGTAATAATGTCGGGAATACTGTGATGATGCTTCATCATTTTTTGATGGTGGCTCCGACATTGATCAGCTGACCGAGTTTTAACTGCCTCACTCATCTGAACATTGATTTTCGAATTTTTTCGGTGACTTCGTGAAGTGTAAAACTATTGTTCGTTATTGACTAAAAAGACCATATAAGCTTAGTTTTACCTAAGCTACCACAATGATGAATTGAATTTCCTCTCTATGCAAGCCTATTTATCTTTTCTGCTTCTCAGCTCCAACTTTCCTTATTTTCTCCTTTCATCGACTGTAGAAATAGTTTTATTGATATTTTCACGAGAACTGAGATTTTCAGAGAGGTTTTCATGATGAGGGGTAGAATCGATGCTGAAAATTTAAAACATAAGCTAATAGATGTGTTATGGAAAGTTAATTAATATAATAAGCGAATTTGTATTCGCTTTAAAGGGATTATTCCACATTATTTTACATATATGAATGCTTTAGAAAAGCCATAATATCTGATAAAAGCTTTTATCTGTTCGATTTGAGAAGAATCATGAAATATTTTAGTTTTACTTATACTAAATTTGCACAAAACGAAGACAAAAGTAAATGAAAATCTCCAATATGTTATATTACCAGTAGGAATCATACTAACAGCTCCTAAAACCATATTATTTATAGTACATTTTAATCCATTTTTTAAGCTAAATAGTAGAGATGCATGGAGATAATACAATATTACTCAAGATTCATCATCTATGACTATTTGATGTTAACTATGATGTTATCTGTATATAAATATGTGAACTCATAAAAACGAAAAGCAAGTAACAAATTATTATTCCACATGTTTTAACAATTGAAAACTCAACTTTTGCTAGTATGCAAATTCCAACAATATTTGTATTCCATATCATCTATGTTAATTTATCTCGTAAAAGCAATTAGTTTTAAATCATCTGTCGTATAAACAAAAATTATCGGAAGTTGATGATTAAAATGAACTTCACATGTTTTTTGATGTTTTTAATAGCGTAAAAGATGGGCATTTTACAATTTATTTGATCTGATTCGGCTTAAAGAAGGCCTAATTAATGTTTATTAGTCTTATTAAATACTTTGAATAAGGGAAAATATTTGCATTAATATTAATCAAATGAGCTATCATCAAGAAAAAAATTTCTATCCCTTTAGAAAGACTAACATAACGCCATAAAAATTCAGAGGACGACCAAACTAACCTAACTTATCAAGCCCTGATAATGACCTAGAAAGGTACAAAACATCAAGCTTCGCATAGTAAAGTAATGGCAGCCCATCTTTCCAAAAATCTCCATCAAACAGATACTATGATTCTCCATCTTCATCTCAGTAACCAGTTTGGTAAAAATTGTATAAGAATGGTTTGAGTACCAAAAAAATACATTTGCAAAGGCATTAGTAAAACAAATAAAAGCAAGATTATGAATGCACCTTTCAACCACAGATAAAACATAGCAAAAGATACCTCTTAAACAGCTAGTCTAGCTTTTTGTAGAGGGTGCAGATATGGCAAGATCATAAAATTTAAAAATTAATTAAAGAAAAAGAAGGAGAAGTCAATAAGGATTTAAAAGAATGTACCTTTGTACCAAAGATAAATCAGAAATCAAAGAAGATTTAGCAATTTCGGGAAGAAAATATCATAGATAAACTTCACGGCTCTCCCAATAAAGATAAAAAGAAATCAGTTAATGATGAACTTTAAAGACACCATTTTCATTAGTAATAAAGGAAAAAACTCAATTTTACCTTGAATGTTCAGAAAAATACAAAACCTTTCGCCCATTACTCAGAGGTAAAATCAATGATCAGAAACTAGCTCAAAAGAATCAATCTTTGAATCATGACAAAAGTCTTCAATTTTTCACTTATGATTATTCATATTGTAAATGAATATGATAAACTTTGCATGGATATCAGAAGTAAAATCAATCATTTATTTAATCTTTCATACTGTTAAAGATAATTAAATTTCT
>Ga0247836_1006000_pt1 | contig 13816 bp, 12 predicted proteins | sample LaCruzMarch2015__4_FD_187116 | JGI IMG/M metagenome (GOLD analysis project Ga0247836, IMG submission 187116) | Freshwater microbial communities from meromictic Lake La Cruz, Castile-La Mancha, Spain - LaCruzMarch2015_14m | ecosystem: Environmental > Aquatic > Freshwater > Lake | place: Spain...
AGCGGGGGCGGATGCATTCTTCGCCTTGTTCGTCGAGATAGCCCCACCGTTGAACCACCTGCACCCGTACGCGGCTCTCCGAAAAGGTGCCGACAAAACGGTACAGCCGTTTAACCGATAGCTGCCCCTGCTCGTCGAGGAGCAGGCGCTGGCCATTAAAAGCCACGCTGGTGTACCCGGAGGCAAAATGACCCACTTCTAAGTATTGCGGCTTGATGACCACTTCTCCGAGGCGGTTCATGAAACCGAAATAACCACGGTGTTTTATTTTGTATAGGTCTTTCACAAAAGTATAATGGTGTTTCAAAGATAACAACATGGCAAGACTGTCTACTGCTTTATTTATCAATTCCCAGGATTTTTCTTTGATGGTTCGACTATCTAAGGACGCAAACGAAAAATCTTTTAGTTCAAACAACCACAACTCGTTACAAGATTCATCATACCAACATGCGTCCATTTCTTTGAAAGAATACCCGGAAAGCGATCGATATCCGGGGCAATTGGCAAAGCGAAAAAAATTATTGTCAGGAAAATTCAGGGTAATGTTACTTTCTGTGAAACCGGGCATGATGTCTTCAATTTTTACAGACCAAGATTTAGCCTCACTTCCTCGTCGGCCATCAGGATAGCTTCTTCTGAAATAGCATTTTCCAGGAGTGCGTCCCTGAGGTCAAATTGTTTTGTTTCAACAGGTTTACCTTTTTCCCGGCTCATGGAATAGCAATTTGCCCTCAATTTTTCACGATAAGCACACAGATGTATTTGTTTTAATACAAAATAGTTATGTGTTGCGATGAAAATCTGGATGCCTGACTTAGCCATTAAAATCAGCATTTCTGCCAACTCGCGTATGGCTTCAGGGTGCAGCATGGTTTCCGGCTCATCCATAAAAAGAACAGAACTTGCATTCAGTTGTCTGTTTCTAATTAAGGTTGTCAAAATGCCAATTTTTTTTACTCCTTCTGACGTTAAGGTAAGGGAAAATTCTGTGTTTCCTTTTTTGAAAACAAATTCATCAAAATCATCCCCTTGCTCAATTTTACCTTCAAAAAGGTTTTCAAGCTTGCGGTTTACCTGAACCAATTCCTGTGTAATATTGCCTTTTTGTGTTGGAATCACCAACGAGTTGATCAAATCGATATAGGTGTCGTCAAAGCCGGGCATAAATAAATTATACCTTGTGGCTCGTATTGCTTTTAATGGCGTTAGTACTTCTTTTGCAGGAATGAACAAGCACCTGAATGAATCGGATATCGTTCGGATGGAATTTGTTCCCGAAATATTGCTGGTAGTCGATTCGCCAAAACTAAAATGAACGCGATCCCGATAATTCAATCCGGGGTGATCAAATAATATATCAATTTCTAATTTGTCCTTCCCCAATTTACTCACAAGCTCTCCTATACCTTTCTTTCCGGGCTGAAAAGTATCTGAGAGCTTTTCAGAAAAAATTTTTCTAAGGTCAACGTCTTCATTTTGTTTACGCCTGCTGTATATGTCTACAGATTTACATGAAGCATATATCAACTTTAACAAGCCGGTTTTCCCGGTGTCATTTTTGCCAATGATCACATTTATTGGAGCAAAATCGTCGCTTTTAAAATGTGTATGCCCCATGAAATTCTTCAGTTCCAGTTCTTTAACCATAATTTAAAGCAGCATTGTTTTAACAAAAGTAGTAAAAAGATGCGCAATGAGTGGACATATCCCATTGTGAACCACAACCGGTGCCTCATCAATGCTCAAAACTCACCACCAACTTGTTGCTTCTTGGATGCGCCTGGCAGGTGAGGACAAACCCTGCGGCAATTTCATCGGGCTCCAGTCCGTAGCACACATCCATTTCGACTTCACCCTCCAGCACCTTGGCTTTACAGGTGCTGCAAACGCCGCCTTTGCACGAAAACGGTAAATCGGCACCTGCGCGCATGGCTGCATCGAGTATCGTGCTGCCATCTGAAGGCAAGGTAAAATCGAATTGCATGCCATCCTGATGCACCGTGATGAAGGCGTCGAAGGCGTCTGATTTTATCCCCGAAGCCATGGGGTCTATTTTTCGTTTGGCCTGTCCCGGGGTGCTAAACAGCTCAAAATGGATTTGTTTGGGATTTGTGCCCAGTGATTCAAGCGTTTCTTTGATGTCAAACACCATGTCTTCCGGACCACAAAGGAAAAAGGCGTCTACCTCCTCTGGCCGAAAAAGCACGCGGGCATACGAACTGCATTTTTCGCCATTCAGGCGGCCGTAGAACAGGTCGCTGCCCAACGCTTCGCGGCTGAATACGTGGTGTACCGACAGGCGTTGCGGGTACAAACTCTTGAGTACTTCCAATTGCTCTCGGAAAATAACCTGATCGAACCCCCGGTTTCCGTAGAACAACAGGAATCGGCTGAGGGGTTCTTGCGCCAGGGTGGTTTTGAGTATGCTCATCACCGGTGTGATGCCGCTACCGGCTGCAAAGGCCACATAGAGGCGTTGTTGCCCGGCGTCCAAAGGTGTAAAAAAACGGCCTTGTGGCGGCATGACATCGAGCTCGTCGCCAGCCTGGAGTTGCTCATTGGCATAGGTGCTAAACACCCCGCCGTACACTTTTTTAACGGCCACCCGCAGGTCGTCTTCCTGTACGCCGGTGCAAATGGAGTACGAACGCCGCACATCTTCCCCGTTGATGGTGGTGCGAAGGGTGATGTACTGACCTTGTGTGTATCGAAAGATGTCTCGAAAGTTTTCGGGGACATCAAAAGACACCGATACGGTGTCGGGTGTTTCGCGGCGCACTTCGCGCACGCGCAAGGCATGGAAATGGGTTGACATGGACGCAAAGATAAGGACAGTAACTTCGACTGTGTATGTGTTTGGGAAGTGTTGTGATTTGTCCGCCTCCGACCAATTTAACAACTACGTCCATCAATCATTTGTCATTTCCTACCTTTGTCCGAATGGATTTAAAAAATAACATGCGATACCTTCTCCTTTCGGCTTTTTGGACGTTGACAGCGGCTTGCATTTGGGCACAGTCCGACAACAACGCCCGCATCACCGGCAACCTGCAAACCAACGCCAACTTTTTTATTTCGGACTCGGCCATCGGGGCGGTCAACACGCCTCAATACGATTACCAGAAATTCGGTGCAGAAAGCTGGTTGAATTTGAACTACTCAAACTGGGGTTTTGATGTCGGCGTTCGGTTCGACCTGTTCAACAACTCCAACCTGCTCAATCCGACGGGCTCTTACACCGATGAAGGCATTGGCCGCTGGTTTGTCAAAAAAGAAGTCGGGCCATTGGAGCTCGAAGCAGGCTATCTGTACGACCAGATAGGCTCGGGCATTATTTTTCGGGCCTATGAAGAGCGTGCGCTGATGATCGACAACGCATTGTACGGTGTAAAAGCCGCCTGGAACATCAACGAGAACTGGAAAGTGAAAGGGTTTACCGGACGAGTCAAACAGCAATTTGACCGATACGGCGCAGTGGTGCGCGGTGCTGCCATCGATGGTTTCATCAAACCAGACTCGGCGCGCAACCTCACCCTGGCACCCGGATTCGGGGTGGTGGCCCGCACTTTTGATGACCAGACGGTTCAGGACATTGTGAACACCATCGCTACCTACCCGCCACAGGACAGCATCGGTGCGCAGTACAACACTTACGCGGTCACGCTGTACAATACCTTGTCGGCTGGCGCTTTTACCTGGTTTATAGAAGGTGCTTACAAAACCGAGGATGTGATGTTTGACCCTTTTGCCCCAACGGCGGCGGGAGGCAGCGGCCGACTCGTAAACGAAGATGGCTACACGGTTTACACCAGCCTGTCTTATGGCACCAAAGGGTTTGGGGCTACTCTGGAGGCCAAACGCACCGAGTATTTCTCTTTTCGAACCACCCCCTTTCAAACCGGCGTGCAAGGCCCCATCAATTACCTGCCGCCCATGGCCCGGCAAAACACCTTCCGGCTGCCCGCGCGTTTTGCGCCAGCCACACAGGAATTGGGCGAACAAGGCATTCAGCTCGACTTGCGTTATGCGCTGAGCAAACAATGGGAGTTTGGACTGAATTTATCGGATATTCAACGCCTGAACGGCGAGGAGTTGTACCGCGAAATAGCCCCCGAGGTGACGTTTAAAAAAGACCGCAAATGGCAATTGCTCGCTGGCTTGCAGTTTTTGCACTACAACATGCCGGTTTATCAGGGCAAAACCGATAAAGAAGATCCGGAAGATGTGATTCCGTGGGTCGGAGTCGGCGAGGAAGGCTATGTCGATGCATTTACGCCCTATGCAGAGTGGCTGTACAAGTTTTCGCCCAAAAAATCGCTGCGTGTAGAAGCGCAATACCTGCTCACCGACGACGAGTTTGGGTCGTGGGTCAATGTGCTGGCCGAGGTTGGCCTGGCCCCCCATTGGCTTTTTTATGCATCAGATATGTATAAAATAAAGCACAAAAACCCGGAGGAGGAATCGTTGGATAAAACGCGTTTCGACGGCATCCACTACCCCAGTGTAGGTGTAGTGTACACCCTGAAAGCAACCCGCCTGTCGTTGGCGTATGTCAAACAAGTAGAAGGCATCAACTGCGCCGGTGGTATTTGTCGCCTGGAGCCCACCTTTCACGGGGTTCGCATAAACATCAACACTTCATTTTAAAACACATTGCCATGAAAAAATATGCAGCAATTGCTTTGTTGGCGGCTACATTGACCGCTTGTGAAGAAAAAACCATTTTGATACCCGAGTTGAGTGTGGGCGATCGAATCGTGTTGATCGAAGAACTCACAGGGGTAAACTGTCCGAACTGCCCCGATGGTGCCATCGAACTGTCGTCGTTGCAGGAAGCTTATGGCAAAGAAAACCTGGTCATTGTGTCGATTCACAGCGCCCTGACGGGTTCGTTTTCCAATTTGCTCCCGCCAAGCCGGTATGATTTCAGAACAGCAGAAATTGACGACCTGGTCGGTGGTATTGGCGCAGTGGAACAGGTACCTTCCGCAGCCATCAACCGCGCTGCCAAGGCGGGTGAAACATCGCTTTTCCTGGGTAGGACTGACTGGAATGCCATATTGGCCAACCAAATAGCGCAGGAACCGCAAATCGGCGTGTTCCTGGAAACCACTTACGATGACGCAAACCGAAAACTGAGCATCAACATCAATCTTGCCCCCGACGCCACCCTCAACGGCGAACACCGCCTGAGTGTGTACATCACGCAGGACAGCATCGTGGATGCCCAGAATATTGAAGGCTTTATTGAACCCAATTACCTGCACCGCCACATCCTGCGCGATGTCGTCAGCTCCACTTCCGGCGACCTGATCGGAGAACCACTCACCGCAGGCGCGCTGATACAAAAAAATTATCAGGTGACCTTGCCTGCTGACTATGATACGAAGCACTGCAGTGTGGTGGCTTTTGTGCACCGCGGCAGTGGTTTTGACAACAAAGAAGTGCTTCAAGCTGTTGAGAAGCACGTGCTGGATTAACAAACATTGGCGTATTTTCGCCGTTGCAAACAGCAGTTATCCTGTACCAAACCAAATTAACACCACCACAATACATAAGCCATGTATCAGCTGACAGAAGAGCAATTAGCAGTACAACAAGCTGCCCGCGATTTTGCCCAAAACGAACTCAAACCGGGCGTTATTGAACGCGACACCAAAATGGAATACCCCAAAGAGCAGGTCCGTAAAATGGGCGAGTTGGGTTTCCTGGGTATGATGGTGGCACCGGAATACGGCGGCGGGGGCATGGATACCCTGTCTTATGTGTTGGCTATGGAAGAATTGAGCAAAATAGACAGTTCCTGCTCGGTCATCGTGTCTGTAAACAACTCACTGGTTTGTTGGGGTATAGAAACGTATGGCAACGAAGCGCAAAAACAGCAATACCTGCCCAAATTAGCCAGCGGAGAGTGGATCGGGTCTTTTTGCCTGTCGGAACCGGAAGCAGGTTCCGATGCGACAAGCCAGCGCACTACCGCCGTGGATATGGGTGATCACTATCTCCTCAACGGCACCAAAAACTGGATCACCAACGGCGGCACGTCCAAGCTGCACCTTGTGATGGCCCAAACGGATGCTGAAAAAGGCCACCGCGGCATCAATGCCCTGATCGTGGAAGCCGGATGGCCCGGTGTGGTCATCGGTGCCAAAGAAGATAAATTGGGTATTCGCTCATCGGATACCCATACCATCATGTACAACGACGTGAAGGTGCCCAAAGAAAACCGGATTGGTGAAGACGGGTTTGGGTTCAAATTTGCCATGAAAACCCTTGCAGGTGGCCGCATTGGTATTGCCGCACAGGCCCTGGGCATCGCAGCAGGCGCATACGAACTGTCTGTAGGTTATTCCAAAGAACGCGCTGCTTTCGGAAAGCCGATCAGCCAACACCAGGGTATTGCTTTCAAATTGGCCGACATGGCCACCCAAATCGAAGCCGCCCGCCTCCTGGTTTACCGATCTGCCATCATGAAAGACATGGGGCTCGATTACACCCAGGCAGCTTCTATGGCCAAATTGTTTGCCTCTGAAGTCGCCATGCGCCAAACAGTGGAGGCCATCCAAATCCACGGCGGATATGGTTATGTCAAAGAATACCATGTTGAACGCCTGATGCGCGATGCCAAAATTACCCAGATATACGAAGGCACCTCCGAAGTACAACGCATCGTGATTTCCCGCGCCATCCTCAACGGCGAACTGTATGTTAGTCAGTTAGTCGGTTAGTCTTTTAGTCAGTTAGTCGGTTAGTCTTTTAGTCGGCCCTGCTCTTGGTTATCCGAAAAAAATAAAAGCAGGGCCGACTAACCGACTAAAAGACTAACCGACTAAATTAGTCCACGCGATTTAAGTTCCAAATATTTATTGATGGTGTTGATGGTCAGGTCTTTGGGGCTGGTGAGGATAGACTGAATGCCGTATTGCCGCAGTTTTTGAACCATCTCCTTTTTTTCATGCAGGAATTGACGGGCCACGGTTTGACGGTACACGTCAGCAGTATGGGAGACCGTTTCTTCTGCTAATCGGCGGATTTCGGTGTTTTCAAAAAAGACCACGACCAACAGGTGTGCCCGGTTCAGGCGCCGCAAGATGGGGAGCGCCCTTTCGAGCGCATAGCTGCTTTCGAAATTGGTGAACAGAATCAACAAAGACCGCGCACCGATGAGGCGTCGGACGGCTTGGTACAACAGCTCAAAATTGGCCTCTCCGGGGCGCTCTTTTTCGCGGTACAAGGCATCCAGGATGCGGTTGAGCTGTCCGCCGCTGCGTTCGGCCTTGATGGTGGCACCTATGGCGTTTGAAAAAGTAAGCAATCCGGCTTTATCTTGTTTTTTGAGGATGATGTTGCTCAGGGCTAAAGCGGTGTTGATGGCATAGTCCATAAGGCTTAAGCCCTCAAATGGCATTTTCATGGCCCTGCTTTTGTCGATCACTACATATACCTGTTGGCTGCGCTCGTCTTCATACTGGTTGACCATCAGGGTGCCACGGCGCCCGGAGGCTTTCCAGTTTATGCTGCGGTAGTCGTCGCCCTGCACATAATTTTTTATTTGTTCAAACTCGTAGCTGTGCCCGATGCGCCTCATTTTTTTGATCCCGGAGTCGTGCGCGATGTGTTGCATGGCCTTGAGTTCGTAGCGCTTCATTTGAATGATGCTGGGATACACGGCTACGGTGTCTTCTTGTGGTATGTTGAGGTGCCGTTGTACCAAACCCAGGGTGGTGGCGACAAATACGTGCAGGTTACCAAATGCGTATTCTCCGCGAGATAAAGGCTGAAGCGTGCGTTCGAGCACCTTTTGCTCGCCCGGTTTCAGCACAAGTTGTACCACACGGTCGCGCTCCTGAAACTGCACCGGTAAGTCGTCATACACGTCTATCAAAAATGGTTGCCGACCACTGTGACGCAATTGAATGGATACCGGGTTGGGATCGCTCAACGACCAAACGGGTGGTGTGTCTCGCCGGGCCATTATTCCGGGCGGCGAGGCGTACAGCAAAGCTCCGTCGGCCACCAAAAGGGCAAGTGCCAGGACAAAGGCGGCTTTTGCCAGCGGAAACAGCATGGGTAAAGCATAAGCAGCGGCAAATAAAACCGTAATGGCACCGAAAACCCAGAAAAAACGAACAGTCAGAAACAATTGGCAGGCTGAATTTTGATGGTAAATGGTCAAGTATGGTGCGGCGGGGAAACAGAGGCCGATTCCGTTGCCAAGGCGCGGCCTAAATGTATGAAAAACAGGCTGTAAAAAAGATAAAATGCCACGCCAATGGCCGTTTCCAAAGTATATTCGACCAAAAACGACACAAAAACGATGACCTGCAACACCCAAAACAGGTAAAAAGACCTGTGCCGTCCGTTGAACCAGGGCGCCAACAGGGCCACAAGACTCGCCAGCATGCCCAGCAATCCGGTGGCGGCAAGGATGTACACAAACTGATTGTGCGGCAAGCGCGGATCTTTCACATAATGCGGGTGTACTTGCTTGACGTATGCTGCAATTTCCACCGGCAAGTCGCCCGACCCGACGCCCGTCCAGGGTGCTCTTCTCCAAAGAGCCATGCCAGCCTCTAAGGATATCCAGCGCTCGGCGTCGGAGTAATCATCGCCTGCACCTTTTTTGTACTGCTCCCAGTCGTAGCGCATGTAATCCAACCGTTTATGGAGACTGGGCACAAACTGCACGGCCAATGTGCCCACAAGCAGCATCAGTCCCAGGCCAGCTAGGCCCTGGCCCCATTTTTTGTACCGCCATACGTTCCATGCTATAGTGAAGCATAAGGCTGCGTACAACGCTGCAATACCGCTGCGCACGGCCAGTACGTGCAACATGACAACCAGGAGCAACACAGCAATACCGAGCAAAGGGCGCTCCCACCCATATCGGAACACATAGCGTTTCCACCACAGCCAGCCGCCCGCCAGCACCGCCGTAGCCGTCATCAGGCTGAAACGGATGTGGTTTCTGGGCACCGGCATAGGTTGTCCGTGGTTGAGCCGTTCCATGATGTCTGTGTAATGCAAACCAAAATTGATCATGACCCCGACGTTGGTGAAAAACAGTACCCAGATCATCAGGTACAATACACCTTGATACGCTCTGGGGTTGAGCAGCGGCAAAGAAGCAAAGGTGATGGGCAAAACCAGAAAAGGAATGCGTACCCGCGTGCGTTCCCCCCAAAAGTGTAAATCGTCTGACCACAACCCACTAATGGCCGTCGTGAAAAAAAGCAAGCCCAGCAGCAGCAGCTCCGGCTGGCCAGTCCAGTTCGCCCAAAGGTTGCGCAGCATGCCTTGCACTGAAAACGGACGGTTGTGCGCCAGCATGTCGGCGCGTCCGGCCTGCCAAAAACCGGCCAGTACCAACAGCCACATGCTGATGGACAACATAAAGGGCGAAAAGATGATGCTGCATACCAACAGCGCAGCAGCAAACTTCATCAGCGTTGCAGGGTTCAAGTAAGGTGTAACAGCGCGCATTGCAGTCATAATCCAACGGCCTTCTCCTAAAGTTCGTACACGCCGACGTTATCGAGGCAGGCTTTCGGCACAAAAGTAGGACGACTTAGGCGTAAGGAAAGAACTTCTCTATCTTTGTATCGTTTACTGAACAGAAATGAAACACTTCGCCTTTGTCTTGCTTGCCCTTTTTGCGCTTCATTCGTGCCGCAATAGTGAAAATTCGCATGCGTTGGAGCAGCCCAGCCTGCTAAAACCACATGTGGATACAACCATTTCCGGTAAAGATGAGCCATATCATCCACAAGATGAAGGTTCTTTCGAACACCTGGTATCCGACTTTGAAAGTAAAGACCGGGTCATCTGGCAAAAACCGGACATGGTCATTTCTCTGTTGGGCGATTTAAAGCGCAAAACGGTAGCCGACATCGGCGCGGGTACGGGCTATTTTTCGTTTCGCCTGGTATCCAAAGCCCAAAAGGTGATTGCCATTGACATCGATGAGCGGTTCATCAATTTTATGGACAGCATTCGTGTGCGCCTGCCCGAACCGTACCAGGATCAATTCGAAACCCGCCTTGCCCGCGTTGACGACCCCATGTTGCAACCGGAAGAAGCCGACGCTGTTGTTATGGTGAACACTTATTGCTTCATCGAACAACGAAACGCCTACCTGAAAACGCTCTGGAAAGGCATCGCTTCCAAAGGCAAACTGTTGATCATTGACTTCAAGAAAACACCCCTCCCCGTTGGCCCTTCCGACAACATCAAAGTAAGCGCCAGACAGGTAGAATCAGAACTCATCAAAGCCGGATTCAGCATCAAACAAATTGATAACGAATCCCTCGATTACCAGTACATCGTACTCGCCGAAAAAATTGTAAAAAACTAATCCCCCTCAACTCCTCCTCTCCTCAACTCCTCAACTCCTCAACATACATGGGTGGCTCCCTAAAACTCTTTACCTGGTTTGGCATACCAGTTCATTTGCACTGGACCTTCGGGCTCATTTTCCTCTACGCCATGTGGATTGGTTTCAGCAACGGGCTAACCCTGTTGGACACGGGTTGGCTGATGCTCTTTTTCATGGCCTTGTTTACCTGCGTGTTGCTACATGAATATGGACACTCCCTTACGGCGCGCCGATATGGTGTACAAACGCAAGACATCATCCTGACGCCCATTGGCGGCATTGCCCGACTGGAGCGCATGCCTGAAAAACCGCTCCAGGAATTTTTGGTGGCCTTAGCCGGCCCAATGGTCAACGTCGTGATCGCCCTGCTGCTCTTTGGCCTGGGTTGGGTGTTGTTTCGAGACGAACGCTGGGAGATATTCAAGTGGTTTATGGAGCAACAGTTGAACCTGAGCAATTCAGAAGAAACCGTTGACGTCATTTCGGAGTCTGGTATCGAAACCACCGGCCTGTTGTTTTATTTGCCCATTTTGGTGGCTACCAACGTTGCCTTGGTGGTGTTTAACCTCATTCCGGCATTTCCGATGGACGGCGGACGCATTTTTCGGGCTTTGCTGGCCATGCGCATCGGAAGGGTGCGCGCTACCAAGGTGGCGGCCATCGTCGGTCAGGTCATTGCCGTGCTGTTTATCGGCATCGGGTTGTATTACGGGCCGTTTACCTTAGCCCTCATCGGCCTTTTTGTGTTTACTACCGCCCGCACGGAAAACAGCATGGTGCAACTCGACGCCCGGCTCAACAAACACAGGGCATCTGAAATCATGCGCCCCCTGTACACCCGCCTGAACATGACCGATTGGATGCAAACGCCCATAGACATGCTGAAAACGGGTTTGGAGCGGCATTTTCTGGTGTACGATTTCAACAATGCCCCTGTTGGCGTATTGGAAGAAGAAGACATCCTGCGGGCCGTCAAAAAACAGGATACCAGCTCGCCGGTAGCCCAATACATGAGCGATCACATCCCCCTGGTTGCGTTGACCGATTCCCTGTTGTACGTTTATTACCTCATCCGCCAGCAGCAGTACGGCATCCTTGCCGTCAAAGACGCGCAGGGTGACATCATCGGCGTCATTGACGAAGCCGGGTTGTCTAATTTTTTGAAAAATACCAGTTCGACGGCTTAAGGTAACGGGCGTTTTAGAGGACGCTCAAAGCCAGTTTCTCCAAACTGTGCTCCAGAAAATGTGGCACAATGGTGTCGAACGTCCGCTGAATTTTTTGCGGATTTTTCAGATCCCGGATCATGTGGTGGTAGCGCGCCTCCCCGTGCTCGTCCACGATGGCTTTTTTGCGTTCGGGTTGCTGGAAGTATGCGAGCATGCCCTCCGGATCGGCTTCCGGGTGAAACTGGGTGCCGATCATTTCGGGGCTAAACCGCACAGCCATGAGCGCACGGTCGTAATGTGTGTGTGGTCGCAGTTTTTCCAAACACAGCACCCTGGCCCCCATTTGCCGCAGGCGCTCTTTGTTGGGGTTCAACACCTGAAAACGCCGAAAATCGGCGATGTAAAAGGGTTCGGGAAGCCCCTCAAACAGCCACTCGGTTTTGCCCTCGCTCGTTTTGTACACAGGGTATGTGCCAAAAGACATTTGCGCCCGCTGCGTGACGTGTCCGATGCCGAAGTGGTGACAAGCCATTTGAAAAGAGTGGCAGATGAACAGGCAGTGCCGTTTGGGCGTGTCCTCCCGGGCATTCCAACGCCATAGGTCGTCAATAAGCCCAAAATACCGGTCGAACCAAGGCCCGTCGTTCACCAATGGATTGCCCGGCCCTCCGGAAAAAATATACAGATCGTACGACGTGTCCGGGATTTCATTTTTGGCCCGCACGTCAAAATGGTCAAAACGCAACACGTTGGCGTAACGGCTCATGATGGTGCGCAGCATGCCGATGCCGCGGTTGCTTTCGCCGTTGTACATATCAATTAAGGCGGCCTTATACATGGTTCTAAGTTGTGGATTTTGGTAAGAGCAGGCGCTCAATAATGTGTTTACGCTCAAAGATCGCAAGTTTGTGCCGAATGTTTGGTCAAACGCCTTTTTTACATTCATTTTTTTCTTCCATCTACTTCCGTCAACGTACTTTGCGCAACTTTTATAAAATGAAAGCCATGAATCCAATTGCTTCCGACGCCATAGACGCGGTCATTGACGCCCTCGACAACCTCGACGAGCACCAGTACGAACAACGCATGCGCGCCTTTGCCGAGGCTCAACCCATCCTGTTTGCCTGGCTCAACAGCGAATCGTTTGAACTGCTCACGGAAGATGAAAAAGGATACCTGACCTACCTCTCCCTCATCATCTGGAGTGCCGTGGAAAAAGCAGATGGAGAAATGGATATGGTCGACGAAGAATCCATTGGGGAAGCCGAAGAGAAAAATTACGAGATTCTCGAAGCGTCTGAAGGTAAACGCTTCCGAGAACGGTTAGACACTTTTTTTGAGGCCTACCCACAGGAAGAGCTCCTGGCCTTTGCCGAAGAGGCCGTGCTGGAAGACGAAGACGACCCCGAATCGCTCGTCACCAAAGAAGGCCGAGAGGCGCTGTTTGTGTCGCTGAAGACGGTGATTGATGTGTTGACGGAGTAGGGGGTTGTATTAATACCTCATGGCCGATTGGGGCAATAACCTGAAGAATATTTTGGAGGTTGAAAAATTGGTGACAGTTCATTGATCAGCAACGGGTGGGCATTGAGGATTCAATCTTCCTTCATATTCAAGATAATATGTTCTCCTTGATCAGATAATGAAGATCGGGTGGGTTTTGACTGATCAGCCGGGAACGTGATCTTCATGGTGTTGTCAAAGCTTAACTTAGGTACGACCAGCAATTCAGCGTCCAACACCACTTCCATTTTAGCGATGCTTTTCAAGGTAAAATTGTGCAATCCGCTCAACCATTTACTCACCTCTGATTCGGTTTTGCCCAACTGTTTGGCAAATTCTTTTTGTGTCCAATTTTTCTCCGTTAACAACTGCACAATGCGGTTGACCATATCCATATTTTTGGATACGTATTGCCGGGTTTCCGGGTTGATCCGTTTCCGGATGCGGTCATAAACATCTTCTTTTTTCATAGCTTGTTTGATTCCTGTAGTACTACTTTCAACCGTTTAGCGGTTGATTGCCGTTGTCGGTTTTCGGGCGGAAGGGCTTGCGCTTTTGCTTCATCCCTGAAAAAATGATCCTTGGCACCATCTTTTTGGGCCATTTGTTCCAGCCATAGGAACAATTCGTCCAGGCTAACTGCGTAAGAAATTTCATTTTCGTGCCTTTCAAAGAAATCATTCGTCTCCGGGATGCGCCAGTTGTCGTCCCCTTGGGAAATCTTAACAGTGTAATAGGCGACTTTCGGGCCACTTAACTCGGGTAA
>Ga0247836_1006002_pt1 | contig 13815 bp, 11 predicted proteins | sample LaCruzMarch2015__4_FD_187116 | JGI IMG/M metagenome (GOLD analysis project Ga0247836, IMG submission 187116) | Freshwater microbial communities from meromictic Lake La Cruz, Castile-La Mancha, Spain - LaCruzMarch2015_14m | ecosystem: Environmental > Aquatic > Freshwater > Lake | place: Spain...
CAGTGGCTCAGGCCCTGCTCGACACGCTGGCGGTGCGATTCGTGGAGCAGGGCTGGAGCCTCAAGTGGCTCGTCCGCGAAATCGTCACCAGCGCCACCTGGCGAATGAGCTCGGCCCGCTCCGCGCTGGCGGTGGAGCGGGATCCGCTCAACTTACTCCTCCACCACCACCCACTGCGCCGGCTCGAAGGCGAGGCGATCCGCGACAAGATCCTGGCCGTCTCGGGCCGGCTCGACCCGCACGTAGGCGGGCCGGGCGTGGAGGTGTTTCTCACCGACTTCCACGAGGGCCGCGGCCGCCCCGGTTCCGGCCCGCTCGACGGCGCGGGCCGCCGCAGCCTGTACACGACGATCCGGCGCAACTTCCTGCCCGGGCTCCTCGTGACCTTCGACCTGCCCGTGCCCTTCCAGGCGATGGGCCGCCGGAACGTGACCAATGTCCCGGCTCAGTCGCTCACGATGATGAACGACCCGTTCGTGGTCGAGCAGGCCAGGCTCTGGGCGCAGAAAACGCTCGCCGACAGTTCGCTCACCACCGAGGAACGGGTCTTCAGGATGTACCTGGCCGCCTTCGCCCGCCCACCGGCGCCCGAGGAGCTGGCCGCGGCGCTTGAGTTCCTGGCCGCACAGGCCACGGCCCATGGCGGCGACTTCGCCCGGGATCCGCGTCAGGAGGCCGCCTGGGCCGACCTGGCCCACACGCTCTATAACGCCAAGGAGTTTATTTTCGTCCCATGAGTCGGCGCTCTCATCACTGCGGCCGCTTCCGTGCGGCGCCGCTCTCCCGGCGCGACCTGCTCGCCCAGGCCGGCTGTGGCTTCGGGGCCGTGGCAGCCTCGGCGCTGCTTCACCACGAGGCCGCGCGGGCTGGAACGGGCGTCGTGTCGGCCCTGCATCACCCGGCCCGGGCCACGAGCGTGATCTTCCTCTACATGGACGGGGGCGTGTCGCAGGTCGATTCTTTCGATCCCAAGCCGCGGCTCGAGCAGGACGCGGGCAAGGACCCCCGCAGTATGTTCAAGGTCGACGCCACCCAGTTCAACAACGTAGGCAAGGTGCTGCCGAGCCCCTGGAAGTTCAAGCCCTACGGCCAAAGTGGGATCCCCGTCAGTGACCTGTTCCCGCAGATCGGCGGCGTGGTGGACGAGCTGGCCGTGATCCGCTCGATGACCAGCGAGTTTCCCGAGCACACCAACGCCAACTACTTTCTGCACACGGGCAGCGGCCTGCAGGGGCGGCCGAGCATGGGAGCCTGGACCACCTATGGCCTGGGCAGCGTGAACGACGACCTGCCCGGCTACGTGGTCGTCAACGGCGGCCTGATTCCGCCGGGTGGCCTCGACAACTTCACCAGCGGCTTCCTGCCGGCCAGCTACCAGGGCTCGGTGATCAAGCCCAACCCCGTCGGCCTTGCCAATGTCAAGCCGTTGGAAAAGTCACCGGCGCTCCAGCAGGCAAAGCTCGACCTGGCCCGCCGGCTGGACCACTCCTTCGCAGCCCGGCTGGCTGCGGCCGGCGAAGCACCCGATCCGCTCGAAAGCGCGATCGCCAACCAGGAGCTCGCCTGGCGGATGCAGGCGGAAGTGCCTTCGCTCCTCGATCTCGCGGGCGAGACAGCCGCCACCAAGCGGGCCTACGGGATGGAGAGCACCTTTGAGCCCACGAAGGTCTTCGCTGCCGAATGCCTCCTAGCCCGGCGGATGGTGGAGCGGGGCGTGCGGTTCGTGGAGCTCACCTGCCCAAAGGTCGGCGGCGACCGTTGGGACCAGCACGGCAACCTCAAGCAGGGACACGAAAACAACGCCCGGGCGGTCGATCAGCCGATCGCAGCCTTGATCCGCGACCTCCGCGACCGGGGGCTGTTGGACACCACGCTGGTGGTTTGGAGCGGCGAGTTCGGCCGCACCCCCTTCGCCCAGGGCTCCGACGGCCGCGACCACAATCCGCAGGCTTTCTCCCTCTGGCTGGCCGGCGGCGGCGTGAAGGGGGGCACGATCGTGGGGGCGACGGATGACTACGGCTACCGCGTGGTGGAGAAGAAGTTCATGATCCACGACCTGCACGCCACGATGCTCCATCTCCTGGGCATCGATCATCTCCGGCTCACCTACCGCTTCAGCGGCCGCGACATGCGGCTGACCGACGTCTACGGCCACGTGATCAAAGACGCCCTGGCCTAGAGCGGGTGGCTGCCGGAACGGCGGAGAGGTATGCTCCTGCCACCTCCTGGAGTCACCCCCATGCTTGGCCTGCGGCTTCATCCCGCCGTCCTCCGGCTGGCGCTCGTCGCCTCGCTCGCCACCGTGACGGCCGTCGCCGACGACGAGCCCGCCGGCCGCACGGCCACCCTCGAGCGGGCCGCGACGGCGGCGATCCTGCCGCAGGAGGCGCTCTCCCATGTGGGCGAGGAGTGCACCGTCGAGTTTGTGGTCGCGGCGGGCCGCAAGCTCGACGACAAGGAGGTCTGCTTCTTGAACTCGCTCAAGGACCACCGCGACCCAGGCAACTTCACCGCCGTCATCTTCCGGGCCGGGCTGGCCCGGTTCGTGGCCGACGGCATCGCCGACCCTGCCGCCGAGTTCCTGGGCAAGACGATCCGGGTCAGTGGCACGGTCGCCGAGCGGAGCGGGCAGGCGCAGATCGTGGTCGAGAGCCCCACCCAGATCGAAGTCGTCGAGCCGGCCGAACCGGCTGAGCCAGTCGAGCCGGCCGAACCAGTCAACTCCGACGCGCAAGACCGCTCATCGCCAACGGCGTGATGAGCGCCGCGAGTTCGGGAAACAGCGGCATCTGGTCGGCGGCCTCGACGTCGGTAGGGTTGGTCCCGCTTGCCTGCCCGTTGATCGCGGCGTAGGTCACCAGTTCCATCGTGCCGTCGAGGTGCTCGACCAGCGCCGTGCAGTGCTCCACCCAGTCGCCGCAGTTGTAGTAGGCGATCCCGTCGATTGTGCGGATCGCCGGCACGTGGATGTGGCCGCAGATCACGCCCGTGCAGCCCTCCTGCCGCGTATAGCGGGCCACGAAGTGCTCGAAGTCGTTGATGAAGTTGACGGCCGACTTGACCTTCGACTTGAGCATCGAACTGAACGACCAGTATGGATAGCCAAGCGCCCGGCGGGCTGCGTTCATCCAGGCGTTCAGGTGGAGGGCGGCGGTATAGGCCCGGTCGCCGAGCTTGTAGACCCAGGCCGCGTGCTTGGTGAGGTGGTCGAAGACGTCGCCGTGGATCACGAGCAGTCGCTCACCGGAGGGCGTCTCGTGGATGAACTGGTCGGCCAGCTCCATGTGCCCGAAGGCATGGGGGGAAAACTGCCGCAGGAACTCGTCATGGTTGCCGGTGGCGTAGTACACCCGCGTGCCCCGCTTGAGCATCCCCAGGACACGCCGCACGACGAAGCTCGACGTGTCGGTCCAGAACAGGTTTCGCTTCAGCTTCCAGCCGTCGATGATGTCGCCGACGAGATAGAGCCGGTCGGGCTCGAAGCGACCCAGGAAGTCAAACAACTCGCCAGCCCGCGAAAAGCCACAGCCGAGGTGGACATCCGACACGAACAGCGATCGGACCCTCATCGTGCCGCCTCCATGCGACCGGGGGAACCGCAGGCCCGCGCTCGAGCCTGCCGTGGGTCGAGGTTACCGCGGGGTTGGGGCTGACGGCTGCGCCGAAAGGCGTGAGAATTGCGTGAGCCTGTCCCGGGCCGGTGGCCCATTGTGGTGCTCGGGGGATGGGTGTCGGCCCGCCGCGTCGTGCCGCGCCCCGCGACTTCAGCCTTCCCGGACCGACAGGCTCTTGACCGTCAACACGGCGCCGACGCTCATCAGCGCCAAGCCCAGCCAGCGCGGCGGCGCGACAACCTTCCGCAGGGCGGGGGTCTGCCAGGGGGCCGACTGCTGACCGCCGCCGAGGCGGGCGGCCACGAAGTGGCTCGATCGCTCATTGAGCGTGAACGAATCCACGACCCGAAACTGCACCCCCAGGAAGAAGAGCAGCAGTCCGGCAAGTAGCAGGCGGTGACGCGACAGGCCCATGCACGCACTCCAAACTCAGCGCAGGCTGCCAATCGCCTCCGTTTCCAAAGAATCGTGCATCGGCGGCCCCCGGCTCTAGCCGGGGCCGCCGATGCGCGGTTCTCACGGGTATGCCAGCAATAGGGGGTGTCCTGCCCGCCACCGCCCCAGCAAGCAGGGCAGGCTGGGAAAGCAGCCAGTGACGCTGCCGAAAAATCCTGCGGAAGGGGTCGTAGCGGTGACGATGACAATGACGGTGCCGGGAGGTCTCCCGGCAGGAACCTCGCAGGATTCCCGACCGTGACTTCCCCGCACAAGATCCCGACCGTGAGCGCTGCTTCTAAACTGCTCGCCGCCCTTGTGGCCGTGGCGGTGGGCACCTGCTCGCTCGCCGCCGGAGCCGACGAGCCGGCGGCCGAGACTGGCGTTTTGTCACCGACGGCTGAGGCAAGCGTGCTTTCCGACGGGCTGCTGCTAGAACCCGCCGCGGACGTGGCCCTGCCCGGTGAGCCGGTCACGTCTGGCGTCGGGAACGCGGCGACCGAAACCCTGCCGTCACCTCCACCCCTGATCGAAGACGCAATGATCACGGTTCCGGAGGTGCTCGACGTGTCCGGCCCCAACGGCATCCTGCTCGACGACAGCGCGCTCGATGAAATGCCCTTTGAGGCCTCCTCTGGCCGCTGGTTCTGGAATGGTGGATGGTACGTGGGGGGCGAGAGCCTGTGGCTGGACCGCAGTCGCAACAATCGTACGATCATTGCCGCCGACGTCGTCACCCGTGACGTCACCTACACCACCTTCGCTCAGCCCTTCGACGTGGCTCCAGGTGCCCGAGCCACGATCGGCAAGTCGCTCGGCCGCGACTACCTCGATCGCGACCGGTTTGTCGAGTTCGTCTACTACGGCGGGATGGCCTACGAGGACGCCGACGGCTGGAACTCCGTGGGAACCAACGCGCTGTTCACGCCGCTCGACTACCGTGCACCGGGCTTCAATGCGGCCGGCCGCTACGCCACGACCGTCAACTCCGACTTCAACAGCTGGGAGTGGAACTACAAGCTCCGCCGGCGGCTGGGCCGCGATCAGCTCGTGCTGTCGCCTGGTGGCAGCTGGACGCGGCACGCCGAACGCGGTTGGCTTCCGGCCCTGATCGTCGGCACCCGGCTGGCCAACGTGAACGAGGATTTTTCACTGACCAGCACCCGCCCCGGCACCAGCACCGATGAGTTCGGGGGGCGATACGTGATCAACGCTGCCAACTGGATCCTGGGCCTGAACCTCGGGGGAGAGCTGGTCAGCCAGAACGAGTTTTATTACTGGGGGCTCCGCGGCCGGGCGGCCCCGGCCCTGTCTTTCGCCAATACCTCCCAGTCGGCCGTCGGCATCAACACGACTTCGGACGGCCCGCAGGGTGTCACCAACTTCACGTCCGAGGCAGGCCGCACCGGGGCCGGCTTCCTGGGTGATCTGACGCTGTTTGCCGGCTGGCAGGTCACCCCCAACTTCTCGTTCCAGGCCGGCTACGACTTCCTCTGGGTGGCCGGCATGGCCACGGCCACGCGGCAGTTCAACCTCGACAACCGCGACACCAACGCGATCGACGTCGGTGGCCAGACCTTTTACAACGGCGTCTCATTCGGCTTCTATGGGAGCTGGTGAGCGACCGGGTCACGACACCGCCCGCAGCGCCACGGCCACCGCCTGCCCCGTCGAGCAAAGGTTGACCTTCACCGCCGTCGGCGGCCGGCCCGCCAGGGGCTCGCCATGCACGACGTTCACGGGGCACTCGGGGTCCGGCGACCGGAAGTTGAGGGTCGGCGGCACGAGCCCCCGCTCGAGGCCCATCAGGCTCGCCACCAGTTCCACGGCGCCGCCGCCGGCACCGAGGTGGCCGAAGCTGCTCTTGGGGGCTGTCACCGGCACTTCGCCAAGCTCCGCGGCGATCGCCTGCGCCTCGGCCCGGTCCATGTCCACCGTGCCCACGCCGTGGGCGTTGACATGCCCCACGTCGGCCGGAGCGAGGCCAGCCGACGCACAGACGGCACGGATCGCCTGCCGCAGTGATTGGCCCGTCAGCCCCAGGCGCCGCGCCTGGGGCTCACAGCGGACGGCAGCGGCCACCAGCACGCCACGGATCCGCGCCCCGCGTCGCTCGGCATGCTCCCGAGACTCCAGCACGATCGCTCCGGCCCCCTCGCCGTTGACGAGCCCATCTCGATCCCGGTCGAACGGGCGGCAGGCGGCCCGGAAGTCATCGGCGCGATGCGACAACAGCGCGTCTCCCCGAGCCACGAGCGCCGTCGGATGCAGCCGGCACCCGGTGCCTCCCGCGAGCATCACGTCGGCCCAGCCCCGCTGGATCACGCTCGCGGCCTCGGCGATCGCCAACAGGCTCGAGACGTCGCCCAGCACCATCGAGTTGTTGGGGCCGCGGGCGTCATGGGCGATCGCGATGTGGGAGGCCGCCATGTTTGGCAGGTGCTTGAGCAGCCAGAGCGGATGGAGCTCCTCGTGGATCGCCTCCGACCAGAGGTGGAAGTCGAACTTGCCGTCCCGCTCGCTGCGGCGGTAGGTCTGGGCCAGATCCTGGAGGTCGGCGTAGATCATGTCGCTGCCGAACACGACGCCGACCCGCTCCGGCTCGAGGCTCCCCTCGGCGATCCTGGCGTCAGTCATCGCCAGGTCGGCCGCGGCGAACCCCAGCTGGATCTCGCGGCTCATCACCTTGAGGCTCTTGCGCGGCCGGACATAGTGCTTGGGGTCGAAGTCGGTGATCTGACCGCCAAACCGCACCTTCAGCGAACTGGCGTCAAACAGGTCGACCGGCCGGATGCCGCTCTCACCGGCGCTGAGCGCCTGCCAGAAGTCGTCGCAGCCGATCCCGATCGGAGAAACGACCCCCGCGCCGGTAATGACGATGTCCCGTGGCTGGTTCATGGCAGCCTGACACTAAACCACCGCCCCAGCCGGCGGATAGTGCGGGCGGGCGGCGCGGCCGCGAGCGGCCTCAGCCTCCCCCAGTGCGTGGATGGGCGTCCCGCCACTGCCTGGGCTCGACGGGCCGCTCATCGGCCCACAACCCCCGCCGTTGCCGCCGGGCGGCCGACTCGGCGGCCACGAGTTCCTCGTCGGGCGCGAAGCCGCCAAAGGCCCAGGCCCAGCCTTCGGCCACGAGTTCCCGATTCAGGTCGCGGGCGTCGATCCAGAGCGTGCCCAGGAGCCGGCCGTGCTGATCCCGGGCCGTGCCCTCGACCCGCACCGTACCGCCAGCGAGCTTCCCGGCCAGCGCGCGGCGGGCCGCATCACCATGCGGCTGGCCGTGCTCCGGCGCGTCGATCCCCTGGAGGCGGATCTTCTGCGGCCGCCCCCGCTCGTCGAGGCAGGTGACGGTGTCGCCGTCGTGGACGGTCTCGACCCGCCACAGCGGCCGCCCGGCCCGGTCGGCCAGCGGGCACATCGGTACCGTCAGGCTCGCCACCGCCGAGACCACCGCAGCCACGACGAGATATACCGCCCGGGCCCGCCGGGAGAGCCCGCGCGGGGGAGGAGGCAGGCGAAAGCGGGCACGCGCCATGGGTTCGATCCGGGGCGGGGATGGGCCGACGGGGCCAACGCCGGCTCAGGCGATGAGATCCCGGACCACGTGGCCGTGGACGTCGGTGAGCCGGAAGTCGCGGCCACTGTGCCGGTAGGTCAGCCGCTCGTGGTCGAGGCCCAGCAAGTGCAGCATCGTGGCCTGGAGGTCGTGGACATGCATCCGGTTCTCGACCGCCTTGAAGCCGAACTCGTCGGTGGCACCGTGCACGTATCCGCCCTTCACGCCGCCGCCGGCCAGCCAGACGGTGAAGCCATGGTGGTTGTGGTCGCGTCCGCTGGCCACCTTCACGCCCGCGTCGTTGGGCAGCTCAACGGTGGGCGTCCGGCCGAACTCGCCCCCCCAGAGCACGAGCGTCGTCTCCAACAGCCCGAGGCCGACTAAGTCGTCGAGCAAGGCCCCGATCGCCCGGTCCGATTCCTGGGCCAGCCGCCGATGGTTCTTCTCGATGTGGTCGTGGCTATCCCAGGGCTGGCCCTCGCCGTGCCAGACCTGCACATACCGCACGCCCCGCTCGACGAGCCGCCGGGCGATCAGCATCTGCCGCCCCTGAATGTCGTCCCCGTATCGCTCCCGCACGTGCTGCGACTCGCGGGAGACGTCGAAGGCCTCGCCCGCCTCGGCCTGCATCCGCCAGGCCAGCTCCATCGAAGACAGCCGGGCTTCGAGCCGCGGGTCGGGCCCGCGGGCTGCCAGGTGCCGGCGGTCGAGGCTCGTGGCGAAATCGAACTGCCGACGCTGCGAATCGCGGTCGAGAACGGGATGGCGGACGTACTGCACGAGTTCGTCCACCCGCCGCTTCTTGGTGTCGATGTAGGTGCCCTGGAAGGCCCCCGGCAGGAAGGCACTCCGCCAGTTCTCGGTGCCCTTGATGGGATAGCCACCCGGGCACATCGCCACGAACCCCGGCAGGTTTTGGTTCTCGGTGCCTAGCCCGTAGGTCACCCAGGCGCCGGCGGCGGGCCGCACCAACCGGGCGTCACCGCAGTTCATCAGCATCAGCGACGGCTCGTGGTTGGGCACGTCGGCGTGCATGCTTCGTACCACGCACAGCCGATCGGCATGGCGGGCCACCGCCGGGAAGAGTTCACTGACCTCGAGGCCGCTCTCGCCGTGGCGTTGAAACGCGAACGGGGACGGCAGGGCAAAGCCCGTCCGGCGCTCCGTCTTGAGGGGGTTGGGGATTTCGCGGCCGGCGTAGGTCTCGAGCGCGACTTTGCGGTCGAACGTGTCGAGGTGACTGGGGCCGCCGTTGGCGAAGATGTGGATCACCGCCCGGGCCCGGGCGGGAAAGTGCGGGGGCCGTGGAGCGAGCGTGGAGGGTACGCCGCCGTCGGCCCGGGCCTCGTCGGCCAGGAGGCTCGCCGCGCCGAGCCAGCCCAGACCGAGGCCGCTCCGCGCGAGCACGTCGCGCCTGGAGATGGCCGACTCAGTGATCGCAGGATGCTTTGGCATGCGTCTCGAGACTCAGTCCAAAAACTCAAACTCGGCGGTCGCCAGCACCGCCTGGGCCAGCCGCTCCCGGAGCCCGAAGGCCGCCTCCGCGGGTGGCGGGGTTTCAGCGGGGCTTGCTGGCGGCGCTCGGCCCGCCTCGGAGGCCAGCCAGGCCATCGTCAGTTCCTGCTCCTCGGCCGACGGGGACCGCGACAATGCCGCGCGCCAAAGCCGCTCCACAAACGCCCCGTCGCCCCCACCGGCCGCCTCCGTGGTGGCCCGGGCCGCGAGCCGCCGGGCCGCCTCGACCACCAACGGCGCGTTGAGCGCGGCAAGCCCCTGCTGCGGCACGGTCGTTCGCGTGCGGACATGCACCGCGGTGTCGGGGTTGGCAATGTCGAAGGTTCGGAGCAGCCCTGGCACGTCCTGCCGGTCGAGCCGCGCGTACAGCGAGCGGACATGCATCCGGTCAGCCGCCAGCGGGTCGATCCCGGGGCCGCCACCAGCCGCCAGATCGAGCGACCCGGCGGCAACGCACAAGCTATCTCGCCAGGCTTCCCAGTCGAGCCGGCGGCGGCTGGCACGAGCCAGGAGGCGGTTGTCGGGATCGGCGGCCGTGAGCTCGGGCCGGACGGCGGCTGACTGTCGCCAGGCACGGCTGGTCACGATCTCACGGTGCAGCCACCGCAGGCTCCATGCCCCCTCCTCCACCAGCCGCCGGGCGAGGTCGTCGAGCAAGTCGGGATGGCTGGGTGGCTCGCCCCGCAGGCCGAGGTCGCCGGGCGTGGCGATCAGGCCGCTGCCGACGTGGTGCCGCCAGACCCAGTCCACGAGCACGCGGGCTGCCAGCGGGTTGGCCGGGGCGACGATCGCCTGCGCCAGCTCAAGCCGGCCGCTCGCCTGCCGATCCACTTCCGCGCCACCGAGCAGTTCGGGCAGCCGGCGGCGGACCGGATCGCCAGGCCGATCGGGGCTGCCGCGCAGAAAGATCTGGCTATCGCGCGGGCCGCCCAGGTCTTGGAGCACCATCGCCCGAGGTGGGCCGCCCGGGGCCGTGGCCTGATGCGCCGTGATGTCGCGCCGGCGCTTGCGATGCTCCGTCTGCTCCTCGCGGCGGGCCACCCGCATCGCCTCGTGCGGCTCGACGACCAAGGGTGAGCCCGGCGCGGTAAACGCCTCCCGAATCGCCGCCAACTCCGCCGTGTCATCGGCCTTACCCGCCGCCACGTGTGCCCGCTGGATCACCCGGGCGTAGGCCTCGACCACGGCCCGCGGGCTCGTGGGCTTGGCGGCAAGCAGTTCGCTGCGGATGGCTGCGTTGACCCCCGGGGCTTCAGCGGCCTCCCAGCCGGCGAGCAGTTGGGCCACGCTCGTGGCGAACTCGCCGTCGGGCAGGCGCCGGACGGCGGACCACAGCCCGAGGATGGGATGGTCGGCTTTCGCGCCGTCCACCTTCCGCACGAGCCGGTCGACGAGCAACTGCTCGATTTCGTAGCCGTCGGCCAGGCGCGGAGGCCGGCCGTCGGGCCGCGGCAGCGGCCGGGCGGTCTCGAGGAGATAATCAGCGGCGTGGGCGATCGCCCCGGCGGTCGCCCGCTCATGCACGGCCCGCTCGTGGGCGGTGAGCCGCTCCTCGAGCGCCTGCATCGTGGTGGCAAACGCCTCAGCCTCAGGCCCGGCCGGCGGAGCGCCGATCACCGGGAGCTCCTCGGGGGTCGCGCAGCTGGCGAAGATCCCGTGCAGGGCATAGTAGTCGGCCATCGTGACCGGCTCGTACTTGTGATCGTGGCAGCGGGCGCATGCCGCGGTGAGGCCCAGCAGCCCGCGCGTGACCAGATCGATCCGGTCGTCGATGATGTCGTGCTGGTTGCCGAGGAAGGAGCGGCCGACGGTCAGGAAGCCGAGCGCCGCCAAGTCACCCGGCAGCACCGGCGGCTTGACCAGGTCTGCGGCCAGTTGGAGCGTGACGAACCGGTCGTAGGGGAGGTCGTCATGGAGGGCCCGCACGACCCAGTCGCGGTAGGTCCAGGCAAACGGATAACCGGAGGCCTGACCGTCGAAGGCATAACCCATCGTGTCGGCATAGCGAGCCAGATCGAGCCACTTGCGGGCCCAGTGCTCGGCGTGCTCCCGGGAGGCGAGCAGCTTTTCGACGAGCGCGGCGTAGGCGGCGTCGGAAGGATCCTGACAGAAGGCGTCGGCCTCGGCGGCTGGCGGCGGCAGGCCGGTGAGATCGAAGCAGAGCCGCCGCACGAGCTCCCGCGGCGTGGCCGGCGGCGACGGCACGAGGCCGGCCGCAGCGATTTCTCGGGCCAGAAACTGGTCGATCGCCGAGTGACTCCACGCGGCCCGGAGCTCCGGCGGAAACGACTCGGGCACGGGCGGTGGGGCCGGGCGACCGGGGGGCTGGAGCGACCAGTGAGAGGCCAGGGTCTGCCGCAACCGTGTCGGCATGTCGGCCGGCGCGGCCTCGGGGTGCAGCTCAGCGTCGCTCCCACTGCCCGGCCCGGTCCAGGGCATGCCCGCGGCCACCCACTGTTCGAGCACCGCCACCTCGTCCGGCGACAGGGGCCCGTCGGGGGGCATGTCGATCTCTCCGGTTCGCCGGACGGCCGCGATCAGCCGGCTGTGGGCCAGATCACCGGCGATGGCGACCGGGCCGGCCTGGCCTCCGGCGAGCACGGCCAACCGACTGTCGAGCCGCAGGCCGGCCTCCGCGATCTTTGCGCCGTGGCAGCTTTGGCACTTGGCGACCAGAAGCGGCCGCACCCGGCTCTCAAAAAAAGCAGTGGGGTCGGGGCCATTGGCAGCCGCCGAACCCGCCGGCACGCCGAGCAGGGCGAGCAGCACGAGCAGGAGGCCGCTCTGGCGGTCGGTACACATGGCGGGCTCCGGACCGCAACCAGCCCGGCAGGACACTCGGGAAAACCGGTCTATTATAGCCCGCCGCACGCCCGTCGGCCCGCGGCAGCGGTTTAGGGGCCAGCCTGCCCCCAGGATCCCCCGGCGCGGGCGGAGCAAGGGACTTTTGCCGCCCTCCGAGCCGGTGCTCCACCACCATCAGATGCGCTTTAGCCCTCGTCGTCATCGCCAGCCGCGGCCAGTTCGTCGGCATACGGGTCGGTGATGCAGACAGCCTCGTCGCAGAAGGTCGCCTCTTCCTCATCCTCGCAGATCAGCGAAAGCAGGGCGTTTTTCTCGCTTTCGGAGATTTCCGCCTCGCGAAAGCTGCGGATAATCTCCGGCACTGGGTCGCCCAGCGGGCCGATCAGGTCGACAGAGAGCCGGCCGAAATGCAGTTGCCGTCGCTGCGTGGCGAAGCGATCGCAAAGCGAAAGCAGGTCGTCGCGATTCATGATCTCCCTCCTTGGACGAAGGGCCGCCTCTGGCCCATGGATCGTGTCAATGCCAATCCTACGGGGGCAGTCCAGTCCGGCCCCGTGAGAATCCTGTGAATCCGGTACGGAGCGGGCGTTGATTCTGTTCAAGCCCTGGTTGGCCGGGGGCCCAGGAACGCCTCCACCGCCAGCACGAAAGCGTTGGCCGCGTCGGCGTGTACCCAATGGCCGGCCTGCTCGATCACCTCGAGCGTCGCGGCGGGGAAGAGCCGGTGAATCTCGGCGTGGTGCTCGGGCCGGACATACTCCGACCGCCCCCCCACCAGAAACAACGCCGGCTTGGTGAACTGTTGCCCGGTCGGAACCTGGGGAAATCCCACGATCGCGTCGAAGTTGCGTTCGATGGCCTCGAGGTTGACCGTCCAGGCGAAGCCGGTCGGACCGGAACCAAGGCTGAGCATCAAAAAGCCGCGGACCATCGGATCGGGGATCGCCGGGGCGAGTGCCTGTTGGACGTCGAGCCGCTGGCTGAACGCGGCCAGCGGCACGGTCCGCATCGCCTGCACGTACTCCAGCGGCGTGGCCGTGGACCGGACCGGAGCAATATCGACCACCACCAACCGCTCGACGAGTTCCGGCCGGGTCAGCGCCAGCACCATCGCGGCCTTGCCCCCCATGCTGTGGCCAAGCACGGTCGCCGACCCGCCGAGGCGCTGCTCGATGACGGCCGCGACGTCGGCGGCGAGTGCCGGGTAGTCGTGCCGTTCGTCCCAGGGACTCGCGCCGTGATTGCGCAGGTCGACCGTGATGACGCGGTGCGTCGCGGCGAGCCGGTGGGCGACCGTGGCCCAGTTTCGCTTCGTGCCAAACAGGCCGTGCAGGATCACGAGCGGACTGCCGGCCCCGCTCTCGCTGATCGCCAGCTCGACCGGCTGCGGTCGCTCAGCCCTGACTGCGGGCGTCATGCTCCGGCTCCCACGCCCACCCGCACGGCTACGACCAGCGGCCAACGCGGCCGGCCATCGTCTGCCAGGGCCGCCAGCCGCGTGGCAATCTCCCGGGCTTCGGCCCTGGTGCGGCAAAGTGTGAAGCAGGCGCTGCCGCTGCCAGTGAGCCGCGGGCCGAGCCCGCCAGCCCACGCCAGGTCGGCAAGCAGGCGATCGACCTCGGGCAACAGCCTGCGGGCCGGTGGCTCAAGGTCGTTGTGCAGGAGCAGACCGGCGACCGAAACAGGAGATATCCTCCGGTTCCGCGCAGCACCCTTCCCGGCAGCACCCTTCCCGGCAGCACCCTGCCCGGCTTCCCCGGTCAGGGCTGAGCCGCTGGCGGTGGCCGAGAACCGGGGGATGTCTTTGGTTTGGCTGAGCGCCTCGGCGAGCGCCACCGCCGTGCCGACCCCGGCCCGCGAGGGCGTGCAGGCCTTGTAGACGGCCGCGGT